>Ga0209007_1000030_pt1 | contig 104996 bp, 95 predicted proteins | sample JacPinW_OM1H0_O2_FD_187961 | JGI IMG/M metagenome (GOLD analysis project Ga0209007, IMG submission 187961) | Forest soil microbial communities from Algoma, Ontario, Canada - Jack Pine, Ontario site 1_JW_OM1H0_O2 (SPAdes) (version 2) | ecosystem: Environmental > Terrestrial > Soil > Boreal... | reverse complement strand
TGTGAACGTCGCGATTTATTTGACGTCTGAAAAAAAATCTGCGAAAGAAGGGACTCGAACCCCTACGGCCTTTCGGCCACCAGCTCCTAAGGCTGGCGCATGTAGCGGACAGCCTCTGTTGCGTAAGCCGGAGTTGTCCACAACGAGGCACAGTGGTGATTTTTCCTCCTACTGCGAAACCGACGAGGCCCCTACCGAGAGCGATGGTTGGCAGCTTGAACGTTTGCAAGCCAAACGCCAAACGTCCGATTCAGGCGTTGGACCCCAGCTGAAAAGTCCGCACTCGTTCCGGTGCCTTCCGAGACTATTTCGAGGTTTTGGATAGCATCGTAAAAAACTATATCGTGCAAGGCCTGCTCTTCGAGAGTTGCATGGACGTTTGCTTGCTTACGCATTTCGCGTGCATGCTGCACAACGGCGATAGCCTTGTCCTTCGGAAGATTTTCGTCCGATATATTTTGCAGAAGTCCCATGACTTCTCGCAGGCGATCCGAAACGATGCTTCGGCGTTGGAGTAACTCCTGAACCCAAGATTGTTCACCTATAGTCGTTCCATCCGAAAAAACTACTGCGCGAAGGACTGAAGCTGGCAGTTTTTCGCCAACGGTATGAGGAAGCGGCACTTGCTTTGAGTCGCCCGGAGCTATTGGGTGGTCATGTCTATAGTAGGTATGGACGTCATAATAGATCCGCGTCAATCGCGTCGCACCGCCATTGACATCCACCGTCACCAAAAAGGCCTCAATTGGCAAGTTGTTTCGGTTCGAAATATCGATCGTCGGACGGTCGTTTACGATCGTCGCCGAAAGCGAAACTCTCTCATCTTGCGCGACTAAAATGGAGCACCCGAGTAATAGTGAAAACGCTAGCACGCTTGCTCGTCTCATAGGATCTCCTTTTCGTTCGGGTCTTATATTGCTCTGCGTTCCTTCGTCCAGATTTCTGCCAGGTGCAGCAAGAACAAGCAGCTCTCCGCAAATCTACTTGGGCGTCTTGTGATTCAGCCGCGACTTAGGGTCGAACGTTTACGTACAGACCACGGTCATGGACAAATCCGGCGATATTGGGCGTGTGGAAAAAAACTGCGGAAGAAGGGACTCGAACCCCTACGGCCTTTCGGCCACCAGCTCCTAAGGCTGGCGCGTCTGCCAATTCCGCCACTTCCGCATCGATTGGCTCGTTCGATTATACAGGCGTTTGTAATCGTAGAAAGGCAAACGGCAGCTAAAGATCGGTCGCTGAGGTCGTCGTTGTGACATTTACAACCTAGCCATTTGTACGCACGCGAATCTTGCGTGAGCCGGACCCGGAATGCGCTTGCAGGCATGATTGTGTTTTGCTAGGCTCCGGTCCAACAAAGGTCAAGTGTTCCGGAGGATTCATGCCACACTGTACGAAATGCGGAGCTAATGTCGCGGACAATGCTGCATTCTGCCCAAGTTGTGGCGCGACGCAGGGAGGCGCGTCTCCATCCGCGCCAGTTGCCTCCACACAAACGGGATTGGCTGAAAACGTTGCAGGATTGCTGTGCTATCTCGTGGGCTGGATCACCGGTTTAATCTTTTACTTTACCGACAAGCGGCCTTTCGTGCGCTTTCATGCGGCGCAGTCGATCGTTATCTTCGGCGGGCTGCACATTATTCTAATCGTTCTGGGAATGTTGTTTGGAGTGGGAATCATGGCAGGCGGATGGGGCGCGTTTTCCGGAGCAATTCTCCTGTTTCACCTTTTGGATCTTATAGGCTTCATTCTTTGGATACTGTTGATGATTAAAGCCTATCAAGGCGAAAAGTTTCGCGTCCCGTTTGCCGCTGACCTTGCTGAGAGCATCTTCGGGAAGTCTTAGATCGGCGAAACCAGATCCGGCAATACCCTCTTGACATCCGGCGGTCGAGCGTCCATCTTTATTGGCTTTCCTTAATTAGGATATCTAACTGCGTACGCGTATCGCGGGAGACGTGAGTGAAGCTTCGCCTTTGTTTTCATGACAGGTGTTTCGACGGAGCCGCATCGGCGGCGGTTTTTACGCGTTTCTATCGCGAGCACATTCATTCTGGCGCGGAAATCTTTTACACCGGAATGACCCACAAAGCCTCGCATCCTTTCGAGGACGGCATTTTCGACGGCGACGAAAATGCCATCGTGGACTTCAAGTACTCCAGTTCACCTCTGCTGACCTGGTGGTTTGACCATCATCAAAGCGCGTTTCTGACGCCGCAGGATGCCGAGCATTTTCGTCGCGACCGCTCGGGCAAGAAGTTCTACGATCCGGAGTACAAATCCTGTACCAAGTTTCTGGCCGCCATTGCTTCTGAAAAATTCGGGTTTAACGCCGAACCGCTTGCGGAGCTGATCCATTGGGGAAACATTATTGACGGCGCGCAGTTTGCGACGCCCGAAATTGCGGTGGGACTGGCGGAACCGGCCATGCAACTCGCGCTTGTGATTGAAGCGGCACCTGAAGCGGACCTGGTGCCGAAATTGATTCCGTATATGGCCAAGCTTTCACTAGCCAAGATGGTGGAATTGCCGTTGGTGCAGAAACATCTGGGCAGCTTGCTTGAACGGCACCGGCGTTCGCTGGATATTTTGCGTGACCGCACGGATTCACGCGACGGCGTGATTTATTTCGACGTCAGCGATCTGGACCTGGAAGGCTACAACAAGTTCATTCCTTATTTCCTGTATCCGGATGCGGTGTATTCGGTAGGCGTGAGTGCGTCGCCCATGCGAACGAAAGTTTCTGTGGGGACAAGCCCGTGGAAAGAAATCGCGGCGGATGTGAATCTTGCGTCGCTGTGCGAAAAATACGGCGGCGGGGGACATGCGCGCGTGGCGGCGATTTCGTTGGGTCCGGGTGATTTGGTTCGCGCCCGCCAGGTAGCGCAGGAGATCGCAGCAACTCTTCGCCATTCAAAGTGAATTCGCGTTCGTTGGGCGCCGGATTTTATCGTGTTACACTATTCATCCTTTGCTGGGCCGGTAGCTCAATGGTAGAGCAGCTGACTCTTAATCAGCGGGTTGGAGGTTCGAGTCCTCCCCGGCTCACCAGCGTTCTTCTTAGGAATTCATCTTTCTTCCGCCAGTTCGCCCCGCTGGGTCATGTCACTCGAAGTAATGGCTGAGTATTCATCTGGCGTTTCAGCTTTGCCAGCCTCCTCCCAAAGCTTGGTAAAGCTGTACGATGGCCTGAAGCTCGTTGTATCGGGCTTGGACTAAACCAAGTTCCGCTGCGAACGCATTCGTATCGTTGGTCAGCACTTCCAAATAGTCCGCGACACCGCCCTGGTATCGCATCAGCGACAGCCGGGAGGCATCTCTCGCCGAATTCGCCAAGAGTTCCTGTTGCTCTCTGAACTCACGAGTCTTCCGATAGGCAATCAAAGCGTTTGAGACATCCCGAAATGCGTCCTGAATACTCTGCTCGTAACTCAGAAGCGCCTGCTGTTGTTGCGCTTCCGCCAAGTGCACGGTGGAAGTGATTCTGCCCGCGGTGAATATGGGTTGTACGAGGTTGCCGCCGAAGTTCCACAGGCCAGCGGGTCCGCTAAAAAGATTGGAGAGAGCCGAACTCTGAAAACCCGCCGTCCCGGTGAGCGTGATCTGTGGATAATAGGCAGCTCGAGCAACGCCAATCTGCGCGTTCGCCGCGATGAGTTGCGCTTCGGAGGATAGGACATCCGGACGACGTTCGAGAAGTTCCGAAGGCAGGCCAGCGGGAACCTCCGCCGGGTGCGGCTGTTCCTCCAGAGTCATTCCCCGCTTAATAGGCGCTGGATTGTTGCCTAGCAGAATACTGATATTATTTTCCTGTTGCTCGATCTGTTGTTGGAGAACCGGTATTTCGGCGGAAGCGGTATAAACAAGCTGCTCGGATTGCCTGACGTCCAGCAAAGAAGCCGCGCCTCCGTCCAGAAGCAACTGAGTCAAGCGCAAAGACTCACGACGGGTCTTCAGGGTTCGACGAGAAATGTCGAGTTGTTCATCAAGAGCGCGAAGTTGGAAATAATTGAGGGCCACGTCGCTTACGAGCGTTGCAATCACCTGACGCTGCGCCCATTCGGTGGAGAGAAGCAGCGCGCGGTCGCGCTCCGTTGCCCGGCGGAATTGTCCCCAAAAATCGAGCGTCCAACTGGCAGAAACGCCCACCTGAGTGGCGCTTGTATCGATCGCAGGATTGGCGAGCTGCTTTGGTATTCTCTGGTTTACTCCTGCAGCGCTGCCGGAAATGACCGGGAATTGATCGGCTCGCGTAATTCCGACTTGTGCCTCTGCTGCAAGAATTCTTGCGGCGGCGATTCGGACGTCGTAATTTTGTTGCAAAGCGGTGCGGATTAGCACCTGCAGATCATCGTCACGAAAAACTTGCCACCACTTTTCGTTTCCATATGACGCTACCTGCGCTTTAGTGGCTTCCTCATCCGCGACTCCGCGGTATGTGGCCGGAACGTCAGTCTGCGGCCTTTTGTAATTGGGCCCGACGGCACAACCTTCTATAAGCCCGATGGTAACGATAAGCGATGTGAAGAGCCGTCTGCTCAAATTCAGTTCTCCTGCTTTGTTCCAGAATCGGGAATTGCCGGTGCAACCTCGCCGCGATGTCCGATTCGCTCGATGACAACGAAAAATACGGGTATCAAGAAAATGGCTATAAAAGTAGCTGCAAGCATTCCGCCGATAACAGCAGTCCCCAAAACTTGTCTGGCGATGGCACCGGCGCCGGCGGCCCGATAAAGCGGCACACATCCAAGGATAAAGGCGAAAGCGGTCATTAAGATCGGACGCAGGCGCAGTCGCGCGGCACCCAGGGCCGATTCGCGGATAGACTTGCCACCTTCATACTCTGTCTTCGCAAACTCGACGATCAGGATGGCGTTCTTGGCCGCCAATCCGATGAGCATCACTAATCCGATCTGCGCATAAACGTTATTTTCCAGGTGTCGCAAGAAGATGAACAGAAAAGCTCCAAAAACAGCAACCGGAGTGCCCAGCAGTACGCTGAAGGGCAGCGTCCAGCTTTCGTACTGGGCCGCCAGTATCAAAAAAACGAAAAGCAGGGATATTCCGAAAATTACGGCGGGTGAAAGACCCTCGGCAGCTTTCTTTTCCTGGAAGGACATTCCGAGATAGTCGTAGCCCATTTCGTTCGGCATTGTTTCTCGAAACGTATCTTCGAGAGCGTTCATGGCCTGTCCCGAACTATAGCCCGGTGCCGCGCTGGAATTGATTTGGGCCGAACGAAACAGGTTGTAACGCATGGTGAATTCAGGCCCGACGCCGGAGCGAACGTCGGTGATAGTGCTCAGAGGCACCATGCCGCCTTGCGAATTGATGACGTAAAATTGCCCCATGTTGCTGACATTGGTGCGGTAATCTCCCTCCGCTTGGACATATACCTGCCATTGCCGGCCGAAGCGATTGAAGTAATTTATTAGGGCTCCGCCCATGAATGTCTGCAACGTTTTGTAAACGTCGGCCAGATTCACGCCTTCCTGGAGGACTTTGGCCCGGTTTACACTAACGAATAGCTGCGGAACATTCGGCAGAAATGTGGTGCTCAAGCCGGTCAACTCGGGGCGCTTTCGAGCTGCGGCAAGGAACGTCGCCATCTGTTTGGTCAAGAACGAAATGTTGCCACCGGAACGGTCCTCAAGCACGAAGGTTTGACCGCCCGAGGCTCCCACACCGGGGATTGCGGGAGGCGGGAAGGAAAATGCAATTCCTTGCGAGATTTTGGAGAGTTCAACGTTTAAACGCGTCTTGATTGCGGCGTATTGCTCCTCGGGTTTTGTTCGTTCCGACCAGGGTTTCAGCTCGATAAAAAAAAAGGAACTGTACGTGTTCGAAACGCCGCTTAATAAGCTGAAGCCAACGACCGACGTATAGCTCTCCACTCCGGGCGTATTCTTTAGAATGTTTTCAACATCTTTGGACGCCGCGTCCGTGCGCTGAAGAGATGCCGCATTCGGCAATTGGAGGCCTCCAAAGAGATATCCCTGATCTTCATCCGGAAGGAAGCTACCTGGAATTTTCTTTCCGAGTAAGCCCGCTGCCGCCGTCACAGCAAGCAGAATGATAAAGCTGACGCCCCACTTGCGAATCAACGAGCCGCTCAATCCGACATATCCGTCTGTGACTCTGCCGAAAACTTTGTTGAACCAACGGAAGAAGGCCGCGAGTGGGCCGCGTCCTTCCTTACGTGGCTTTAGCAGCAACGCCGCGAGTGCCGGGCTTAAGGAAAGCGCATTAAACGCGGAAATCACCACCGAGATAGCGATAGTCACAGCAAATTGCTGGTAAAGCCGTCCGGTGATGCCGGGAATAAATGCAGTCGGAATAAATACGGCCGACAGTATCAGCGCAATCGCCACGACTGGGCCTGACACTTCATCCATTGCTTTTAAGGCTGCGTCTTTGGGCGCCATTCCGTGTTCGATATGAACTTCGACAGCCTCGACGACAACAATCGCATCGTCCACGACGAGACCGATAGCCAGCACCAAACCGAAAAGAGAGAGCGTGTTGATCGAAAAGCCCAGCAGCGGGAAAGCGATAAAGGTCCCGACCAGCGACACGGGGACAGCCAGCAATGGAATTAACGTCGCCCTCCAGCCCTGTAAGAATATGAACACGACGATGATTACAAGAACGAGAGCTTCCAAAAGTGTGTGTTCGATCTCTTTCATTCCTTCGGTTACCGCCAGAGTTGTGTCCAGTGCGATGGAGTAATCCAAATCCTGAGGAAATCGAGTCTTTAAAGTCTCCATTAATTTCCGCACGCTTGCCGCCGCTTGTACGGCGTTGGACCCAGGGAGCTGGTAGAGAGCCAGCACAGCGGCGGGCTTTCCGTTAAAGCGGCCGCGGATTGCGTAGGTTTGGGCGCCGAGTTCCAAACGCGCAACGTCCTTCAGCCGCAAAATAGCCCCACCGCTCCCGGTGCGGATAATAATATTGCCAAACTCCTCCGCAGATTCGAGTCGCCCGTCTGCCCTAACCGAATAAGTGAACTCCTGTCCTGACGGCACCGGCTCGCCGCCAACTTGTCCGGCGGGATTCACAGTGTTCTGTGTTTGAATCGCTCTGATGATCTCCGGCACGGTGACATGCAGCTTGGCCAGCTGATCGGGCCGCACCCAACAACGCATTGCATATTGGCCGGCGCCAAATACGGTAACGCTGGCGATGCCGGGCGTGCGCGTCATTTGGTCCAGCAGATTGATGTACGCGTAGTTGGCCAGAAAAATATTGTCGTAAGTTCCTTTTGGCGAAAAGAGGGAGATCAACATGAGTGGCGAGGACGTGGATTTCTGAACCGTAACGCCGGCGTTAATCACGTCGACGGGTAATTGCGAGTTCGCTTGCGTGGTGCGCATTTGCGCCAAGACCTGATCGGTATTGGGATCGGTTTTGATATCAAAGTTCACCGTGAGCGTCATGGAGCCATTATTGGCATTCACCGAGTACATGTAGTTCATGTTGTCAACGCCGCTCATCTGTTGCTCGATAGGGGTGGCCACAGATTGCTCGACGGTTTGCGCATCGGCTCCGACGTACAACGCCTTCACCTGAACCTCGGGAGGGGCAATGTTGGGGAATTGAGCCGTCGGCAGGCTGAGCATCGCCACCACACCGATGATGACCAATAGAACAGAGATGACCATGGCCACGATCGGACGATTGATGAAGAATTTCGCCATGGCCTATGGAGTCTCCTGCATAGCATTGATCAGCTGAGGCTTCACCACTGCTCCTTCTCTCACCTTTTGCACGCCTTCGGCGATCACTCGTTCACCGGATTGAAGTCCCTTGGTAATAATCCAGTCCGATCCGATGCGGTCGCCGACTTCCACTGCTCGGATCTGAACTTTATCGTCCGCGCCGACGACCGCAACTTGGTAGGAACCTTGCAATTCCGTCACAGCCCGTTGAGGGACCAGCAAAGCATTATTAGCAATTCCGACTTGGGCTCTAACCTTCGCGAATTGCCCGGGTCGAAGCATTCCATCGGGATTCTCGAAGGCCCCAGTCACAATGATGGATCCTGTGGAAGCGTCAATTTGGCGGTTCGCGCTTACCAACCGGCCTTTGTAGGGATAAACCGTTCCGTCGTTCAGAATCAACTCAAGCACTTTGGCGCCTATGTTCTTATCGATGCCCCGTGCCGCTTGATATACGAGCTTTGCGGACTCCAGGTATTCATTCTCGCCCAAGCCGAAATACGCGCGAATGGGGTTCAGCGTGGAAACTGTCGTCAGTACGGTGGTCGGTGCTACTAAATCGCCCACCTGGCCTTTTGCGATTCCGGCAACTCCATCGATCAGAGAGCGCACTTGCGTGTAATCCACGTTGAGTTGCGCCTGCTGCACGTTGGCGCGAGCGGCGGCAACGTTGGCGGTGTTTGCTTTGAAGGATTGAACATCATTATCGAGTTGCTGCTGTGCGATGGCCCGCTCCTTGGCCAGAGGCGTGTCTCGCTCGACATCGAGTTTTGATTTGGCCAAGTTGGCTTCCGCTTGCGCAAGCTGTGCTTGCGATTGTTCCAACAAGGCTTGATAAGGTCCGGGATCGAGTTCGAAAAGTATCTGGCCTTGTTTTACGAAAGAACCGTCTCGATAGGTTTGTCTCAGCAGATAACCAGAAACCCGCGCTTGAATGGTGGCGTTCACGTCGCCATCGAGGGTCGCCACCCATTCCTTGTAGATGGGCACGTTTCTCTCGGCGACCTGAACTACTTGGACGGTCGGAGGTTGTGTAGCTTGCGGAGGCTGTTTCGTTTCGCAGGCAGTCATCATTAACGTAACGCACGCCAGAAATACAGTGCGGTTCGCGACGCTTCGCGAGCCTGAAGGCAGGCGAATATTTACGCCAGCAGTTCTTCGGTCGTTCAAAGCTTCGGGCGTGCCAACATGCTGGATTCTCATTTTCGAATCTCCGCGGTAGGTAGCGGGATAGTACCAAAAAAGGCAAATCTTGAAGGTGCTTTTGTAACTGGGGCGTCATTTCGAGACAGAGACCGTCGTTCGCCGAACATAGGGGAAAGCTCCAAAGAAACACTGATATTGGGGACTGATTGACTTGCGACTGGATGTTGCTATGCTTTGAATAGTGGCGATGGAGTTCGCCCCTAACCGCTGTCCCTTTTTGCCGGGACAGATGATGACTCCTGACAAGAAACTTGTCGCGGAGTCATGTCCCCGGCAAGAATCCCGCAAGCAAAGAGCCTCATTTGTGTAGGCCAGGGGCAAGATAGGTCCGATGACAAAATACTTGATGGTGGCTATCGGAGGCGCTTTAGGCACTGCCTTGCGCTTTTGGGTCAGTGAGTTCGTCGGCAATAGGATGGGCGGACGATTTCCCTATGGGACGTTTGTAATTAATTGCACAGGTTCATTTTTGATTGGATTGGTGGTAACTCTGCTGGCAGAGAGAGCGCATTGGGATCCGAACTGGAGGTACCTGATACCGATTGGATTTATCGGCGGCTACACGACATTTTCGACATTCGAGCTGGAGACTTTTCGAAGTTTTCAAGACGGGGAAGCACTGGTGGCGAGCCTGAATGTGATTCTGAGCGTGGTGGTGGGGTTCGTTTCGGTTTGGTTAGGAGTGATTGCGGGAAGAACGATCCGATAGAGTCCATCACACTACGCGAATCGAGGCACTCACGGAAAATTTGCCGATGAAGATTGAGTGCATCGAATCTCTGGAAAAAGTGGACGAACTACTGCCGAAGTTGCTTGAAATGGCAGGCACCGGATTGGTTGAAGTTCAGGATACAGCCGTGGTCAATCCGTCCGAAACGTCGAAGAAGGGCAGTCCACAGGTCTCCACCCCCGCGCTGCGTCGCGAAGGAAAAGCCAAACTGGTCCAGATTTTTGTCGGCGAGAACGACAAATGGCAGGACAAGTCTCTATATCGAGCCATTGTTGAAAGCATGCGCGCGAACGACATCGCCGGCGTTACGGTTCACCAGGGGATTCTCGGTTACGGTGCCAATCGGCGAATTCGTAAGGACAGTGCGCTGCATCTCTCGCACGACCGGCCCATAGAAATCGACGGCATATTGCCCGGGTTGGTCCAACGTAAACGAGACTGTATGACTGCTGACAGTCGGAATAATTTGCGCATGGCTCGGCAGGGTCCGTCTGTGCCGCCATTGAAATGCATTGCGACGCTTATGAAGGATGTGGCTAACTGCTGCCCGTGCCGGTTAACTTCACCACTTGCGGGCTGTTGCCGGCGCTGTCGGTGACTGTAACTACTCCACCGATGCTTCCGGTCTTATCTGGTGTGAAAGTCACATTGAAAGTACATGTGGAGTTCGCGGCCACGCTTGCGCCGCATGTGCCGCCGGTCGCGATCGCGAAATCTCCGCTGGTGACGATTCCGTTCAGCGTGAGGGATGACGTGGCCGAATTATTCTTCAGTGTTACTGTTTGTGGTGCGCTGGTGGTTCCGGTCGCTTGAGATGTGAAGGTAAGGCTCGCGGGCGTGAAGGTTACCGGAGCGATAGCTGTTCCGCTGAGGTTCACGATCTGCTGATCTACTGTGCCGTTGTCGGTTACTGTGACGGCCCCTGGGTTTGAGCCGATAACGGTGGGCGAGAAGGTGACACTGATTTCGCAACTGGCATTCGAGGCGAGCGAACCTGTGCACGGAGTTGTGCCGGCTGCCGCGACGAAATTTCCGGATGCCACTATCGAAGTGAAAGTTACAGGACTCGCGCTCACATTTTTCACTGTGACGATTTTTGCTGTGCTGGTTGAGTTAACTATTTGCGAGGCGAAAGTGAGAGACGCAGGTGTCAAAGTCAACGGAGAGGTCGTGCCGCCTGTTCCGGTACCGGTGAGTTTTACTTCCTGTGTTGCAAAAGATACGCTGCTAATCGACAAAACTCCGTCGATAGTTGTTTTGGCTGTCGGTGAAAACTGTACGTCAATCGTGCATTTTGCTCCTGCTGCGAGGCTTCCAGAACAGGTTCCCCCGGTTACGACTGAATAATTACCGCTCGCGGATGAGCCAAAACTCAACGTCGAGCTTAGATTATTCGTCATCGTGATGGTTTGTGCCGCGCTCGAGTTACCGACAGCTACGCTGCCAAAGGCCAAACTGACGGGAGAAAACGTAACGGGAGCGAGGCCTGTACCCGAAAGACCGACGATCTGCGGTGAGTTTGTGGCGGTATCGGTGATTGTGATGGCGCCGGAAACGGCTCCAGTCACAGTTGGACTAAACGTTTCGTTTATGGTGCAAGTGCCACCGCTGCTGAGTGTCCCGGTGCACGTATTCGTGGCAGAGGCAAAATCCCCGCTCGACACAATCGATATCATCGTAGATTCAGCGCCCGTATTTTTTACGGTAATAGTCTTCTGAGCGCTAGTCGATCCCACTGCCGTAGCCGTGAACGCCTCGCTGGCGGGGGAAATCGTGATCACAACAGGTTCTGTTCCCGTGCCTGTCAGCTTCACCGTTTGCGGCGAGTTCGTTGCGTTGTCAGTGATTGTGATATCGCCAGTGAGCGTGCCGACTGCCTCCGGAGTGAATGTTACGCTGATCGTGCAACTCGCCGGAGAGGGTCCCAGCGTTGTCCCGCAAGTGGTGGCGCTCTCAGCAAAATCTCCAGTTGCGGGAGAAATCGTAAGCGGCGTGGATGCTGTGCCGGTATTTTTCACGGTTACAGTTTTCGGCGCGCTAGTGACTCCAATCGTCGTTGCGGAGAACGTCTCTGTCGTGGGCGAAGCCGTCACCACTACAGTGCCAGCCTTCCCCGTGCCGGTGAGGCTGACAGTCTGAGGCGAGGTCGTGGCATTGTCGGTGATGGAGATCGAGCCAGTCAGCGTGCCAGCCGATTCGGGAGTAAACGTCACGGAGATCGTGCAGCTTGCCGGAGAAGCTCCCAGAGTAGGGCCGCAAGTAGTAGATGCCACCGCAAAATCTCCCGTGGCGGGCGAGATTGTAATCGGCGTAGATCCCGTGCCGGTGTTCTTCACAGTTATAGTCTTGGCCGCGCTGGTTGTTCCGATCGCCTGTGCGGCAAAAGTTTCGCTCGTCGGCGAAGGCGTCACAATAACGGTGAGAGCCTTGCCTGTGCCGGTGAGCGAAACCGTCTGAGGCGAGTTCGTTGCGCTATCGGTGACCGAGAGCGTCCCCGTGAGAGTGCCACTCGTTGTCGGACTAAACGTCACACTAATCGTGCAACTAGCCGACTTAGCTCCCAGCGTTGTGCCGCACGGCGTGGTTTCGCCGCCGACCGCTGCGAAGTCTCCCGTGGCCGCAAACGAAAGCGAGGTCGATGCAGTTCCAGTATTTTTCACTGTGACAGTCTTGGCGGCACTAGTGGTTCCAACGTTCTGAGCGGCAAATGTCTCACTCGTAGGTGTGGCCGTCACTATAACGGTGCCGCTGCTCGCCCCCGTGCCTGTCAGACTTACTGTTTGCGGCGAATTCGTTGCCTGGTCGGTAATGGAGACTGCGCCTGTGCGAGTGCCGGCAGCAGTTGGGGCGAACGTTACGTTTACCGTGCAGAACCCTCCGTTCGCAGCCAACGAGGCTGGGCAGTTATTCGTCTGAGCAAAATCACCCGTCGCCGCTCCGATCGAAAGAGTTGTGGATCCTGTGCCCGAATTAGTCACCGTGAAAGACATCGTGCCACTGGTGGTTCCAACGTTCTGTGAGCCAAACGTCAAGCTTGTCGGCGAAGGCGTCACAGTAACGCTGGCAGCGGTCCCCGTGCCTGTGAGACTCACAGACTGGGGCGAATTCGTTGCTTGATCGGTGATCGAGATTGAGCCGGTGCGCGTGCCTGTAGCAGTGGGCGAGAACGTTACGTTTACAGTGCAAGTGCCGTTGGTGGCAGCCAGCGAGCCCGTGCAGTTATTCGTCTGAGCAAAATCTCCCGTGGCCGCCCCGATCGTAAGCGTTGTCGATCCCGTGCCCGTGTTAGTCACCGTGAAGGACATGCTGCTGCTGGTCGTCCCCACCGTCTGCGATGGGAAGGTCAAGCTCGCGGGCGAAGGAGTCACGATGACGGTGGTGCCGGTGCCTGACAAAGTCACACTCTGCGGCGAGGTAGATGCGCTGTCGGTGATGGTGATGCTGCCAGGGAGGCTGCCGCTGGATGTTGGGGAGAACGTTACATTGACCGTGCAAGTGGCCCCCCCAGCCAACGAGGTGCCGCAGTTATTCGTCTGGCCATAACTTGAGCTTGCAGCCACCGTAATCGCTGTGGATGCCGTGCCGGTGTTCTTCACCGTGATTGCCTGGCTCGTGCTGGTGGTTCCAACGTTTTGATTGCCAAAGGAGAGACTGGACGGCGTCACCGTCATGGTGGTGAGACCGGTTCCTGACAGAGTTACCGTCTGCGGCGAGTTCGAGGCGGAGTCGGTGACGGAGATAGTTCCGGAGAGCGAGCCTGTCGCGGTGGGAACGAAGGATGCGTTAACGGTGCAGCTCACTCCAGCGTTTAATGTAGCTGGAGAAACGGGACAATTGTTGGTCTGGGCAAAATTCGTGCTGGCTGCGATGGAGACGGTTGTGTTGCCGGTGCCCGTGTTCTTTACAGTGATTGCCTGGCTGGCGCTTGTACTGCCGACAGCGGTCGCAGAGAACGTCAATGAGGTCGGCGTTGCGGTCACAGTGATAACAGCGGCAGCTCCCGTGCCGGTCAGACTCACGGACTGCGGAGAATTCGTTGCTTGATCGGTGATTGAGATTGAGCCGGTGCGCGTGCCGGTTGTAGTGGGTGTGAACGTTACCGTAAGCGTGCAGCTTCCTCCGGCTGCCAGTGTGCTCAAGCAATTGTTGGTCTGCGCGAAATCTCCGGTGGCCGCTCCGATGGAAAGCGGCGTTGCTACGGCGCCGGTATTCTTCACCGTGACGGATTGGCTGGAGCTGGTTGTTCCGACTGTTTGTGAGGGGAACGTCAAGCTCGACGGCGTCGGCGTGACTACGACCGTGCCCGTTCCGCTGCCGGACAGGCTGATCATCTGCGGCGAGTTCGTCGCTTGATCGGTGACCGATATGCTGCCGGAGAGCGGGCCGGCCACGGTAGGCGTAAAGGTCACGTTAATTGTGCAACTTGCTCCGGCGTCCAATTGGTTCCCGCAGTTATTAAGCTGAGCAAAGTTTCCGGTGATGGAAATGGCGATCGATGTATAAGCAGCGCCGGTATTCTGCACGGTAAAAATTTGGAAATTACTCGTGGTTCCGACGGCTTGGCCACCAAAGTTGTAAGTTGTCGGCGTTGCTGTGACCGTGGTGGTAGCGGGTGTTGCGGTGCCTGAGAGAGTCACGACCTGCGGCGAATTTGTTGCGCTGTCAAATATCGATATATTGCCCGAGAGGCTTCCTACGGTGTTGGGGGTGAATGTCGGAGTGATGGTGCAAGTGGCACCGGCCGCCAATGTAGACGGAGCAACAGGGCAGGTATTCGTCTGGCCAAAATTGGAGCTCGCTGAGATCGAAACTGTGGTCGCCGTGCTGCTTCCCGTGTTTTTTACGGTGATAGTTGAGCCTGTGCTTGTTGCATTCAAAACCGTTGAGGGGAATGTAACGCTGGTGGGCGTTGCTGTAACTGTGGTCGCTCCGCTCCCCGCACTTTGAGACACGAAGAACGGCTGATAAGCAAAAACGGCGCAGCCACCCCAGGGGCTTGACGGATAATTTTCGACAAAGAGTAGGAACGTCCCAGGGGTGGCAGTGTTTGCAGCGGGCACCGTCACCTTTAGTTGCGTTGAATTTACAAATGTAATCGAATTAAAGAATGGTCCTTCGAAGAAATTGAAACCAACATTCTCAATCGGATTTCCAGTCCCGTTCTGAGTGAACCCGGTACCATTTATCGTAAGGGTGAGATCCGGGCCGCCTGAAGCAACCGACGACGGGCTCAGGCTTGTAATCGTCAGCGGGGAGCTGGTCGTGTTGAAATTCGCATATACGAGCGACTCATCAGTTGGCGACAAGGTGTCAGGATTCGTTGTACCACTGAGGTCCCAAGTCCAGCCGGTAAATATCCAAGGCGAACCGCCCGTGTTTGGAGACGGCGTTTCGGTGTAAGTCAATTCCGTGTTCGTTGGATAGAAGCCACCAGAGATGATGGAAGCGGGGGTAATCGTTGCGGTGCCACCGCAGGGGGGGAAATTAGTCGCTGGCACATATTCGGGATCGATGGTTGCGATGTAACTTGTGCTGGTTGCAGGCAAAGTGATGGAGTCGGGATTCGCTGTCCCTCCGACGTTCCAGCTGGAGAAAACAAATTGGGTGTTGAAGTCGAAAGGCTGGGCTGGCGAGAAAAACTGCAACGTATGCGATGAGTTTGCGGTCCAGGTCGAATCGTAGAACGAAGAGAAATTCTTCGGTACATACCAGAATCCCCCATCCACAGTTACGCTCAGATTCGAACTGAAATAGTCAGGGGTTACATCCACGGTGTAGACAGGGGTGTTAGTAAATTCTACGCCTGTGTTGAGGGTGAGACCGGTTTCCGGAACATAGAAAGTTTTCGGATTTGAGCTTAGACCGCCTGCCAGCCAGTATGGACCATTGTTGAATTCGTAGAAGCTATAGCCGCTAGCTGCTGATGCGGTAAGCGTTGCTTGTTGCCTCGCCACGACGTAGGTCCCCGGAACTCCATTGACAGTAAGATTCTGCGGTGACGGCGTACCGGTCAAAGCCACAGTCCCGCTCGACGCGGGATATATGGTCGGCGTGTAAGGGACGAGTTGAATGAAGTTGGCCGAGTAAGTAGCCACTTGGGGGGCCGTTGACGGAAAACCAGCGTCGCCATTTCCCGGAGTCACTGTAATCGTGTGGTTTTGCGCTCCGCCGTCGTTCCAGACGCCATAGGTATAGTAAAAAGTTGTTGGCTCTACCGGATCGCTGCTGCCGGCGATGATGCTGTTCACGGTCTGCACGCCGGCGGCAACAGCCAGCGTGTGCGTGGAATTCAGAGTCCAACTGTAGGTCATTGGCGTGGTGACGGGCGAGCCATCTACCATGACTTGCAATCCGGGCGGGTTTGATGTGACGGTCACTTGCGTGGGAGCAACGCCATACAAGCGCATGATGCCTTCAACGTCAGCCGCCGAGTAACCCACTAGGTTCGAAAGCGGCATGCCGGGCGGAATTGAGTCAAGCGGGGGCGCTCCGTTGCGATCGAACGAGAAGGCCGGATATTCCATCACGGAGGCAAAATCGTAGGGGGTGAAATTCTGCTGGTCGTTATCCACGGCGGGAAGGAAGTTGCCGATCGAACCTTTAATTACGTTCGCGTAGTTAAACGTCACGTAGTTAGCTGCGTCTGTGCGGGACTGCTCGTGCCACACACCGGTCACGTGTCCAAATTCGTGAAGAATCGTGGCGATCGTGCAATCCGACGCTCCATCAACAAACTGCTCGCCTGCCCCTGCATCGCCTTCCGTTGCTTCGCAGACGCCATTAGGAGAATCACTCAGGTTGATGTCAATGTAGTTCGCTTGCGTTGTGCGAGGCACCAGCTGGATAACTCCAGCAAAAGTGGAGTTGTAGGTGCTAATAGCGCTGTTTAGGTTGTCGCGATCGGCCGATCCCGGATCGATCACGTAGGGGATTTGTGCGACGCCGTTAACTTTTGGCCAGAGGTAGTTCGAGTTGACGAGACCAACAGAGTCTGGGTGGACTCCGCCGCCGCTGCCAGCGCTTGGCATCGGTTGCACGTTTTCCAGGATGATGTCGCCCTCATAGATGTTTCGGCCGTTGATGACCTGATAGGTGACCGGGCGTCCGCGCCACATACCCATGCGCGTTTCGGAGGAGGTGGGTATGGGCTGCGTGATCTGGCCAGGAGCTGGTCGTCCCTGTGGGGGTTGATCCTGCGCAAAACTAGCGCCACTGCCGAGACAAAACGCGAAAGCGCATAGAACGCTCACAATCGTGCGCGCGAACACTTTAAGCACAAGTCCTCCGGGGCTGGGACGAAGAAATTGACCTTTTACCGAGCGCAAGCCAGGAGCAGACGATAGGTGTAGGTGCGCTTCTTTTTTAAAGTGCGTGGCGAATTCTGTCAAGGCCCGAATAGTGGTTAAGCCGTGAGTAATGGTACCGATAAACCTTCCGAATCGCGCGTTGGCAATGCGTGCGAAGGATATTCTGAGCTTTCCGAGAACGCTTTTTTAACATGGCCGTGAACGAACGGTGAAACGACGGTGACAACTGGAAAATGTGATATCTCTGAAGGCCATCGCTAGTGGGGGCGCATCACATTCCAAGCGAAGGATATGCCCACGCTGTTCGCGAATAATCTTTCCTAGCTGAGCTGGCGAGGAGGTGGATCATGCGAGGCAACAAAATTATAGGCTCGCTTCTGCGAGTCTGCGTTGGTGCGCCTCTCTTACTGCTTCGTTGCAATCTCGCGCTCCGTGAACGGACGAGCGATGGCCGACCGTACCGCCGTCCCATCATTGAGTTGAAGTCGATTTGAACCAATCGAGCTCCTGCGTTCCTATTTGGGACAGCCAAGTTCCCCTACAATAAACGCAATCCAAAAATATACTTCCCCGCCCGCATTTTTGCGTGTGTCGTGACCACCAACCTTAGTTAACCCATACATTAAAGACCCGATTACGCACGAATTGTTTGGCAGTCAACATGTAGGTGGAGGATCGAGTTATGTCAAATGTTCGGATCCTTATCGTGGATGATAAAGAGCTCGTGAGAAACGGGCTGCGTTTGTTCCTGGAATTGCACGATGGTATGACGGTCTGCGGCGAAGCGTCTGACGGGCTTGAGGGCATCAAGAAAGCTTTCGAGCTTAAGCCCGACGTGATTTTGTTGGATTTGAGCATGCCCATTCTCGACGGCCTGAAGGCTGCACAGCTTATACGTGAAGGTTCGCCCGAGGCGGAGATTCTGATTGTCACAAGCCACCATTCGCTGGAAGCGGCACGCCTGGCTGCGGAGGCGGGAGCCAGCGGCTACGTAACGAAGTCTCTGGTTACCACAGATTTGGTACCCGCTATCGAAGAAGCTGTAAGCAGGCACGCAGCTTAATGAGCAGAACTCAACCTTAAATCCAATCGGGGGTGAAATGGCGTCTCAGTCACCAGAGGAATCTCAGAAGGAATTCAATACGGTTCGCAACAAGCAGGTGGAAATATTCGACCGCCTAGGCCAGATTGAAAGTCAGATAAGGCAGCTCACTGAAAACATGCGAAAGCTGGAAGACATCGTTAATAAACTAGACAGCGCTTCGCCGCGTAAAAATCCATACCAGCGCTAGCTAGTTTTGCGCTTTGGTCTGCTCTTGACGGTACCGAGCCTAGAACGACAGCTTCAGTCCAAACTCAATCGTTCGCGGCGCGCCGAGCGCAAAAACACCAGTACCTACGCCGACCCGCACGGAATTAGCGCCCGAATAAGTTGTGCCGTTCAAAGAGCCAGCGCCACCCGTAAGAATTCCACTCAATACGTTGCCGGGAATGTTGAAGTTTGCAAAGTTAAACAAGTTGTAGAAGCTTGCGCTGGGTTCGATCGAGATTTCTCTTTCTTTGATGTTTACTTTGCCGACCCAGGTGAGACTCATATCGAATGTTTTCAACCAGGTGAGTCCAACTTCGCCAGGGACAACCGGAGAGATTAGGGGAGCCACAGCACAAGCCGCTCCCGCAGAAACGCTGTTGGGATTATTCACGCAGAGTTGGTTGCCTACTCCAAGTTGTTGTGGCGTAAACAATCCTTGGGAGACAAGTAGCTGTCCAGCGGGCGTAAGGTTGTCGGCCACGGTGTTGTTGTAATTATTGACGACGTTAGGCAGGTCGCTCAGAGACACACTGCGCATGAAAGCGCCCTGTTTGGTCCCTGGGATAGGATCACCCACCGTGCCATCGCCGGTGAAATCGGTACGGAAGATTTCTCCTGGTCCAATTCCCGTGGCTGGGACGACAAGCGCGCTGGCCAACGGGCTGTCGAAGTGAAAAATTGTTCCAAGACGGAAATGCCCTGGAAGATCTGCGTAGGCACCAAACGAAAACTGATGCGTTCGATCGAGGGCCGAAGGACCGCTGAAGCCGCACGGATTATTATTATCGACTGTAGGATTGACGAAGTCCTGGTCCGCCGCTGCCGGAGAGGTGCCGTTGACACTAAAGGCAGCTCCGCAGTTCGTGAATCGGGACAACGCGTACGCGAACTGGAAGTTGAGGTATCTAACACCGCGAAACGGGTTCTTTACGTTATCCACTAACTTAATATCCATGGCGTTGTACACAGAGCGGCCAACCGGATAGAGGAAGATTGCCGGTCCCACGTTTGCATTTTTTCCTTGGAACGCGCATGAAAAACCAAGCGCTATAGAGCAGCCTCCGACACCAAGGTCGGCGGCGGAATCGAGCCCGTTATTTGCGTAGCTGGCAATCGATGCGCCGGGCAGTCCAGTGAACTGGTCAGCTATGGGAGAGTTCAACGCGCAATTGGTGGCCGCTGCGCCAAAGGAGAAAGGGCATCCGAATTGAGAATTGGTTGTCGCGATGGCTTGTTGGGCTGCAGCAAGATTGAAATACTTCGGATTGACGTCGCCACTGTGGTTGGCGTCAATCCCGATGAGGTAATGCAGGTTGACGTTGCGAAGATAATCGACGCTTAGCACCATACCCGGCATTATTTCCCTCTGGATCCCGGCATTCATTTGAACTGAGTACGGGGTCCGATAATTGGGCGCCAAGGCTCCGAGAGGTATCGCCGAGCCGGTTGCGATCAAATTGGGAAGATACGTCGGATTCGCGGCTTTGGAACCGACGGCAGCTGAAGCTTGTTGATACGTAGTTTGAAATGTGGCGATGCACTGAGCCGCTGTCATGCCATTGCAGTTATCCGGGTTTGTGTCGGCAATTGTTGCGCCGATGAGAGAACCACAAATAAAGTTGGCCGCATTCTGGTTGCCGCCGACAAACTGAGCGTTAGGATTATTGGGAAAAGGAACTCCAGAACCCGCCCCGTTCACGCAGGGAGTCGGGTTCGCGAGAAACGCTCCAGTTGCAAGCCGTTCCGGACGATCAAACTCGGCATTGTTCCAAATCGCATTTTCGTAGAACACACCGATGCCAGCTCGGATCACAGTCTTCGAGTCTTTGCGCGGGTCCCATGCAACGCCCAACTGCGGACCGAAATTGTGGTTCGGCTGATTTACTCGATTTCCCAGACCAGGGAGCAGAGTGTTGAACGGCACTGGTCCGCTTGGTAGATTGACGGCAGGAAGGGCCGGCAAGTCGCTATCTGATCGGCCAGTGTCTCGCACGTACCTCACACCGTAAGTCACCGTGAGATTGGGTTTAATCTTCCAGCTATCTCCGACGTACAGACCGAGGCGGTTGTCGGGTGGAGTGCCGCTGCAAGGCGCATTGAACGCGGGGATTTCGGTATCGCACTCCTGCCCATTGCCGAGAGTCACGTTGTCCAGCGGATAATTCAGCGGGCAGGAAGCCGGGGGCAATCCAGGGGAACAGGTGAACGGGCCGTTCATTGCGTTGGCAATTTCTTGAGTGCTTCCAATCGGGCTCACGTTCGCCGTAATCGCACTAAACGAAAACAAACCACCCCCACGCAGCCGATTGTACGAGACGCCATATCGCAAAATATGTGCGCCGAGCAACTTGCTGCCGTCGTATTTAAGCTGGCGATCTGTCTGATAGGTCTGCTGCGGTGCCAGGAAATTAGGACCGGTAAGGAATCCAAAGCTGACAAAATTCAAACTGACCGGGAAATTTGCGAACGGCAAGTTCGATCCGAGAACCGTGTCTCCCAAATTATTTATGAATTTCAGGTATTCGAAGCGGAAGCTGTGCGTGTATCCGCCCTTAGTTGTGAAATCAGCACCTATTACGTGCGTTCGCGTGTAGTTCTTGTCCTCGAAAGGCTGATAACCAATGGCTCCTCCCGTAGCAACTGCCAAGCTGTCAAAATAGCTATAGCGATAAAACATGCGAATGTTTTTCCAAAATTGCCAATCGAGCCTGGCGTCATAATCGGTTTCCCGGAAAGGAGTACCGGTGTTCCCCGTGTAAACATCGAATGGCGCGGCCGGCACGATTGGCGCCAAAAGATTCTGGTTGGTGTGCTCTGCGTCAAGGAAGAAGAAAAGCTTGTCTGTAAGAATGGGGCCGCCGAAATTGCCACCGTCCTGGTTTCGCTGATAGGGCGAAGGCGGCCCGGGAAGAGCGGCCGAAAAATCGCTGTCGCGAAACAGCGCGAAGCCTTCGCCGTGATAATCATTCGTTCCCGAGCGTGTGGTGACGTTTACGGCGCCCGAAGAGGTCAATTCGTTCGAGAGGTCCAAAGTTGACTGGCTGATTTGAAATTCGTCGATTGCGCTGGCGGGGATATTTTCGGTCGTGGTGCCGACGGTCTCGTCGCTTACGTCCACGCCATCGACTTCAATGCGCGCCGTGCGTCCAAATCGGCCGCCCACGGATATGGAAGAGAACCCAACTTTTGTGGGATCGAAATCGGCGCCATCCTGGATTTGTACGCCCGGTTCGAGCTGCGCGAGGTCGAGGAAGTTTCGTCCGTTTACCGGCAAGTTCTCGATCTGTTCCTTGTTCAAAACTCCCTGGACGCTGGCCTGCTCGGTGTTGACGGCTACGGCCTGCTCGGCAACTTCAACCACCGTGGTGGTAGAGCCAACCTGGAGATTAAAATTAACGCCCGAGACAACACCTACCTTTACGATTACACCTTTTTCCACCGTTTTGAAGCCGGAAGCTTCGGCGCGGACGGAATAATTTCCGGGAACGAGCGTGCCGGAGTTATAGGCGCCAGCCGATGAACTGGTGACGACAATAGACTGGCCAGTATCTTTGTTGGCGATGGTGACTTTCGCGCCTTCCACCACCGCCCCGCTAGGGTCGGTCAAGGTACCCTGGATGTTCCCGGTCGCGGTAGTGCTCTGCGCTCGTACCGTCGTTGTTGCTAACAAGACGTAGGCGAGCAATATGACAAATCGGATTAATCTTGAATTATTAGTAGCGCGATGAGAAATCATGTAACACCCCCACTGGCGTTATCTGATTGCCTGGTTGCGGTTTATATTTAGACCGATAACAAGTCAAGAAAAATCCGCACGTTAGGCTGCAAGCGCGATGCCAGAACCAGCAACGATCCCAGCGAACCATTGGTTACTTTAGACGTGGCGTCTCTTGCGGATGCAGCGGGAAAATCTCGTACGGAGGTTGAGCGTATCTGATGAATTTAATCCTGGGCAGCGCCGCCGAGCTCACGGACAATGGCGCCGACAAAAGCTTTGGCGTCTCCGAAAAGCATCAGCGTTTGATCGAGATAGTAAAGTGGATTATCGATTCCGGCGAAACCGGGACTCATGCCGCGTTTGATGACCATTACGGTGCGAGCTTTATCAACATCCAGAATTGGCATGCCATAGATTGGGCTGCTGGGATCGCTTCGAGCCGCGGGATTTGTGACGTCGTTCGCGCCAATCACCAGCGCAACGTCTGTCTGAGGAAAATCGCCATTAATTTCGTCGAGGTCCAGCAGCTTGTCGTAGGGGATGTCCGCTTCGGCCAACAGCACATTCATGTGCCCGGGCATGCGGCCAGCTACCGGATGAATACCGAATTTCACGTCCACGCCGCGCTTGGTTAAGGCGTCGTAAAGCTCCCGCACTTTGTGCTGTGCCTGCGCTACCGCCAGACCGTATCCGGGAACGATCACGACTCTGCTGGCAGCGGAAAGAATAGCGGCGGCCTCTTCGGCGGTGGCACTGCGCACGTTGCGAGTCTCTTGGGTTGCGGTGCCCGACCCCTGTTCCTGGCCGAACGCGCCAAACAACACGTTCGTAAACGAACGGTTCATGGCCTTCGACATGTTCAAAGACAGAATGAAACCGGAAGCGCCATCCAGAGCACCGGCCACGATCAACAGTTTGCTATCGAGAACAAAGCCCATCGCTGCCGCAGAGAGTCCGGCATAGGAATTCAGCAGGGAAATTACGGTGGGCATGTCGGCCCCGCCAATCGGGATAATCATGAGCACGCCAAACAGCAGGGGGATCCCCACGATAAAAAGGAAGACACGCGTGTCGCCAGGGTGGATTACAACGTAGGCCGCCAATCCAATCGCGACAGCGAGAACGCTGAGATTGAGGATGTTCTGTCCTTTAAAAGTGATCGGGCGCTGCGGCAGGACTTCCTGCAATTTTCCCGCGGCCATCAGACTCCCGGTGAATGTGAGCGATCCGAGGATCACCTCCATGCAGAGAACCGACATGGTGAATCGCGAAACGTCTGTACCGCGAAGATAAAACTCGGACGTGCCCACTAACGTCACGCAAAGCGCTCCAAACGCGTGGCTGAGCGCCGTTCGCTGCGGCACCGCCGTCATTTGCACCATACCGAGCGGCACGCCGATGATTGTCCCGAGCACGAGAGCAATCGCGATCCACTTGTAATCAACGATTCCGTGATTCAGAAGCGTTCCAGCGATTGCCAGAACCATGCCTACTTCGCCGGCCCACACGCCGCGACGCGCGGTTGTCGGGGCGCTCATCCATTTCAAGGAGAGAATAAAAAGAGCCGTCGCGGCGAGGTAAGTGAGTTCGATGATGTGTTGGGGAACCTGCATCTAGTTCACGGTTTTTGCGGGCGGCTGGATTTGAACATCTTGAGCATGCGGTCTGTGATTAGGAAGCCGCCCACAACGTTGCTGGTGGCGGCAACAATCGCGATCGTGCCGAGGACGGTCGACAGTGTGCTTTTATGAGCGCCCACCAAAAGAATCGCGCCGACGACGGCGATGGCGTCCAGTGCGTTTGTCAATGACATGAGCGGTGTATGCAGCAACGGCGAAATGCGGCGAATCACTTCGAACCCGATGAAAGCCGCAAGCATGAAGACGTAAAGATCAGTCATCAAATCGAATTTCATGAGTCTAATTTCCTCCTAGCTTTGCAGCGAGCGCTGGCAATTTGTAAAACTCGCGAACTCGCGGGTTGACGATTTCGCCTTGCCTAGTTACCAGCGTGCCACGAATAATTTCGTCTTCCGGGTTTAGCTGCAACTTTCCTTCTTTGACCAGGTGCTGCAAAAAGGCGCTGACGTTGCGCGCATACATTTGGCTCGCGTGATATGGCACGCGGCTAGCCAGATTGATCCAGCCAATAATGCTGACGCCGTGCTCGATCACGACTTCGCCCGGCCTGGTAAGCTCACAGTTTCCACCACGCTCTGAAGCTAAATCGACAATTACAGATCCCGGCGCCATGCGCGCGACCATCTCTCTTGTCACCAGCACGGGAGATTTTTGTCCTGGGATTACGGCGGCAGTTATCACCACATCGCTTTCAGCCACCGCGCGACCGAGCAGTTCGCGCTGGCGGCTATAAAAATCCTCACTTTGCGCTCGCGCGTAACCTCCGGCATCTTGCGCGTCCGTGGCTTCGATGGGAAGCTCCACAAATCGACCTCCCAAACTCTGTACCTGCTCTTTGGCAGCCGGCCGCATGTCGTAAGCAGAGGTGACGGCTCCGAGGCGTCGAGCGGTAGCGATGGCCTGAAGTCCGGCAACGCCAGCGCCGATTACGAAAACGCGTCCAGGTGTAATGGTTCCGGCTGCGGTCGTCAACATCGGAAACATTCTGGGAAGAGTGTCCGCCGCAATCAGGACGGCTTTGTAACCGCATATTGTGCCCATGGAGGAAAGCGCGTCCATGCTCTGCGCGCGAGTTGTTCGCGGCATCAACTCCACGGAAAATGAAATCGCGCCGGTGGCGGCAATCTCTTGCACCGTATCCAGGCTTCCCAGCGGCCGCAGAAATCCAATTAACCCTTGGTCGCGGCGTAACAGCGCAAGATCGCCTTTTCCGGATTTGTCATTCGAGCCGTAGCACAATACTTGCACGATGATATCGGAAGCACGAAAAACGTCAGCGCGCTGCGGAACGATCTTCGCGACTTTCGCCACGTAATCCGCATCAGGGTAGCCAGCGCCCACACCTGCGCCGGCTTCTAGAACAACCTCGATGCCCGCCTTAGCCAAACTCGGAATGACTGCCGGCGTTAACGCCACACGCAGTTCTCCCGGAAAGCTTTCGCGCGGTACCCCCACAATCACCGGAGGCGCTCCGAGACCAGCGCGTTAAGTTTGGCCGCTATGGGAAGATGAACCAACCGTGCGTGGAAATTAAGTGGGGAAGAATTCATGCCAATAGGTTTTGAACGGGTCCTCAAAGCAAAATATTCCGGAGGAGCGCGAAGTTAACTGTCAAAACGCGCAAACTCTAGCGCCGACATTCTATCTGCAAAGCTGATAAAGTCCACTGACAATTGGAGAGCACATTTTCCTGTCGATTCTGAAACGTGAGTGAGTGCAGAATCGGGATCATCATGCTGAGGGAAGTATGAGCCAGAAAGATCAGGCTTGGCGCAATTGGCCGCTGGTGCGAATTGAAAGGGAATATTCGCCGAGCAGTTGCGTGCCGTCCGTCGAGCCATATATGGCGGAGTATGCGATTCGGAGCCGCAAGGCTGAAGAAACCCTCACTTGCCAAAAGGATTTGCGGTGGGGTGAACATCCCGACGAAACGTTGGATTTTTTTCCCGGCCCTTCGAAAAATTCTCCGTTGCTCGTTTTTATTCACGGCGGCTACTGGCAAGAACTGTCTAAAAATGAATCGTTGTTTGCTGCGCCTGATTGCGTAACGAACGGAATCGCGTTTGCCTCGATCAACTATACGTTGGCACCGCGCGCTGGCGTCGAAAAAATCGTGGATCAATGCCGGCGCGCAGTGGCTTGGCTGCATCGGCAAGCTGATGCGCTCGGCTTCGATCGCGACCGGATTTTTGTCTCAGGCAGCTCTGCCGGTGCGCATTTGGCTGCCATGATGTTGTTGAAGGGATGGCAAACGACGGTGGGCCTTTCTGACCATGCCGTCGCTGGTGCGGTTTTGCTCAGTGGGATCTACGATCTGGAACCCTTGGTCGGAACCTACATTTCGAAACCGTTGAACCTTACGGCCGCGGATGCACACGGCCTTAGCCCCATCAACTTGGCGTTAGGCCGCCCGGTGCCAAGCATCGTGACGTGGGGAGAAAACGAAACGAGCGAATCCAAGCGCCAGAGCAAAAGCTACGCTTCGCGATTGCACGATGCGGGCTTTCCGGTTTCGGCCTTTGAAGTCGCTGGAGCGAATCACTTCGACATCGTTTTGAGTTTGGCTGACAGGCAGACACCGTTAGGGCGGGCGACTCTGGAACTAATTGCGGAACAGGCGTTTGCCTAAAAGCGATGTCAGCTGCGCATCGCAGCCAGAAATTTCTCCGCAAAAGTGTGAACGTCTGAGAATGTGTTGTAGAGAGGTACCGGCGCGACACGCATGATGTCAGGCTCACGCCAGTCGCAAATAATTCCTGCTTTTCCGAGAGTGTTGCAAACTTCGCGGCCATTTTTAGTGACTCGCAAAGAAAGTTGCGCTCCTCGATGTGCGCTATGGCGCGGCGTGATGATCGAAAAACTGCTCGACGAAGCTTGATCCAGCAAGAATTCCAGATAGCCAGTAAGTAACTCGCTTTTCGCACGCAACCGCTGCATGGGCGCTTCATCGAAAATATCCAGCGAAGCCCGTAGCGCGGCCGCCGACAGAATGGAGGGGTTGCTGAGTTGCCAGCCTTCGGCTCCCGGCATGGCGTCAAAATCCGGAGGCATGCAGAAACGATTACCCTTGTCGTGTCCCCACCAGCCGACGAACCGCGGTACCTGAAAGTTTCGCGCGTGGCGTTCGTGTACAAAACATCCGGCTATCGCGCCGGGACCAGCATTGAGATATTTGTAGCTGCACCAGACCGCGAAATCGATATCCCAGTCATGTAATTTCAAAGGTAGATTTCCGGCCGCGTGCGCCATGTCGAAACCAACGACGCATCCTTTGGCGTGTCCGGCTTCAGTGATGCGGCGGAAATCAAAGGCTTGCCCTGAGTAATAATTCACGCCGCCGAGCATGACCAGAGCGATTTTTTCACCATCACGTTCGATTAACTCTTCGATGTCCTCAGTGCGAATCCAGGTTTCGCCTGAGCGTGGCTTTACTTCGATCAGCGCTTCCTCTGGGTCATAGCCGTGATACTGAATTTGCGACTTCACTGCATATTGATCGGAGGGAAAGGCGTTCGATTCGATCAGTATTTTGTTTCGTTTCGCGGCAGGACGGTAGAAAGAAACCATCATCAAGTGCAAATTGACGGTAAGCGAGTTCATCACCACTACTTCGATGGGAAGCGCCCCGACCAAACGTGAAATAGGCTCGCTGAGGATCTCGTGGTAGGGCATCCAAGGGTTCCGCGCCTGGAAATGGGCTTCGACGCCCAGTCGAGCCCAGTCTTCTAGTTCCTGTTCGACATACGCACGCGCGGATTTTGGCTGCAACCCAAGGGAGTGGCCGCATAAATAGACGCAATCGGAGCCGTTCGGCATCTTTGGAATGTGAAAACGTTCGCGAAAGCCGAAAAGCGGATCGCGAGCCGTTTGTGCGGAGGCGAATTGCTTGGTCGCCTCGAATGCGCTGGCAGGCACCTAAAGTTGCTCCAATGGGGTTAGTTGGCGATGGATCATGGATTCGGCTTTTTGCCAGTCAATATCTTCGATGCGATCGATTGATTGGCATAATTCGGCCAACATCGCGTCCTGGATGCGTCCCCGCGAAAGAGCCAGGGAATAGGGAATGCGCTGAAAGGTGACCATCGCATACTTTGGAACGAAAAGGCGCGGATATTTGGCTTCTAGCGCAAGCTCTACTTTTTTCTTGAACAGGAAACGCGGATCAGCAACACGATCGCGCATCTCGACGAAATTCTCGAGGGCCAAATCAGCGATAGCGTCGGTGTTCGCTCTTCTCAGGCGCTCAAACTCAGGAAATATCGCCGCCCAATCCGATCCGTGACGATCGAGAAGTTCCAGTAGGGCGGTGCAGTCTTCGAACGCGCAATTCATGCCCTGACCGAAGAAGGGAACGATGGCGTGGGCGGCGTCTCCGATTAGAAGCGATTTCGCATCTACATGCCACGGCGAACACTTTATTGTCACCATCGAGCCGGTCGGGTTGTCGCGAAAGTTGTCGCGAAGATTTGGCATCAATGGCACGGCATCGGTGAAATTCGACTCGAAGAACTCCAGGAACTTGGTTTCTGAATCGAGATCCGCAAAACTCGTTTTCCCGTCAAACGGTAGAAAAAGAATGCAGGCAAAGGTGCCGTCCACATTGGGCAATGCGATCAACATGTGGGATCCGCGCGGCCATATATGCAATGCGTTCGGTTCCAGAACGTGTTTTGCACCTGACCCAGCCGCGATAGTGAGCTCTTTATAACCGTAATCGAGATACTGCTGTGAGAAATTGAAGCGATTAAGTTTCAGCATGGCCAGCCGAACCGCCGAAGACGCGCCATCTGCCCCGATGATAACGCCGGAATCGATATTGGTTTCGCCGCCGGTTTGTTCGTTGCGAAAGCGAGCGGTCCCGGAATGCAAATCGATTCCCACACAACGCTCATCAAAATGTATTTTGACGCCCCGATTTTCGGCTTCGTTCATGAGTGCTGCGTTCAAGTCCGCGCGAGAAATCGAATTGATTACTTCTGTTTCATCTTTTCCGTAGGGCTGAAACGTAAGCTCGCCGGACAGCGAGTGCATCATGCGGCCTTTCATCGGAATAACGATATGGCGCATGGATTCCCAAAGCCCTGCTTCGCGCAGCGCGTGGATTCCACGGACGGAAATGGCAAGATTGATAGAGCGGCCAGCCGACAAGCGAACGCGGCGCGGGTCCGGACGACGCTCGCAAATTGCGACGCGAAATCCGCGCTGGACGAGCGAAATCGCGAGCAGAGGGCCGGTAAGCCCGGCGCCGACGATAGTAACTGTATCGGATGTACTCGGCATGTATCGGCGGAATCTCGATCTCCGCGGATTAGCGGCGTGACGTTTAATCTTCCAGAAGCGAGCGTGCTTCCCAAAGTTCCGGAAAGAATTTTTTCTCCAGCGTAAGTTTCAGATACGAAGAGCCCGTGCTTCCGCCTGTGCCCATGCGCACGCCTATGGTGCGCTCGACCATTTGGATATGCCGTAGCCGCCAACTCACTACTAGCTCGTCGAATTCCGTCAAGCGTTCGCACACGTCGATCCAATCGCGATGATTGCGTTCGTCCTTGTATAGCGCTTGCACTGCTTTGGCGCGGGCCTCGAAGCGCTCGCGGTCGCTGGCTGCACTGCTTAGCTCCGGTAGCCTTCCCAGCGTTTTTAGAGCTTCGAAGAAAACGTCGTGGAGGGAATCTTCACGCAGCCGACGGTGCAAAATAGCGTGCGTCTCCGGCGTGAGCTCGTGATAACGCAACATCTTCTCGTCTTTCAAACCACACAGAAACTCGAGTTCTCGAAACTGCTCGGACTGGAATCCGCTGGCCGGATTCAGTTTTTCACGGAAGGCAAGAAAATGAGTCGGCAGCATGGTCTCGAGAATCGTGAACTGCTCCACCAGCACGCGCATGATTTCAGTACAGCGGCGAAGCAATCGCGCGGCTTCGTAGACTCCATCGCGAGACCGGGGATCGGCCGCAGCCGCGCGCAAGTTCGCCACCACCGCATCCAGGTCGTGCAGCAATTCTTTGAACCAGAGCTCGTAGGTTTGATGAATGATGATGAAGAGCAGTTCGTCGTGATGTGCAGGCGAAGACACCGGATGTTGCAACGCCAATAATTCCGGCACTCGAAGATAGGAACTGTAAGTGAGCCGCTTCTCCTGCGCTTGCGTATCAGTCCCGGAAGGTAAGTTCTGTTCGGTAGCCGGCCCGCCCGTAAACGGGCATCCCCCGGTTGTTTCTGACTTGTGTGCAGTTGCGGATGCCAGGGACCTGGCCTCTTTCGTCAGTGCATCCAGACTCGGCAAGTTCAGAAATTTAACGGCGTTGTCCCCCAGCAGCTTCTTTTTTACTTCTTGCGAGAATTGGCTTTCGCGAATCAGCGTGCCGGCGCGCAATTCGCCTAGCGGATAGGGATAGTCGGAGCCGAGAAGCACGCGATCGCCTCCCAGTATTGAAACGAGGAATTGCAAAGTGCGCTGTTCGAACACGGCGGAATCCACGGAAAGACGATCCAAATAGTGGCTGGGAGCAAACTGCGACACTCCCCGCGCTCCCTCATGATTCTTCCAAGCGTTTTCCAGGCGCCCCAGCAGGAAAGCAAAACTTCCTCCGCCGTGTGCGAAGCAGATCCGTAGATTCGGCGGCAAACGATCGAAAGCTCCACTCAGAATCATTGACGCGAGTGACAGATAGGTTTCCGTGGGCATACCTACTGTCCAAGGGAGCATGTAGTTCGGCATACGCTCGCGAGCCATCATGTCCCAGGGATGCACGAACACGGCCGCGCCCTGGGCCGCGCAATGCTGCAGGAATTTCACTATGCCCGGATCGTCGAGATTTTTTTCTCCAACGTGATTTCCGATTTGAACTCCCAAGTGTCCGTCGCGCACGCAGCGGTCAAGCTCGGCACAAGCAAGGTCAATGTCCTGCAGCGGAACTTGGCAAAGAGATTTCAGCCTGCCTTTGGAGCGCTGGCACATCTCCAGCGCAACATCGTTGAACAAACGCGCGCAATCCAGGGCATGCTTCGCCTCGCGGGCGTAAGCAAAAAGGACCGGCGTGGCCGAAATGATTTGCACGTCAACGCCGTTGCGATCCATATTTTCGAGACGCACGTTCACGTCCCAGCAGGCGGAAGTAACGTGCCGGAATATGCGGCCACCCAGCATGATGTCGGCTTTGCCCGGGCCCGTATGTTTGATGGAAGGCCAATCAGGCGTGCCATAGCGCGCCGCAAGGTCAGGCCAGGATTCAGGAAAAAAGTGTGTGTGTATGTCTATGACTGGCATTTTGAATGTGTCGCGTTACGCCTTCGGCGGCTGCTTGCCCGGATGGATTTCGCCGCAGTGCGGACACTTGCGCAACTCAGGATTCTGATGGAACTTTTCGAACAGCGGCGGTAGATCGGTCACGATATTTTTCAAAAGTACTTCCGCGCGATACACGCGATGGTGGCACTTCGCGCAGTACCATTCAAAGCCGTCCTTTTCTCCTTCGAGTCTCGGCATTTCAACAACCAATCCGATCGTGCCGGGAGCGAGACGCTGCGGCGAGTGCGGCACGTGTTTTGGCAGAAGGAAAATTTCGCCCTCTTTAATGTGCACTTCGACAGGAGGTTTACCTTCCTCTGGCATCAAGCGCAGAAAAATATCGCCTTTTAACTGGTAGAAAAATTCTTCCATGGGATCATCGTGATAATCGTTCCGGTTGTTCGGTCCGCCGACCACCGTCACCATCATTTCGCCATCTTCCCAAACCTGCGCGTTACCGACGGGTGGTTTCAGTTTTTCACGGTTCGCGTCGATCCACCCTTGGAAGTTAAAAGCTTTCAGCGTTTTTACGGATGGCATTCCATTCTCCTCTCGGCTAACGCTTGGGTTTCTCGTGTGACATAGGCTTATAAGCGGTCGCTTTCATTTCGATCAATAGATAGGCATGTGGCAATTGGCGGACCGCAACGGTCGTCCGCGCGGGCCCCTGCTCGTCGAAGTATTGCGCATAAATCTCATTGTAGGCTTCGAAATCATCCATGTTGACGAGATATGTGGAAATTTCCACGACATCTTTCAGATTCGTATCCATGCTGGCAAGAATGTCTCTGATGTTTTCGATCACGGCGCGAGTCTGCTCGCGAATGTCGAGATGCGTTGTTCCGAACTTATCCGTTTCCGCGCCCGCGATAGTATCATCGGCGCGGCGCGAGCTTGTCCCAGACACAAACAGAAAGTCTCCTGCACGCTTAATGTGTGGAAACCTGCCCCGCGGCTTGGCCTTCCCTTCGACGATCTTGCTTTCCATTCAGAATCCTTCCAAGTGAAACGCAAAAAGCCGAGTCACAACTTGACACAAATATTATTCAGTTCAGAGTAAAAATTTAGCGAATGCATGCCGCCTTCGCGTCCTATACCGGACAAGCCGGCGCCTCCAAACGGCGTGCGCAGGTCGCGTAGGAACCAACAATTAACCCAAGTGATTCCGACGTGCAACTTTTCGGCCACGCGATGTCCGCGTTTTAGATTTGTCGTCCACACCGAGCCAGCCAGGCCGTACTGTGTGTCGTTCGCTACAGTGACGGCTTCCTCTTCCGTATCAAACGGCGCGATATGGCAAACCGGCCCGAAGATTTCTTCTTTAACGCATCGAGCCGATTCCGGAAGGCTCGTCAAGATCGTCGGCTGAATATAGAATCCGTTGTCGCGAGCATCACCGAATTCCGGCGTGCCGCCGCCCGTCACGATTGTAGCGCCTTCTTTTTTCGCCAGCTCGTAGTAGGAGAGGACTTTTGAGCGATGTTCTTTCGAAATCAGAGGGCCGGTCGTCGTTTTGCTGTCAGTTGGCCAGCCGAGGACCAAACTTTCCGCTTTTTGCTTCAACGCAAGAACGAAGCGCTCAAAGATCGGGCGTTCCACATAAACACGCTCGGCGCAGAGGCAGACCTGGCCCGTATTCAGGAAGACAGCATCAGCCAAACCTTTGATCGTTTCATCGAAATCGCAATCTGCAAAAACGATCGCGGCATTTTTTCCGCCGAGTTCAAACGAGATCGGCTTCACAGTAGGCGCCACTGCGCGCATGATGGCCGATCCAGTTTTTGATTCGCCGGTAAACGTCACCGCGTTCACATCAGGATGGCAGGTTAAAAACTCGCCCGCCGAGCCGGAACCGAAGCCATGTACCACGTTGAATACTCCGGCCGGCACTCCCGCCGATTGCATCACCTCCGCCAGCAGCGTCGCGGTCGCCGGAGTTTCTTCGGAAGGTTTTACAACCACGCAATTTCCGCAAGCCAGCGCCGGAGCGACCTTCCACGTGAGGAGCAGTAGCGGCAAATTCCACGGTGTAATGATCCCGACTACTCCGAGCGGTTTGCGCACGGAGTAATTCAGCGCGGAGACGTTGTCCGATGTTTCGGTGCGAAAGGCTTCGACCCCAGCGGCTTTCACAAGGTCCGCAAAAATACGGAAATTCGCGGCTCCTCGTGGTATGTCGATCTTTGAAGCAAGTGAAATAGGCTTGCCAGTGTCGGCCACCTCGGCCTGCACGAAATCGTCAAATCGTTTTTCAATTCCGTCGGCGATTTTGTGCAAAACGGCGGCCCGCGCTGTTACGGTCAGTTTGCCCCAATCTCCGTTCAGCGCCCGGCGAGCCGACTCGACCGCCTGATTTACCAAGGATTCGTCAGCTTCTGAGACTTGAGCGATCACCGAGCCATCGGCGGGGTTGATATCGGCGAACTCGCGTTGGCTGCGGACAAATTGCCCGTTCACATAGTTTTGGAGGAGCTTGGAGCAGGATGTCACTCGTTCTCCCAAATGGACAGAGGGAAGCCGGCAATCATGAACGAGCATTATACTCAACTACAGAGAATTAATGGCGGCGCGCATTCATTCTGCGTGACCGGAACCCTGTGAGGGATTTTGTCAGACCGCGAATCGATCCAGAATAATCTTGGGATTATCCGGCGAAACCAGCAGCCTCTTGTCAGGAAATACAACGAGTACCATTTTTTGCCAGTCGGTTACAAACGCAAGAAACCTCCCCAGCTTCGCATTCGAGAAATAACCGTAAGGTTTGAGCGGCCAACCGGCGCCGAACAATCGGATCGTTTTTCCAAAGCGAATATCTTCCTGAGTAACGGGCATCGCGCCGCGCATTTCTGTGAGGTCGTACTTTAGGGTGAACACAAGTGTTTTGACTCTTAGCTCGTTGCCGACAATTGTGCACTCCCGCGGCGCAAAGGCGAGCATGCCGATAACAAAGATGAATGGGAATGCGAAAAGAATGGTGATGAGCATTTGTCCGCCGCCGTGATTCGACTCTTATTTTTTCACAAGAATCGCCCGGCAGCTTACAAATGTCAGTTTTGGTGTTTACTGATTGTCTTCAGATATTCTTTGCCGCGCTCGAATCCCCGCTTGAACGGCCCGCTTTCGTGCATGCGCGGGTAGCGATCGCCCAACTCGCGATGGCATTGCTCGTAGCTTCGATCGCGGTTCTTGTGCAGCACGGCGGCCTCGAATCCGCAGCGAAAATAGCGCTCGTCGTTCTCGAATTTGCTGCCGTCGGTCTCATACTTTTCTTTTTCGGCGTCGCGCAGACCCACCCACCACATTTCACGCGCACGATCAATACTCTCAGCTCCGGCATGCTCGAGCGCGCCGCGCACTGCGTCAGCTTCACCATCATCAGCCATCACCACGACGACGGATCGCCCTTTGCGCAATGCATCCTCGTAAACATACAGTTCATCTTCCGGCAGTCCTTCGAACACGTCGCCCTCCAGCTTTCCGCCAACGGCCCCGCCGCCAACCGCACCCAGGGCCCCGAGTATCACGCCGCCAGCCACTCCAATCGCAAGCACCGGCCCAACGCCGGGAATCAGCAAACTCGCGATCATCGGAACCAGTCCCACGCCGCCGGCAACGCCCATAGCGCCACCGACAACCGCACCAATAGCTTTACCCATGCCTGGCTGCTCGCCGGCAACCGTCGGCACAGCCGCAATCTCCTGATCACTCGCGTGGGGCGTCAGAATCGTGACGCGATCTCGTGGAATATCCAGGGGCACTAGCTCCGCCGCGCTAACCTCTGCATCCGATCGAGATTTGAAAACTCCTACGACGGCTTTCATGAAGCCTCCCTTTCTAGCCCGGAGATATGACCGCAATTCGGGTCACTAAACCATACATTAGAAGCTGTAGCAAGCGCGTCTTGTGACTTCCGGCGACTGCATCAGAGAGCAGCGGGACACTACCAGCGTTCAATGATTGTGGCGATGCCCTGGCCTACTCCGATGCACATGGTGCAGAGTGCATACTTCGCCTTAGTGGTTCGCAACTGATATGCCGCAGTAGTCACCAGCCTGGCTCCACTGGCGCCGAGGGGATGCCCAATGGCTATGGCGCCGCCATTGGGATTCACATGCTCAGCATCGTCGGGCAAACCCAGATCGCGGGTGACCGCGAGTGCCTGCGCTGCGAAGGCTTCGTTCAGCTCGATCACGTCCATTTGCGAAAGTTTCAGCCCGGTTTTATCCAGGATTTTTCGCGTGGCAGGCGCGGGAGCAAATCCCATAATGCGCGGTGCCACTCCGACGACGGTGGTTGCGACAATGCGAGCGAGCGGCGTGAGGCCGAACTTGGAAGCCGTCGCTTTGGAAGCGATGATCAATGCGCACGCGCCGTCGTTCACGCCGGAGGCATTTCCCGCGGTCACCGTTCCGTTCGGTTTTACTATGGGCTTGAGCTTCGAGAGCGCTTCCAGTGTGGTATCCGGCCGCGGATGTTCATCCGTATCAAAAATCTTAGGCTCGCCCTTTTTCTGGGGAATCGGAACCGAGACAATTTCGTTTTTGAAAAATCCCGCTGCATTGGCGCGAGCCCAGCGTTGCTGCGTACGCCGCGAGAAAGCGTCCTGGTCCGCCCGCGAAACGTGAAACTCTTCCGCCACATTTTCGGCGGTCTCCGGCATGGAGTCCACGCCGTACTTGCATCTCATCGAGGGATTCACGAAGCGCCAACCGAGGGTGGTATCAAAAGTCTCGGCCGAGCGGCTGAACGCGCTATCGGCTTTCCCCGTCACGAACGGAGCGCGCGTCATACTTTCCACCCCGCCCGCGATTATTAATTCCGCTTCTCCAGATTTAATGGCGCGCGAAGCCACGCCGATAGCATCCATGCTGGAGCCGCAAAGCCGGTTGACCGTGGAACCCGGGACTTCCTTGGGCAGTCCGGCAAGCAACAGCGCCATGCGCGCTACGTTGCGATTGTCCTCTCCAGCCTGATTTGCGCAACCGAAGATAACATCGTCGAGCGCCATCCAATCCACTCGAGGGTTACGCTCGATCAATGCCCGCAACGGAATCGCCGCCAAATCATCAGCTCGGATGGAAGCGAGCGCTCCGCCATAACGCCCGAAGGGCGTGCGAATGGCGTCACATATGAAAACTTCGTTCACTAGATCTTCTCCGAATCCGGCTTCCAGTATAACTGACGAGGTTTGCATTTCCACTTAGCGGCTCTCGAACGCTGGAAGCAGGATTTCCAAGAACGACGACGTCGGTGTAAAATACCAGCATGAGCGAAAAAATAAAAAAGAGCGATTCGGAATGGCGTTCGAAGCTTACCGGCGAGCAATTCGAAGTTACGCGCAAAAAGGGAACTGAGCCTCCATTCACCGGCGAATACGCCGACACCGAGAAAGATGGCACCTACGTTTGCGTATGCTGCGGGCAGCCGCTTTTCAGCTCAGACGCGAAGTATCACTCCGGTTCAGGCTGGCCGAGCTACTATCAGCCGGTCGCAGCCGAAAATGTGGAGATGCAGCGCGACATGAGCCACGGAATGGTCCGCACAGAAGCCATTTGCAGCCGCTGCGATGCGCACCTGGGTCACGTCTTCGAAGACGGTCCCAAGCCCACAGGCCTTCGTTTTTGCATCAATTCCGCCGCATTGCGCCTGGAAGAAAAGAAGAAGTAACGCCGTACTTCTTTGGCAGGTTGTCAGTTTGGCTTGGCGGTGTTTCCTGGACCATTTGGGATTTCGAGTATTTTGTGATCCGCCGCGTTCAAATCCAAACTCTTGAAATCAAATGTGTAGGTTTCGGAATCCGCACGGATCGTGACATGACTCACGATTTTGACTTCCGCAATTAATTCCAGGAATCAAACAGAATCGTTAGAGGGTCTCCGCTGCGGGCGTTTGTCACAGTTAATCCCTCAAGTAAGTGGGAATCTAGCGAAAAGTAAGCTGCCGCCGGATTTCCCAATTCATCGATCATGGCGACCTTCATGGCTTGTTGACCCTCGAATTCTAGGACGCCTAAAGTTTTGAAGTCATGGAAACGCTTTCTAAGATCAATGGCTATCATGGGGAATTCATGACCGCGAAGAACGGACGTCTCCACCTCATCGATAGATTCGGATCGGCCGTCGTCCGCTAGCTGCCAACCTCGACCGTTCAGAATTCCCGCAATGTTTTTATGGTCCGGAAAGAATTGCTGGAATGATAAATTCCCATCTCTGTCCGAGATAATACGAGTCTCGTAATCGCCTTTCGGTCCATGACAAGCAGCAATTGCGGAGATTGAATGGATGTCGGCGAGAGCGGCCGCACCACCCATCGCGCGTTCTGCGGCGTCGAATATTTCGTCTGGCGCGGGCAGGCGATTCGGTGTCCCAGTCCGCGGGCTCTGCGCTTTCAGAATGGGAGAAAACGCCCAAATACAAAATGCGAGCACGAGAATTATTCCCGGAAAGTTTTCTTTTCGCCGAGCCGTGGGCTGCAAAGGAGTTCTCTAACCGAAATCAGACGGCCGTATGTGGTAATTGTGAGCGGCAAAGGCAGGCTATTATTCAAAGTCTTCCCGCACGAATACGAACTAGCCCGCGATTTGCACAGAAGACCTAAGAAGCGCCGCCTCTACGCACGGATTCAGCTCTTAGTGGTTCAGGAAAATAACCTGAGGCTGAGGATCGCCCGAAGCCGGGTCCGTGGGAATCATTCGCACGCCGCTTGGCGAGACGACATACAACACAAGATTCGCCGGGAAGCCGCTTAATTGGTTCGGCGTCATCGTCCCACTGCCATCGGAAGTCACCGTGTAGGTTCCTGACAGAGCCTGACCCGTAGAAGGTGTGCTGGGTGGAATAAATTCATCCAACGTGCCGGAAATTGTTCCGGCACCGGTTGCAGCCAGCTGGCCAAGCATATTTACGACGTTAGTGTCCGCTTCTTTGGGAGCGAATAGCGCATAGCTGCCTTGAATGGACGAGGCAGAGTAGGGCGCGCCGGTCTGTTGCTCGAGAAGGCCGTACGTTACAGCAGAGTCGGAACCGATGATGAATCCTTGGTTCGGGCCAGTGAGATATGCCGCCGCCAGACGCGAGCCCAAATTCGTAAATCCCACGCGGCCATTCGACTGCACCTGGTATGACCCAGACGAAGGGTTCGTCGTGACTGTACCCGCGTTATTTTGCGTGTAAGAAAGCGTCGCGTTGCCGTCGCCAAGGCTCGACGCCAGCAGACCGGCGAACACTGTCGAGTTCGACCCAGCTAGTCCTGTTCCAGTTACCACCCCCGATCCCTGTAAAACGGTGTTGTTGAATTGCGTAGATGTGTTTTGAAGAACCACCTCGCCACTCAGTCGTGGAAAAGTATTGCTGGCGGTGGCAGCGTCCGTCTCGATAAAGAAAATATCCGACGGGGAAGCGAAGAAAAAGTCGAACGTCAGGATTACGGTTGCGCCAGCGAATGGCTGGAAGGTCAATTCGGCTTCACCCTCTGAGTTTGCCGAAAAGACTTGAAAGTTACCTATGAGCGAGATTTGGGCACTGTAAACACTTGCATCATTTAAGTCGGCCATCCCGGGACTTAGAGTCCCAGAACCGTCAGCGGTTATCGTTCCGGCCAGCACTTCCGGTGCGGCCAAGTAGTCCCGGCCATTGAACTCAAATGCGTAATTTCCACTGAAATTCGCAGCGGAAAATGTTCCCACGGCAGGTTTGATGATTCCCGAGCCATGCGTGATTCCGACGCCCGTATTGCCGGTTGTATCATTCTCGATCATGTGCAGGTTAGTGGCTGAATCAATAGCGATCAAATAGTTTGCGGTAAATATGGCCGTCTTTTCGTTCGTCGCAATCAAGTGCATGGTGCCGCGTCCGTCCGTGCCGAGAGCGTAGGTCCCGGTCAAGGTCGCGGAAACTACGCCGTATGTCGTGCCGCCAGGGTTCACCCGATTGATGACTTCTTCACCACTTAGAATATTTCCATTTCCATCCGCCGAGAAGTTACCAGCAATCAAAACAGTTCCATTGTTATCAAAGCCGTTGAACAGAAAACTGTACGAGCCATCGATTAACATGTTAGTGCTCGTTGTGCCAGTCGTCACAGTGATCTGAAGCTGCTGCGTTGCCTGGGCTGGTCCGCCAGCGCCTTTGGAATTGTCCTGCACCTGAACCGTAAATATTGAAGTGCCGGTGAGAATGGGAGTCCCGGTAATTGTGCCCGCTTGAGCGTTCAATATCAGGCCGGCGGGAAGCTGTCCGGTGACTACGCTCCAGGTGTAAGGCTGAATGCCGCCGGTGGCGGTTAAAGTTCCGCTGTAGGGGCTTGCGGTCATTCCGTTAGGTAGCGGCGCAGTGGTTGCTTGCAATGGTTGTGGAGTTTGAACGGAAATCACAAGTGTGCCGGACGTCGCCGTCTGCGGCGGTACTGCAGAATCTTGCACTGTCGCTACGAACGGATAAGAACCCACTGTCGTGGGAGTGCCTGAAATCACTCCGGTAGACATATTTAGCCCGAGGCCGGGAGGCAAACCATTTGCGGGTATAGTCCACGTATATGGCGTCACGCCGCCTTTCGCAGCCAAAGTCGCGCTATACGGTTGGCCAATGTATCCCGGAGGCAGAGTTGTGGTGGTAACCGAAAGAGCAGTGGGTGGATTAATGGTCACCGTGAAAAGCGTAGAGGTGACGGAGAGCGGTGGTAGTTGGTTGGGCACTTGAATGCCGCCTCGGTCCGTGGCTTTCACGTAAAAGTTGTAGGTGCCGGCAGTGGTTGGTACTCCAACTAAGTTCCCAGTCTGATTCAGAGTTAAACCGGGAGGGAGACAACTGTTCTGGTTGGGACATACGACACTGAAAACAAGCGGTGTAACTCCCCCTGTTACCACAATTTGCTGGCTATAGTTTACGCCGTTCGATCCATTCGGAAGAGTCGTGGTGGTAAAAGTAGGCGGTAGGACAACATCAATGGTTGTCGTTACGGTGACGCCGCTGTCCGCATTAGCTACCGCTTCCAAACTCACCGTGAGTGCAACGGAACTGTTTGTAGGCGCGGTGTAGGTGACCGATGTTTTCGTGACGTTGGTCAAAGTACCGCAACCGGTGCCGGCGCATCCAGTACCCGTTAACGGTTTCCAAGTGACTCCGTGATTGCCCGAGTCATTTCCCAAGACCGCGCTGAACTGTATTATCTGGCCTTGATCGACCGTCTGCGCCGTATTTGGGATAACTTCTAGCGTGATGCCCGAGCCGCCACCGCAACCAACAAGAAATGAAAAAGCAAGCAAAGACAGAAACACGAGCGTGACCGACCGAAGTCGACCTGGTTGCATACTAAAGTTTGACTCTTCCGCTGTATTTCCGCGCTGGCGTGCAGCGGCTTTCAAAATCTGGGCATACGCCTTCAAAGTTGTCATATCACCTTGGATGTCTTTTTCAGATCCGCCCAGACCGGTGGGTCAGAACCCGTTCTCGAACTATTCGCGAAGAATGCGAAACAAATTGAATAACAAAACGGCCTCAAAGTGTCAACGCACATCTCCTGAGGCCGTCGCTGCATTCCGAATAATGATTTGTACGGCGCGCGGCTTTGATTCGTCGGACACATTCGCAGTCGACGGACAAGCCCTTTCATCAGCCATCTGGATGCGTAGAATCAACAGGTCGTTGCCTGCCATCTCCTTGAATGGCTTGCCGGATTGCGTTTCAAAGCCACAACTTTTCCGGGCTCTCATCGCATCAAAAAAGTGCAATGTCCGCCAACCAGTGACTTCCGCGAGAATCGAACCGCAGCATTTTCAATTTCTGCCCGTCTTTAGTATAAAGGTTGGTTTGGAAGCGCCTGTTACTCGGATGAGTGTTGATTGGGAGGGGTAAGTTGATCGAAGTTCAGGATCTGACGAAATCTTACGGCGCGGTGAAAGCCGTGGATGACGTTTCGTTTACCGTAAACAAAGGCGAGATTCTCGGTTTCCTCGGACCCAACGGCGCCGGGAAAACTACGACGATGCGCATTTTGACAGGCTATATGCCCGCCACCTCCGGCACCGCTCGCGTTGCTGGCTTTGACGTTTTTCGTGACTCCATGGAAGTCCGCCGCCACATCGGATATTTGCCCGAAAATCCACCCGTATACCCCGACATGACGGTTGAAACCTATCTTGATTTTGTAGCGCGTATTAAAAACGTCCCAGCAGAGAGGCGCGCTGCGCGCATCGATGATGCGCTGAGGAAAACGAACCTGGAGGACAGACGGTCTGAGCTGATCAAAAGGCTGTCGCGCGGATATAAGCAGCGTGTAGGCATCGCCCAGGCGCTTGTGCACGATCCGGACGTGATTATTCTGGATGAGCCGACCGTCGGATTGGACCCAAAACAGATAATTGAAGTCCGTAACTTGATCAAGGGCCTTGCGGGAAACCACACCATAATTCTGTCCACGCACATCCTCCCGGAAGTGAGCATGACCTGCGACCGGGTGGTGATCATCAACAAAGGGAAAATCGCGGCGGTGGATACTCCGCAGAACCTGACCTCCCAACTGAAGGGCGGGCAGAAAATTCGTATTGAGGTAGAGGCTCCGGAAAGACGTGTTCGCGAGGTGCTCGCGCAAATTCCTGGCGCAAATCGCGTGGAGGTTGAGCCGGAACGCGTGGGGGAACGCCTGGCGGTTACCGTGGAAGCGGCGCAAGGCAAGGATATCCGCAGCGACATTGCGGCGAAAATTGTCCAGAACGGCTGGCCGCTTTTCGAGTTACGCGGGGTGAGTTTGAGCCTGGAAGATATTTTCCTCGAGCTGACCACGGACGACGCTACGCACGCGCAGCCATCCAGCTAGGCAAATCAGACCGGAGGAATGGAGAGAACGATGCAAGGTTTGTACGCAATTTACCGCAAAGAGATGGGTCATTATTTTGTTTCGCCCATCGCCTATATCTTCATCGGGCTTTTTCTGATTTTGAGCGCGTTTTTCTTCAACGTGATTCTCGCCGAGATAATCAAACAATCTTTTCAGATGGAAATGCAAAGCATGCAGTTCGGACAGCCTTCCAGTTTTGATGTTCCGGCGGCCGTGCTGCGCAGTTTTTTCGGATTGCTCTCGACTCTGATTTTGTTTTTCACCCCGATTCTGACCATGAGCGTTTATGCGGAGGAGCGCAAGCGCGGCACGATGGAGCTGCTGATGACCTCTCCGATCAGCGAGCTGGAAATCGTGCTGGGCAAATTTCTGGCCTCGCTGTCCCTGTTTGCGATCATGCTCCTGCCCACGGCCACTTACCTGATTTTCATGGTTCTCCGAAGCGAGCCGATGTTGCCGTGGCGCATGCTGCTGGCCGGATATGCGGGAGTCTTGCTGCTGGGCGGTTCGTTGCTGGCTTTGGGGTCGTTCGTTTCTTCTCTGACGGAAAATCAGCTGATCGCGGCGGTGATCACTTTCGCCGCTTCTTTGTTTATTTGGGTTCTCGATATCGCCCGCAGCTCTGACACCGGAGCAGGCGCCGTGCTTCAGTATCTTTCAGTCATACGGCATTACGAAGATTTCACGCGCGGCGTGATTGATACTTCCAGCCTGATTTATTACTTCAGCTTTATCGTACTTTTCATTTTTTTGACGGTGCGCTCGGTGGATTCCATGCGCTGGCGCAGAGCCTGAATCGCAATTTAGGATTCGCAATACGATGGAGGAATTCGCGGGATGAAATGGGATCGTGAAGAACTGGCTAGATTCATAGGAACGATGGGTGTGGCGATGCTGATCGCCGGGTATTTGCGCTATTCGATTCAGGGCGAGCTTCTCACCTTCAGCAAAGTCGTACTGATACTGGGCGCCTTGTTTTTGCTGGCTTCACTGGTGATTGGTTTTAAATTCATTGTCCGCTTTTTTTCCAGGCGCTCCTCGCAACTCGGAACGAATACAACCATTTTGACTGTCGCGGTGATTGCCATCCTGGTGGTGGTGAATTTTTTCGGATTCCGCCATCACAAGCGCTTCGATCTAACCACTGAAAAGCTTTTTACGCTCTCCGATCAGACCAAACAGGTGGTGGGCGGCCTGCAGACGGACGTCACCATCGTCCGATTCGACAAGTCGCGGAATCCGGCGCTGGACGATGAGATGACGGAGTACACCAACCTGAGCAGGCGCCTAAGATTCCAGAATATTGATCCGCAGCAGAAGCCCGAAGTCGCCCAGCAATACGGTGCCACGCGAATGGGTGACGTGATTGTTGCTTCCGGCTCGCGCAAGGAACACCTGGAATCCGGCGTGGAAGGTGGAATTTCGGAAGAAGACATCACTCGGGCGATCATGAAGGTCACGCGAGACACCGTTAAGACGGTTTGCTTCGTAACTGGACATGGCGAGAAGTCGCTGACTGACAGCAGTGAGAGTGGTTTCAGTCGCGTGGATGGCGGCCTGAAAGGGCAGAACTACAACACCAAGACAATCAATCTAGTTTCGGAAAATGGCATAGCCCGCGAGTGTGACGTGGTCGTGGATGCGGGTCCCACACAGCAATTCTTCCCCCAGGAAGCCGCCATTCTCGACAACTATTTGCAGGGAACGGGCAAAGTGTTGATCCTGGTTGACCCTCAAACCGACCCGAAGCTTGGCGAAGTTTTCAACGCCTGGAACACGAGCGTGGGCGACAATGTTGTAATCGATGCAAGCGGCGTGGGCAGCCTGATCGGCGCGGGCCCGGCGATTCCGCTGGTTACAACTTTTGGCGAAAGCCCCATTACCAAGAATTTTACGGGCATGATGACTTTCTTCCCGCTGGCGCGGACGGTTTCTATCGCGGATAAATCGAAAACAGAACCCCAGATCGTCGAACTTTTGAAGACGTCGCCTCGAAGTTTCACTGTTCCGAACCTGAAGCAAGGACAAAACAAACTAGCGTTTGATCCGAAAACGGCCGGCCCACTTTCGCTCGGCGTGGCTGCTTCGCGAAAATCAGGAAGCGGAGAGGCTCGCTTGGTCGTAATTGGCAACTCGGCGTTTGCGGCGAATCCTTTTGTAGATCAACAGAAAAACGGGGATCTTTTTTACAACACGATTAACTGGCTCGCGCAAGACGAGAACCTGATTTCTATTCGGCCGAAATCTCAGACAAATCGTCGGATTACGATGACGCAGGGCCAAAGCGCCGCCCTCACGTGGTTCGATCTAGTCCTTCTGCCCGGTATTGTGATTCTTTCTGGAATTTATATCTGGTGGAAGCGCCGTTAAATTGCCGCCAGGACGGCCATCGCTATGATCAGAAAATCAACATTGCTTGTGCTGCTTGCGGCCATTGTCCTGGGCGCCACTGTGTATTTCTTCGACTGGCGAAGAAGCCAAAAAGAGAGTGAAAAACCGGCGGCTGAAGCCGAGAAAGTGGCCTACGCGATCCAGCCGCAGGATATAAATTCGCTCACCATCAAGCACCCGGGGAATTCAGCAGAGCCTGTATTGCACTTCGAAAAACGAAATGGGAGTTGGCAGATTACCCAGCCACTCGAGACTCAGGCGGACCAATCTTCTCTGGAGGGAATCGTGGATAGCCTCTCCAGCGCACGAATCGCTCAAACTGAGCCGGGAACGCCGGACCGTTTGAAAGTGTTCGGCCTCGACCCACCCGCGATTTCAATTGAATTCCAGCTCCAGAACGGCGCAAAACACACCTTGGCGTTGGGCAACAAGGATTTCACCGGAATTTCCGCTTATGCGATTGTCGATTCGGCGAAAGACGTCGCTCTTCTTCCGGAATCGCTGCTGGTTAGTACAAGCAAGAGTCTCCAGGATTTGCGCGATAAAAATGTGCTTCATATTGTAAGCGGCGATGTAGTCTCCTTCGACCTGAAAAATCCTTCCGGTCAGCTTTCAGCAAAGAAAGAAAAAGACGAATGGAAATTTGCGAAGCCCACCGAAGCGAGAGGGGACGCGAGCACCATCGACAGCTTCCTCTCCACCATCGGCTCGGCGAAAATGTCCGCCATCGCTGGCGAATCGCCTGATAACTTGGCGAAGTATGGTTTGACGAATCCGGCTATAACGTTCACGGCCGTAGATAGCAAAGGGAAAATATCTACTCTCATCGTTGGGAAAAAAGAAAACGGCCAATACTTCGCGCGCGATGCTTCACGGCCCACGATATTTCGGATTGATGAAGACCTTTACAAGAAGCTCGGGCAGAATTTGGGCGACCTTCGAGACAAAAGGCTCGCGCACTTTGATCCCGCCGCGATCAATCACGTGGAAATACACAATGCCAGCGGGACGTTTATCTCTACGCGCAAATCCGAGAGCGACTGGACCATAGACGCGCCTGCTGATGAGAAAGGAAAATCGGCCGATATCTCAAAGGTATTCACGCCCTTAGAGCAGGCTACGGCTGATCAAGTTTTCGACCAACCCCCTGTCGAGCTACCCGCTAAGCTGGCCAAGCCCGCATTCGAGGCCACATTAACGGACAAGTCTGGAAAGAAATTAACCGTGCAGATATCGAGCGAGTCAGGCGGGTTCGTCTACGCAAGGACGAGCGAAAGTGCGGCGATCTATAAACTCAATAAGCAAATTCTCAGCGATTTGAATTTCAGCAATATGCTTCCCACGTCTTAACCGGGGCCCGCTATTTAATAGCGCAACGCCGAAGTTTCGACTCCTGTGGGAAGCGGTTCATCATAGCTCCAGCCTGCGATCAACAAGACTTTCCCCGTGTTGGGCGAAATGTATATGAAATACAATTGTCCGCGGAGTTTGACCTCGTAAAAGCCCGGACGCTTTGGGTCGGGTATGACATTTCCTCCGCGAGCCAGTACATCGCGCAGGTGGGTGATCATTTCTTGTGAATGATTACGCAGGTCTTCGATTTCCAACTCGCGCTCTAAGCACATCACCATGGGTTCCTCCAGCCCTATATCGCCCCTCATCTACTATTACGTTAGGGTCGTTAAAGAAGTTTCCAGGGAAGAACTCCTTGTAACTAGTTTGTTTCAATCCGGTTCAGGCCGCGTTCCAAAAAAGGCCATTGGGAAGGTATAGGAGCGTTAACCGTTAACTAGATACTTGCGCGCGCTTGTTAAACTTGCCATAGTCCGAATGACCGAGGCCCGTCCAACGTGAAAAAAAAGAGACCGAAGAAGTCCAGCCGGATGCAGCGAGATAAGCGAAGAAAGCACCAACACTGGCAAGTTACCGTGTTCTACCACGACGGGGAAAGATTTGCGCGCGTCTACATCGATCGCGATCGTGCCCAGCGTTTTGCAGCTCGTCAAAAGAAATCTCCGATTGTGAAAGCCACACGAATTCTTGAAGTAGATTGAAACCGACTCGCGTCCAGGCATTCGCCGCTTACGTTTTTCGATCTGTTCCAGACGTATTGTGGAGCACTTGTTCGCGTATGGGCCTCATGCTATAAATATTGCAGGCGGTCGGCTTAACGCGGGATTCGTATAGTGGTAGTACGCGACCTTGCCAAGGTCGAGGCGAGAGTTCGATTCTCTTATCCCGCTCCACTATTTTGTAGCTGTCGCTTTAACCGGTCGATCTAATCCTCCCTTGGTCGTCTGGACTCCAGTCATATAAAAGCCAGGGCTTTATTTCTCAAACCCACGGTCGGTCTCGTACGTCTAAGTACGTGTGTTGGCTTGCGAACGCAGATGTAAATTCTCTGGAGCTGTGCCTAAAATCTATTGTCGGGTACCGATTTGTTGGAGTATGCTCGCGGACGCACTCCCCCGGATTCCACCGGGGCTTGGAACCGGCCCAGCTTCATAAAACCAACCCAAACAGAAACATCCGAATCCGTCCGGATGGCGTAGTAACAGTAGGAGTGGTTGAAGTCTGATGTCCAAACTCTACAGGAGGTAATTCGGGATGACAAAGTCAAAGAAGGCTCTGGTCGCCGGTGCAGCACTCGCAGGTTTGCTTGCTGGTTCCAGCGCAACGATTCAAGCATCGAATCTTCTACCGGGCTTGAGAGCTGCCGCGCAGTCCGATCAGGCGCCAGCCGACAAGAAAGTGAAAGAAAAGCACGCTTGCAAGGGTCAGAATTCTTGCAAGGGCAAGGGTGGATGTAAATCGAGCGACAACGGCTGCAAAGGCAAGAACTCTTGCAAAGGCAAGGGCGGCTGCGCGACCGACGGCTCCAAGATGCCCGAATAAGAAAGCGCAAGCTTTCTCGTGTCCAGGGCCGGCTTGGAGTTTACCGGCCCTCGACATCCCCTTCGATTTACCGGAGTAGCAAATGCCTGCGAATCGCTTTAACAATTTTACGGACTATGGAATCGGGATTGGTCTGCGCGCGACGCATTACAACCACATTCTTACGCGCAAGCCGGTAGTGGACTGGTTCGAAATAATTTCCGAGAATTTCATGATCGATGGCGGGCGGCCGTTGCGCATCCTGGATCAAATTTTGGAGCAATACAAAGTCGTGCAGCACGGCGTTTCCATGTACTTTGGATCGGCTGAACGCCCGAACGGTGAACATCTTCGACGGCTAAAAACTTTGGTGAAGCGCACGAATACACCCTGGTTGTCGGACCACCTTTGCTGGGGAAGTGTGGATGGCCGCTACACGCACGATTTGCTGCCCATGCCGTACACTTTTGAGGCGGCGCGTATCACGGCGCAGAAAGTTCGCGAAGTGCGCGACTACCTGGAAGTCCCGGTGGTGGTGGAGAACGTCAGCAGCTACGCTGAATTTCATGTTTCCGAAATGACGGAATGGGAATTCTTGAACGAAGTCGTGGATCGCGCCGACTGCGGAATTCTTTTGGACGTAAATAATATCTACGTTTCGTCAAAGAACCACAATTTCGATCCGTTCACTTACGTGAACAGCGTTCCGGCCGAGCGCGTAGCGCAGATTCACATCGCCGGCCATTCAAAATACCGGAAATATATTTTGGACACGCACGATCATCCGGTGATCGATCCGGTTTGGAAATTGTACTCTCGCGCGATTGAGCGTATTGGGCATACCGCCACGCTGCTGGAGTGGGACGACAGCATTCCGTCGTTTGACGAAGTTCACGACGAAGCCCTGAAAGCGAATCGATTCCTCGCCGGCGCGTCCCTGGCGACGGCTGTATGAAGCTGCTCGCCCTGCAACGCCGCATGGCCCGCGCGGTGATGACGCCGCTGACACCTTCCGAGCATATGCGTTCGGCTGCGCCCGATGGACGTTCGATGCGCGCTGTAGCTTCCGAAATTATCAAGCCAAATGATCGCCTGACGTCTTTTGAGCGCCTGGAAATTTACAATCGGCAATATTGGTTTCGAATCCTGTCGGGATTCGCCGAGGATTTCCCCGGCCTTCGCAGCGTACTTGGCGGAAGTAAGTTTGATCGCATGGCGAAAGCCTATCTTTCCGATTGCCCTTCGCAATCATTCACTTTGCGCAATTTAGGGGCGCGCCTGGAAGGCTGGCTGAGGAAAAATCCTCAATGGGCGGGCACGCGCCAGCAGCTGGCTCTCGATATGGTGCGGCTGGAATGGGCTGACATTGAAGCGTTCGATGGAGCCGCGGAGCCTCCGCTAAAACCTGAAGATCTTGCGGACGCAAACCCGGCAAAGCTGCGTTTGCGACTTCAGCCCTACATTCAGCTTCTCGACTTGCATTATCCCGTTGACGATTTGTTGCTGGAGGTTCGCAAAGTCGAGGAGGACACGGATTTCGCCAGCAATGCTTTCAGCGAGCGCCATCATCGTAAACGGGTTTCCGCCGTCGCCAGACTAAAAACCGAGCCGATTTTTTTGGCGGTACATCGCATGGACGATTCCGTCTATTTTCGGCGGCTGCAGGCGGAAGAGTTTGCTATTCTGCGAGGTCTTCGCGGGGGTAAACCGCTGAACAGCGCGGTGGAATCCGCGCTGAAAAAGACTGCGATCCCGGCGGAAGAGCGGCCGGCTCACGTGCAACATTGGTTTCAAACTTGGTCGGCTCTGGGTTGGTTCTGCCGTATCGACAGCGACGAATCAAAACGCAATTCCGCGGAAGAAGCATCGTCGCGCGCAGCGAAGGCTCTAAGAAATGAACGAAGCGGCAAATCCAATTCTGCGGCTGTATAACGGTTTCGTACGAGCCGTTTCCAGCCTTCAATCACCATTTTTGCAGGTGGTGCGATTGTATTGGGGCTGGCAAATCTCGCAAAACGGCTGGGGCAAACTTCACAACCTGCCGCATGTAACGCAATTTTTTGCGAGCCTTGGGCTGCCCGCACCCGGATTTACGGCGGCATTCGTTGCTGGTTTTGAATTCCTGGCTGGAATTTTACTGGCTGTGGGATTGTTGTCCAGAATTGCGGCTTTGGGCCTGATAATTGATATGACTATGGCCTATCTGACCGCGGATAGAGATTCTTTCTTGGCATTTTTCTCGAACCCCGGAAAATTTTACGGCGCCGATCCATTCATTTTTCTGTTTGTGGGCCTTCTCATATTGATTTTTGGGCCGGGCAAACTCTCGCTCGATGCGCTCTTAAAGCGAATGATGGGAAAAGGGAAATATTCAGACTCCGCAGAGACCAACTCCTCCGCGGCTTGATGCTCGCCCTAAAGGTTAGCAGCTCCCGCGAGCGAGGCAGGCCTGGCACGCATGAAATCCAAAAAGTTTCGAAGCGTGGTTCTGTGTTCAGCGGTACTCTGCATATTCTTGGTAATCTCTGCGGGTTCGTTTCGAACTGACCAAATGACATCCACGATCGTTATTGGGAATTCGCGAATTGATGTAGTGGTGGAAAAAGGAACGCTGCAAGTTTCGAAGGACGATTTGCTGAAGTGGATTCAGTGGGCTGCGGAGTCTGTCAGCACCTATTATGGACGTTTTCCGCTCCCTCATGTTTTACTGCGCATTATTCCGACGGATGGAAAAGGTGTGCGCAATGGCCGCACGTTTGGAGAACGAGGCGGGTTCATCACTATTCACGTGGGAGCAGATTCCACGTTTGAAGATCTAGCGAAGGATTGGATGCTCACGCACGAAATGGTTCACTTGGCATTTCCGTCGGTCGCCGATGAGCATCATTGGATCGAAGAAGGCATTGCGACCTACGTGGAGCCCATCGCGCGTGTGCGAGCGAAACATCTGGATGCGACGGAAATGTGGAGAGAACTCGTGCGGGATTTGCATCAGGGTCTTCCCGCCGCGGGAGATCGAGGCCTCGATAACACTCATACCTGGGGACGCACGTATTGGGGAGGCGCGCTCTACTGTTTTCTCGCCGATATGGATATTCACCGGCAGACTCAAAACAAAAAGGGCTTGGACGATGCATTGCGCGGGATCCTTGATGCGGGAGGCGACATTCGCCAGGACTGGGAGCTTACCAAGGCCCTCGATATCGGAGACCAGGCCGTAGGCGTAAAAGTTTTGCGGCCACTCTACGACAAGATGAAAGATCAGCCTTACGATGTGGACCTTCCGGCTTTATGGAAACAGTTAGGCATTAAACAAGACGGCGGGACCGTCCGTTTTGTGGATGACGCGCCGCTTTTCAAGACGCGAGAGGCGATTACGTACGGATCAGTTGCCGTCGGTTCGAACCCTGTTTCAGCCATCAGTGTAGTTGTGGGAGATACGGCTATAAATTTTCCGCAGCGCTAAAGAATACGCGGGGAAATCTTCAGAATTTCAAATCGCTCGACCGGGACGCGAAACTCGCAATAGGTTTCACTTCGTTTTCATCACGTACACGCCATCCCAGTCGGCCTGAGGAGCCTCCTCGATGAATTCTTCAGCGCGCTCCAGGAAGGCTTGGGTCGGGCCGTCGTCCGGATATATCGCAAGAATTTGCGCGAATCTGTCAGCGGCTTCCTGCCAATCCTGGCTGTGGTAGGCGGCCATGGCATGATCGAATTGTTGCAGTAACGCTTCGTACTTGGGTCTTTCCGCCGCTACGTCGAGCAATTCGTAAATATTTACAGGCAGGTTTTTCCCCTTCACTTTTATTTTGTCGAGTTCGCGGCACACAAATTGGGACGCGACCTCGCGATAGGTGGCCTCGCTTATAACCAGCTTGGAGTGATACTGCTTGGTGATTCCTTCCAGGCGCGATGCAAGGTTTACGTTGTCGCCCATCACGGTCCAGGCAAGGCGCCGGTCAGAGCCCATGTTTCCCACATTGACGAGCCCTGTGTTCAGTCCGATTCCTACCGCAATCGGCGGCCGCCCCTCGTTCCGCCATTTCACGTTGAGTTTCTCCAGGCCTCGTACCATCTCCAGCGCGCAACTACAACTCCGGAAAGCGTGGTCTTGCTGCGGATAAGGGGATCCCCAGAAGGCCATGATGGCATCGCCGATGTATTTGTCGAGTGTGCCTTGATAAGAAAAAATGATTTCGGTCATCGCCCCGAAGTATTCGTTCAACAGATGTACCAGGTCATCCGGCGATAAACCTTCGGATAGCGTCGTGAAACTGCGAATATCGCTGAACATAATAGTCAGCTCTTTCATCTCGCCGCCGGGCCGAATGTATTTTTCCGGATCCTTCTCAATCAACTCGATCACGCCGGGCGACAAGTACTGAGAAAAACTCTTTCGAATTTGCCGTTTAGCCCGCTCCTCGCGGATCATTCGAAAACTAGTGATGGCTGCATAGTTCGCCCCCAGAGTGCCGGCAGGAATCACAAAACTGAGCCATCGCCCGTGGCCCGCGAAACTGAAGTAGACGAACCACGCGAATGCCACGAGTGCGACGATCACCGTGATTGTGGAATAAAGTGGCGCGATACGGCTGAATACGAATCCGAAAACGAGACCAAAGATTAGAATGAAAGCTACGTCCACTATTTCTTCGTCTGTACCACGGTTCAGAAATCCGCGGCCTTTTTCTCCGCTGTGCAACAGATTGTCGATGATGTTCGCGTGCACCTCTACTCCCATGTAACCGGGGTCCTGCCAGGGAGTATTACGAACGTCGCCTATGGCCAGGGCCGTTGCGCCCACCAGAACGATCTTGTCGCGAAACGCGTCAGACGGGACGGTCCCGTCTATGACATCGGCCATCGAGTAGTGCGGGTAAGTATTGTACGGTCCGGTGTAATTGATAAGAGCGGTGCCGTTGCGCGACGGCCGCAGAAGATGGTCACCGAATTGGATTCGCTCCAAGCCATCCTCGGCTATATACGCCACGATCTGCTGGTCGGTAATTTTTTCGTATTCGCGAACCACTTGCAACGGCAGCGAAGGAAAGAAGTCTTTATCCTGATAACGGATCATCAACAGCGCCCGCCGCAGAGTGCCGTCGGCATCCGCATTAATATTCAGAAAACCGTAAGACGCGGCGGACTCCGCAATCTTGGGAATATTTGCTTCCACACCGGCGGCAACTGTTCCCCCATTTTGAGTCCAGGCTGCTCCCATGTCGAAAGCTCTCCCGTCTTTCGGCTTAACCGGCACAACTTGAGGAAACGTTTGAGCCCATACGATGTTGAAGTACTCGTCCGCTGATTTCGTTTCGGCTGATTTTGCCCGTTCGGGACTAAGAAATAGATGGCCCAGAATTACGTCGCTGCCTTTTTTCAGCGCCGCGGCAAAGTTGGCGTCCTGGTCGGTAGAAATTTCCAACTCCTTTACTTGCTTCAGAACATTTGGCGAGATAGACGCGCCGAGATTGCTCAGCAATTGTTGGAGTGCTTGCGGTCCCGAATTGCTTTCCGGAGTCGGGAATGTTTCGTCAAACGCGATTACGCGCGCTCCCCCGGCGTTTAGCCGCTCCACCAACGCTGCATAATTGCTTCGAGGAAGAGGGAAGGAATTAATTTTTTGCAGCGTTCTTTCGTCGATACCGACAATAACGATGCGAGGGTCATGCGGGCGCGCTCCGCGCAGACTGAATCTGGTGTCCAGCGAACTTTGTTCAATATTTTGAAGAAAGACAAAGCCCGCGCGATTGTCGCCATTGATTCCGGAGAAAACGAAAAGCGTGAGTCCTGTCAACGTCATGAGGAGGGCTAGGGCAATATCAATACGAACGAAGGGGAACTTTCTAAGTCGCGCCGCCCAGCGAGACCGGTGCTCTTCCTGCAGTGTCATAAATATCGCAACAGCTGATACAGTTCGCGGCTTTTACCGCTTCCGGATGATTTTCAGGACCTCTGGACTATCTATTCTTGTTCGGATTGCCGTTCTGAGTTCCGCTGGTGCCGACGCCGATGCCCACGCTTAGACCGACGGCGATGGCCGTGCCGATAATAACATTGCGCAGGATGTGATTTTTGCCAACGTGAGTTGGAGGAGGCCCATTCTCCGGCACGTCTGTCGATAGTTGGCTGCTCTGCAACACGGCTGCTGGAGTTTGTGACGTTTGAAAACCGCCAGGAGGAATCACTGAGACGATTTCGACCATTTGGCCGGCGCTGACCACAATCGAATTTCCGCTCGAAGTCGTTTGCCCCGAATTGTTCTGCGCCTGTGCGTTACCGGTTGGAGTAACGGTGACCTTTCCCTCGTAACAAATTACAGTGGTCTTGTTGGAAGCGTAGGAAACGTAGAAGTCGGTACCGATCACGCCGATCACCGCATTGGGAGTGGTCACCTGGAATTTGCCCGCGGGCTGTGTGATCTTCACCACTTGGCTTCGTACTTTGCCAAAATTCATCTCAAGCGAAGTTTGTTGGGAAGCGCTGTCGTGCTGCACGATGCGAAGTTCGCTGTCTGAGCCTAGGCTCAGAATTGAGCCATCGTCCAATCCGGCGCGCACGCGCCCTGAATGCGTGGTCTTCAACAGGTCATTCCATTGCAGGTCGTCTTTCACTTTCGCGGGCTGAGCGTTGCGAGTAGCGGCCGGGATCATGGCGCTGATCTGGCCCGCGTGTTGGGTGCCAGTTTGTGGGCTGGCCGATACCGGTAAAGAACAGAGCAGCAAACAAACCGGTCCCGCGAGAATACGTTTCAGCACATTCATAGTTTTTCCCTGTTCGAAGCGAATTTCGTATGTTCAATCTTCGCATCGGACCTATGAAAGTCAACGTGGGAACATTTGGGATGTCGCTTATATGCTTACATCCGATACGCAACGGCCTTCGCCATGCTTATTCTTAGCGATGTGATTCGGATGCAGGGCTTGTGTTAGAGTCTCGTCAACCCATGCTGGCCTATCTTTGCGGTCCAATCGAATTCGCCGAGGACGGTGGAAAACTTTGGCGGCACAAACTCGCCCCTTTTCTCCGAGATCAACTCGGCCATCGCGTTTACGACCCGGCCGAAGATGAATTGAAAAACCTCACGGAGGAAGAAGCTGCCCATTCCCGCGAATGGAAGATGAATGATATTGAACGCTTCCGCCGAACTGTGCGCAAAATCATAGCTTTCGACCTGGACCTGATCGAAAACAAAGCAGATTACGTCATCTGCTTCTGGCCTTCGGCAAATGCTCAAAGCGGCGGCACTCCAGCCGAGTTGACTGTTGCTTATCGCAAAGGCATTCCGGTCTATCTGGTGACTCCGATTGCGCTGGAAGAGGTAAGCGGCTGGATGCTTGCCTGTTCCGACCATTTGTTCAAGTCCATCGAAGACTTGAAAGAATTTCTGGCGCTGAAGTTCTCGCGCGAAAAGCAAACTCAGCTGTGGAAATAGATCCCGGCAGTTTCTTCCGACCGCGCTAGCGCACTAACGCCATCCTCAAGATATTTGCCAAAATATACTCACCTAAGAATTCTGCGCTGCCAGGCAAGAGAACTTCTCGCCGCTAAATGCTTATCCTGATAAAATCCGCGCCGCATGGGAAAAATCATCATCGCCGTGGGCAGCGCGCGTCTGGTGAAAATGAATGCAGTCTCCGCGGCGCTCAGGTCCTTCGGCTCCTTCTTGAATGCGGGCGCGGAATTCGAGATTGAAGGAATCGATGTTCCGAGCGGCGTCCGCCATACCCCCCTTACACGCGAAGACACCATGACTGGCGCGCGCCAGCGAGCGGAAGCCCTGCTGAACATGGCGCGAGAAAAAGATGCGCCCTGGGAATATTTTGTAGGCCTCGAAGGAGGTCTTGATGTAGTTCGCGACGGTTCCGCTCGATTGGTCTTTCTCGAGAATTGGGCCTACGTCGCGGACCGCAGCCGGCTAGGATTTTTCGGACAATCCGGAGCGGTGCCGCTGCCGGATGCGCTCATCAATTCCGTGTTGGATCAAGGTCTGGAATTATCGCAAGCGATCGATGCCTTTGCAGGCAGTCACGGCATACGTGACGCGCAAGGGGCCTGGGGAATCCTCACGCACAACCTGATTACGCGCCAAGACGCTTTCCAGGCCGCCGTGATTAATGCCTTCGCGCCATTTTTTAATAGCGAGATATATTCACAACATTTCAAGCGCGGCATTGGATAGCGTGGAGTGTAATTTCTGACGACGATATTCAACCGCTAGCTGAATTCGGAGCGCTCAATTTTCAGCAGACTATGTGCTAGCCTAAAGTCAGGAGATCACAGCGTGGACATTGTAAAAGGGAACATGGGTTGGATCGAAGTTGTGGTCGGACCAATGTTCTCCGGCAAAAGTGAAGAGCTGATCCGGCGTTTGCGGCGGGCGGAGATTGCTAAACAGCGCGTTCAGATCTTTAAGCCGGTAATCGATCAGCGTTACGCGAAGAACGGAATTGTCAGCCATTCCGGCCTGGAACTGGACTCGGAGCTGGTGAAAGGTGGCGAACAGATTCTCACCAGAGTAGCGCCACGTACCGAAGTGGTTGGCATTGACGAAGCCCAATTCCTGGGCGAGAGCGTTGTGGAAAGTTGCGTGAAACTCGCGGATCTAGGCAAACGAGTGATCGTCGCCGGTCTCGACACGGATTTCATGGGGCGTCCATTCGAGCCCATGCCGCGTCTGCTCGCTGTTGCGGAAGAAATCACCAAGCTGCTGGCCATTTGTATGCGCTGCGGCAATCCTGCCGTGCACACGCAGCGGCTCGTAGCTTCCGAAGAGTTGATCGTAGTGGGCGCAGGCGGAATGTATGAGGCGCGCTGCCGCCGCTGTTTCGAACCGCTTTTGGCAGCTCAGAAGATAGAAGAAGAAAAAGACGCCCCACCGCCGAAAGCTCGAGCTGCGATCAGCTAAGTTCTCCAAGTCGTTTCGCCAGCCGCGAACGAATATCCTTCACAATTGTCTGGTGTTCTTTACAGCCTACCACTTCGAGTGCAGGGGGAGCCTGATCTGTTGACTTCAATTTTTGCTGCAGGCGCTCGATTCGTTTATGGCTTGACTGCCACTCCGCGTCGTCAAATTCTCCTCGACTCCGCGCCAACGATAGACGCTCAACCGCCGGTTTCACTAGCATCCAATCATGGCAGAGCAGCGCCATGTCACTGCCAGCTTGAAAAGTTAGTACTGCGGATTCTGGTGGTATCCAGGTCTTAGCTATCGCTGCCATGGCTAAATCGTCGGCCAGAATCACTCCGTTGAATTCAGCGCCACGTAAAATACCGTTAAGCAACTTGCGCGACAAACTTGCCGGAAATTCGGCGTCAATTTCCGGAAGAAAAATGTGAGCGGTCATAATCATCGGCACCTTCGCGGATATGAGCGCCTGGAACGGGACGAGCTCAGCAGATTTCAGGCGCTTCAAATTGCCTTGAAAGATGGCCGAATCCAGGTGCGGATCGACGATAGCGTCGCCGTGGCCGGGAAAATGTTTCGCGCACGCCAGAACTCCTTCTTTGGCCAGCCCACGCGCGAACGCCGCGCCCAGACGAGATACTTTTTCCGGATCCGAGCCGAAGCTTCGCCCAAGCGTTACAGGGCTATCCGGATGCACGTGCAAATCGAGCATCGGCGCAAAATCCAGGTTACAACCTACGCTGCGCAACTCACGTGCAAGCGCCGCAGCTTGTTTCTCTACTAGTTCTGCGTCATCCAATTTGCCTAGATCCTCAGGCGACACCCATTGCGTGAAAGGTTCCGGCAGTGAGAATCGCGTGCCGCCTTCCTGATCGATTCCGATCAATACCGGATGGCCTGCGGCACGTTTGATTTCATTTGCGAGCGCCCGCAATTCCGCGGGCCCGTTAAAATTTCTGGGGAAGAGAACCACCCCGCCCAGGCCTTGCGCCAAAAGATCACGCAATTCGTCCGGTAATTCACGGCCGTGAAAACCTACAATTAATTTTTCGAGCACTTCGACTGACACTTGCGGTTGAGTCATCGGCTCATCTGTTATGATGCGCGAGTTCCTTCGAATTCATGCTATTTCGCTCCATCGTCATTGCAGCAGAGTAGCCGCCAAGGAGCTTTCAAACAAGATGCGGATCGAAGCGCGTGCTCCCACGAGAATTGATCTGGCTGGCGGCACGCTCGACATCTGGCCGCTATATTTGTTTCACCAACCCGCGTTCACCTTGAATTGTGCGATCAACTTATACGCCTCCTGCACTCTGGAAACGCGTCGAAACAGCAAGTTCATCAGACTGATTTCGCTCGATACAAATCAACGTGAAGAATTTTCGTCCTGGGGCGCGCTGGCCGATTCCTCACATTACCGTCTTCCGCTGCTAGCGCAATTTGCGAAACATTTTCGTTTCTCGCGAGGTTTGACCATCACGACAAATTCGCAGGCTCCGGCCGGCGCTGGCATTTCGGGATCGAGTGCACTGGCTGTGACGCTTTCGGCTGCCTTTGATCGACTCACCAAGTGGGGAGCGAATCGCGTGGACTGGATTCATCTAAGCCGCGATATTGAATGCGTCGTTTTGGGCGTCACTACCGGGACGCAGGATCATTACCCCGCAGCTTTTGGCGGCATTAGCCTGATTTCATACGGTCTCGGCGGCGAAAATCGCTCGGAGCTTGGCGCGGACGTTGACGAACTTGAAAAGCGGCTAGTCCTCTGTTACACGGGCAAACCGCGCCGTTCTGGAATCAACAATTGGAAAATCGTGAAAGCTCATATTGACGGCGATCGCCGGGTCTGGCGAAATCTCGAAGAAATTGCAAAGATTGCGCAGGAAATGCCCGCAAGCATCCGCGCAGGCGATTGGAAAGAAGCTGGGCGATTGTTGTGCGAGGAATGGAACTACCGGAGACGCAATCTGCCCACAATTTCTACGCCCACCATTGATCGCATCATTGCGCGCGCGCGAAAAGCCGGCGCGCTCGGCGGAAAAGTATGCGGAGCCGGTGGTGGAGGTTGCGTCGCACTGCTTATCGAGCCCGACTCGCGGGCTCGCGTGGAAGAAGCCGCAACCTCCGCAGGTGGACACGTGCTGCCTATACGAATCGATCGCCGCGGCGTGCGAGTACGGCTAGTACACTAATACCTTATCCTCCCATGTGACTGCTGTCTGGAACGCTCCCTCGACGACTCGCTGTTCGCCTGCAACCATCCAAGCTCGCCGCGAATCCATATTCATCTAATCGACAAAATGCAATAAAATAGCCTCGGAACGCATCCATGTACATTCGCTCCATTCTCGTAATTGTGGCCGCGATGGGTATCAGTGGCGATACCGCTGATGTCAATCGCTACCGCACGCCCGTGCTCCCGGACACGCCGGGCATTGGCACAGTGCCGAGCTCCGTTCGCTCCATGGATTTGTTTGGGCTTGGGATGTTTGTTTCCGTGGGCCCGCAGGCGTCCAACAAGCAGACTCCGCTTCAGCCGCAATCCCGGTTGGAAATTATCCGCTACGTCTCAGGAGAGTTCGCGAAAACGGTGTCGCCGATTCCCGGAGGCCGCAAGGGTTTCAGGATCCCGGTTGGCGAGAAATTGAACCAGACCGAGTTGAGAAGGGCTCTACACAATGAAGGCGCCGCGGTGAACGTCGGCGAAACGGTGCAAGTCACCAGCGTGGAGTTCCGCACTCGAGAAATTATTGTCCAGGTAAACGGCGGCGGCAAAAAGCATTTCAATATCCGCGAACACCTTCAGGTCGGGATCGGAGGATCCGAAGCCCCAGGGACTGGGCCGACCGGCCCACACGAGAAGCCGGGTGCCACGCTGATCCTGGACTATGGCCGCCCTGTTCCGGATTTGAGCGCCGATGACGTGATGACCGCGTTGCAAGCCTTCTTGAGTTTTTCCAAAGAGCAATCGGCTGCGGTAAATTGGGTGGATACCTTGCCTCCTCAATTTAAGGACGCCATCAAGGACCAGAAGGCAGTAGTGGGCATGGACCACGAAATGGTTCTCGCGGCCTTGGGACGTCCGGATCACAAAGTGCGCGAGCGCGATCCGGATGGCGCAGAGACTGAGGATTGGATTTACGGAAATCCGCCGGCCAGAACCGTGTTCGTCACCTTTAACGGCGATAAAGTAATCCGCGTGAAAGAATACGAGTGACCGCGTTGACTTTTTTCCTCGCGCACCCTAGCATCACCGTTCGGTAAGTACCTCGCGGACGCCTCGAGTCGTCGTCCGTATTCCATTGCACGTGCCGGGAGGCCTCATGTCGATCAAGGTTGGGATTAACGGATTCGGGCGTATCGGGCGCAACATTTTTCGTGCCGCGCTGGAAGATCCATCCATAGAAATTGTAGCCGTTAATGACATTACCGACTCGAAAACGCTGGCACATTTGCTCAAGTACGATTCGATTCTGGGTAACCTACCCAATAAAGTCACCCACACGGAAGACTCCATCGCCGTTGACGGAAAGAGCTTCAAAGTTTTCCGTGTAAAAGATCCAGCTGAGCTCGATTGGACGTCCGTCGGGGCCTCCATCGTTGTGGAATCTACCGGGCTCTTTACGAAAGGGGCTGATGCACGCAAGCACATTCGCGGATCTGTGAAAAAGGTAATTATTTCCGCGCCTGCAACCGATCCCGACGCCACTTTCGTGCTCGGCGTGAACGACAAAACCTACGACCCCGCGAAGCACCACGTAATTTCCAACGCCTCCTGCACCACAAACTGTCTGGCCCCGGTTGCGAAAGTAATTCACGATACGTTTGGCATCAACGTCGGGACGATGACTACGGTGCATTCCTATACCAACGACCAAAAACTCCTCGATTTGCCGCATCCCGATCTCCGCCGGTCGCGAGCTGCTGCGCTCTCCATGATTCCCACATCCACGGGAGCCGCAAAAGCTCTCCATCTGGTGATTCCGGAACTCAAAGGAAAGTTGGATGGTTATTCGCTGCGCGTGCCTACGCCCAACGTGAGCGTGGTGGATTTGACAGTAATGACGGATAAACCAGCGACGGTGGAATCGGTAAACTCCGCGTTGAAGAACGCGGCTAACGGTCCGATGAAAGGCATTCTGGCGTACACCGAGGAAGAATTAGTCTCTATCGATTTTCGTGGCAACCCGCATTCCTCCATCGTTGATTCGGGATATACCCGCGTGGTAGGCGGAAACTGTGTAAAGGTTTTGGCGTGGTACGACAACGAATGGGGTTACTCGAGCCGCTGCCGTGATCTGATCAAAATTCTAGCTGCCAAGCTCTAAGCCATTCAGGAGAACGCCGCATCCTCTGTCTGCGAACATGAATAAGCTTTCCATTCGCGATCTTGAACTGCGCGGCAAACGTGTGTTCATACGTGTGGACTTCAACGTCCCCATGGCCGGCGAGAAAGTTGAAGACGATACACGTATTCGCGAAACACTTCCCACGCTGCGTTATGCAATCGACCAGGGCGCAAGGTTAGTGCTCGCGTCCCACTTAGGCCGTCCAAAAGGAAAGGTTGACCCAAAATACACGCTGTCACTTGTAGCTGACCGCCTGCGCGAACTTCTAGGCAAGCCCGTCTCCTTCGCCTCGGATTGTGTGGGTGCGGATGCGGAAGCAAAAAGCAAAGCACTGCGTGACGGTGAAGTTCTGCTTCTTGAAAATGTTCGCTTCCATCCGCAAGAGGAAGCCAACGATCCGGAATTTTCGCGTCAGCTGGCCCAATTGTGCGACGGACTTTTTGTTTGCGATGCTTTCGGCTCCTCCCATCGCGCGCACGCCTCGGTAGTCGGCATAACCAAATTTGTTCGCCAAGCCGCTGCTGGTCTGCTGATGGAAAAGGAACTCGCCTATCTCGGAAAAGCTATATCGAATCCCGATCGTCCGTTCGTCGCCATTCTAGGGGGAGCAAAAGTCTCCGACAAAATTGAAGTCGTTCAGAATCTGATGAAGCTCGCGGACACTCTGCTGATCGGCGGAGCCATGGCTTACACTTTCCTGAAATCACAAGGCCTGCCGGTAGGGAAGTCGCTCGTCGAAAACGATAAGCTTGATCTTGCTCGCGGCCTGCTCGAAGACGCCCGCCGTCGCAATTCCCGTTTTTTGCTCCCGGTCGATCACGTGGTTGCAGAGTCTCCAAATTCAGCCGAAACAAGCATTGTGGACATCGCGCAGACGCCGGAGAACTCGATGGGCCTCGACATCGGCCCTAAGACGATCGCCTTGTTCAACGAACAAGTTAAAGGTGCCCGCACCATTGTATGGAACGGCCCGGTAGGAATTTTCGAGAAGCCTGCGTTTGCTCAAGGAACTTTAGCGATTGCGCGCGCCGTAGCGGCGGCGTCTGTTGCGGGCGCCACTTCGATTGTTGGCGGCGGCGATTCTGTTGCAGCCATCGAACAATCCGGCGTAGCCTCGAAAATCTCGCACATTTCAACGGGCGGCGGGGCTTCGCTTGAATTTCTGGCCGGTGAAAAGCTGCCGGGCGTTGAAGCGCTTACAAATAAATCGGGAAGCCAAAAGGATTTCTAATTGTCTCGCCGTCCCGTAATCGCCGGAAACTGGAAGATGTACAAGACCCGGGCAGACACCCGGCAATTTTTTGAAATATTTAAACCACTTGTCACCGCCGCGCATCATTGCGACATCGTCATCGCACCGCCTTTCACTGCACTCTCGACTGCCGTCGAGGCCGCCGCTGGAACCGCTATCACCATTTCCGCTCAGAACGCCCACTGGGAACGCGAGGGCGCCTTCACCGGCGAAGTTTCCATGCCTATGCTCGTCGAGACCGGTTGTCGCGGCGTAATCATCGGACATTCCGAGCGGCGCCAGTATTTCGGCGAGACGGACGAATCCGTGAATCGCAAACTCAAAGCAGCGCTCCAAGCTGGATTAGCTCCCATCGTGTGTGTGGGAGAACTAGCCGCCGAGCGCGATGCTAATCTCACACACGCTGTATTAAAGCGTCAGTTTGAAGGCGGGTTTGCCGCGTTGACCGATGTGGAGTTCTCGCGTATTCTTTTAGCTTACGAACCGGTATGGGCGATCGGCACGGGGCGAACAGCAACGCCGGAAATCGCGGCGAGCGCCCACGGTTTTCTGCGTGAGTTAGCCAGGAAACTTTTTTCGCCGGAATGTGCCTCCGTGCTTCGTATCCTCTACGGTGGTAGCGTCAAACCTGACAACATAAAAGGGTTGATGGCGCAGGAAGAAATCGATGGCGCGCTTGTAGGTGGAGCGAGCCTAGACGCGAAGTCGTTCGCCGCGATCGTGAATTTTTAACGCCGACTGCCAGTGGGAATTCAGCGGCAGCAGTAATGGAGTTCTGAATGTCGTCTTGGACAAAGTGGGGATTATCTTTACTCGTCGCGATCGGCCTGATTTGGGTCGGCTGGCGAATGACGTTCATTTTGGTGACCCTGCACGTAGCCGTTTGTTTCGTGCTGGTAATCGTCATCATGTTGCAGAGTGGTTCGGCTGCTGATTTGGCCGGAGCGTTTGGCGGCGCCGGCAGTCAAACCGCCTTCGGTCCTCGAGGCGCAGCGACTTTTCTCTCTCGCGCCACGACCTGGTGCGCAATTGTATTTATGATGACCTCGCTCACGCTGTCGGTGAAGCGCGCCCCGTCAGAAGCGGCGGGCGTCCATTCAATTATGGAGGACACGCAGCACCCAGCATCGAAGTCGGACAAGCCCGCGGTTCCTAGCGGCGGACAGATTCCTCTAGCGCCACCGGCTCAGCCGACGGCGCCAAAGAAGTAACAGACAGGGAGTGCTGTAGATTGTCGGGAAGTAGCCCCGAATTGCGGCTGTGGCGGAATTGGCAGACGCACCAGCTTGAGGGGCTGGCGGTCGCAAGACCGTGGTGGTTCGAATCCACTCAGCCGCACCAACGCTTACATCCAAGCGCGCGCAGCGCTGCCGCAATCCCTCGACGTAGATCAAACTGCTTTCCTGATGGAACAACTTACAATTAGAATTTATCGCTGCTGTTAGAGAAGAATGGTTCTGCGGTTAGTCCCAGAAGTCGTCGCGGTCTAGAAGCTCTACTCCGATTTGTCTGCGTCCATCGCCATCATATCGACAGTAAACCACGCGCGCTTGTGCGCGGCTGCCTTTGTCTCTTCGGCATAGAACCACTCTGCCGCCAGCTTCAACTGCATGCCGGCATACCAATCCCGCGCCGTGCCGGCTGGTGGTTACGGTCCAGGTTTCTTCTTCCCATGTGCGAGCAGGATCTTCCCGGCGCAGCCAGACCGGCACGGAAGAAGTGAGCCGCGGACTGCGGCGGATGCGCTTACTTAATTCCGACGCGCGAAGAAGAAACTCGAGCAGTTGAGTCTTTGTTTCCCCATCAACATGTTGAGGACCATCAGAAATTCGTCGCGCTTGTTCCACGCTCGAATTCAAAAACTTCCTGAAGGACTCGATTTCAGAATCAGCAGGCTGGCTTTTCAACCTGTCATTACGCGCTTCCAGTTCTTGAAAGCAAGCGGCCAGGAAATGCTCGGTGCAAAGGCGCTTGGCGTCGAAATCCGCGGCGGACGGTTCGCCGCACGAGCCCGAACTGCAAACGGAGTCCTCAATTGTCTGTGGCACGTTGTGTGATTCTATTTGGTTTTGCACGGCACGCCCCAGCAATCTAACAGGTTCATCTTACTTCTCTTTTGGTGCTTTTCCCATTCCCTTGGCAAGTTCCGAAATCGCGCCACCCACAAACTCCAGATGGCTGCGGCTGTAAGTGGCCAATTCACTCGCAAAGTGCTGAGAAGTCTCCGCGGCTTTGTCTTTCAGCGAACTCAGTGCTTTGTCCACGATTGGCTGAAACGCTTCACGGAAATGCCGTTCCGCCTCAACCGAGTACTTCTGGCCCGAAGCGCGAAGATTGTTCAGAGCTACTTGCGTAGCTTGTTTGCTCTGAGTCTCCAATTCTTCTTTCGCGGCATCGAGCTTTTCCCGAATTGCCGTCTCGAACTGTTTTTCAAAACGCGCATACGTTTCTTCGATTCGCGCGGCTGATTTTTCCACCGATCGCTCCACTGCCTTTTCCAACTCAGCCTTCTGCTTAGCCAAGTCCGATGTCACTTTCAGCGCGTTATCAATGCTGGGCGCCATCTGTTCTTTCATGCGCGCCACGATTCGAGCCACTCCTTCCTTTCGAGACGCTTCGATCACTCCCTGGACCCGCTCCGTCGCTTTCGCAGCCAGTCCCAGTGAAGTATCTTCGAGTTCACGAGTGCGCTGTTCCACTCGTTCCAACGCTTGTTGTACGTCGGTTTCCAGTTTTTTCTTCCACTGGCCGTACAGAATCCGGGCGCTTTCCTGGCTCGCTTTGTTTATTTGTTTAATGGACTGTTCGATCCACGGTCCAGCCTGCGAAACGCTCGTTTCCGATAAAACTTGCTTGGCTTCCTCACGAAGTGTGGCCCGCAATTCAACCAGCATGGACGCCGCTTTCTCGCGAACCGAAGACGCCGCTGCTTCGGCGAGCATGCCTTCCATCTGCTGCTGGAATTCGCTCATTAACTGGCCAACCGGCCTGGCGGAAGACGGCGCCGGTGCAGGTAGTTCGACCTGTCGCGCGCTGTTTGCCTTTCCGCGCTTGTCCTCTACTGCGATCCCGATCGATTCGGGACGTGGCACGGCAAATGGTTTCGACTTTGACGTATCCATTTCCAGGCTACGCGGTCCGGTAAAAGGCAGCCAATCCTGGGGAGGGGAATCGATGCCCCAAATATTCCCAGGAGTCTCCAATTCCACCGCCGTCTGAAAAAGCCCCGCGGGATCCTTCGGACGGTCGACCCACTTTACGCGCCCGCGCGCCGAAATTGGTGCATTCGCTTTTGGATTCTTCAGTTCGAGGACGACCAAGGCATTCGTGAGGACTTGGTGCTTTGAAAGGTATTTGAAGCCGTGGCAGCTGATAGCGACGGTGGAAACTTCTTCGCTGTAAGGGCCTCGAAAAGAATCCACGCCTTCCACTTTCAGAGGAATGGCATGTTCTACGCGCGTGCTGCGCCGCGCTGGCCGGAAGGCAGCCGAGCTATTGGACATATTCGTCTCTCAGTACTGGGAAACTTAGGATAAGTCAGCCAGTTGAAATTGGCGGGCAAATCAACATTAGAATTTTCTATGAGTTACTACCGGCGTAGTCGGTGGCCTGAGCCTGCGAATTTAGCGCAATAACGAACCTGCGCTATCATGGTGAATGATCGCCGCGTAATAGTAGTCAGTTACATGCAAGAGGGTCAATTTTCGTGGGTTCCACCATCCTGAAAGCTCTTCTGGAACACCACTCTGAATCGCAGAAATTTGATTGGGAAATCGAGCAGGCCTCTCTCCCGCGCCGTATATTCCTGTTATCACCTGTCAACGCTGCCGGCGTCCGCGCGAAAATGATTACGAGTGAAAAAGCGAAATTTCAACTAGCCGTGCAGTTGCGCGAGCAAGGCCTGCCCTTGGGCCACGTATTCAGCTTCATCAGCGGTCTGTATTTTCGTGGAAAGATGGCCTATGCCAATGCGTTCGGGGAAGCTTCATCGGTAACACCGAGCGCCTACGTTATAATGGCCGGACGCGGCCTGATTCCCCCGCACACGATTGTGACGCAAGAAGATTTGAGGAAGCTCTCAACGGTTCCCATAGATCATCGTGACGCCCGGTTTCGCGACCCGCTCGAGCGCGACGCCCGCGCATTGAGCCAAATAGTCGGGCCCCATTGCCAGGTGGTGCTTCTCGGAAGTATCGCGACTCCGAAATACGTGGAACCATTGCTCGGAGTTTTCGGCGAACGCCTGCTCTTTCCTTCAGAATTTGTGGGCCGCGGAGATATGAGCCGTGGCGGCTTGATGCTACGGTGTGCCCGCGAGAACGTTCAACTAACCTACGTGCCCGTTGCAACCGCGCAGCGTCACGGCCCCAGACCGCCGAAGCTGCCCATGCCGGCGCGCCGCAAGTCGCACTGAGAGGTTTTATTTGGCAGCTTGCCCGCCCAATTGAAAGCTTTTCACCGGATTCCAATGGCACGCGTCGAAATCTTTCCCTCACAATCACTCTTGATATTCGGCACCGCTTGTATATGATGCCGTTGGAAAATTAGAACGCAATCCCATCGAGCGCTTCCTGCGCGCGGTGCAACGGGAGCAATAGCGATGCGACTCGGCAATCGCAACAGTGAGAGCGGTTCCGCGGCGACGGCGGGCCTGCTGGCGCTACTGATAGTGATTCTAGTCGTCGTGACCGTATACATTTTTGTCGCAAAACTGTACCCGCCCCCTTCAACCATAACAACCGTGGGTCAGGCAGTCGATCATCAGTACTTCCTAACACTGTGCGTCACCGGCGCAGTTTTTATTCTTTCTCAACTGGGACTTGCTTACGCCATTTGGCGCTTCCGCGATCGCGGACAGCAAGCGCATTTCACGCGTGGCAATAACACCTTGGAGATGATCTGGACTACGGCGACGATCATTCTTTTTTTGGGTCTCGGTTTGATGGGGCGCAAAGCCTGGGCCGAAGTTCGCTTCACTCCCGCGGAGCCGGATGCAGTGCGAGTGGAAGTTACCACGAACCAATTCGTGTTCAATTTCCGCTATCCCGGGCCTGATGGCAAATTCGGCAGGCTCGATCCAAAACAGGTTAGCGCTTCCACCGGAAACCCATTGGGCATTGACGAAAATGACCCGGCTGGAAAGGACGACATCGTGATGCCCACGCTAACCGTCCCGGTGGATCACCAAGTCGAGTTGCTCATCCGTTCCCAGGACGTGATTCATAATTTTTATGTTCGCGAGCTGCGGCTTCAGCAGGACTCTGTTCCAGGAATGGTCATTCCCATCCACTTCACGGCAAATCAGACGGGGCATTATGAAATCATGTGCACCCAACTCTGCGGGCTGGGGCATTACCGTATGCGCAGTTTTCTCGATGTAGTATCGGAAGCCGACTTCCAGAATTTCCTGAAGCAGCAACAACAGGGCGCCGCCCAGTGAACCCGATCCATATGTCAGGAGGCCATGCATGAGTTCGCACGCCCACACCGGGCACGCGGTCGTGGTAGAACCTAGCGGGTTTATTCGCAAATATATTTTCAGCGTCGATCACAAAGTTATCGGGATTCAATATTTTCTTCTTGCCCTTACAGCTGTGTGTGTCGGAATCGTCCTTTCGCTCTTGATGCGTTTCCACTTAGTCTATCCGGGCGCGCATCTTCCCTTTGTAAGCGGTGGGATACTTACTCCTGAACAATACCTCGCGCTGGTCACCATGCACGGCACGATCATGGTGTTCTTCGTTTTGACCACAGCTCCTCAAGGCGGCTTCGGCAATTATTTTCTTCCCATTCAGATTGGCGCGCCCGATATGGCTTTCCCGCGCCTGAACATGCTTTCCTTCTGGGTCACGTTTCTCGCATTCATTGCAATTCTTGCGGCGTTTGTTGTTCCGGGCGGCGCTCCGATCAGCGGCTGGACTGGCTACACACCGCTTAGCGGCATGGGTGAAGTCACCGGGCCCGGCGAGGGCTGGGGCCAGACCATGTGGATCATTAGCATTTCGCTCTTTTGCCTTGCGTCTCTGCTGGGCGCTCTGAACTTCATCGCCACTACAATTGATCTGCGCGCTCCGGGCATGACTCTTTTTCGCATGCCGCTCACGGTATGGGGCTGGTTTGTTACCGCGATTCTCGGCCTACTCGCTTTCGGAGTGCTCCTAGCGGGAGGAATTCTGCTACTTCTTGACCGCTCGGCTGGCACAAGCTTTTTCCTTCCGGCCGGCCTGGTTGTAAACGATCAGTTGCAACCTCACAGCGGCGGCTCTCCGCTTCTGTGGCAGCACCTCTTCTGGTTTTTCGGGCATCCCGAGGTTTACATCGCGATATTGCCAGGCATGGGAGTGGCGTCTCATATTCTTTCCACCTTCGCGCGCAAACCCGTGTTCGGATATCGCGCCATGGCTATGGCGATTTGCGCTATTGGTTTCCTGGGCTTCATGGTCTGGGGCCATCACATGTTCCTCAGCGGCATGAGCCCTTATTCAGGCTTCACATTTTCCGTGCTGACTATGTCGATTGGCGTTCCTTCCGCGATCAAGACTTTCAACTGGATTGGAACGTTGTGGGGCGGCAAAATTCAGTTCAAGTCGCCCATGCTTTTTGCGCTTGGTTTCGTTTCGCTGTTTGTGAGCGGCGGACTCTCCGGCTTGTTCCTGGCGCAACCTGCCGTGGACAATATGCTTCACGCCACTTACTACGTTGTCGCGCACTTTCATTTGGTGATGGGTGTGGCTGCCATCTTTGGAATTTTTGCCGCCACCTATTTCTGGTTCCCGAAAATGTTTGGTCGCATGATGAGCGAACCATTGGCTAAGCTTCACTTCTGGTTCACCTTTGTAGGAGCCTATTGCATCTTCATGCCCATGCATTTTGTGGGAATCGCGGGCGGGATTCGACGCTACGCTGATTCCACCGGCACTACCTACGCTGCCGTTCTTCAGCCGCTCCATATGTTCATGACCTACGCGGCGTTTATCACCGGAGCTGCTCAACTGATCTTTCTTTTCAATTTTTTCTGGAGCCTGAAGCACGGCGCCATCGCAGGCAAGAATCCCTGGAATGCCACCACACTGGAATGGATCACGGACTCTCCGCCTCCGATCGACAATTTCGGCGGCCATTATCCCAGTGTGTATCGTGGGCCCTACGAATTCAGCGTTCCCGGTTATAAGCAGGATTTCATTCCGCAGAATCTGACGCCAGAGCAAGCGGCGCTGTTGAAGTAGCTGAGCATCGACGCAGGAGTTTTTATGCCAGGCAGCACAGTTGCAGAAGAAGTCGAGCTAATCAGCACCGGAAAAGGCGGTGGCGGAGATTCGTCCCGCGACGACGGTGGCTTCGGCGGAGGCGGCGACGATTGGAAAGGTTCGTCCGGCTCCGCTCGCGTGCCGCAGCGCGCCTACGTTACCGGGATGGTCATCGCGCTCAGCGGCATTCTGATGTTTTTCATGGCGCTGGTGAGCGCCTACATCGTCCGCAAAGATATGCCCAACAGCGCGTGGGTGCAGCTCAACGTACCGCGCATTCTTTGGCTGAACACACTGATTCTTATTGCCAGCAGCTTCACACTCGCTCGCTCCCGCAGCCGCTTTCTGGCAAACGACGACGCGGGTTTTCGCCACTGGTGGGGCGTCACCACCATCCTCGGAATTTTCTTTTTGATCGGTCAAGTAATCGCCTGGCGCCAACTCGCTGCCGCTGGACTTTTTCTGGCAACCAATCCGGCCAGCAGCTTTTTCTACGTTTTCACCGCTGCGCACGGCCTTCACCTTTTGGGAGGGGTTCTCGCTCTTCTTCTGGTAGCTTTCAGGCCAACCCACAAGCTCACGCGCGGCACGGCGACTGAAATCGTTTCGATGTACTGGCATTTTATGGACGGACTTTGGGTCTTCTTGTTTTTACTCCTCCTTTTGGGACGGTGAAAAGTGAGTGACACGGAATTCGAAGGCATAGTTGAGTCGCCGTGGTCGGGGGGCGCCTCTCCCTTCGCCATCAACTCGAAAAAATTGGGGATGTGGCTTTTCATAGTTTCTGACTCGCTCACGTTTTCGGCCTTGCTTATCAGTTACGCTTACGTCCGGCTTGAAACTCCCAACTGGCCCAGGCCGTTTGAGATTTGGCCCGCCATCGCGAAATCGTCGTTCATGACCTTCGTTTTGCTCTCCAGCAGCTTAACCATGGTTTTGGGCGTGAATGCCGCCTTCAAGGGCGACCGCAAGAAAACCGTGCGCTACCTGATCGCCACAATAATCTGCGGAATCGCTTTCGTGCTGATCCACGCCACGGAATGGGTATCGCTGTTTGGCGAAGGTGTGACCCCCTGGGGAAATCCCTGGGGTGTGCCGTTGTTTGGCGGCACGTTTTTCGGCCTTACCGGCCTTCACATGGTGCACGTCACGATTGGGGTCGTTTATCTCGCGATCATTGCCTGGGGCTTTGGGAAAGGGAAGTACACCGCCGAGCATGTGGAAGTGAGCGGCCTGTACTGGCATTTCGTTGACTTGGTCTGGATGTTCATTTTTCCGATGGTTTATTTGTTGAGCGTGAATCCGAAGTAACAAGGAGAGCACTGCCTAATGAGCGCGCACGGACACGCCGAACTTACGCACGAGCATTCCGTAGGCACCACCAAACTCTTTGCCACCGTCTGGGTTTGGTTGTTGCTGCTGACGGCCTTGGAAGTTTTTCTCGCTTACGAGAGACTTGAAGTTCACCTGATGATCACGATTCTGGTTGGTCTTTCACTCATCAAGTGCGCTTTGATCATGTCCTACTTCATGCACCTGCGCTTCGAACGTCTGGGACTATTTCTACTCCTCGTCCCAGCCATGGTATTCTGCATTTGCATGATGCTGATCATGTTCTTCCCGGACAGCATTCGGCTGATGAACCTGCGGCCTCATTAGGCTGGCGGATGTCGGGAAGTTTATTTTTGGTTTGTTGATGTTCATATGAAAAGCTACCTGACAATTCGATTTGCAATCGTTCTCGTACTGGCCTTTGTAATACTGAGTGCGTCGCTCGCGCCTTCGGCATTGGCGCAGGGCTGCGCCATGTGCTACCAGAATGCTTCGGCCACCGGGGCGCAGGGAAGTCAGGCGCTTCGTCATGGCATCCTCATTCTCCTGTTTCCCACGTTGACTGTCTTTACCGGGATCTTCGGCCTGATTTACCGCCGCCGGAACATCGCGCGCTGAGCGCGCGATGTTCGCCAACCGCACCAATTGGAACCTAAAATCCAATCGTCTCAGTGAAGCTCTCGCCAAGCATCGCGCAGCCAATAAGCCGCTGCTCGATCTGACCGGTTCCAATCCCACTGAATGTGGTTTTGTGTTCGATCGAGGAAGCATCCTGCAAGCCTTGGCAAATCCCGCTTCTCTTTCCTACGACCCTGAGCCAAAGGGCATGCTTTCGGCTCGAGAGGGAATCGCCGAATATTATTCGGCACATGAAATCGTCATCCCGGTTGAAAGCATAATTCTTACCACCAGTACGAGCGAAGCATACTCGTTCGCGTTTCGTGCTCTTTGTAATCCGGGCGATGAAGTTCTAGTTCCAGAGCCCAGTTATCCACTGTTCAGTTTTCTTGCGGACATTCACGACGTAAAGCTCGTTAGCTATCCACTGTTGTACGACCACGGTTGGCAGATCGATTTCCACGCTCTCCGGCAGGCTATCACGCCCCGTACTCGTGGGATCATCGTCGTTAATCCAAACAATCCCACGGGCCATTTTTGCAAAGCCGGCGAAATGGAAAAATTGAACGAAATGTGCTCGTCTCGCCAGATCGCTATCGTCGCCGACGAAGTCTTTCTGGATTTCCATCTCGACGCAAAGCGGCCATCGAGTTTCGCGGCAAATAACACAAGCCTTATTTTCACAATGAGCGGCCTCTCCAAAATTGCCGGTCTCCCTCAAATGAAAGTCGCGTGGCTGGTCATCACAGGTCCAGAAGAATTGAAAGCTCAAGCGCTTTCTCGTCTCGAAGTGATTGCCGATACTTTCCTGTCGATGAACACTCCTATACAGCTTGCCATTCCCCGCTTTCTGGAACTTCGTCACGGGTTTCAAAATCAGTTGATGACACGCATGCGCAGACACCTGACAAAGCTCGACGTGCAGCTGACGGCACAGAGTTCATGCTCAAGATTAGAAGTAGAAGGTGGCTGGTACGCCGTACTTCGAGTCCCGGTTACTCGTTCGGATGAGGACTTAGCTATCGAGCTTCTAAGCACCCAGGGAATCTACGTTCATCCTGGGCATTTTTATGACTTCCCAACGGATGGATATCTAATCGTCAGCTTAATCACGCCTGCGGAAGACTTCGATGAAGGGATAAAACGCTTGTTGTCAGTATTCTAGAACTCTATGAGTTGCGTTCGGATCGAACCAGTCCGGCTCACGCGGCTATTCCTTGGCTACGTTCACGTAATACAGGTCAGTGGCGACGTCGAAATCTCCCTTCTTGAGTGAAGTCGGCATCGTTTTCCATTCAGTCGTCGCCTCGATGATCTGCCAGTTGTCTTTTTTCCCCACGCGGATTGGCATCGTGAAGCCTGCCTCGTCCACTTGCCAGCGATATGAAACCGTCCCCGCCGATTCGTCAAACTTCAACTCGAGTGTAGGGATGGCTGCGTGTCGGAGGTATTGATTGAAGATCGGCGTCAGGTCCATGCCCGTGTGTTGATTGAAATAGGCAACGACATCCTCGGTCATAATGTTTTTGTATTTAAAGTGCTGATAGAAATCGTGGAGCAGCTTCCACCAGCGCGCATCGTCATTCACTATGCTGCGAAGCGTGTTGATGAAGAGCGCCCCTTTGAAATACATGTCTTGGGGCGGCTCGGCGTTGATACCGCGCTCGGCGATAATGGGCCGCTGGTTCTGCACCTTTAGCTTGTAGCCGCTAAGGTACTTGATGGCGTCTTCATGCCCGAAGGTGTATTCCACATAAAGGCTTTCAAGGTAAGTGGTCCAGCCTTCGTGAATCCACATGTCGGACGGGTCAGCGGCCGTGACGCTGTTGCCAAACCACTCGTGTCCGCTTTCGTGGATGATAATGAAATCGAATTTCGGGCTGATGCCGACGCCGGTCCAGTCGCGCTCGAGATATCCGTTTGCAAAGTGGTTTCCATAAGTAACCGCGCTCTGGTGCTCCATCCCGGAATAGGGCACTTCGATCAGTTTGTAGCCGTCTTTCTTGAAGGGATATTCGCCGAAATAGTGCTGATACGCCTCAAGCATCCCCTTGGCCTGGACGAATTGTTTCTTGGCTTTGTCTAGATCTTCTGGCAGTACGTAGAAATCGAGCGGCAGATCTCCGAGCTGATCCGAAAAATGGACATAATTCCCAATGTTTAGCGACACGTCGTAATTGTTGATCGGATAGTGAATGAACCAATCCCATCGCGTGTAGCCGTCACCGAGGTCCGTCTTTCCCACGAACTTTCCGTTGGAAACATCCACAAGGTTGCTCGGAATCGTGACGCTGATCCGCATGTTCTCGACTTCGTCGCGCCACTGGTCTTTGTTGGGCCACCACATGCTCGCGCCAATACCTTCGCAAGCGGTGTAAATCCACGGATGGCCTTCCGGATCCTTCCCGAATGTGAATGCGCCGAATCGTCCCGTCGTGACCGGAGTCCCGGAATAATAGAAGTCGATGGAGTAGCTGCGGCCCTTCTTGAGTGTCCGCGGAAAATCAACAAACACGGCGCCGAATTCGCGTTCGTACTTCAACACGTCTGTCCCGAGCAGAATCTTGTCGATATTCAGAGCCGGAGTCAGATCGAGTTGAATGCGAGTGTCGTCCTTTAGCATTCTGAAACGGATTGTATTTTTACCGGTGATGAACTTCTTTTCCGGATCCACGCGGATATCGAGGTGGTAGTAGAGCAGGTCGTTATTGGCGCGATAAGGCCCGTACGCGCCCCGCAGGATGTCGGCTTGAGTCGGAGTCTGTGGGGTCTGTACATGCGTCCTAGCAGACTGCGAAGTTGCGGGGACCGTTTGCGCAAAAGTCCATAAGGGAAGAAAAAAGATAGAAAATACAAAAGTGAGGAAGCAGTTGCGCGAGAGTTGTCGGCACATAATAGAGCCCTCGATTGGCCGGTTGTTCGAATTCATTTCCGCAATTGGAATATTAGCGCAAACGTCCTGGCGGGTCGGCCGTTTCAGGTGTTTCGAGCTTCAATTCTGGCCCTTCATGGTCTGGCAGTTTAGAGGGAGGCAACTGCGGAACCCCTACTCCCCGATTCATTTCAAGATGTTCCTTCGCGCAGCGCGGGCAATACCCCTTGCCGGTCTCCTCATCGCGCTGGCTGGCCAACTCGTAGCATTCGCATATACAGTCGCAATACCCGGTGGTTGATGCCGTCTTAATCGGAACCAATCCCATCTGAATCCTCCGTCGCAGGATACTACCCGGTAGCCTTAGGGGACGCAAGGCGGGAACTTCGCACGTCGTAAGCTTCTAAGCGTGTTCGAGTTGTGCAAGCCGGAACGGATCGCCAACCTTGTCATGCAATTCCAGCCAGACGCTGTCCGGTTGAGACAAAAATACTTCCACCACTCGCGGATCGAACTGTCGCCCGGAATATCGGCGAATTTCTTCGCGTGCGACAGAGATAGGCATGGCCTTGCGATACGGACGATCGGAAATCATCGCATCCAGCGTATCGGCCACTGCGAATATTCTCGCCCCCAGCGGGATCTGTTCTCCCTTCAGGCCGCGGGGATATCCTGAACCGTCGAAGCACTCCTGGTGCGTCAACACGATCTCCGCCGCATCTTTCAGAAAAGGAATTCGCTTCAGCACTGCGAATCCAATTCCGCAGTGCGTGCGCATAATCTCGCGTTCTTCAGCGGTGAGAGGCCCGGGCTTCCGCAGGATGCTATCCGGAATTCCCATCTTGCCGATATCGTGCAAAAACGCGCCGCGAGCGATGTGCCGCATCAGCCCCTTGTCCACGCCCATGAGCCTAGCCATTGTTATGGTAAACGCCGTCACGCGCTGGCAGTGGCCCTCAGTTTCTGCATCCTTCGCATCCAACGCCCCGCCCAGGGCTTCCAGCGTGTAGTCGTAAGATTGCTCCAGGTCTTGCAGAGCAATCGATAGCTGCTGCGTGCGTTCCGCCACCAAGTGCTCGAGGTCGCTTTGGTACGTCCGATTTTCCAGCACGAGCTGGCGATGCTCCAACGCGCGTCGCACACTCAGATGCAGCTGATCCTTCTCAAACGGTTTCAGAATGTAGTCGTAGGCCCCGGCGCGAATCGCTTCTAGCGCGATGGAGATGTCGTGCATCGCCGTGACCATGATGACCGGCACGTCCGGGTCCTGCGTGCGTAACTCCGAAAGCAGACGGATGCCATCCATCTCCGGCATCACGATATCGCTCAGAACCAAGTCAAACGAATCGTTCCCGAAAGCCTCGAGCGCAATCAGCCCATTTGGGCAAACGGTGCAGCGATAGCCTTGCGCATCGAGAAGAGTCGATACTACTTCTCGAATCGCTTCTTCGTCATCCACCACCAGGATTTTTTCTCGCTCCACGGCCAACTCCGGGTTATATCAGCCTTAAGTATAATCCACGCCAAATCCCGGCCGGCCCGGCTTGTTGGGGTAGAGTGCTAGTTTGCGCAATGCCTGCGCCGCCCCCTTTCACTACGACCTAACCATTCGCCTCAGGCATCTCCAATTCTTCCATCGCGTCTTCCGCGTAAGCCGATAGATTCGCGACCAAATTCGTGAGATGGATCAGAGGACCAGTCGAAAGTGGCCCTCCCGCCGCAATCCACTTCGAAAGCAAACGATACAAGACGCGAAAACGAACTCTGAGCCAGGCGTGAAATACCTCCTCACGCCTCGACCGGTTTGGATTGAGCGCCGCGATTACTTTGGCGAACTGTTCGGTGCGCGCAAAATCCGCAGCTACTCCGCTCAAAAAACGCGCCACGATTTGCCGCCGCTCCTCCCTCCACATGCGCTCCACCTCCTCCGACGTATTGCGCCGCACATACCGGGTGTCGGCGGATGCCAGCGATTGCTGCAATTGAGGTAAGTGTTGGGAATGCCGCGGAAGCAGATTTTCTACCTTACTTTCGAAACCCGCCGATATTTCTTCGGGCAAAGGTTTGCTTAGCAAGCGCCCCAATCCAACAAGCATGCCGGTAAGGACTACTGCGCCGATAAGCAGGAATGTATTCACGCGCTAGTCTGCCAGTCCTGCGAGCCTTTTGTCTTGAAGGCTTCGCGCAAAAACGCCATGAAATCGATCGGAGCTCGATTATGTGCGCATTTGCGAAATCATAAAACTGTTAAATGTTCCATTATTTACCGAATGGATGTTGACTCGGAAGCCTCTAAACGATAGTATCCTCGCGGGTCAACGGAGTTGCTGTGGAGTCACTCGAGCGTTTTGCGCAGAATCAGCGCATCATTGAACACTTTGCCCTGCACTGGCTGGTGGATGTTCCTACCGATCTGGCCCGGCTCCATCACGTCGCCGGTCTTTGCGACGTTTCCACCGGTACCTACTATCACTCTGGTTTGTGCGGAGCCTTTTCCGACGCGGCCATTCATCAGGCCCTACAGTATTGCCACGAAGAACTCTTTGACAAGGTTCTGGAAAAAACTCTACAGGAGCAGGAAGGAGACCTGCGCCAAATGTTTTTTGACATGGCTGCCCCCGGTTTCGAAATCGCAAGCCGATGGCTCGAACTTGAATATTTCCGAATGTGGGTGCCGATTGGCACTCCCGCTTACCTTCGCGAATTGTTCTACTCCAATATCCGCGTCGTTCTCAGCTCCATCGTTGCTCAACGCGCGATGGTTTCCACCGCCGCCTAAACCTTTTGATCCTGCAGCGTCTATGCTTTGGGCTCCACTCTAAGAACCGCACGGAAAACCTGTTATTCTGAAGTGTCATCCAATCTCTTGCATCTACATGTTGCCGATTTGTCGGAGGTGAATATTGAAGCAGCTCGGCATTTTAATACTCACGGTCTCATGCGCACTTTTTGCTGCCGCTCAGCAGCCCCCCGCAATGAAGTCGGCCCTCCCGGCACAGACACCGCCTCCAGCGCAAGTGGCAGCTCCTTCAAATCCTGAATTTCTGAAAGCTGCGGATGAAGTTTTGGCACAAATGAGCCAGCTCCTGGACCTGCCCATTAAAGAACCTCTCAAGAAGAGTCTTCGCTCGAAACAGGAGATTCGCGACTATCTCATCCGTGAGGAAAAAGAAGATAGAACCGATCAAGAGCGCTATGCGGATTCAAAAACGCTTCAAGCCTTCGGCTTAATTCCGAAAGATTTTCCCTTGGACTCCTTCATGCTCGATGTTCTTACCGATCAGGTCGCGGGGCTTTACGATCCCAAAGCAAAGGAATTTTATATCGCTGATTGGATTCCAGCCGATGAACAACGTGAAGTGATGTCTCATGAATTGACTCACGCGCTTGAGGATCAGTCGTTTCACATCGATCCCTGGATTAAATCTGCTCGTCCCAATGATGACGCTGAACTCGCGCGCGAAGCCGTCAGCGAAGGCTCCGCGCTCGCCGCCATGGTTGACTACACCATGCGGGACCAGAACGTCGGCGTCCGCGATCTGCCGGATGTCTCGCTCATTATTCGTTCCGGCGCGGTGGCCGAAATGGACAAAGACCCCAAACTCTCAAAAGCTCCACCCTACATTCGCGACGAGTTGCTTTTCCCTTATCTGGCTGGTACCGGATTTTCACAGCAATTTCTGAAAGCCCACTCGGGTTGGAAAGATTTGCATTTGATTTTCCAGAATCCGCCTGTTTCTACCCAGCAGATCATTCATCCCGATCTTTATTTGTCGAATGTGAAGCCCGAAGCCGTCACCCTCCCCGATTGGAAGAGTCTTGTCCCAGACGACTGGAAGCTCCTGGAAGAAAATGTCTTAGGTGAGTTCGGATTCGGCGAGGTCTTGAAACAGTTTCTCGGGCAGGAGCGTGCGGACATGACTTCGTCCGCATGGAAAGGCGACCAATACGCCATATTTGAAAGCGCCAAGAGCAAAAATACTTCGCTGGTGTTTCGCATCGCACTGGACAATCCAGACGACGCCGCGCGCTTTTTTGGCCAATACAGCGAATTGCTCGAGCTCAAGCACCCCGACCGCAAAGAACTCTACCGCCGTCCCAATTTCTTCCAGTTCCAAACCGATGCGGGGGGAGTCTTCCTGCATTGCGTCGCAACGAACTGCTTGGTCGTGGAGAATGCCACTCGCGAAACTTTTGAAAATATCAACCGCGCAGTGGCTTTGCCCGCTGCTCCTGCTCCCACCGCTGCGGATTCCAAACCGCCGCAATCAATCACGTGGCTGCAGCGTCCGCTCGAATATGGTCTTAATGACTGCCCAACAGGCGAGGGCCAAACGTCGGCAAGTCTTGTCGGGGCCAACTTTAATCGTTGAGCGATATTCCCGCCGGGTCCGCCCGGTGAATCACCATCATGGTCTGATCGTCGGCCTGCCGCGTGCCGGACGAAAAGTTATTTACATCCTTCAGGCAAGCCGCCAGCAATTCCTGCGGCTTCCATCCATGTCTTTCGCCGACCACGCGCATAATCCGCGACACGCCGTATTCCTCGCCTTTCGCGTTTGCCGCCTCGGAAATTCCGTCGGTATATAAAACCAAACTGTCTCCTGGCCCCAGGTTTACACGGTCGATCGTGTATGTGCTTTTCGAAAACATTCCGAGCGGAAGCCCGGTGGAAGAAATCTTCCTCACGCCGGCTTTCTCGATAATCAGCGCAGGGAAATGCCCCGCGCTTCCGATTTCGATTTCACCCGATGCGCCCGCTCGCCCGCATACCAGCGTGGCGTACTGTCCCGCAATCGTACTTTCGCAAAAAACGTGATTCGCTCTTTCCAGCAGGCCGTCGAGTTCCAACCCTACGCCTGACAGCGACCGAAACATCGCGTGAAGATGCGTCATTAAAAGCGAAGCCGCCACGCCTTTTCCGGCAACGTCTCCGAATAGAAAGACGAGCTTCCCGTCGCCGCTCGCTGGCGCAATTAAATCGCAGTAATCGCCGCTCACCAGTCCAGCCGGTTTGTAGAGATACTGGACGTGCCAATCATTGAACCGTACATTTGGTTCCGGAAGCAGGCCGCGTTGGATTCTTGCCGCCAGTTCCATATCGCGTTCCAACGCGCGCTGCTCTCCGCTGGTCAGATGGTCGAGGCAAAAGCGCACGAGAGGGTCAGCTAGCAGACGGTCCTTCTCCACCGCGTCGTTGCAAGTGGGACAAATTCCATACGTTCCGTCATCCATTCTCTGCAGCGCCGAATTCACTTCACTTAACGCATCCACGAACGGCGCGGCCGGAACTTCCGGCGTCGCAGCCGAAATCGCCAGGGTTATTTCCTCGCGCCTTTTCTCAAGTTGTTCTCGTATATATGGATCGGTCACTCCAGGCATGATTCTCTCCTCTACTTCCGAGGTTCTCGCGGTTCCCGTGCCCCCGCTATCCGATTCGCGCATGGTATCCCCTGGTTTTCTCTCTATTGTTGGATTCGCTGGGTTGGGCCGTGGATTCCACAACTATGGATTTCAGCGGCAAATTTGCGGCCTTTCGCTCCACCCGTGCTAATCGGCGTTCGAAACGCCCGCGAAGCTGCTGGTAAGCGCTCATGCCTATAATCCCCAAACGCCTGGCCTGTTGAAGCGCTCTTAATGCCCCGCGCGAGATTTCAGCAGCGCGATCTATTTCTCTGCTGTGGCGTTCATAATAAATTGCGAGTTGTTCGTGCGCTTCCACTCCTTCGCGCGAATGCCCAAGCATGCCTTCCCAAAGGTCGCGCGCAAGCGTCAGATCGCCTTCGCGCTTCGCAAGCCGCGCCAGCGATCTCTTCGCAGCTCGGTCGCTCTCTAACGGCAACTCCGACAATGCGATCGACTGCTCGTAATGCTGGCGCGCTCGTTTGGTTTCGCCGCGCCGCTCGCATATCCGCGAAAGCCCGAAAAGCTCAAACCCGTCTTTTTTCTCTCTGCCATGTTCTGCCAGCAGCGATACGATTCGGCTCGAAAGCGCCGCAAGTCCTCGCAGATCCATTTGATTGTGCAAGAAAATCGGCACGAGCGGTTCAGGAGGGCCGCCGCGTAAGAAATCAAAATAAATCTCCGGAATCAATTCCGACACCAAGTCAGGCCCACGATTCCACCCCAGCACGTGCCGTTCAAGTTCCCACAGGCGAACCGACCCTATCCGCAGCCGCCAAAGATTTCGAGCAGGGTGCAGAAAATCCAGGTGCGCCGAGGGTGTAGGTGGCCGCAGCTTTCGCGTCATTCGATAGCGCGTTTCAAGCAATGGCCAATCGAAGGATTTGCCATTGAAAGTCACCAGCACGCTGCGCTCGGCCATGCGCTCCGCCAGCGTCACGAGCAATGCATGCTCGTCGCCGTGGTCGCGCATGAAAAATTGTTCCACTTCCAGTCCGCCCGCATCCCACCACGCGATACCCACCATGAACGGATAAGTTCCCGTTCCGCCCATGATTCCTGTAGTTTCGGTATCCAGGAAGAGCCATTGCCGCGGGTCGGCAACCACCTCGGGGGCGCCTGGAACCAGCAAACGCAGCGCCGAGGCATCCACTCTCTCGTCCGCGACCCCGTGGCCCAATGGCGAGCAATCCATTTTCACGCCGTTCGCTACATCTGAAAACCATTTCCGCAAGGCCAGATGCTCGCCATATTGGTTTTGTACCAGCTGGGCGCCTAGAAGCTCCGCCAGCCGCTCCGCACCATTTGGAATATTTGGAGAAAATCCTGGCCGTTCCTCAAAGTCGCTTCGTGGCAACCGATACGACTTCGCCGTCTGAAGGAAACTCGATGAATTTTGCGCACCAGCATTGGACGTTTCTTGCAGCGCCTTCACTCGCGCGAATCGATCTAGCAATGTCTTGTTCATGCGCAGAGACGCTCCAAAAGTTTTAGCGCAACTTCCTTGGTCCTCTCGCTCTTCTCCCCGGCGGGGCCTACGCACGATGGGCATCCCTGCTCGCACGGGCACGCCGCGATCAATTCGCGGGTTCGCCGCAGCAATAAATCGTGAACGTGAAACAACGGCTCGCTGAATCCAATTCCGCCGGGATAAGCATCGTAGAGATACAAATTAGGCTCAAAGAATTCTTTCATCTGCGATGGATCGGTCATCGCAGTCGTGAATTCCTGCCAATCTGCTTCGATTCCGGGACTCGCCGGCCGCTCGCCCACGGCAGTTCCAATGTCACGTTTGTCGCACATCAACAAAAGCGTGGCCATGGACTCCAGCGCGTACAGCAAACCGAAGATCCCGCTCTGCCGGTCAGACAATGCAAAAGGCAATGAGGCAAGCAGCTCGCGTTCAAGCGTGATCCAGAACGAAGTGGTGTGCATCTCATTTTCCGGTAAATCGAGTTTCCCCGCGCCCACATTCTCGTTCGTAAAAAACTTGATCTTCTTGAACCCCACAACTTGCGAGCGCACCAGCACGTCACCATGCGCGCGAGCCGCAGGACCCGCGATGCGTCGCTCCTCCGCAATTTCCAACACGCGAACTTGCGTGTAACGAATCGCATCCGTGAAATAATCCACGTTTACGCGCTTCACATAGGCCTTGCGTTGATCAAAATCCAGCCGCTCCACGTGATACTGCTGGCCCTGGTGGATGTATATGGCCTTCGGATGCACTGTCGTTAGCGCAGAGGAAAAATCCACTTCCCCAATCACTTCAGGCTCGCCCTCGTTCTCGCCCGTTACATCGATGATCACAAAGTTGTCAGACGTAACCGATCGCAAGCTCACCGTATCTGCCGGATAAGCCTGCTGCACCCAGTGCCAGTTTCCACCGCTGCGATGGAGGTATCCCGCTTCCGCGAGCCGTTCGCAAATTTGCGGCAAAGGTATGCTGCCGATCCGTTCGTCGGGCGATAGAGGCAATTCGAACGCCGCGCATTTCAGGTGATTGATAAGAATTTCCAAATTGTCGGGCTGCACGTAGGCATGCTCCGGCGAGCGGCCGAAAAAATAGTCCGGATGCTGCACGATAAATTGGTCGAGCGGCGCGGACGACGCCACGAGCACCGCGCAAGAGGCCCCGCTCCGCCTTCCCGCGCGCCCTGCACGCTGCCATGTGGATGCAATCGAACCTGCGTATCCCGCCATCACCGCGGCATCCAGCGATCCAATGTCGATTCCAAGCTCTAAAGCGTTCGTCGCAACTACGCCGCGCACCCGGCCTTCGCGCAGCCCACGCTCGATTTCGCGCCGCTCGCCTGGCAAATACCCTCCGCGATACCCGCGCACGGGCTCGGGCTGTCCAGGTTGCGGGCGGTTGGCCTGTTGCAGATACGTAAGTAGAACCTCCGTGTGCAGCCGGCTGTTCGCAAAAACAATCGTTTGCAACTTTCGCGCAAGAAGTTCCTTCGCCACTCGCGTAGTTTCGTTCAAATAGCTGCGCCGAATCCCGAGGTTCCGGTTCACCATTGGAGGATTGTAAAAAACAAAGAGCTTCTCCGCCGCGGGCGCGCCGTTTTCTTCCACCACTTCCACCGGGCGTTCAATGAGTTGCGTCGCGAGTTCTCCTGGATTGGCAATCGTCGCGGAGCAGCAAATAAACTGGGGCTTCGAGCCGTAGAACGAAGCGATTCGTGCGAGCCGCCTGAGCACATTGGCAAGATGGCTTCCAAACACCCCGCGATAAGTGTGCAGCTCATCCAGCACCACATACTTCAAATTTTCAAATACGCGCGTCCACTTCGTGTGGTGCGGCAGAATTCCGGTGTGCAGCATGTCCGGGTTGGTCAAAATAATGTGTCCGCGCTCCCGTATCGCTTTGCGCGCGTCGCTCGGCGTATCTCCGTCGTAGGTGAAGACCCCAAAACAGTCATCCAGCCTGGTAGAAAGATCGTGCAGTTCCGCAAGTTGGTCCTGCGCCAACGCCTTCGTGGGAAAGAGGTAAAGGGCGCGGGTGTCCACATCCTCCAGAATCGCGTTTAGCACTGGCAAGTTATAGCAAAGCGTTTTCCCCGAAGCGGTGGGCGTCACCACAACAAAATCCTTGCCGGACCGTGCCAGTTCCGCTGCCGCCCCCTGATGAGAGTAAAGTTCCTTGATGCCTTTACAGCCGTAAGCGGCGGCCAACTCCGGCCGGCTCCAACCTGGCATCGGAACAAATCGTGCCGCGCGCGGCGGAATGTGTCGCACAGCGGTTAGCACCTCATCCGGCCTATAACGGCCAGCCAGAGCGATTAGGGCCTCGTGGACCGTGTTGATAGTCGGTTTGGCTGATACCCCAAATCCCCTAGGTTCGAGTGCCAAATCTTTCGCCGTCGCTGCAGTTCTCATAAATGCCCCTCATCCGGCCACAGCTTCGCCCCAATTTGCACGTTCGCCTTTTATTCGCTTCAAGCTAACACAGGAGTTTGCTCAGTACAATGCCTGTCTTCACCATCTAACCTGGAAGAAGCGAAAGCGCCAAATGCTTCATTCCCGCCAGCCCTCCGTGTCTGTAAATAAAAGATTGGCGGCACCTTGACATACGAGGTCGCCTACCGCTATAGAACATATATGCCTAGTTCATACCTGATTTTTGATTTTGGAGAAGACGAACAGAACGCTCAACAAGCCCGCCATAAGTTGGAAAGCTGGAAGCAGGGTTTTCGCCTCGGAGACAAACTAGCTATTAAATTCGAGCGCGAACAGCTCGACGCGGACGAGGACGAAACAACCGGAGAAACTGCGGCAGCCTCCCAAGAGACCGCCGGCGAAGAGAAGCGTGGCGGAAAGAAAAAGCCACCCACGAAGGGCCGCAAATCGAAAGAATCTGGAGACGACGAGGAGAATACGGGCGGCAACGTTCGCCTAATCGTCCGTCTTAATTTCTCCGATCACGAGAAGCTGTCCTTACAACGCTGGCTCGACCGAATTCCCACCGAAGAGCCCTTCAAATCAGTGGATGCCAAAGTCGTTCGTCATAACGATCCGGACTTTGCGACGACCGACCAGCTTTTCGAGGAACTTGCCTAGCCTCTTCGTTGAAGAACCGCCATTCGATTGCGCGAGGCTGTTCAAAAGCGTTGGAAAACCTGCATATCCCCTGAAATCAGGTATTTTGGAGAAAGAAATACAGGGAAACCAGTAGCGGCCCCCGACCGACGTCGAAATACTGGCCGAGGGAAACCGTCCAGGAATAAGGGCCTTCATTTACATAAATTTACGGGCAACAACACTCCTTCATTGAGCCCTTGAAAATCAGTGGCTTTACTGGTACTATGTCCTGGTAGATCGAGCAACCTGCGGTTATTTCCCGCATCAAACCAAATTATGAGCGAAAAAGTGAAAGGCAGGGGACGCCTAGTTCCCGCACAAGCAACTGGTGTTGAGTATAAAGTAGAATTTGGCATTGATATAGTCCCCGAAACGTCGCAATATGGTCGTGGACTGAAGCCAACGCGTTGGGCTAAGTGTTCGGTACGGTCGGCTCACGCGCAGAGGTTTCCGGACGGCACATACTTCCTGCATGCTGACGATGGCCGCGTACACCAACTGAAGGCCATCGGCGGTAAGTGGCATTGTCTCGCATTGGCTGCCTAAACCCCTTCGCGCGGCAGACGCGAAAGACGATTTTTGCGTCCGCCGCGCCATGATTTCTCGACTGCCACAGCCATCAACGCCCACAGACTCATGTGGCGGTTTGTCTATCTGATTTCACTTCTGAGCGACTCAATTTGCTGACGTAGGAGCTTGGTCGTCCGCGACTTGGGAAGCAGTTGAAAGCGGCATGTTAACCTCAATCGTTGAACCGGTCTCGTCCGACTGAATCGTAAACAGTCCGCCCTGTTCCCTCACACGTTCCTGCATGCCGGCCAGGCCGACGCCCACATGTGTCCCGTCTTTCAGAAAATGTTCTAAAATCGCCGGCGCAATTCCAGTGCCGTAATCTCGCACTCGAAGAACCGCGCTGTGATTCACAATCCGTAGCGAAACCTCCGCCCGTGAAGCCTTGGCGTGGCGGTGAATGTTGGTCAGCGATTCCTGTAAAACGCGAAATAGAGCCAGCTCCGCGGCGTGTGGCATGCGTTCGGGCTGGTCTGGAATATCTACTGCCACTTCGATTCCGCTACGTTTTGAGAATCCCTCCACATACCATCGAGCCGCGGAAGCGATGCCAATGTCGTCGAGAAGCGGCGGATGGAGCAGATAAGAAATCGTACGAGCTTCCGCCAGCGACGCGTCAATCGATTTCAAACACTCGTTCACCAAGCTATCGTCCGGATTCGAATTCGCCAAATTGGATAGGGACAATTTCGCCGCCACCAGGTTTTGGCCCAATCCGTCGTGAAGTTCCCGTGAAAGCCGTCTGCGCTCTTCGTCTTGAAGCCGAAGAACGCGAGCGCTTAACCTATGCGCGCTAGCTTCCGCTTGTTCACGTGCGGAAAGCTCTTCCACCAGCAACCGATACTGGATCCAGAAAAAACTCAATGCCACCGCGAATGCCGTACTCAAGATAATCAGGAAAACCACGAGGAGTGTGTTGGAACGCCGCAAGCGTTGATGAAGAAGCGCGTCCTCTTCATGCTCCATCTGCTGCATCACATTGTCAATTTCGGCAGCAACCGCCACATTGTCGCGGGTAAACGTAGCCTGCTTGGCATCGTCGATTTTCCCGGACTTGCGTAAGTTGATGCCTTCCCTCAACACCTCCAGCCGCCGGGTCGCGAGGTTCTCAAGCTGATCGCATAAGTCCTGTTGCCTGGGATTATCGCTGGTCAAATGACGGATGTTCTGCAGATCTTTTCTGGTCTGGTCATACTTCGAACTGAATAGTTGCTCAAACGATCCATCCCCAGAATTCACATAGTTCAGCCGGGCCCGCGCGGCTTCCGAGAGCAGGAATTCCACGTCGCTTATAGCCAGTTCTACCTGATAGGAATGGCTTACCCATTTTGCGCTGCTGGAAAGACGCGCCATGGTGATGCCGGCGCCCAATATACCGATTAGGATCAAAGATAAAGCCAATGCTAAAGCTAGTTTCGCGCGCTTGCGGGGCAGCATGTCAGAGGTTCACTTGAGGAGTTCGAAATCCGCACTTACGGATCATCGGAAAACTATAGCATAGCCACTAGCGCCTCTGGAGATGCACGAAAACGTCTTGTATCATCGAACCCACGCGAATTCGCATCATGGGCGAGCGCATGACATCTTGCTCGGGGATTTGAGCATCGAAAGTACGTTATAGCGATATATAGCGATGTGTTGTGGGACAAAGGCCCGTTTATAGTGTGTCGCGAGGACTCAGATGAATAGCAGAGTGGTTCACGTCGTAATGTTAGTCAGCATCTTCTCCGCGGTCGGGTTGGCGGCACCGCAAATACTACGAGCACAGGAAACGCAAGGGCCGCTTCCGGCGACGCCTCCACAGACCCCGCCACTCGAACCGGGTCCCATCTCGCATTCAGCCGACGGGGTCAGTGCCAAGCCAATGGCGCCTCGAACGACCATTGTCGGGGCCTGGAAGCTTAATACCGATCAGAGTGACGACGGGCGACAGAAGTTGGAACAGGCGCAGGCTAAGAGTCAAAACAGCGCTGGTAGAGGCGCAAATCCACGTATGGGAGGCGGCAGTCCCTATCCAGGCGGAGGAGGCAATCCCTACCCGGGCGGGGGAGGAGGGAATACATCCCCGAGTGGGGGCGGGCGTCAAGGTGCAATGAACCAAATAAGCGATGCCGACCGCTCGGAGCTCCGGGAATTAACTGATCCTCCGGATGGTCTCAGCATTTCCCAGAAAGATCCCAAGGGAGCGGAAGTGGATGTGACTGACGACTTGGCACGCAAGAGAGTTTTCTTGACCGACGGCAGAAAAGCGGCCAAGTCGAGCGATGACACCTATCAAGAGATTGAGGCCAAGTGGGATGGCAGGAGTTTGGTGAGCGACGAGAAAACTTCGCGAGGAAGATTTTCGCGAACCTTTGAACTCGCGCCCAACGGGCAACAGCTATACGAAACGATACGCATCGACGCTAGTGCGTATGGCGCGAGTCACGCGGCCCCGCAAGTCTATATTCAATATGTTTACGATGCGGACCAAGGCGAAGCCAGGTGATCGGCTTCTCTAAGTGAACTTGGAGAGCAAACGCACGCAGGATCCCCGCCATAGTTTACCGGAGCAACCCCGCGTTCTTCCTATTTAGATATGACGGGTTATTACGGTTTTTGCTCGAGGATCGAAGAGAACATAATCGGCCTCGGAACTAGCGGCTAGATGGGCAAGACGTCCACGAGCTTCTTGAAGTTCTTCGATGTTTTCAACCCAAACAAATCTGTTGTCCGAGATTCTCTTGAAAATCTGATAAGGTGCCTGCATGGCGGCTTTTGTCCCCATTTTCGTTAATAAATCAAATAACCTTTCCAATCTGCCCGTTGTACAAGTAATTTTCCATACAATATTCCCTGTACGCCCCCACAGGTTTCTATTGATAAGCAGTTCCGCTCGGTCTTCGCCTCAAGATTAGGAGTCTCTCAGCGGTCTCCTGGATTCGACGGAAGCACAGGCGCTCACCTGACCCTGTTTGCGTTCGCGCATGTAGAGAAACATAGGAAGAGCAAGAGAAACACCGACTAACAGCAGCGCAAGAATCGGCAACCATCGGGCACCAATGCTGAGTCGCGAGCTCTCATTTCGTATGAAGACTACCAGCACCATGGCGGAAACAAACACGTCCATGCCAAAAAAGGCGCCGATGCGGTTTGCGAAGAGCTGATGGAAGAACAGCGACAGGTTCAATCCGTTCTGCGCAACCCACGGCACAAACTCCCAGTAGGTGAGCACTACTCCTATAAAAGCCAGGATGAGGTAGACAGTCCTCAGCTTCATGATCGCCTCCTTAAGCGCCCAGCGGCTGCTTCAAACAGAAGTCGGTTCCGAATCTTGCGAAAGCTATCGCATATACGAACGGCAAAGTTCAAAAGACTCATCGGCTTTTCATCCAGGCCTTTCAGGCACTCGGTTGTTGTGGCAATGGAACAAGGAGGCGACCGTTAGGGCCGCGAGGTCGTGATAATCGGTGATATTGGCAAGGGTTAGCCGAGCCGTTTCGCCCTGTGTGATACAATTGAAGCTCCTTTGCTCTCCGTTAACAACATCTCGATGCGCTTCGGTCCTCGAATACTGTTCGAGGACGTCACCTGCGCGTTCCTCATGGGCAGGCGTTATGCCATTACCGGGCCAAACGGCGCCGGCAAGTCCACTCTGATGAAGATCCTGACCGGCGAAATCGAGCCTTCGAAGGGTGACGTCACGCGGCCAAAGAAACTCGGAATTTTGAGTCAGGATCAGTTCGCGTTTGACGAATTTCGCGTGATCGACACCGTAATCATGGGCAATAAAGCTCTATGGAAGGCCTTGCAAGAGCGCGACGCGCTATACGCGAAGCCGCACGAACAATTGACGGATAAAGACGGAATGCGCTTGGCGGAGCTGGAAGGAATCGTCGGTGAAGAAGGCGGCTACACCGCCGAAGCCGATGCAGGAGTGCTGCTCGACGGTTTGGACGTGGACGATACGTTGCACGAGCGCAAAATGGGAGAACTGCAGGGTGGCCAGAAAGTGCGCGTGCTGCTGGCCCAGGCTTTGTTTGGCAGTCCGCCTGCCTTGTTATTGGACGAGCCCACGAACCACTTGGACTTGGATTCGGTCCACTGGCTCCAGGATTATTTGTGCGAGTACGAAGGCGTGCTGATCGTGATTTCGCACGATCGCCATTTTCTGAACAGCGTCTGCACACATACGGCGGATATCGACTATCAAACTGTGATCATGTACAACGGCGGATACGACGACATGGTGGTCGCCAAGACGTCCATCCGTTCGCGCATCGAGTCCGAAAACGCGCAACGCGAAAAGAAAATCGCACAATTAAATGAGTTCATCGCTCGGTTTTCAGCCGGCACGCGCTCGGCGCAAGCTACTTCGCGCAAGAAAGAAGTGGAGCGTCTACAGACCGCGGAGTTGGCGAGATCCAATATCGCGCGCCCCTACATCCGCTTCCAGATGGATCAATATTCTGGGCGCCATCCACTGGAAATAAAGAGCATCGCGAAATCCTATGATGGGGTCAAAGTATTTCCACCGTTCTCCGCCAGCGTGGCGCGCGGAGAAAAAATTGCGCTAACCGGTCGCAACGGCGCGGGTAAAACTACACTTCTGAAGTCGTTGGTGCGCAACGCGACAGGATACATCGACGACGTCGATCGCCAATTTCCCGTGGACGGCGGTACCGTGGTGTGGGGTCACAACGTGGCGACTGGATATTTTGCGCAAGACCACAGTGATTCCATCGTGAAAGGCACCACTGTGGTGGACTGGCTGCACCAGTTCAAGCCGCAAGCCACTCAAGAGGAACTTCGCGGTGTATTGGGCCAAATGCTCTTTAGCGGCGACGACGCTCTGAAGCCCACTCGAGCGCTTTCCGGAGGCGAATCAGCGCGCCTTATTTTTTGCAGATTGATGCTGCAGCGTCCGAACGTTCTGGTGCTGGACGAACCTACCAACCACTTGGATTTGGAGTCGATCAACGCGCTGAACATTGCGCTGCAAAAGTACGACGGCACTGTCTTACTCGTAACCCACGATTACGACGTAATCGACGAGGTCGCCACCCGTATCTGGCATTTTGTGGCTGGTGCCAAAATCGAGGACTTCAAAGGCCCATACGCGGAGTATCTCGTCTACGCGCAAGAGAAGGCTTCGTAGGGAATCCCGCAGGAGAAGCATTACCCCGATCGAATTTCTTTATTCGCGTAACATTCACCCATTCGCGTAAAATAAGTGGCATCGGAGAGACACAGATGGCAGGAACAATTTCGGCCGAACGAGTTCACGCCCGGTCCGTCGAGCGCGCCTACGCCGAGACTGCAACGATCCCCTGGTACATCTGGTGCTGCCTGGCGTCCGTAGTTTCGTGCGTGGTTGGAAGCGCTTGGGATATTTCCTGGCACGAAAGCATTGGCCGCGACTCTTTCTGGACTGCAGCGCACATGCTTGTCTATTTGTCCGGCGTGCTGGCTGGAATTTCCTGCGGCTATCTGATTCTTTCCACCACCTTTCGGAAAAACTCACCGCTCTACGACGTTTCGATCTCAATGTGGGGGTTCCGCGGACCGCTGGGCGCGTTTATCTGCGCCTGGGGCGGAGTCGCCATGATCGCTTCGGCACCCTTCGATAATTGGTGGCACAACTCCTACGGCCTCGACGTGAAGATTCTCAGCCCGCCGCACGTCCTGCTGGCCCTGGGCATGATCGGAATCAGGTTTGGATTGTTGGTGATGGTGCTGGCGGAAATGAATCGCGCCGAAGGCATATACCGTCAGAGGCTGGAGCGTATTTTTTTTGTTACCGTCGTTTTCCTGATGGGGATGACGGTCGGCATCGCGCAAGAGTTCACAAACCGTGTATTTATGCACGGAGCGCAATTTTACCTGGTGATTATGATTGCCGCGCCCATCTGGATAGCCACCGTCGCATGGGTTGCTAAAAATCGCTGGGCTGCCACGATCATGACGGCGATGTTCACTGCTTTGCACTTGTGTTTCGTTTGGGGGTTCCCGTTGGTACCCGCGGAACCGAAACTCGGTCCCGTGTATCAGCACATCTCGCATCTCGTTCCACCGGATTTTCCGATGCTGCTGATTATTCCAGCTATTATCTTTGACCTGCTGCGGCAGCGCACGGCCGATTGGAGCCGCTGGAAACAGGCCGCTACACTGGGAGCGGCTTTTTTGGTGAGCTTCGTCGCGGTGCAGTGGCCATTTGCAAACTTCCTTATGTCTCCCGCTTCACGAAATCGAATCTTCCAGACCACCAATTATCCCTATTTTGTTCCGTCAACATCCCCCTGGGTTCGCAACCTTTACATTCCCACGGAGCATACCCCCGCGCAATTCTGGATACGTATGCTGATCGCGCTGTGCGTGTCGATTCTGATGGTGCGTATCGGCATGGCTTGGGGTGAGTGGATGCGGCGAATTCGCCGATGAAAGAATTCAAGCGTCGGCTAACTCTCCTTTGCATTCTTTTGGTCACGGTTGCAATTCCTGCGCTCGCACACGTGGGCAGCCCGGACGTTTATTACGAGGGTGATGCCGGCCCTTATCACCTGTTCGTCACTGTGCGAATCCCGCAAGTGGTCCCCGGCGTAGCGGAAATCGAGGTGCGCTGCCAAAGCAGCGATGTGAGTGCCGTACAAATCGTCCCATTACGCTTGAGCGGACCTGGCTCTACCTATCCGCCTACGCCGGATTTTGCCGTGCGGTCCAAGGTTGACCCGCAATTCTTCACCGGCAGTCTTTGGCTGATGGAATCTGGCGCCTTGCAGGTGCGGATTACGGTGGATGGTGCGAAAGGCAAGGGTGAACTGTCCGTGCCGGTAGCTTCGTTTGCACAGCGCACGTACCCAATGCAAAAGCCGCTCGCGGGTTTGATGATTGTGCTCATGCTGATTCTGGGAATTGGAGTGATTTCAATAGTCGGCGCAGGCGCGCGCGAAGCCAGCTTGGAACGCGGCGAGACGCCAGGGCCTGCGAGTGCTCGCCGCGCTAAGATCGCTATCGCAGTGACGATTATCTTGGTCGCAGGACTCGTCTATCTCGGCAAAGTCTGGTGGGGCGCGGAGGACACTAACTACAAAAACCGCGTAGCTTTCTACAAACCGCCGACGGCGGAAACCACGCTAGAAAACGGTAACCGTTTGGTGATTCGCGCGAAGAGCGAAAATCCTACGTGGTCGGCCAAAATAAATATGGGCGAGGTAATTCCGGACCACAACCACCTGATGCATCTATTCCTGATCGAATTGCCGGGCATGAACCGCATGTGGCATCTCCATCCGTCGCTTCTAGAAAGCGGAGCGTTTGCGGACGACTTGCCGGACATGCCTGCGGGGCACTATCAGGTTTTCGCGGACGTAGTGGATGCGCGAGGATTCCCGTGGACGCTGGTGGGAACCGTCGATCTTCCGCAAATCACTGGCGGCGACCTACGCGGCGACGACTCTAGTTGGTCTGGCGAAACGATCGGTTCGCAAGATCAACTGGTGTCGCAGCTTCCCGACGATAGCCGAATGATTTGGGAGCGCGCCGCCGGTCCGCTGAAGGCCGACACCGCCATGGATTTCAAGTTCACCGTACAAGGCAAAGACGGAAAACCAGCGCAAGATTTAGAACCGTATATGGGGATGGCTGGCCATGCGGAGTTTGTGCGTTCGGACTTGAGCGTTTTCGCGCACGTCCACCCGGCAGGTTCAGTGCCTATGGCGTCCCTTGAGATGGCGCAAGCGGGATTGCTTGGCGATACGTCCTCAATGCGGGGCGGAATGATAATGGCGCCGACGACAGGAGCGATGCCGGCTCAAGTAAGCTTCCCTTACGGCTTCCCGAAGCCCGGGGATTACCGCATTTTTGTGCAAGTGAAACGCGCGGGCCAAGTGGAGACTGGTGTCTTCGACGCGCACGTACAGTAATTCACGAAGTATTTGTAGCCCTGCAATCGCTGCGTCGGCTAGATTTTCGGCGCGACCACTATTGCACTGGGTTTTTTTTCGAAAACAGCTGATTCTCGTTTTCTAATTCGTGTTCCGCCTCGAACCAGTCATCCAGATTGTACCCGCCACAAACGCCGCCGTGCTTCGAGTGAATCCGACACGCCCGCAGTTGAATTTCGTCCAGGGTTGGGTGATGACTTTCGGGATGTATTTCGAGTCCGTTTTCCGCTTTTCCTAGCGTTTTGTGAAGTCCACGCGAATGATTGTTCGATGAAATGTGACTCATACTGGCCCTCTTTCTAGCAGCTACTACCCTTCAACTCATTTTCGCCTGCCATATTATTGGACGCTGCGTGCATCAAAGTGGTTGCCGTTTCGCATGATCTTCCTGATAGAAGAAAATTCAGAACTTAGCGCATCTTTCTCTACTAGTTATGGAAAATGCCGCCACGCTGGTCGAAACCAAAAACGCCTACAGCTTTTGCTGGATTGAGATTCCCGTGAAGAAGTCGATTCTCCGAGTCGTATGTAGGTTCGTTCACGGGTTGGCGGCTTCGTCCCAGAAAAGGGAGTGACAGCACACGACGGTCCTCGCAGGCCTTTGCAGCTTGACCCCACTGGGAAGCCGCCCTTAGCTCGCCAGCCAAAATCGCCTTCCTTTGTCTCTCGTTATTTTGGCCGCATGCCGCGCGATTCGATATAATGCAACTTGTTCAAAATCCTCTCGGATTTGCGGACGAAGCCATAGATGCCGACACAGACAAAAACGAAGACCGCAAAATTTGACGCTTCGAAATATCAAGGGCTCGATCGCGACACCCTGATTCGAATTTATCGTCTGATGTTTCTGTCGCGGCGTCTGGACGATCGCGAAATCCAGCTCAAGCGGCAAAACAAGATTTATTTTCAGATCAGTGGTGCCGGCCACGAAGCAGCACTGGTGGCAGCCGGTCTAGTCCTGAAGCCCGCTTATGATTGGTTTTTCCCGCATTATCGTGACCGTGCCCTGATGCTCGCTCTCGGCGTAACTCCCTACGAAATGATGCTCGAAGGCGTCGGCGCCAAAGACGACCCGGCATCGGGTGGACGCCAGATGCCCTCTCACTGGGGCAATCAGAAGCTCAACATCGTTTCGCGTTCTTCGCCCACAGGGGTCCAGTTCCTTCACGCTGTGGGCGCCGCGGAAGCTTCGATCTATTTCAAGAAATATCCAAAAGCGTTTGAGCAAGCTCGCAAAGGGCCACTCGGCGATACGGTCGCATACAAACCGGATGATGTGATGTACGTCTCAGCCGGCGACGGCACTACCAGCGAAGGCGAATTCTACGAAGCGCTGAACACTGCCAGCATGGAAAGTCTTCCGGTTCTGTTTCACATCGAAGATAACGGCTACGCAATTTCTGTCCCGGTGGAACGCCAAACCCCCGGCGGAAATATTTCCAAACTGCTCGCGAATTATCCGCACATGCTCATAGAAGAGTGCGATGGCACCGAGCCCCTGGAAAGTTATGCCGCCATGAAACGCGCCGTCGAGCATTGCCGCGCGCGCAAAGGCCCTGCGTTGGTCCATTCGCACGTGATTCGTCCTTACTCGCATTCTCTTTCCGACGACGAGAAGCTCTACCGTTGTGATGCCGAGCGCGAACAAGAATCGCGTCGCGACCCCATCCCGAACTTTGGCCTGTTCCTCGTGCGCGAAGGCATTCTCGAAGAAAGCGAACTCAACGCCCTGGAAGCCGAAGTCGATCGCGAAGTTGCGGAAGCTACGGACCGCGCTCTCGCCGCCGAATTGCCGTCGCCGGATTCCATCTATCGATGGATTTATTCGCCAGATGTTGACCCGCGCGGGAACCCATTCGACGTCCAGCCCAACTTTGAAGGCGAACCCAAGACCATGGTCGAAATGGTTTCCGCGACGCTCGTTGACGAAATGAAAACCGATGAGCGCATCGTGGTCTTTGGCGAGGACGTTGCCGACTGTAGCCGAGAAGACAGTCTGTCTCTGGTGAAAGGAAAGGGGGGCGTATTCAAAGCTACTGCCGGCTTGCAACGTAAGTTCGGCTCGTCGCGAGTTTTCAATTCACCGCTCGCCGAGGCCAACATTGTCGGTCGGGCTGTAGGGATGGCTCTGCGCGGTATGAAGCCCGTGCCCGAGATTCAGTTCTTCGATTACATATGGCCGGCGACCATGCAGCTCCGCAACGAGGTTGCTACTCTGCGTTGGCGCTCAGCGGGGCACTTCAAGGCTCCCATGGTGGTGCGTGTCGCGATCGGCGGCTATCTCACCGGCGGCGCCATTTATCACAGCCAATGCGGTGAAGTTACCTTTACCCACATTCCGGGGCTACGCGTGGTGATGCCTTCCACGGCCTTGGATGTGTGCGGCCTGCTGCGCACTGCCATTCGCTCCGACGATCCCGTTCTGTTTCTCGAGCACAAGCATCTCTACCGCCAGCCATACAATCGCTCGCAATACCCGGGCGCGGACTTCACCATTCCGTTCGGCAAAGCGCGCGTCGTTCGCGAAGGTACGGACGTAAGCATCGTCACCTACGGCGCGGTGGTTCATCGCGCTGAAGTCGCCGCCGCGGAACTATCGCGCGCCGGAATTTCCACTGAAATTATCGATCTGCGCTCGCTCAGTCCGTACGACTGGGGCGCGATCGCTGCGACAGTCCGCAAAACGAATCGCGTGATCGTGGCCTACGAAGACACCTTGTCCTGGGGATACGGAGCGGAAATCGCCGCGCGTATCGCTGATGAGTTATTCGAAGATCTCGATGCTCCCATTCGCCGCGTCGCCGCTACCGATACTTTCTGCGCCTATCAGCCCAAGCTGGAAGACGCAATTTTGCCCCAGACGGAAGATATCGTGCGCGCGGTTCGCGATCTGGCAGCTTTCTGAAACCTTTTGAGTGGTAAGATCGTATCCAACAGTAGGAACCCGCGCGATCAGAAGCTCTTTCGCGCAGGAGGCTGAAAATGATTTGTAACCACTGCAAGCGGGAATTAACCGAGCATTCCAATTTCTGCTACTACTGCGGAGCGCCGCAGCGCGTGGCTCCTTCTGGAACGCCGCCCGTCCAGAAGCGGCTCATGCGTTCTTCGGTCGATTCCAAGATCGCGGGCGTGTGCGGCGGCATCGCCGAATATATGGATGTGGACTCCACGGTTGTGCGGCTTGTGTGGGTTCTCATCACATTTTTCACCGGAGTCGTTCCGGGCTTGGTCGCCTATCTCGTGGCTTGGCTGGTAATGCCGGAAGCGCCGGTGGCAGTCGTAGAGCCGGTGAACGTCGCCCCTCCGCCGACGTCAAATTTCGCGCAACCCGCATCAAACTGAGCGCGCCGAGAGGATTTGGCCGATCTATTTGTGAGTTCACGATTCGGGGAGGTGAGCTGACGTTTTGCGCTACCTGATGGGATTAACTCGACCTTAATCTCTTCAATCTCTTCCCTTATTTCTGCTTTTCTTCGGGAAATTTCCCCTCTTGCTGTAAATTGCGTGATCCAACGAAATTAATCCAGCTCCGACCCCAACTAACGCGAACGAACCCACCGCGCATGCCAACGGGAATTCGTAGTTATGGACGTTCATTGGATTGGACAGTAGGCCGTGCACTTTTACCAAAGCTACCGCCATTTCTGCCGCAAGCAGTAATCCCGCTATGCGCGTGAACAGCCCCGCAATCAACATAATCCCGCCAAAGAATTCCAGCACGCCGGCAATGTAAGCAAAGTAAGCAGGGAATCCCATCTTCACGAACGCTTCGGCCGTTTGCTGCGGATGGGCGAAAAGTTTAGGATATCCATGAAATATAAAAATTATCCCTAATCCTAGACGCAAAAAAAGCAGTGCGATTGGCTTAAGCTTCTCCAGGCCTTCCATGTGCATTCTCCTGATGGTTAAATCGTTCGCATTGTATCAGAACCCTATATCATCGTTGGCCCGCTCGCCGTGCTTGGAAACTGCATCGCACACTGCAAGCAAATGGCGCGCCGCCATTAGTGTAAAATTTCGTCCTATATTCTAATTCTCGAAAGTAAAAGGAAAAATGCAGGCTCGCAACGCAATGCGGAAAGTCCTGATAGGTTCGGCAGTTCTATTGATCCTCGCTACGGCCGCTTACCTTCGCTACTATCACACCAAAGCGCCCATGGAAATTGGTTACGCTGGCAACCGCGAAGTAACTCTCTGGAGTACATCCGCGCAGGTGCGCGAACCGATAGCCACTGTAAATTATGGTGAAAAGCTCGATGTGCTGCAACGTTTTCAAGACCAGGTTGAGGTACGCACTACAAGTGGAACCACCGGATGGATACCCGAGCGCGATTTGCTTTCGGCCGATTTGTGGCAAACCTCCAAGGACTTGGAGAAGAAAGGCGCAACAATGCCGGTGGAGGCGGTAGGGCATACAAAAGTTCTCAGCAATCTTCACATTGCGCCGGGCCGCGAATCACTTCGAATCCGCCAACTGAACAAGGATGTTCCGCTGGAGGTGCTGGAGCGTCAGCCGGTGTCAGTAGCCACCGTGCAGGCCACTGGCGCTAGTGAAGATACTGGCGCGGCTCCCGGAAAAAAAGAGGATTGGTGGCTCGTTCGCGCCCACACTGCCGATCAGATGACCATCACAGGTTGGATCGTTGGGCGTTTCATCGACCTCGACGTACCCTCGCCGCTTCCGGACTACGCCAGCTCGGCCGGCATGCGCATCGTCGCGTGGCTCGAACTCAATCGCGTTGCGGATGCGGCGAAAACCTCAAAGCCCCAATATCTTTTGGTGGGCGCGCATGGACCAGAGGGCCAGCCGTGCGATTTTTCCCTGATGCGTGTGTACACCTGGGGCCAGAAGAAGGAGCGATACGAAACCGCCTTCGTAGAAAGCGACGTCTGCGGCAAGCTGCCCATAAAATTACAAAAGGCCGGCACGCCCGGAGGGGAAGTGAAATTTGAATTTCAGAATTTGACCGGCAAAGGTTCCGAGCTGCGCACCTATGTGATGAGGCAAACCGTTGTTCGGCGCGTCCGCGAGGGCAACGAGCCTAAACCTCACAAGCGCAAGCGTTAATCAGAGCGCTTCATCCCCTTCCATTTCACCGAAGCTTGCTCTTGAAGTGCGCTAAATTTGTTCTTATGCGCAATCGCAATTCATTTCTCGGCGTCTCCTTGATTTTTTTCTGCTTTCTTTCGATCGCGGGATGTTTGCAAACCGAAACGCAAGCGGTCCAATTGAAGCCACCCGCAGCTCCGCTCGAATATCTCGGAGCATGGGGTACAAAAGGCGACGGCCCGGGTGAATTGCAAGATCCTGTCAGCATCGCTGCCGACACCCTTGGCAATGCCTATATCGCAGATCCCGGCACGGGTTTCATTCACAAGTTTGCGTCCTATGGAAAGGCGCTTTTATCTTTCCAGGAAGATGGACTAAAACATCCGCAATCGATTGCGGTGGATGGCGGCGGAGCAATTTACGTTACAGATCCGGCGCGCGCTAGTGTCTTCATTTTCCCTCCCGGTGGCGACCATTATCGAGAGCTGAGGCTAAGAACGCGTGCGAGCACAGCAAACTTTCTAAGTGTGGTGGTAGCGGATGACGGGCTCATTTATGTCTTCGACTCGGACGCATCTAAAGTATTTGCCTACAACTCGCGTTTCCGGCTGGAGCAAACCTGGGGACTTCCAGCAAGCGGTTCGCGCCCTGCAAAAATTCCGGGACCAATTGAAACCGGCCATGACGGCTTCCTCTACATCGCGAATTCTTCAGGCAATATTTCGAAATTCACGCGCGAGGGCCATTTTGTTTCAGAAATGGCTCCGGCAGCAACGCAGGGCAAATGGAATGCCACTGATGGGTTCGCGGTTTCGAATAATCTAATTTTCGTGATGGATAGCGACGGCCGAATGCTTCATGTGGTCGATAGTGAAGGCAAACCCAAGCTGGATGTCGATCTTGCTCCCGAACTCGGGCAAGGATCGCGTCCCGCGCCTCCGCTCGCCGTGAGCACACACCATGAGTTGCTCGTCCTCGACGCGCCGGAGCACCGCGTCCTCCGCTATCGCATAAATTTCTAGCAACTTAGACTTCTTTCGACCAGCCTCGCATCGCGTTATCATCCAACGGAATTGTGAATCGTGCGAAACAGGAGAACCATATGCCTTTGCTGCTGACCGAAGCGGATGTGAAATCGCTGCTCACCATGCCCTTGGCGATCGAATGTGTGCAAGATTCGTTCCAACGCCTCGCCGATGGTTCTGCGCTCTTGCATTCACGTCAACGCCTGCACTTGCCGTCGAAAAGCTACTTGCATTACATGGCGGCAGCCGATGGCGCCAGCGGCTACATGGGGCTGAAAATTTACAGCAGCTCTCGCGAGGGTTTGCGTTTTCTGATCACGCTCTTCAGCGCGGAATCAGGGGAATTGCTGGCCTTGATCGAAGCTGATTTCGTCGGCCAAATGCGCACCGGAGCGGCGAGCGGCCTTGCCACGCGGCTTCTAGCGCGTGAGGACGCGCGAACGATCGGAATTGTTGGAACAGGCTCGCAGGCACGAACGCAGCTTTACGCAGTTGCGCAAGTCCGCAAGTTGACGGAAGTCCGCGCCTTTAGTCGCGATTCAGCAAAAAGAGACGCTTTTGCGAAGGAAATGACAGAGGCCCTCAAGATTCCGGTCTCGGCCGTTGATTCTGCGGAAGCTGCCGTGCGAGGCGCAGACATTATCGTAACTTCCACGACCAGCACAAAGCCCGTGGTTGAGGGCCGTTGGCTGAAGCCTGGAGTGCACATCAATGCCATCGGCGCAAATTTCCCGCAGAAGCGTGAACTCGACGCCAACGCCGTAAAACGCTGCGACATAATTGTGGTCGATTCGCGCGAGCAATCGAAACTGGAAGCCGGCGACTTGATTCAGGTTTTCGGCGAAGGTGACCAGCAATGGAAGGCCGCCAGGGAACTAGCCGACATCGTGGGAGGAAAAATAGCCGGACGTACCGATGCGAACGAAATTACGCTCTTCAAATCAAACGGAATCGCGATCGAGGACATCGTGGTGGCGGGAAGAATCTTTGAGATGGCGCGTGAGCGCGGGATCGGTCGACAGATTCCAATGTGGGAGAAAATAGAGACAGAAAAACGCGTGCGAACAGTCAGTTAAAACGGACTTGCTGAACGCGCAGTTCTAAGCGTGCGTACGGCCGAGCTTTTTCACCAATGCGTCGTGCAAGCGGTGTCGCGTATCTTCCGATAGCGGGGCGGGTTCAGAGTTGCAGAAGATTTGTATCGTCTTCTTGGTCGTATCTACAATCAGCTTGCAATTCTTGCACTTCGCCAAATGTACTTCGATGGAGGCGCGCAGTTCTGGGTCCAGCTCTTCGTCTAAATAATCTTCCAACTCAATAACAAGCGTCTTGCAGTTCACTGATTTTCACTCCGTCGAAAGTATCGGTCTAGTTTTTGGCGCAGCTTCAAACGCGCTCGCAACAGCCGCGATTTCACGGCCGGCACCGAAAGTCCCAGCGCTTCGGCCGTCTCTTCTGTTGATAATTCTTCGATGTCGCGCAACTGGAAAACGATTCGGAAAGGAGGATCTAAATCTGCGATTGTGCTGTTCAGAATGCCCGCCAGCTCGCTTTGCTTGTAGCGATCTTCAGGGGAAGGACCCCAGTCTTCGATTTCGCGCGGTATCAAATCGTCCCCGGTCTTCACATCTTCATCGATGGAAACCTGGTTGGGGCGCCGTTTGCGCAGCTTCATCAACGCCTGATTGACCGCGATACGCACGAGCCAGGTATAGAAACGCGAGTTGCCTTGGAATCCGGAGAGGTGCTCGTAAGCTTTCAGGAATGCTTCTTGCATCACGTCTTCCGCGTCTTCGCGGTTCTGCGTGATGTTCTGAGCCAGGCGGAAGATTTTGCGCTCGTAGCGATTGACCAGTGTTTCGAAGGCGGAAATGTCCCCGGCTTTGGCCGCAGCCACCAGTATCGGCTCATCCTCCTTCACCACTTGCGAAGGAAGCGGAGCGCGCGTCTGCGCCGGCTTTTCACCTGTTGGATTCATCTTGGGAGCGCTCATTTAGACGATTCTCTATCCGAGGAAGGGTAGCACAGTTTGGACGACGTCCGCGCCTCGCACGTGGATGTTTGTATGCCCCGGCGAACGCCGCGGATGCAAAAATCTCTCTCAACTTGAAATTCCCGATAGCTTAGGCTCTCGATCAGGCTTGACAGCTCGTCCTGTCGGCAGTATTCTATTTGTCGAACGAACGTTCGAACGGACACGGATATTGTTGCTGTTTGCCTATGCCAAGACTCTCCATTCCTCAGCGCGAACCTCAGGAAAAGCTCCAAGTCATTTTGAAGCATGCTGCCCAGGTATTCTGCGATAAAGGCTATGAAGGCGCTTCCATCCGCGACATCAGCCGCTCGAGCGGGGTTTCGTTAGCCGGTCTTTACTACTACATCAAAAGCAAACAAGAGCTTTTGTACCTGATTCAAATTCACACTTTTAAAACTATCGTTGCGCGCCTGGAACAGAAGCTTCCGGAAGCCACCAGCCCGGTGGAGAAATTACGCGTCCTGGTGCATAACCATCTCGATTATTTCCTGCAGCATCCCGTGGAAATGAAAGTCCTCGCGCACGAAGACGAGGCGCTCGAAGGCGCGTTCCGCAAAGAAGTCCTGGAAGTAAAACGACGCTATGTGAAAATTGCTCTCGGAATTTTCGAAGAGATGCGCCGCACGGGCCTTGCCCGGCAATTGAATCCTCGAGTAGCCGTGCTGACGCTTTTCGGAATGATGAATTGGACCTACACCTGGCACCGTTCCGAAACGGACCCCAAAGCCGATGCGTTGGCGGAAACGATCGCCGGAATGTTTTTGCACGGTGTGACAAACGGGCAGGGAAACAGCAGTCCAAGACTGGTGCGCCCTGCTGCGGCAACCTTGCGGAACCGGCGCGCGCGGGCGGATAATCTTTAAAATCTATTGATGAACGCTTTAAAAAATCTGGAGGAAATGATGGCGACGATGCAGGCCGTGGAACAGAAGCAGCTGATTAACTACAGCGTGGAAAGCGGAGTGGCGATCATCGAAATGGACGATCCGCCGGCGAATACTTATACCTATGAAATGATGCAGCAGATTGATACTGCCATTTTGAAGGCGCGCATGGACGAAAACGCGCACGTAATCGTGATGCGCGGCAAAGGCGAAAAATTCTTCTCCGCGGGCGCGAGCATCCCCATGCTCACCAAGGCTGATCCCACATTCAAATATTATTTCTGTCTCCACGCCAACGAGACTCTGAGCCGTTTCGAGCAAACTCCCAAGCTCGTGATTGCGGCGCTCAACGGCCACACCGTGGGCGGCGGCTTGGAAATTGCTTTGGCTTGCGATATTCGCATCGCCAAAAAAGAAGGCGGAAAGATCGGATTGCCCGAAGTGAACCTTGGCGTTCTTCCCGGCACCGGCGGAACGCAGCGTTTATCGCGCGTGATTGGCCGCTCGCGAGCCTTGGAATTAATGGCCACCGGACGTACCTTCAGTTTCGAAGAGGCGCTGGAATTCGGCCTGATTCATTACATTTACGAGCGCGAAAACTTTTGGGAAGAAGTGATGGCCTATGCCAAGCAGTTCTGCCCGCCAAACAAAGCTTCGCGTGCGGTGGGACGCATCAAGCGCGCCGTAGTCACCGGCTCGGAAGTCGGATTTGGAGAAGCGCTAGGCATCGAGCGCGAACTGCAGCAGCTCTTGTTTACCAGCGATGACGCTAAGGAAGGTCTGAAAGCGTACGTGGAAAAGAGGCAGCCAGAATTCAAAGGAAAGTAACAGGTAGCGGTTCGATAGTTCAGCGAGTACGCCACATATTACTGGGGAAACTAAAGGACTGAATGCGCACACTGCCGGATTATCTTCGCAAGGGGATGAAAATGATTTTGGTCGGCGCCAATCCGGGCGATCGTTCGGCTCGCGTCGGCCATTATTATGCGGGGCGAGGCAATCAGTTCTGGCCCGTAATGTATGAATCGGGAGTGATACCCGAGCCGCTGGGCTATGAAGACGACCGTCGGATTCTGGAATTCGGAATTGGGATGACGGATTTGGTAAAACGTCCCACGCGCGGGGTGGAAGAAATCGAAAGGCAGGAATTTTCCGAAGGAAGAGTCCTGCTGGCGCAGAAATTGGAAGACTTGCGCCCGCGAGTAATCGCTTTCAACGGGAAAATGGTTTACACGAAATTTACCGGCCGTGCATGCAAGCTGGGTTTGCAGAAAGAGAAACTGTACGGCGCGTATGTGTTCGTGCTGCCCTCCACCAGCGGCGCGAATTGCGCCACCGATCGCGGCGTAAAGACTCGTTATTTCAAGAAGCTCGCGGCGCTGCTGAAAAGTTTGAAGGACTAAGGAGTAACCGCTATGGCGGCAACCACGCAACAAAATCTCACAAACCAATTCGTGCTCGAAGAGCGCGATGGGAATATCGTTACCCTGCGGCTGAATCGACCCGATCGCCTGAACGCATTGAATGTCGAGCTAGGTCGCGAGCTTGTGCATGCTCTGATACGCGCAGGCGAAGATAAAGGTGTTGCAGCGGTCAGGCTTATTGGAGCCGGACGCGGCTTTTGTGCCGGCGGCGATTTAGCATTGCTTCAGGATCTGCGAAAACGCAAAGACGCCAAGGAGCTCGAGAATTTACTGGTTTCCGGAAAAGAGATTTGCCTGGTGATTGCAGGAATGCCGAAACCGGTGGTCGCGGCCGTAAACGGCCCGGCAGCCGGCGGTGGAATGAATCTCGCTATCGCTTGCGACATTCGCGTTGCTTCGGATCAGGCTAAGTTTGCTCAGGGTTTCGCGCAGATCGGCTTGTATCCGGACTTCGGCGGAACCTTTTTTCTGCCAAGAATTGTAGGACAAGCGCGCGCGGCGGAATTATTCTGGAGTTCAGACAAGCTCTCGGCAGAAGACGCCCTAAGAATGGGTATCGTTTCTCGGGTCTTCTCAGCGGCGCAATTCGAGGAAGAATCCAAAAAAGTTACGCAGGACCTGGCTGCCGCGGCTCCTTTGTCAGTTCGAGATTCCAAGCATGCGATGACAAACGCTAACCGCGTCGCACTGACGACAGCCCTGGATGAGGAAATTCGCCTTCAGATCCACTGCTTCCAGTCGGAAGATTGTATGGAAGGGCTCAACGCTTTTCTCGAAAAGCGCAAGCCGAATTTTAAGGGCTACTGATTGTGAGATTGCCCGCAACTGATTTATGGAATTAATTGATTTGCAGAACCGGAGGAATTCATAAATGTCCGCAACACGTATTGCTACTTTTGATGATTGGGTGGACTTATTCCGCGTTTGGCGCAGTGACATTGGCGTGAACTATTCTGAGATTGACAGCTATCATTTTGAGGCCAAGTTCGGACCCACGCGTTCGAACGAAATTGAATTTGGCGCATTCAAAGGTCGCCCGAAATGGCGGCGTGTGCTTGATATCCCAGACCAGCGTATTCGCGACGGCCTGATGAACTTGATCATTTACCAGGGCGACACGGAATTCGCTTCGGTGGAGCAGCAGCGTCGCCTGTTCGAGCATTCGCCAAGCGAGCACGACCGCAAATCGCTTTGCCGTGTGGTAACCGAAGAAATGCGCCACGGCTGGCAGATGTGCCACCTGCTCATCAACCACTTCGGCTACAGCGGAAAAGTGGAAGCGCAAAAAATGCTCGAGCGCCGTGCGTTCGAATCCAAACGGCTACTCGGCGCATTCAATCAGGAAGTCGCAAACTGGCTCGACTTTTTCACCTATACCGATTTCGTGGACCGCGACGGAAAATTTCAGCTTACCATGCTGAGCTATTCAGCATTCGAGCCGTTGGCGCAGTCCATGAATCCGATGTTGCGCGAAGAATCGTTCCATCTGGGCACCGGGCATGACGGCCTCAAACGAATCGTGAAGGCCGAAGTCGTCCCGCTCAACATTGTCCAGAAGTACGTGAACAAATGGATTCCTGTCAGCTACGATTTGTTTGGCGTGGATCAGTCGAGTTCGGCACACTGGTTTTACATTTGGGGCCTGAAAGGTCGTTACGACGAAGCTCAAACGCAAAAAGAAGCCGACCTCGGCCACATGAACGAGCACAATCGCAACCTTTATTTCCTGGAGTGCGAGAAATTGATCGAGCAAATCAATAAGCACGTTCCCAAGGGCGCCGAGCCCCTCTACGTTCCGGACATGAAGTTCAACCGCCATATCGGCGAGTTTGCAAATCAGCCGTACAGTGTGACCGGCGAACTCTTATCTCCCGAGAAATACGCCCAGCACGTGAAGGAAACTCTGCCGCAGCCCGAAGATATTAAGCTCGTCAACGATATACAGGACAATGAGCCGAAGTGGGTAGCGCCCAAAGGCAACATGGATTAGTTGGTCACTGCGATGGCGGGAATCCGTAATGAGAAATTTCACAAGTTAACCTGGAGTCCTTGATTAATGGCTGAAAACCTTTACGCAAATATGGAAGTTGCGCCGCGCGAAGTGAAAGACAAGCTTACACGCGGCGAGAAAATCCTTTTCGTCGACGTTCGCGAGCAATGGGAATATGACACTTCGCACATTGAAGGTTCAGTGTTGATTCCTCTTCGTGAAATTCCTGCCCACCTGCCTCGGCTGGAATCTGCGGGTGAAGTCATATTGTTTTGTCACCATGGTATGAGAAGCATGGATGCCGCAGCCTGGTTGCGCTCGCAAGGGGTCACAGGGGCTCGTTCCATGGCGGGCGGGATTGATCTTTGGGCTAGCGAGGTCGATCCGAACATACCCCGTTACTAAATTTCGAGAATTACGAGGCGAATGAACCATGGCCGCCAGGAAGCCCACTAAAAAAACTCAAAAACGGACGAAGAAAGTTCGAACGAAAGTAAAGTTTCTGCAT
>Ga0209007_1000029_pt1 | contig 105183 bp, 90 predicted proteins | sample JacPinW_OM1H0_O2_FD_187961 | JGI IMG/M metagenome (GOLD analysis project Ga0209007, IMG submission 187961) | Forest soil microbial communities from Algoma, Ontario, Canada - Jack Pine, Ontario site 1_JW_OM1H0_O2 (SPAdes) (version 2) | ecosystem: Environmental > Terrestrial > Soil > Boreal... | reverse complement strand
GGCCGCGACGGCCGTTTAAAGACAGCGCGCAAAGGTGTGGGAACCGCCCAAATCGTCGTCACCGGACGATCCGCCCATGCCGGTGTGGATCCCGAGAAGGGTGTGAACGCAGTCGAAGAGCTCGCGTTACAAATTGAACGGCTAATGAAGCTGAACAATCGCGCCCGAGGAATTGCCGTGCAAACAACTGTTGTGTCCGGTGGCACGGTTTCTAACGTGATTCCTGAGCACGCTCACGCGGAAGTGGACATTCGTTTCTCGAGAGCTGCCGATGGGCCGCGGCTCGACCAGAAATTTCGAGGTTTGCGTCCGATTTCGAAAGGTGCGCGAGTGGAAATCCGAGGAGGAACGAATCGTCCACCCCTTGAACGAACTGCAGCCGTCCGGGCGCTATTTCGGCACGCTCAGTCGTTAATGCGCGATATGGGATTGCCGCTCGGTCAGGCTGCTACTGGCGGAGGCTCAGACGGAAATCTTACTGCGGCGCTCGTCGTGCCGACTCTCGACGGACTTGGAGCAGTTGGCGACTTCCCGCATAGCCCGCGCGAGCACATTATCATCCGCGCACTACCTGAACGCGCAGCATTACTCGCCGGATTGTTAGCGACTCTATAGTTCGAAGGCTGTTGAGGAGTTCGTTCAGATACTGATCCGCTTTAGCGCACGTCTTCGCGGCGCAGGTAAGCAATTGTCTGCTGCTGAAGATCTGAATAATCGGAATGCAATGCGTCGCGCACGGCGTCTTCGGTGGAAGGCGCGGAGCCGACGCGATCGAGTAATCGACTGATATCGCTGATCCCTCCCGACTGGACGATTGATTCCACCACCGCGAGCGACCACGCGTACGCCATTGACGCGGAACTAGCGGAGAGTCCCATCCACGAACCTTCCAGCGCTCCAAGAGTTGGCACCAATCCCTGATTTGCTTCGTCCAATAACGCGCCCGCACTTGCGCTTCGCCGGCCTTCCATGTATTGGGCCACACCTTCCTGAAGCCAAGTGGGCGCGCGACCGTGCGATTTCTGGCCCACAAAACTGTGTGTGAGCTCGTGCTTCAACACACGGGCAAGTTCCGGGGTCACGCTGGTCAATCCTTGGACTGGAATACGTATGCGGCCGTCGTTAATCGCTCCGGCCCAGCTCGGCGCCCGCGTGATGTCGGCAAATGATTGCTCGGTGTAAAGAATGACGCCAATCTGCTCGGGTGGACTGAAATCAAGTTGGGACTCCAGGTCGCGAAAATCTTCTTCCAGGGTATGCAGGATTCCGCGTGCAAGGTCGGGAGTCGCATTGCCGTTGTATTTGAGCGCGAAATGGACTGTTTCGCCTTCGCGATAGCTTTCCTCTTCGGCCTCATCACGCTGCGCTTTTTCCAGAGCGCTCTCGACTTCCGAGTCAGGCCGCAAACGCTGCGCGAGTTTCCATTCTTCCACTGCCCGATCCATCTTGTTCGCGCCGTAATACGCCCATCCCATCAACTTCGCGATATCGGGAGCGGCAGGGCTGGAATCGGGAGTGACCCGGCGCGCGTGTTCCAGAGTGTCCAGAGCCGTTGTGAATTGGTTTTCGCGTAGATAGAGAACAGCTAAGTTGAGCAGCAATCCGAGATTGTCGGGAGCGAAAGAAAGAGCCTGGCGGTAATGATCGATTGCTGCATCCGTGTCGCCCTTGCTTACTAAAAATTGAGCGGCCGCGTAATGAGTAGCCGCTACTTTTTCGATTGCCGCGGCGCCTCCGGATCGCGCGTTATTTTCAAGCTCGGCGATGTAAGCAAAATCGATAGAATTGTCATGAACGGTGAGCCGAGCGACATCATCGTATCCATGAACGGGATCAATTTGGGGAGCGGAGACCGGTGGCGCAGCCTTGGCCTCGGCGGAAGAATAGGAAAAATTGTCATGATCGATTCGCGCTACGATGGACTTGGGGATGGACATCTGGCCGGCAGCCGTTTCATACGTGATCCGGTCACCGTCTTCGACGACGTTGGAGGCTACAATCCTGCGGCCGTTTTTCAGGACAATGGTATCTGCAGCTGCGGAAGAGACCGCGAGCACAAAGAAGACAACCATGAGTGCAGTCTGGCGCACACCCCTATTTTAACAAGCCGTTTCGTTAGACAGACCATCGCTTGCCGCTCCGATGCTCTAAGTTGTACAGTCGATTAAGTGCGACACAAGACGCCACTTTCGCCAGGGTTTCTCCTATTGGCTGCCTGCTTTGCCTTACTGATTTCTCCGTTCTTTTGCTTAGCGCAACAGCCTGCGAGTACCGCAAATACCGACAACTCGATAAATTCCGCGACGGAAGATCCCCGCGCGCTTTATCAAGGACTCAACGAGCTACGTCCGGATGCCGCTCACGTGTACACCGTCCAGGATTTGCATTTGAGACGCGACGTCATCAACTTCACGTTCACCGAAGGCAAACTTGCATTTCTTCCCTCCATCAGAGGCCACATGACCGGTGCGGTATTTACCGGGCGCGGCCACATTTTGGCCACGCCTCGAGATCCCGGCGAGCGGCGGTCTCTGGCGCAATTTGTAGGAGTGCCGATTCTCGATCAAACTTTCTCTCGCGCGTACCTCCGGTTTACAGATGACACCGCCGCTGAAATCGAGGAGCAATTGAAATCTGGCGGAAGCGAAGAAGCCGCCGATTCGCATTTTGCGGAAAGCTGGAACTCCGCGGTTGCCGGCTTGGCGCCCTCGCAATCCCTGCGAATCATGCTCGATCTGCTTTCCGCTGACCCATCGCCTTTCTTCTACGCGATGTTGGTGGCTGATTCAGTGGGAGCATTCGACGTTATGGTGGACCAACGACGAGATGAAGAAGTTTTGATAGGTCAACCGCGCATCAATAATGGCGTGCCGTTTTACGACGTTTGGGCGTCTTTCCGATCGGAAAACGCTCCGCCGGCGCCGGTGGAGTCATTTGCCCCAGTCGATTATCGAATCGATTCAACGATCAGAACCGATCTCTCACTGGAAGGTAAGACCCGAATTCACCTGAAAACGATTCGGTCTGGAGACCGCATCGTTCCGCTGGAGCTTTCTCGCAAATTGGCCGTAGAGAAAATTCAGTCCGAAGACGGACAACCGCTGTTTTTTTTCCCGAACGAAGACTTGGGGCGCCGCGATGTTCTCCGTCGCGAAAATGACGTGATTTTCGTTGCCCTGGCAGCTCCTGCTCAGGCAGGAAAGGATTTTAGCTTGGACATTTCTTATCACGGCAACGTAATTACAGACGCGGGAAACGGCGTGGAGTACGTCGGCGAGCGCGAAACTTGGTATCCCCACTTGACTGCCAGCGAGCTGTTCGTACCGTTCGATTTAACGTTCCGCTGGCCACGACGGTTCACGCTCGTTGCAACCGGAACCCGAATTGAATCGCACGAAGAGGGAGATACGAAAACAGGACATTGGCGATCAAGTGTCCCTTTTTGCGTTGCCGGATTCAACATGGGCGAGTACAAAACCGAGATTGCAACCGAGCAGCCGAAAATCCAGTTATATGCGAACAAGCAGCTCGAAGACGCAATCGCGCAAAGATTAAGCGCACACAGGCCGCCCGAGGGGATTCCTTCCTTGGATCGCCCGCCTACTGATCTGGTGCCCGACACGGCAGTTGAGCCGTTGCTACCAAGCCCGGCGGCAGCGCTGAAACAGCTCGGAAGAAAAGTTTTCGACGCGATTCAGTTCTACGAAAAGCTGAATGGTCCGTTTCCTTTCGACCATCTCGACGTTGCACAGATCCCGGGATCATTCGGCCAGGGCTGGCCCGGCTTGGTCTATCTTTCTACATTCGCGTTTCTACCGGCTGAAGAACAGGAACGCGCGGGATTGCAGCAGTGGGAGCAAAGCGAGGCTCGGGACCTGATGCCATTTCACGAAGTCGCGCATCAGTGGTGGGGGAACGTGGTAGGCCCCGCGAGCTATCGAGATACGTGGATCGAAGAAGGCATGGCGAACTATCTTGCGCTGCTCTACTCCGAGAGCCAAAAGTCCACGAGCGATTATTTGACCGAGTGGCTGGAACACTACCGCGTGATCCTGCTTACGAAAGTTCCCGGCTCAACTGAAACCATCAATGATACTGGAGCGCTGAGCCTGGGTCTCCGTTTGCGCTCGTCGAAAACGCCGGAAGCCTACCGCGCGATAATTTACGGAAAGGGAACCTGGGTGATGCACATGCTTCACGAGATGCTGCACGACCCGGCAGCGAAAGATGGTGATGCGCGATTCCGGCAGCTTCTTCTTTCAATGCTCACCAAATATAAATATCGAGCTTTCACAACCCAGGATTTCCAGCGTGAGGTAGAGCGGCAAATGACTGCCGACATGGATTTAGAAGGAACTCGGCGCATGGACTGGTTCTTCGACGAATGGGTTAAGGACACGGGAATTCCTCACTACGCCGTGAAATTCGAAGTCAAGCCACATGGATCTGATTTTATCGTCACAGGCTGGTTGGAACAAAGCGGCGTCGATGACCTGTTCATGGCTCCGGTCCCCATCTATGCTTCGCGACCAGGCCCGGGATCAAAACCCGTGCGTCTAGGCGTGGTAATCACCAGAGGACCGGAAACACGCTTCCGATTCACTTCGCGCATTCGACCGACGCGTCTGTTGATTGATCCCCATCTGACTATTCTGTCTCAAACGAACTAGGTTACGTTCTCTCCACGCAAAAACTCAACTTCCTGCTTTCGTCTAAATTTTTCGGGTTTGAACTTGCGCCAGAAGTTTTCCGGTCATATGCTATGCAGTCCAAAGAAACGGTATCTTGCTGAAGATGAAAGCGCATTGAAATAGCGAACGATTAATCGGTTCTTTTCTTCGTGAAACATATCTCAAACCTATCCCGCTGCATTCGGCGGCTCGTCAGTGCAACGTCTTTAGAGGCTTAAAGCGTCTTCGAGCGGTTTACAGACATCGGTATTAATGTTTCCGAGGCTTCTTCGTGGATCCTGAGAGTTCTCAGAATATAAACGACGCGCGCGAGGCCCCGGTTCTCGAGCCCGGCCATACGCTTGCCACCGTCACCGATAAGATCAGCTCGATCGTCCTCGGGCGCGGGACCAGCAAGGGCTGGATGTTCGGCTTCGGCATCTCTTTTGCTCTCCTGATGTTGTTTAACGTCGCAGTGACGTATCTGCTAGTGAAGGGTGTAGGGATTTGGGGCATTCGAATACCGATTGCATGGGGCTTTGCCATCGTAAATTTCGTTTGGTGGATTGGTATCGGCCACGCTGGCACACTGATTTCCGCAATTCTCCTTCTGTTGCATCAGAAATGGCGCACCTCGATTAACCGCTTTGCCGAAGCCATGACGATTTTCGCGGTAGCTTGCGCCGGCATGTTCCCACTTCTGCATATGGGCCGGCCGTGGTTGTTTTACTACCTCATGCCATATCCCAATGCCATGTGGATGTGGCCGCAGTTTCGCAGCCCGCTTGTTTGGGACGTATTCGCAGTGTCCACATATGCCACGGTGTCGCTGCTTTTTTGGTTTGTTGGGATGATCCCTGATTTGGCCACGCTGCGCGACCGGACAAAGAATCGCGCGGCACAAGTTATCTATGGCTTCCTGGCGATGGGTTGGCGTGGGTCCGCTGTGCATTGGTCACGATATGAAACTGCCTCGTTGCTCTTGGCGGGCCTGGCAACTCCACTAGTCGTCTCGGTGCACACCGTTGTTAGCTTCGATTTTTCGGTCGCTATCGTTCCGGGATGGCATAGCACCATCTTTCCGCCTTATTTCGTGGCCGGCGCAATTTACTCCGGATTCGCGATGGTGATCACTCTGGCGATTCCGATTCGGAAGTTTTACCACCTGGAAGATCTCGTCACTATGCGCCATCTAGACAACATGGCCAAAGTGATGCTCGCCACCGGCGTGATAGTGGCCTACGGCTACATGATGGAGACCTTCGTAGCGTTCTACAGCGGAAATCAATTTGATCGCTACATGATCATGAACCGCATGACCGGACCATACGCTTGGGTTTACTGGCTGCTGATCACTTGCAACATTGTGATCCCGCAAGTGCTCTGGTCGCGCAAAGTGCGGAACAGCGTTCCTATGCTATTTATCGTCGCGTTGGTTGTGAACGTCGGGATGTGGCTTGAACGCTTTGTCATCGTGGTGGTCAGCTTGCATCGCGATTACGTTCCTTCGGCCTGGGGAAATTACATACCTACTCGTTGGGATTGGGCGACGTATGTCGGAACCATCGGGCTTTTCTTGACGCTGTTCTATCTTTTCATACGCTTCCTGCCGATGATTTCAATCGTCGAAATGCGTTCATTGGTTGAAGAAACAAACGAAGAAAGCCGGAATAAATAGGACTTGAAGACTTAGATGTCGCAAATATTCCATCACAGCACGAACGTTCTCTCGCGGCTGAGCATTTATGGTGGCGTGTTTATTGTTGCTTTGCTTGGCGCTGCTCTTTATGGAATCGAGCTATCGCCTTGGTACACGGACGTGCACGTATCGCGCGAACAGCCCGTCCCGTTCAGCCACAAACATCACGCCGGCGAACTGGGAATCGATTGCCGCTATTGTCATACGTCCGTGGAGAAATCTTCCTTTGCCGGAGTTCCACCGACGCAAACTTGCATGACATGCCATTCGCAGATTTGGACTAATTCGTCGATGCTGGAGCCCGTGCGCGCGAGCTATCGGGATGACAAGTCAATTTCCTGGACGCGCGTGAACGCTCTTCCCGACTTCGTTTATTTCGATCACAGCATTCACGTGAGCAAAGGCATCGGTTGTACCACTTGCCACGGGCAAATTGCCGAGATGCCTCTAACCTATCGCGCGGGCACGTTGTACATGTCCTGGTGCCTCGATTGCCATAGGCAACCTGAAAAATACGTGCGTCCGAAGTCTCAAGTGTTTAATCCCAATTACGAAGTACCGGCAAATCAAGAGCAGCTGGGACGAGAACTCGTGAAAGAATACAAAATTCAAAGTCTGCAAAATTGTTCGGTGTGCCACCGATGACGGCTGGAAAAAGAACACTATGAGCTCGAACTCCAACACGCCCGAACGCAAATCGATCGATCTTGCTGCCGCCGGCGCGAACCTTGCGCAGCGTGATCGAAAGCGTTTTTGGCAAAGTCTCGAAGAATTGTCGGACACCAAGAAATACCGGGAATTCCTGGAGCACGAGTTTCCGCACGATACGGCAAAGAATCCGGAAGGGATCGACCGTCGCGACGTCTTGAAACTTGCTGCGGCTTCTGCTGCGCTGGCTGGTCTTAGCGCCTGCACAAAGCTACCCACAGAAAAGATCGTTCCGTATGTGAAACCGCCCGAAGAAATTATTCCCGGCAGGCCGCTTTTCTACGCGACTTCCATGCAGCTTGCGGGCGTCGCCACCGGATTGTTGGTCGAGAGCAATATGGGGCGCCCTACGAAAATTGAAGGAAATCCCGAGCATCCGGGCAGCCTGGGCGGCACGGACGTTTTCGCGCAAGCTTCGGTATTGACTCTGTACGATCCGGACCGCTCGCAAACCGTGATTCACGAAGGGCGAATCGGCGATTGGGATTCTTTCGCAGTAGCGATCAGTAATATGCGCGGGCAGCAGTCCCCCAAGGGGGCCGGTTTGCGCATTCTTACGGAGACGGTCACTTCGCCGTCGCTCGCGGCTCAGATCAACGCGGCCCTGAAGCAATTTCCGGAAGCGAAATGGCATCAGTACGAACAGTGTGGCCGCGACAACGTGCGAGAGGGTGCGAGACTTGCGTTCGGCAAACCTGTCAATCCGGTCTACAAGTTTGATAAAGCGGATGTGATCGTCTCTTTGGACGCGGATTTTCTTACCTGTGGTGCGGGGCATGTGCGCTATACGAGAGATTTTTCTTCGCGACGAGCGCTGGACGCGCCTTCAGCAAATCCAAATCGGCTCTATGTGGTCGAATCCATGCCTACCAGCACCGGGGCGATGGCGGACCACCGAAAACCCGTGCGCGCCGGCGAAATTGGCGGATTTGCTCAACGTCTCGCGGCGGAAGTCGGCGTCGCCTCGGCAAACAGCGGTGAACCCAATTCCCAAAATATCTCAGCTGACTGGACGCGTGAGGTCGCAAAAGATTTGCAGCAGCATCGTGGGTCTTCGTTGGTGATTGCCGGCGAAGAGCAGCCGGCTTACGTCCACGCATTGGCGTATGCGATGAACGCATCTCTTGGCAACGTGGGCAAGACCGTGTATTACACCGATCCTCTCGAAACGAATCCGACCGACGGTATGGAATCGCTGCGCGATCTTGCCAACGATATGAAAGCCGGAAAAGTCGAAGTTCTCCTGATGCTCGGCGGCAATCCGGTATATGACGCGCCCGTTGATTTCGACTTCGGACCCGCGCTTCTAAATGTAAAGCTGCGGATACATTCCGGACTGTATTACGACGAGACCGGCGAACTTTGTCACTGGCACGTTCCCGCCACACACTATCTGGAATCCTGGGGCGATGCCCGAGCTTATAACGGAACCGTCGGAATTATTCAGCCGTTGATCGCACCACTCTACCAAGGCTGCCATTCACCCTATGAAATCCTCGGATTGCTCGGAAACGATCCGGGCAAATCAAATCACAACGTGGTGCGCGATTATTGGGCCGGCCAGCGTCCTGAAAAAGACAAAGCGTTCGAAGATTTTTGGGAGCGCTCGCTGCATGATGGAGTAATGGCGGGCACGGCGCTTCCGGCGATTAATGTTGCAGCGCGAAGTGATTTTTCAAAACCGCCGACCGCGCAGACTTCGAGCGCAAATACTTCCGCAGCGTCGTCAGATCTGGAAATTTCGTTTCGCCCCGACCCCTCCATCTTCGACGGGCGTTTTGCCAACAATGGGTGGTTGCAGGAAACTCCCAAGCCAAACACACGATTGACTTGGGACAACGCAGCAATGGTTAGCCCAGCCACCGCGCAGCACTTGAATATTACGACTGGCACTTACGTGAAGCTCCAGCTAAACGGTCATGAGACTAAAGCCGGAGTCATGATTGTGCCGGGCCACGCCGACAGTTCCGTCACCCTGCATCTCGGATATGGAAGGCGAAGAGCGGGAAAGGTAGGAACGGGTCCAGGTTTCAATGCAAATTTCATTCGCACTTCAACGACGCCGTGGGCCGCCACTGGGTTGCGCATCGAAAAAACAGGGGAAGAATACTATTTCGCCGTCACGCAACATCAATACATTATCGATCATCAGGGCCATACCTCCGAAGAAGAGAGCACCGCTGCGTTTCATCGCGATCTGATCCAGGTGGCAACGCTCGAAGAATTTCGCGCGAACCCGCGTTTTGCTCAGGATCCGCAGGAAGAGCCCACTCCCGGCCTCTCGCTCTATCCCGGTTTCAAATACGACGGCTACGCCTGGGGCATGTCCATCGATCTGAACAAATGCGTCGGTTGCAACGCCTGCGTGGTCGCTTGCCAGTCTGAAAACAATATCGCGGTGGTTGGCAAGGAGCAGGTAATGCTGGGGCGCGCCATGCATTGGATCCGCGTGGACACCTATTTCCGCGGAGGGCTCGAAAATCCGGAAATGTACTACGAGCCCATGCCCTGTATGCAGTGCGAAAACGCGCCCTGCGAAGTCGTATGTCCGGTGGGAGCCACGACGCACAGTCCTGAGGGATTGAACGAGATGACTTACAACCGCTGCGTAGGAACTCGCTATTGCTCGAACAATTGCCCGTATAAAGTGCGCAGATTTAATTTCCTGCTGTTTTCCGATTGGCAGACGCCCAGCCTTTACGGCGTGCGCAATCCGAATGTCACCGTGCGCAGCCGCGGCGTTATGGAAAAATGCACCTACTGCGTGCAACGAATCAATGCTGCAAAAATTCATTCGGAAGAAGCCAACCAAACGATAAAGGACGGTGAGATCGTCACGGCGTGCCAAGGGGCTTGTCCGGCTGATGCGATCGTATTCGGGAATATCAACGATCCGAACAGCCGCGTTTCCAAACTGAAAGCGCAATCCCGTAATTACAGGTTGTTGGCGGAGTTAAATACCAAACCGCGCACTTCGTACCTGGCGCGTGTGCGCAATCCAAACCCGGAGATTCACGAGTAGCACCATGAAGCGCAAAGCTATCTACGGACTGCTGGCCGAATTCGAGACGCCCGAACAGCTTCTCGCTGCGGCTCATTTGACCCACGATGCCGGCTACAAGAGCATCGACGCCTTTACTCCTATGCCTGTCGAGGGCATGGCTGAAGCGGTTGGCTTTGGACAGACCAAACTGCCCGCGGTGGTCTTCACCGGCGGACTTTTGGGCGGGCTCACCGGCTTTTTTATGTGCTACTACGCAAACGTAATCAGTTTTCCGCTGAATATTGGCGGCAAGCCGTATAACAGCTGGCCTGCCTGGATACCAATTACGTTTGAGCTGACGATTCTCGGCGCCGCGCTTTGCGCAGTTTTTGGCATGTTGGCCATGAACGGACTGCCGACGCCGTATCATCCGGTTTTCAACGTGGCGAGGTTTGCGCTGGCATCGAAAGACCGTTTTTTCCTGGTCGTGAAAGCGCGGGATAAGAAATTCGATCTGGTCAAGACCGCGGAGTTTCTGAAAACTTTGCAGCCCCACGGAGTATTTGAGATTGAAGTTTGATCTACATCTCGGCGGCGCGGTTGGCAATACGGGCGTGAGTGCGTTAACCGTTTGCCTGCGAAGACTCGCTTGTCTGGGCGGCATTGCAATGCTGCTAGCCGGATGCCGGCTCGACATGCACATACAACCAAAATATCTTCCTTATGAGCCTAGCAATTTCTTCAATGATGGGCGGTCCGAGCGGCCCGTGGTCCCCGGCACCGTGGCGCGTGGCCAGCTCCATACTGACGAACTGCTTTATACAGGCAGGGAGAACGGGGTCGTGTCAGATAAATTTCCCTTCCCGATGACGCGAGCGGATTTGGAGCGTGGACGGGAGCGCTACAACATTTACTGCACTCCTTGTCACGACTACACAGGGAGTGGCCAGGGCATCATTGTTCAACGCGGCTTTCCGCCTCCGCCCTCCTTTCATCTCGACAGTTTGCGGCAAGCGCCCGCAGGGCACTTTTTCGAAGTCATCACGAACGGCTTCGGATCCATGTACAGCTATGCCGGCCGCGTGGAACCGGAGGACCGCTGGCGGATAGCCGCGTATATTCGCGCGCTTCAGTTCAGCCAGCACGCCACCGTGCAGGATGTGCCAGAAAGTGATCGAGCGAAATTGACGCAAAATCAGACGAGCGCGCAAGGACACTCGGCAGGGCAACCATAATGAATGATCTGGAAAAATTCGAACCGCGGCTCGATCGCCTGCAAAGAGCCATGATCCTCACGGGAGCGTTTGCGCTCTTGCTCTGCGCGCTTTTTGGTCTGCGCGGTCCGGACGCGGCGCAGCGAACTTTCCAGTCTTACTTATTCTCTTACGTTTTTTGGATTTCGATCCCACTCGGCTGTATGGCAATCTTGATGATGCACCATCTGACCGGCGGCTGGTGGGGCTATCCCATAAGGCGATTGCTGGAAGCAGCGACCCGGACATTTTTGGTGATGACGGTTCTATTCATCCCGATTTTGTTCGGGATCAAATACTTATACATCTGGGCGCAGTGGGCCATCGATAAACCGACCGATCCCGCGCTGCATTTCAAAGCGATGTATCTCACCAAGAATTTCTTCGTGGTGCGTTCCGTAATTTATTTTGCCATTTGGCTCACGCTCGCTTATTTCCTGAACAAATGGTCCTACGAACAAGACCGCACCGGAAACACCCGGCTGGCATCCGTTTTGGAAGCCTTTAGCGGCCCGGGATTGATTCTTTGGGGAATCGCGGTCACTTATTCCGCCATCGATTGGGTGATGTCCATTGAACCGCTGTGGTTTTCGACCATCTTCGGAATGCTCTTCATGGTCGTCGAAGCTTTGGCGGCCATGGCCTTTGTGATTTTTGTCCTTCGCCTGCTCTCGAATACCGAGCACGTCAAGCAAATTGTCACAGCATCGCAATTCAACGATCTCGGAAACCTCATGCTGACTTTCGTGATGCTGTGGGCCTATCTCTCTTTCTCGCAATTCCTGATTATTTGGGCCGGCAATCTTAAGGACGAAATTCCGTGGTATATGACGCGCGCTTTCGGCGGCTGGGGAGCTTTGGCCGTTTTCCTGATGATCATGCACTTCGCCGTACCCTTTCTGCTGCTGCTCCAGCGCGGAGTGAAACGCCGGCTGCATATCCTTTCCGCTTTGACCGGCATGATGGTAGTCCTGACGCTCGTAGATGTTTATTGGCTCGTCGTCCCCGGTTTTCTAAACGAAAGAAACGGCCCGCACTTGCACCCATCGGACTTGCTCGCCGTAATCGGAATCGGCGGTATTTGGCTCGGAACATACATCTGGCAGCTGAAGAAAATGCCGCTTTTGCCGTTGCACGACCCGAGATTCGAAGGAGCGCTCCAGCATGAGCATGGAGACTAAGCGGCCGGGCCAAATTCCGCCCGGTGCGCCAATAGATCCTTCGGAAGGATACGAGCACAGGGACGCCAACACCCGAAGTCTGCTGATGTATGGGCTTGGGTTGGTGGTCGTTCTTGTCCTGGTGCTGCTGTCCATGAAGTGGATGTTTTCGTACTTCGCGAAATCGCAACCGCTTGGGCCGCCGGCTTCCCCGTTCGAGAACGCCCGTGTTTTGCCGCCGGAACCGCGTTTGCAAGCGAAGCCGCGAACGGATCTGCGAAATTATTGTGGCGAGCAGATGGAGAAACTGGATACCTACGGATGGGTGGACCAGGAAAATGGAATCGTTCGCATTCCGATCGATCGCGCGATTGATGTGACGGTCCAGCGAGGTTTGCCTGCGCGCCCGGCAAGCAGCGAACAATCGAACGCTGCTTCCGCCAGCGATATGGTAAAGACACAATCGTCGCCAAATGGTCCATGCGCTTACTGGATCGGCGAAGATGAGTATGAGCAAGCGCACAATCCAGAAGTAAGGTGATCAAACTTTTTGAATTGCAGAAGGCAGGTTAAGCAGTGAAGAGAATCAGAAATTTCATGGCCGCCGGATTCGCGCGGGCTTGTTTGATCGCAGCGTCGATCGCGCTGGCACTTCTGTCGTCGCCGGTGCAGGCACAGCTTCAAGGTCCGGTTCAGGACATTGGTGTGCGCCCCGATCTGCTGAAAGACGTTGGTATCGACCAAAAACTAAACCAATCGGTTCCGTTGAATCTCACATTTCGCGACGAGCACGGCAAACCTGTTCAGCTCGGTCAGTATTTCGGCCGGAAGCCCGTGATCCTATCACTGGTTTATTACAACTGTCCGATGCTCTGCACACAAGTTCTGAACGGCCTTGAGTCGAGCCTCAAGCTGATCCCCATGGATATCGGGAAACAATTCGATGTGGTGACTGTGAGCATCGATCCAACCGAGAGGCCAGTTCTAGCCGAAGCCAAGCAAGCTCTCTACACCGGACTTTATGGCCGACCGAACGCGGCCCAAGGCTGGCATTTCCTCACCGGCGACGAACCACAAATCCGCCAACTCGCAAACGCTGTCGGCTTTCGCTACGCCTATGACCCTGGCTCAAAACAGTTCGCGCATGCCAGCGCCATTATGGTGCTGACGCCCGAGGGAAAAATTTCACGCTACTTTTATGGCATACAGTTCCCGTCGCGCGATCTTCGCCTGGGCCTGGTGGAGGCTTCCGAAGGGAAAATTGGCACGCCGGTCGATCAGGTGCTGCTCTTCTGCTATCACTACGACCCTTCCACAGGGAAATATGGATTGTTGATATCGCGGCTGATTCAAGCGGCAGGAGCTGTCACGGTGCTCGCGATTGGCGGTCTTATTTTAGTTCTGTACAGGAAAGAACATTACGCGCTCCCGGAACGCAGAGCGTGAGCATTCTGTCGATGACACGGCGGCGTCAGAATTTCTGCATGCAAAAGGAATTTGTAAATAGAACATGATGGGCCTCCTCCAATTCGGCTCGGTTTTCTTCTCCTTGGCAATTCAGGCGCCGCAACTTCGTCCCGAAGCAGCTTCCTCCATAGCGGAAGGAGTCGATCACCTTTATTTCGTTCTAACTTTCATTACGCTTTTTTTCACCATCGCTATCTTTTCGACGATCTTTTTCTTCATGGTGAAATATCGGAGGCAAGCGGACAATGAGGTCCCGCCGGAAACCGAGGAGAACCTTCCGCTGGAGCTGGCCTGGACCATCATTCCGGCTCTGATCTGCGCGGGCCTGTTTCTCTGGGCCTCCAGCTTATACTTCGAAAATTCTCGCCCTCCTTCGGCTTCCACGGAAATTTTCGTTATAGGCAAGCAGTGGATGTGGCACATCCAGCATCCGGAAGGCGTGCGCGAAATCAACGAGCTACATGTGCCGGTAGGTGTACCGGTCAAATTGACGATGACGTCTGAAGACGTCATCCATGATTTCTACATTCCTGCGTTCCGTGTGAAGAAAGACGTAATCCCGGGCCGCTACTCTTCATTGTGGTTTCAGGCCACAAAAGTCGGAACCTATCATCTGTTCTGCGCGCAATATTGCGGAGCCGATCACGCGGAAATGCTCGGATGGGTTTACGTTATGTCGCCGGCGGATTACGAAACCTGGCTCTCGAGCGGCACACCCAGCCAGACTATGGTGCAAATCGGCGAGAAAACATTTAACAAGCTCGGATGCGCGTCTTGCCACGTTTCCGACGGCAGCGGACGCGGTCCGTCGCTCGTAGGTCTTTACGGTAAGGAAGAGGAACTGAAGACTGGCGAGAAGCGCCTGGTGGACGAAGCTTTTATTCGTCAGGCCATCATTAATCCCAACTCTATACCTTTGCGAAATTATCCGCCGATCATGCCCACCTTCCGGGGACAGGTCAACGAGGAGCAAGTATTGCAGCTCATCGCCTACGTGAAATCGCTCGCGTCGGAAGAAAGGAATTCGAACGGCAAATGAGTACGGCCACTTTAGACGTCCACGAAGTACCAACCGGGTCGCGCGTTAATTATCTGAACGCGCAATACGGCGTGAAGTCCTGGCTTTTGACCACCGACCACAAACGCATTGCGCTTCTTTATCTTGCGTCCATCACTTTGATGTTTTTTGTCGGCGGCTTTTTCGCCGTCCTGATGCGCCTGCATTTGATCGAACCGCAAGGCGCGCTGGTGCAGCCGGAAACTTACAACAAACTGTTCACCATGCACGGCGTCATAATGGTTTTCTTCTTCCTAGTTCCATCCATACCGGCGACGCTGGGCAATTTTCTGGTGCCCATGATGATCGGCGCCCGCGACCTGGCATTTCCGAAGCTCAATCTTCTGAGTTGGTACATCTATGTTATCGGCGCCATTTTCACGCTTTACGCGGTGATCTCCGGCGGCGTGGATACGGGCTGGACGTTCTACACGCCTTACAGCAGCAGCTTCTCTCACACTTCGGTGGTCCCCACGGCGCTGGGCGTTTTCATAACAGGATTTTCTTCGATCCTTACCGGGCTCAATTTCGTGGTGACCGTTCACAAAATGCGCGCGCCGGGGCTTACCTGGTTCCGTCTCCCGCTTTTTATCTGGGCCATCTACGCCACCAGTATCATTTTTATTCTTGGGACGCCGGTAATCGCCATCACACTTTTCCTGCTGTTTCTTGAAAGAGTTCTCCACATCGGCATTTTCGATCCGGCGATCGGCGGCGACCCCATTCTGTTTCAGCATCTCTTTTGGTTTTATTCTCACCCCGCGGTTTACATCATGATTTTGCCTGGAATGGGAGTGATGAGCGAACTCATCACCTGCTTTTCACGCAAGCGAATTTTCGGATATAGTTTTGTGGCCTTCTCAAGCCTCGCGATTGCCATTATCAGTTTCCTGGTGTGGGGACATCACATGTTCGTCACCGGCCAGTCGATTTATGCCGGCCTGATTTTCTCCGTGCTCAGCTTTATGGTGGCGATTCCTTCCGCGGTAAAGGTATTCAATTGGACTGCGACGCTCTATAAGGGCTCGATTTCCTACGATGCTCCCATGTTGTATGCCTTGGGTTTCATCGGCTTGTTCACCATGGGCGGCCTTACGGGCTTGTTTCTTGCTTCTCTAGCCACCGACGTGCATTTGAATGGCACCTACTTCATCGTGGCCCACTTCCATTACATTATGGTCGGCGGCGCCGTGATGGCTTATCTGGGCGGCATCCATTTCTGGTGGCCGAAAATTACCGGGCGTCTCTATCCCGATGGCTGGGCGCGCTTCGCAGCGCTGATAATTTTTGTGGGCTTCAACCTCACGTTCTTCCCGCAATTCATGCTGGGCTATCTGGGCATGCCGCGGCGTTACGCTGTGTACCCGTCGGAGTTTCAGGTGCTCAACGTAATGTCATCCGCCGGCGCTTCCATCTTGGGTATCGGCTATCTGATCCCGCTCATCTACTTGATATGGTCCATGCGTTACGGACCGGCGGCAGGCCCAAATCCTTGGGGTGCCAAAGGGCTGGAGTGGACAACGCCTTCGCCGCCTCCCACTGAAAATTTCGAGGAGATTCCGGTGGTAACCGAAGAAGCTTACGATTACGCACACAGCACGGTGACTCGTGGCTGACATGGCGGTTCACAACGCGCATCCGCCCGGGTTTGCGCATCAGTTTGAAGACATGGAGCAACAGCGCGAGGCTGGAAGCCTCGGCATGTGGGTGTTTCTGCTTACCGAGATGATGTTCTTTGGCGGCCTTTTTGCCACCTACATCGTTTACCGCGCCCTTTATCTGCCTTCCTTCGAAATTGGGAGCCATTTGCTCGAAGTAAAGTTCGGCGCATTGAATACCGCCGTTTTGATCGGAAGCAGCTTGACTATGGCGCTGGCCATCCATTCCGCCCAAATCGGCAAGCGCGGCGCGCAAGTTGGGTTCCTGATTACCACGATGATCTTGGGCGCAGCGTTTTTATTCATCAAATTTACGTTTGAGTGGCACCACGATTACATCGAGCATCTGGTTCCCGGTTTCGGCTTCGTGATACGGCCCGAATGGGGAGCGCCCGGTGCGCATGTCCCCATGTTCTTCTGCTTTTATTTCTTCATGACTGGATTGCACGCGCTGCACATGATTATCGGGATCGGCATCCTGACCGTGCTCACGGTCATGGCCCATCGTGGCAGGTTTACTCCGCAGTATCATAGTCCGCTCGAAGTAAGCGGGCTTTACTGGCACTTCGTGGATATTGTGTGGATCTTTCTTTTTCCGCTGCTCTATCTCATCGGCGGCCGATACGCGGGGGGCGGACACTGATGTCCGAGCATATTGTCCCAGTGAAAATCTACATCGGAATCTTTGTCGCGCTTCTTTGTCTTACAGCGCTCACAACCGGTGTGGCCTATGTTGACCTCGGCGCATTTAACACCGTTGCCGCTCTTGCAATTGCCGTTGCCAAGATGCTGCTGGTAGTTCTGTTTTTTATGCACGTGAAGTATAGCAGCGGCCTCACGAAGATTTTTATTCTCGCGGGAGTTTTGTTCTTCGCCATCCTCGTTACGCTCACGCTTGCCGACGAATTGACTCGGCACTGGTCCCCTACACCCACTGGATGGGGAACACTTGCACCCCTCCTAGCACGCTTCTTTTAGCTGGTCATCGCCATTCCGTTGTTATGACAGGAAGCGCCGTTCTATCAGAAAACTTCTTGCGGCACGCACCGAAACAGCGGAGTTAGGGCCGAACGGCTCGGAAGGCTATGACCGCGTTCAATCCTCCAAATGCAAAGGAGTTTGAAAGGGCCGCCTCCACCTGTTGTTTGCGGGGCTGATTTGGGATGTAATCGAGGTCGCATTCGGGATCGCGTTCGTTGTAATTCGCCGTGGGCGGCAGGATTCCGTGATACAGAGCCAACACGGTCGCAATCGCTTCCAGAGCGCCTGCGGCACCCAGCGCGTGCCCGTGCATGGATTTCGTCGAGCTGATCGCGAGTTTATCTGCATGCGCGGCGAAAACTTCGCGAATGGCGCGGCTCTCGACAGGATCGTTCCCTGGAGTGCCCGTACCGTGCGCGTTAATGTAGCCAACTTCTTCCGGCGCCATGTTGGCGAGGCGCAGCGCGTCACGCATCGCTCGTGAAGGCCCCTCAACTGTCGGCTGCGTCAAATGGTGAGCGTCCGAGGACATTCCGAAACCGCAGATTTCCGCATAGATTCTGGCGCCGCGCGCCTGGGCCGATTCCATCGGCTCCAGTATCATCATCGCGCCACCTTCGCCCAGAATCATTCCTCGCCGGTCCTTGCTGAACGGCCGGCAGGTGTCTGGAGCAATCACGCGCATCGCTTCCCAGGCTTTCAGATGTCCTATCGCGAAGGGCGCTTCGCTGCCACCGGTCACCGCCAAATCCACTTCGCCATCGCGCACCAAACGAAACGCCTGGCCAATAGCATGATTCGCAGACGAGCACGCGGTCGATACAGTGTAAGTGGGCCCGGTAATTCCGAGTTCCATGGAAATATGGCTGGCACCGGCATTAGCCATCGTTTTAGGAATCGTCAGCGGATGAACGCGTCCGCGATCTGATACGTAAAGATCAGCGAAGCCGGTTTCGATGGCGGATTGGCCTCCCACCGCGGAGCCGCAGACAATCGCGGCGTTGTAACGGAGAGCGGGCGTTAGAGTAAGGCCGGAATCACGCATCGCCTCGCGCGCTGAAACCACCGAAAATTGCGCGAAGCGGTCGAGGTAAGCTTCTTTACCGCCTTCGAAGTGCTGCGCCGGGTCGAAACCGCGAACTTCGGCCCCGTTTTCCATCTTCAGGGCCACGCGCGACCGATCGACACCCTTCAATGCCTGAATGCCGCATCGTCCGTGGCTGAGCGAATCCCAGGATTCGGCGACGTTCAGTCCCAAAGGAGAAATAATTCCTAAGCCTGTAATGGCAACTCGGCGGGTCGCCATTCTTAGTCCGCCGGAGTGGGCGAACCCACAGTCGAATCAGGCGGCGTGGCAGCGATGATCTTCTTAATGCCGGTCACCACATCGTTGACCGTGCGTATGGATCGGACATCGTCATCGGGAATGGAAATCTTAAATGCGTTCTCCAGCTCAAACAGCAAGGTGAAAACGTCCAGCGAATCGATGCCCAAGTCCTGCAGATTGGTTTCCAGTGTGATCTTATCGGCGGAAATCCGCTTTACCGACGCGAGAGTAGTGATCACCTTTTCAGCGACTGCATCAGACGTCAAATTCTTCCTCCCAAGGTGCCGATGGGCTTAGGTCTTTTCCGCAACTTGTCACGCCACCAACACTAAAAATCAATTACTCTAAGAGAGCTGCTAAACCTGACAAATTTTAGCAGGACTGCGCGTCCCTCGCTCGGAGTATTTCTGTAAAGCGCGTACGCTCGCAGAATAGCCTAATGTTTCATTGGCATTGGCGTGCTCGGCGTGGCTGTGGGTTCCGTGGCAGCTGCCGGCGCACCCGGCAGATCGAACTCTCTTTTCGCCGCGGGCGGAAGTTTCTCGATGTTGCTCAAAAAGGTCACCAATTGCCACATTTGCGTGTCATTAAGCGTCTTATCCCAGGCCGGCATCCCGCTCCAGCGTACCCCGTGTTGGATGATGTAGAAATTTTGATTCTCCGGCATGTCCGGAGCGTCCGTGAAGAACGTGGGTACCGGAGGATAGAACGATTTCGGGAATTGGTTGCTGGGATTTGAAGGAACGCCGTGGCAGCCTGCGCAGTGGTTAATGTAAAGCTTGGTGCCGGCCACCAAAGTCTCTTCGTTGGCCGTCAATGGGTTCTTCTGGTCCGGAGCGTGGCGGTCGGTGGAAGCATCTACCGCCTGCATCGCAAATTTTTCCTCCAACAGCGATGGTTCCTTGTCCGCCTTGAAATCCACGTAGCCCTCTTTAATGGCTAACAAAATCGCGATACCAATTATCAGCAATGTCAGAAAAACTCCCGTGAAGAAATTCCTCATTGGCCTCAATCTCCTTCGGAACAATCATTCCGCGGAAACTATTTTACTTCGGTCAGCCGGTTATATTTCTTAAGAACTTCGCGCAGCCTGTCATGCGGGAGCGCTTCTACGCTATGCCCTTCGGGACCCGTCATGGTTTTCGCCGCGACGAGAGCATTAACCACCGCTTCTTCCGTGGCCTGCACCGTCGCTTCGAAAAGCGCGTCCATTTGATCATTCGGGAGCATTTGGACGTTCACGGGTTTCTTTTGCTCCAGTCCCGCGCCAGAGTTCGCCGTGGAGAACGCAATGAAAATGTCGCCCGATTCGTCCCCCGAAATGCTGCCGAGACGCCCAAGACCTAGCGTAACTCGCTTGGCAATTCGTTTCATCTGATTTGGCAACAGCGGAGCGTCGGTGGCGACCACAACGATAATCGACCCGGTATCCTCGTCCCATATCGGCTTTCCCGTAATTTCGTAGCCTATGGGCGCTCCGGCAATTCGCAAAAGATGTCGCGTCCCGAAATTGCATTGGACCAGCACGCCAACTGTGTATCCACCGAGTTTTTCGGAAAGCTGGCGTGAGGAAGTTCCTGTGCCGCCTTTGAATTCGAAACAAATCATTCCGGTCCCGCCGCCGACGTTCCCTTCGGCAATCGGACCGGAGTGCGCGTCATCCATCGCAGCAAACGCGTCTTCCGGCTTCACGTGAAACCCATTGATATCGTTTAGATATCCGTCCCATGTCTCAGCCACCACTGGAAGCGACCACCAATCGTCCTCGGGGACTGGCACGCCTTGTTTGACTTGCCACGCGATGACGGCATCGCGCACAACTCCCACACTGTGCGTGTTTGTGATCATCACCGGGCCGTATAGAAATCCCGATTCCTCAACCCAGGTCGTTCCAGTCATTTCCCCATTGCCGTTTTCCGTGAACCATCCCGCAAAAACCGGATCCACGGCCTTTTTTCCACGCGGGAAAATAGCCGTGACGCCGGTGCGCACCGGACCAACCCCTACTTGCAATTTGCCTTCGCCGGCAATGAGCGTGCGATAGCCGACTTCCACTCCCTTCACGTCTGTAATCGCATTAAGCGGACCCGTTGTGCCTTCGAATGGCACGCCAAGATCACGCGCACCAGGCTCCGAAGGTGCGTGCGGCGGTTGCTGCGCTCTAATCGGCACACAGACAACCAAAAAAACGGTGAGGGACACGGCTAACTTTTTCATGGGTTTTCAGCGCCTGCGAAAGAGTCTAATTCCTGCTTAACGTGCCTCAGCAACATAGTATTTTTCACCAACTCATCTTCCAGGATCTTAGCTTGCTCCTGCGCGCGCTTCCAATCACCAGCCTCAGCGGCTTCCGTAAGTCCCGGCAATTCGAGATGCGCGTACGTGTAGCGCGCCGCATAAAGCGAATGTTTGAACCACGGCCGCCCAGGAATACCCTCGGGATTGCACCAATTATGTTCCACTCTCATCAACTCTTGATTTATGTAAATCTCTTTCGCGCTGTTCAAACCTCCGCTGGCAACCGCCCGGCTGGCGCTCTGTTTCAGTTCCTGTCCGGCTTGCTGGAATCCGAGAACGTATTTCCGGAGAGAATCAAAATCGATGTGCGTGGCAACATGGCTCGCCTCATCAAGCTCCATCAGAAATTGCCGGATGTGCTGGCCATAGGACTCAAAATCAAACGGAAGAATCTCAGCATTCGCCAGCCGAAGCGCCACAGTGCCCCAAAGCTGTGTCATCAATGAATGGTAGTGATAGCCCGGATCGCCAAAATGATTCATCCAAAACAAATCATCATATAGAGAATGATAGACGCCGTAAGGCCCCACGAAAGTGAGTCCGACCGTCGGAATTCCAAGAAAATTCAAAAAGACCGTGTGGTCTGATCCGCTTCCAATGCGGGTGTTCGCCAGCTCGAAGTCCGGGACAGGCTGCTTCCCTTTTAGTTCCACTCCTCTCGAAACTTTCCACTCGTCGTAAAGTGTCTTACCCGAAGGCGCCGGCAAACTTCGGCTCACATCGACGAGCAGCGGCGCAAGCGAACCCACCGCATCGCCTTCAAAGTTAGACCCCGAAGTCGCCTCGTCCACATTCAAATACGCTACCGCTTTCTGTTTCAGCTCATCCGCGAATTCTTCGCCCCATTCCGTAGAGCCAGTCAACGCGTACTCCTCGCCATCCCAACTGCAAATCACCAGCGTGCGCTTCGGCCTGATTCCCTGCTTTAACATTTCGCCGAGATTCCGCGTCAGCTCCAGCATGGAAGCCGTTCCACTCGAAGGATCAACAGCCCCATACACCCAAGCGTCGCGGTGATTGCCAAGAATCACCCATTGATCGGGAGATTCGCTGCCGCGAATGCGCGCTTCGGTCACGTAATACGGCTGCACGCTCGTGTCCATATCAATCTTCAGATGAACTTGCACGCGCTTCCCGCCGAGCCGGTATTTCAGCGGTAGCCCGCCTTGCCAAGAATCCGGCGCTACCGGCCCGTCCATCTTTTCCAGTAGTGGTTTCGCGTCGCGCCACGATAACGGCACGCCCATGATTTTCGGCAATGATATCGCTTGCTCCGGAGCGATTCGTTTCGCGCCCGGAACCGACGCCCAACCTGGCGTCAATGGATCGCCCGGCTCAAGAAAGTCGTACGTAATCGCACCGCGCTGGATGTGACTCTCCGGCCCCCACGGCCCATCCGGAAAAACTTTCCCCCGCGTGTAACCATCTTCCTGCGGATCGGAATAAATCAGGATGGCCGCAGCGCCCAACCGTTCCGCCGTGAGCGCCTTGAATCCTCGATAGCTATAAGGATTCGAATAGCGCACCAAAACAATTTTCCCTTTCACATCGATTCCGTGCGCGCGAAGGTATGCGTAATCTTCCGGATTGCCGCTGTGCGCATAGACAAGAGGCGCTGTCACTTCACCGGACGCGGAATATCCCAGGTAGGCGCCGTCAGCTTTCGGATTCTTGGTGTCAGGATCCACATCGTACGGATCTTCGCGCAAGCTCGCGCGATAATGCCCGGGATGCACCATCTCCAAAGAAATTTCGCGCGGCCTCGAGTTCAACACATCATATTGATGGATGGTAACGTCTTCTAAACCCTGTTGCCGCCATTGCTCCGCCACCCATTGCGCCAGTTCGTTGTTGCGAGCGGAGCCAGCCGGGTGCGGCTCAGAGGTAAGGTAGCGATGAAATTTTGAAATTTGTTCCGTGGAAGCCATCGAACGGAATTTCTGTTCGATTGATATTTCCTCCGCGGTACCGCGAGCGGAGAATCCCACCATCGGGTTCGTATCGCTGGAACTTGCAAATATCGCAAAGGCGGCGGGAATAGCCAATAGAAACGCCGCAATCACCCAACCATAGCTTCTGCCATCAGCCGCGCGCAGTTGATCCTCCGATTCCCGCAAGGTGTGTTTTCTCCAGCGCGGCAATGGCTTTTTCAAGTCCCGCGGCCAGCATTTGTATCATGGAAGACATGATCGTAAATGGCGGCGCCAGCAGAATGTGATCGCCGCGCAGGCCGTCAACGCATCCTTGAATCGGATACGTCATGATCCCATCTTCCAGCAGATCGTCTTGAATCCGCGACGCGATTCGCGCGTCATGCGGAAAAGGTTCCCGAGTCTTTGCGTCTTGCACAAACTCGATTCCCCACAGCAGTCCCATCCCGCGCACATCGCCCACAACCGAGAATTTTTTGAGCGGTTCAAGTGCTGCGCGCATCTCGCGCCCAGCGACATCAACCCGCGCAAACAGATTTTGCTGTTCGATGTAGTCCAGCACCGCATTGCCCGCCGCTGTTGCTGCCGGATGCGCGTTATATGTAAAACCGTGAAGAAACGACCCCGATCCTTTGGAAATTGTTTCCGCTACCTTCCCCGCGACGATTACGGCGCCCAACGGGGCATAGCCGCTCGCTATTCCCTTGCCGACCAATATCATATCCGGCGTCGCGCCCCAATGTTCCACCGCAAACGGTTTCCCGGTCCGCCCCATGCCCGTCATCACTTCATCCGCGATCAAGAGGATTCCGTGCTGCCGGCAAATCTCCGCAATTCTTTGAACGTAACCGTCCGGCGGCGGCACGGCACCCAGCGTGGCTCCCACAACAGGCTCGAAAATAAATGCGGCTACATTGTCCGAGCCGTCACGTTCCAGAATTCGATTAAGCTCGTCCGCGCACTCCACATTGCATTCCGGATAACGAAGTCCATATGGGCAGCGGTAGCAATAGCACGGCGGAATATGCCCCCACTCCGGAAGCATGGGAGCGAATGGCTCGCGCCGTCGAACATTTCCCGAAACTGACAGCGCACCAAGTGTGCTGCCGTGATAGCTCTGCAAACGAGAGATCACGCGAAAACGTTTAATTTCGCCACGCTCAAGCCAGTATTGGCGCGCTAGTTTCAGCGCAGTTTCGGTCGCCTCAGATCCGCCGGACGTAAAATAAACACGCCCTCGCGCGCGCATTCCCTCAGGCGCTAGCGCGAGAATTCGCCGCGCGAGTTTCTCTGCAACCTCCGTATGGAATTGGGAGGAGTGAACGTAGGCGAGCCGCGACGCCTGATCCGCCATCGCCTGGGCGACCTCTTTTACTCCGTGCCCAATGGTGACCACCGCCGCGCCGCCCGATGCATCTAGAAATCGCCTGCCATCGTCCGTATAGACAAAGCATCCCTCTCCGCGCGTGGCCTGCGGATATCTTTTCAGAAAATTTCGCGGAAAAACGGCCTCATCCATTGTAGTCGCTCAGAGTCGAGCGATTTTAACAGGAAAACTTCCGGACACCATCACTTGCTCATTTCCATTTCAACTTTTTCAGATTGATCGTCGGTGGAGGGAATTTCATATTCATCTCTCTGAACGTCTCGTCGATGATGTGCGAAACGGCCAGATTACGAAACCATTTCTTGTTGGCGGGGATGATAAACCACGGTGATTCCTTGGTGCTGCAGCGTTCCAGCGCCTCCTCGTAGGCGACGGTATAATCATCCCAATATTTTCGTTCTGTGAAATCGTCTTCGGAAATTTTCCATCGCTTATCCGGGTCGTCAATCCGCTCCAGGAATCGTTTCTTCTGCTCGTCTTTGCTGATGTGCAGAAAGAACTTCAGAATCTTCACCTTGTTTTCTCCCAGCATGGCCTCAAATTCGTTGATCTGATCGTATCGCCGGGACCACACTTCTTTCGGGACTAGGTCGTGTACTCGTACGATCAATACATCCTCATAATGCGAACGGTTGAAGACTCCTATTTCGCCGTAGCCGGGAATCGCTTTGTGAACCCGCCACAAGAAGTCGTGGGCTGCTTCTTCCACGGAGGGTACCTTGAAAGATTTCACCACGCATCCCTGGGGATCCACTCCCGACATAACATGGCGAATCGTTCCGTCCTTGCCGGCCGCGTCGAGTCCCTGAAAGATTAGCAGCAGGGCGCGTTTTTTCTCGGCGTACAGCCGGTATTGAAAACCCACGAGCCTCTCTATGGCCTTCTCAAGGCTATTTTTCGTCTCGTGATCTTTTTTGAATCCGAACGTGTCATCAGCGTCCCACTTGGATAGCGTCACCTTATGTCCTGGTTTCACCGCCAACTCTTTACTAAATTTCATGCCATCTCCTCGACCATTCCGTTAGTTCAGCGAGCCTCGGCTATGTCTTTCGCGAGTCACCATTTTGTTACTTCCCATTCATCGATCCGAGATATGATATGCCGCTCTGTGTAAATTATTCATATGGCTACGATCACCCCTGACATAGCGCCCGCTGCAGATCCCTCCACAGCCAAACAGCCTACTACCAAACGCGATTATCCGGGCGCCCTGGTGGTGGTCGAAGGTATCGACGGCTCCGGGAAGAGCACTCAACTCTACCTGCTGAAACGATGGCTTGAAATCGGGGGCTACCGTATCCACTTCACCGAATGGAATTCTTCCCCTTTGGTGAAATCCGCGACCCGGCGAGGCAAACAGCGGCGTCTACTGACGCCAACCACGTTTTCTCTTCTGCACGCGGCGGATTTTGCCGACCGCTGCGAACGTCAAATCATGCCGTTGCTGCACGGCGGTTATCTGGTTCTGGCGGACCGCTATATCTACACCGCATTTGCACGCGACGCCGCTCGCGGCTGTTCTCCCCACTGGTTGCGCAACCTTTATGGCTTCGCTCCGGCTCCTGATATTACTTTTTATTTCCGCGCTCCTCTGGACGTCGCTGTCAACCGCATCGTTGCCGGCCGTCCCAAGCTGAAATATTATGAGGCCGGCATGGATCTCGGTATTTCGCTGGACCGCTCCGAAAGTTTTCGTATTTTCCAGGAACGCATCCTGAATAACTACGACCAGATGGTGGAGACCGACCATTTTGTTCTAATGGACGGCACGGTGCGCGTGAACAAACTACAGAAACTAATGCGGCAGATTGTCAGTGAGAAGATTGCTCTGCAACAGTTCGCACCCAAGAAAAAGTGATGCGCTCGTCGAAAAATACTCTTGCCCGCGTTCCGCCGAACGGCCGCCCAGCGAAGCAAAGGCGGGCGCATGCCGCCGTAGAAACTCCACCACGCTTCTACGGAACCCCGCTCCCTGGCGTAAGACCAGAAGAACTCAGCGGCACGCTCGTCGTCATCGAAGGCACCGACGGTTCCGGCCGCTCCACTCAAATTTCTCTTCTCACCGAGTGGCTCGAATCTCAAGGATTTGCGGTACAGACCATGGGCCTCCGCAGATCGTATTTGGTTGGAGAAGATATTGACGCGTTGCTCGCCGAAAATGCGGTCACTCGTATGACTCTGGCGCTGATGTACAGCACCGATTTTTTCGATCAATTGGAGCGTCGCATTCTTCCTGCTTTGCGCTCGGGATTGATCGTGCTTGCGGACCGCTATATCTTCACTTTAATCGCGCGCGCGGCCGTTCGCGGGATCGGCCGCGATTATCTCCACGGAATTTATGAAACCGCCCTCAGGCCTGACCTTACTTTTTGGCTGAATGTGCGCCCCGAAATTGCTTTCGACCGCGAGTTCAAGAAATCCCAGACAATTAGCTATTGGGAATCCGGACGCGACATGTCGCTCTCGAATGACCTGTTTCAATCCTTCATCCGATACCAATCGATGATAAAGCGTGAATTCGAATATCTTTCGAAGCGGCACGGTTTTCTTGAATTAGACGGCGAAAGCAGCGTCTCTGCGGTGAACCGGGTGCTGCGAAAGCGCATCGCTTCGCACCTGGGCATTCGCAGCACGCAATACAAGCCTTCGCATGCGCTGTCGCATCTTTGGCGCTAAAGAGTGGCTGCCCCTGTCCAACTAGCCGCGATCGATGCGGGCTCGAATGCCATTCGGCTCGTAATCGCTCGCGCCACTTCCCCTCAGCATATCCAATTTCTAGACAGTGAACGTGCCGCAGTTCGTTTGGGACATAACGCTTTCACCCGCCGGATGCTGGACGACGAAACCATTGCGAAAGCAGCTCGCACCTTTAAACAATTTCGCGATCGCATGGATCGTTATCAGGTCAGCGCCTATCGAGCCGTGGCGACAGCGGCTGCTCGCGAGTCCCGCAACTATCGCAAATTGATGGATCGCATCCGCCGGAAATCCGGCCTTGAGCTAGAAGTCATCGGCAATGAGGAAGAGGCCCGCTTGGTCTGCTCGGCCGTGAAATGGGCGCTCAGTGACCGCTTACAGCCGCGCTTGATTTTCGATCTTGGTGGCGGCAGCCTGGAACTGAATTTTTTTCAGCGCGGTGTGCTCGAGCATCGCATTGGGCTACCACTTGGCACCATACGCCTGATGGAAACGTATTCCATCCAGGGCGCGATCGACGAAGACGATGCCAACCGTCTTCGCCATCACGTCCTGTCTATCCTGCGAAGCGCGCTTCCTTCGCCGCCGAAACTCAGCCGGGCAATTGCCGTAGCCTGCGGAGGAAATGCGGAAGCTCTGGTTCGAATTGCGCCCGGACCCATGGTTGAACGCATTCCCTCTATCAATGTACGCCTGCTGAAAGATCAGACCTGGCGCATGATGGCTCTTGATATTCCCGGGCGCATGCGAGCGTTTCGCGTGCGTGAAGACCGCGCCGAAGTCATCGGAATTGCCGCCATCATTATCACCACACTCGCCAAGTGGCTGGACCTTCGCACCATGCTGGTCCCCGGGGTCGGGGTTCGCGAAGGAATTCTTCTCGATCTGGTCGCGCAGCAGTACTCCGGCGGCATTGTTTCTGACGAAGAAAAAGGCCGCGCCGCCGAAATGCTGCAAGGTGCGCTATGGTTCGCCAGCCGCCTCAATTACAATCAACATCATGCCGAGCAAGTGGCTCGGCTAGCGCTCTCGCTGTTCGATCAGCTTCGTCCCATTCACGAAATGGGACCGGAGCTTCGGCTCCTTCTCGAAGTGGCGGCGCTTTTGCACGACATTGGGCATTTCGTAAACCGCAAGAACCATAATCGGCATGGCGAATATTTGATTCGTAACGGAGAAATTCCCGGTTTGCGCGGCTGGCGTTGCGAGATGGTGGCTGCCCTCGTGCGCTATCATAATTCGAAGTCGGAACCTCAGCTGGAACATTCCTCCTACGCCGCACTGGATGGACAGAAGCGGCGGCAATGCCGGTTGCTCACCTCTCTGTTGCGCATTGCCGAAAAGCTGGAGTCCGAGCACGAGCAGCGAGTTACCGGCGTGGATGTACAGATCGAAGGCCACAAGGCTATTTTCATGATCCGCGCCGCTGATGGCACGCGTTTGGATCTTGCCGGGCTTCAACGCAAGGCGGAGTTATTTGAGAGAGAATTTCACTTGAATGCGGAATTTCGTCGCGTGCAAAGGAAGGAAAAAGAGGTAGCCTAAACCTATGATTCTCTATCTCGTACGCCACGGCATAGCTGTAGATCCCAACGATCCAAAATCACCGGCAGAGCCGGAGCGCCCGCTTACGGCGAAAGGCGTACAAAAGACGCGCTCTGCTGCGCTCGGGCTCAATGTCTTGGGCATCAAACCCGACGTAATGATCACCAGCCCTTATGTCCGCGCGGCACAAACGGCGGAAATATTCGCCGAGACTCTCGGCTTCGCGCCGGCCAAGATTCGTGTGCATGACGCGCTGAAACCTGCCGGGAATCCGGCCGAGATCGTGAAGGAAATCGTCGGCCTGCGCGCCAAGGAAGTCATGTGCTTCGGCCACGCGCCCCAGCTGGACTTGATGATCTCGCACCTGCTGGGCGCGCGCGGCGCCGTCACCGAACTAAAGAAAGCCGGAGTAGCTTGCTTCGAGCACACCGCTGCCCGCGGAAAATGGAATCTTCGTTGGCTCGTAACACCTAAGATGTTGCGTCAGCTTGCGGAGTAAACGCGCTGTAATTCCGGCGGCGAAACTGTCTTCAGGTTGTGGCCCCACTCCAGCCCTCTGTGCCAGAAGACCCAGTAGGATTCTCTATCGATGGTTTTTGTGCGGAATTCCTCGAGCCGGCTTTTACGTTCCTTTTTGATTTTTTCCATCCAGTCCGCGACGATTTTTGGATCCAGTCCCGAAGCTTGTTTTCTGACCAGAGGGCGCAGCACATCCAGGTCGTGAACTTCGCCCAGAATATCCTGCATGCGCTTTAGTTCCCTGCTACTGTGCTCGTATCTTGCAGGCAGAAAATTCTCCAGAATGTACCGGAAGCCCTTCAGCCCAATTCGAAGGCGATGCCATGCTGCTGCACTTCGGACTTTTCGCGCTCGCTGGTAGAGCTCCACTGCTTCATTCAGTTTCGCGAGCGCCAGGCGCTGGAAAACCACGCTCTCGACCGGAAAGAATGCGGCCTTAGCGGGAAATTTTCGCGTCCATTTCTTCCATTCTTTGCGGTCAAACTGAGCCAGCGCCTTCTCCGCGACTTTTTGCGCTTCTTTCTCTTTCTCGTCCAGGACTTTCAGCAGTCTCTTGCGCAGCGGGTCTTTGGCCGCGCCCAACTTTTTCACCCATTCCTTCGCAACTTGCGTATTTCTGAGCTCGCCCAAAGCCTGGAACGAATCTCGGGTGGATTTCTTTAGTTTTTTCCAACTGGGCGAGGGGTTCACTTCGCTCAGGGCATCCGCCATGGTCCGGCAGCGGCGGAGCGCCACGCGGAGGTCGTGGACGCTGTCTGCGTCCCATTTGTCCCCGACCTTTTCGGCCATCTCCAGGACGCGGTTCATCCAGACTTCCAGGCCGGTTCGCTTGACAGGGATGCTGGGGGGTAAAGTGATCGTAACTGTCACAGGATATTCAACATTTCTTAGGGAGGTTAAGCTGCCCATTCTACACGGGGCGAGCGATCTTTTCCAGCGCACGAGGTTTTTACAAAGCAGTCATTTGGCCGTAACAACCTCCGTAGAAAATCGCGCTCGCCACTGCGAGGAAGGCGACACAACGAAATTTCCCGCAGTCCTTCACTACCGAACCCCCTGGCTCGAGCCGCTCCCCGTCGGTTCGGGCCAGTTCCTTTTTTGGCCGTTTGGCCGTTTGGCGTTTGGCGTTCGGGCAGCGATAGTCCGCAGTGTCCTTATTTGACCTCATTATTCGGCGTGATGTTTTGATTGGGCTATACGTTCTTCGCCCGAGTAGATGACGAACCGCCGTCCGCGCAAGAATCCGATCAGTGTTAGGCGCAACTCGCGCGCGAGCTGCACGGCCAGGCCCGATGGCGCGGACACCGAGGCGACGACCGGCAAGCCAGCCACAATGGCCTTTTGCACAATCTCGAAACCACCTCGGCCGCTTACCAGCAGCACGAAATTTGCCAGCGGCAGTCGGCCGCCTAACAGCGCCCAGCCAATCACTTTGTCTACCGCGTTATGCCGGCCGATGTCTTCGCGCAAGACTTGCAGGGCACCAGTCGAGTCGAAAAGAGCGGCGGCATGCAATCCGCCGGTGCGCTGGAAAACGTCTTGCGAGGAACGCAGCACATCCGGAAGTTTTACGAGAAGTTCCGGCGTGCACCGAAAGTCAGGATTGGGCGCTTTGAGCAGGCGCGAGCGCACGGAGTCGATCGAAGCTTTGCCGCAAATGCCGCAACTCGAAGCCGCGAAGAAGTGCCGCTGCATGCTCGCGAAATCCGGAACAGCTTCGGGAACAAGTTCTGCTTGAACTAAATTGCCAACACTGGAATTGTCATCCGACACGCCGGGTTGGAGCGAAATGATTTGATCGGCTGAGCGTATGATGCCCTCTGTGAACAGAAAACCGGCAGCAAGCTCTATGTCGTGGCCAGGCGTTCGCATAGTTACGCTGAGAGGTTCGGTGCCGACGCGAATTTCGAGTGGTTCTTCGGCGGCCAGGTAATCATCTTTGCGGTGCAAATGGCCGTCATCCCATTCGGAGACCTTGGTCAGATTAAGCATATGGGGTTCTCGCGTCACAGGAAGTTCTCCAAACTGGGTCTTGGGATCAGGTAGGGTGCTGGGATCAGGCGCTCTCTTGCGGTTCTGGCGGAAAGATACTTAGGTGCGTTCGTTAGCGTTTGTTCGCATTTTTCTCGTCCGTTCATTTGCGTTCATTCTCTGCGGAGTGTCGCTTCGATGAGGCCGTAAGGTTCGTCCGCTGGGAGGAAAACTTCGCCGGGATTGTCCATTCCGAAAGGCGCGAGATCTACAAGGTTGAAATGCTTGTTGGGCAACGAGAGATGGATTTCGCGGATGCGGTCAAAAGTGGCTAGCACCGCTTCTCCCATGGCGTACAGGGTGTGCTGAAGAGATTTGCTGTCGTGTTCGGCGAAGGTTTCGAGGAGCGTTTGGCGTACTCCGTGCCATAGGGGACTGAATTCGACCTCGTCTCCTTCGTAGAGCCAATCGGCTTGGATTCTAGTCGCAAGGATTCCGTCACGATCGGCTTTCAATGTGGTGTACGGGTCGCGTAGAAAACCATCGAAAGCTGATTTCGCCGTTTTCAGAACGTCGAGACCTTGTATACCGGCGCGGATGGTGGTTCCGTCGCGCGTTCCGAGCAAGAATGCTATGCGCTTTTCCTGTGCGGATGCTCTGGTGAAGGCGAAAGCATGGGGCTTAGCGCCGTGGGGGATACGCGACCACGAGTTTTCGGCCATTTCGACGCGCACACGGGTGATTTGATCGTTGTAGGTGAGAAAGTGCTCAATCAGGTGAAGCGCGAAATCTTCTATGGCTTCGACGGGATATTGGCGGGCAATTGCGTACACTGAATTCTTCATGGTGTCGGTCGGCAGGATTTTCTTGTTGTCGGCTTTTGTGTGCGCGGCCTCGAAGTCGCCTTCGAACTGAATCCCGACGGTGAGCTCTTTGATGTCGTGGCGGCCTTCTTGCCGGACCACTCGCAGCAAGCGAACACTCGATTCGCCATAGTTGTTTTCAGCGAGTTTTACAGCCATGTTTCAACTCCGGCGATCGCTGCGCATGCTTCCCGGCGGTACGTGGTTGTGGCCCCGGGTAGAAATTTCTCCGCCGTTTGTTTTGAGTAGGTTACGTCGCTTTCTACATTTTCGGTAGAACCGGGTAGAAATGTATTTCGTGAGGTAGAAAAGGGCAGCAGATTGGCTGACGGAAAGGTCGAAAAAAGACGGCTAGAGTTTCTCGGCGTTGGGTTCTGGTTGCGGGCCCGAAGCTGCTTAATTTTAATCACGGGAAACGCTAGCATGCGATTCTTTGAATTTCAAGGAGTCGTCTGTGTGGACGGGCTAGTACTTCCGCAATGTTAAATCCCGTTTTGGGAAACCTAAGCTATGCTTTAACGCTTGAAAATAAGCGGCGGTCTATTTCAAACAAATAAAACCGAGCACATGGAATTATGAGACGTCGGCTCGAGGCGTTGACCGTGATGCTTTTGGCTTTGGTGTGCAGCGTTGGTATGCGGTGCGGAGAGCAAAGCACTGCGGGCACGGTTGTGGTGATCGGGTGGTCGCGAACGGAAATTGTGGTCGCGGTTGATAGCCGGGGATTCGACGACAATGAGAAGTATCGCGACGACATTTGCAAAATCGTGAGACTGGACGACCGCTCGGTATTTACCGCCGCTGGAAATATCATTCATGCCCGCAATGGGCGAGCGCTGTGGAATGCACAGAAAGAAGCGATCCACGCTTTCCAAGAAGCAGAGAGCACTGGTAATGCGCGGCTTCTAAGAACCGCAGCCAGGAACTGGGGCGACGACATGGTCGCTGCCATCAATCAAGCTTTGAAGGACGATCCGGCGGGCTCCAAGCTGATGTTGGATAAAAACATATTTCTTACCGGCGTGTTCCTGGGATTTGAAAACGGCTCTACGGCGATGTATCAGGTGGAAATCGTCTTCGACGCAAGCACTCAACAAGCGAAGGAGAATTTCTATACCGAGCACCACACGACCGCGATTGAATTCGGAGCGTTGGGACGTAATGAAATTGTTAACGAAGTGGTGGCGGGCACGACTCATTTTGCCAGGGCCGAACAGCGGAAATGGGCTGCGGCTGAAAGAAGTATTTCAATAAAAGACAGAGACGTGCGCTGGGCAATCCGCTTGGTGCAACTCACCATGGAGTATCACCCGCAGCGGGCTGATGTGGGAGGTCCGATTGATGCGCTGGAAATTACACGCCGGGGAATTCGCTGGGTTGAACGCAAGCCCGGATGCAACCCGTAGTTGTGGCAGCGGGTCCGCCAGATTTAATCTCCGCCTTCGGATCGGGAGCGATGGTCTTGAACCGTAAAATCTGCCGGGACCTGGAACAGCGCCGGCGTAGGTTCAGAGCGGTTCAGATCGACCAGTTTATACAGCGCAGGCAATCGATAGCTAAGCGAGATGCCGTCCACCTGAAGGCAGCCGCTACAAGGTCGAGGGCGGCTAGACTGTGGCGGCTATGGGAATTTTTTGTGTGGCGAAGGAGCGTTCTTTGCGGCGCCAGAAATAGAGCAGGGCGCTGCCGATGAGAATGAGCGCGAGGGACAAGCCCATCCACAGGCCGGGGGCTCCCCATCCGAGGTGAAAGCAGAGGTAGGCGCCGAGCGGTAGGCCGACCAGCCAATAGAAAATTAAATGGCAGGTCATGGGGGTGCGCGTGTCGCCTGCACCGCGTAACGCCCCGGTTGCTACAGTTTGCATTCCGTCGAAGAGCTGAAAGAAACCACCGACGAAAAGAAGGGTGCCGGCGGCGCGAACTACGGCGGGATCGGGAGTGTAGATCCGGGTGATGTATTGCGGGGCGGCCAGAAAAAGTATGGTCATCAGGCCCATGAACCCCGTGGCCAAAAACATGGCTGTCCATCCGGCGCGACTGGCGGCGTGCGAATCGCCACGTCCAAGGGCCTGGCCAACGCGAACAGCGGCGGCGGCGCTCAAGCCCAACGGGACCATGTAGGTAAGGCTCACAGTGTTGAGCGCGATCTGATGGCTGGCCAGCGGTACGGCGCCTAATTTGGCGATCATCGATGTGGCTACGGCGAAAACTCCCACTTCCATGCCGAACTGCGTGGCGGCCGGGAGACCTAATTGCACCAATCTCCAGATGCGGAAAAAATCGGGCAGGCGACGAGTTTCGAGCAGGCCCGTTTCGTGCCGATGATCGTAATAAAAGCAGTACGCCAACAGGACGCCGGCCATATATATGCGCGCTACGCATGTGGACCATCCGGAGCCGACCGTGCCCATGGCTCGGAATCCGAGATGGCCGTAAATCAAGGCCCAGTTCCCTACAAGATTCACTAAGTTTGCAGAGACCAGCGCGAACATAACGGGCTTCGCTTGGTCCATTCCCTGCAAGTAGCGCCGGAAAACGAAATAAAGCAACAGCGGGAGCGTGGACCAGTTCAGCGCGTGAACGTACGGAACCGCTTGCTCGAGAATTGCGTTTTGAACGCCAAGCGAACGGATGAGCGGTCCGAAAGTCCAAACGATGCCCATCAACACTGGAGAAATTCCCAAGCTGAGATAAATACCGTTGACCAGGACGCGATGGCATTCTTCCAAATCGCCCGCACCGTAAGCATGAGAAACGAGAGTGTCGAGACCGAGCATTAAGCCGGTGCCGAAAATTGCGACGGCAATGTAGAGAATCCCTCCGAGGCTGACGGCGCCAATGGCTACGGCGCTGTTCGCTTGACGGCCGACCATCATGGTGTCCACGATGCCCATGGTCATCCAGCCGAGTTCGGCACACACCAGGGGCATGGCCAAGCGCAACATGGGCTTGGCTTCTTCGGCGATGTAGTGGACGAACAAGCGCTTCAGCATAAATTTACTTCTCGGCGAAGATCACCCCGCAACTATTTGGAAAAAGCGCGGTGAATAATGTTCGAGTTTATCGGGATTGCTCGGGCGAACAAACTGCAAAATGACTGGGAGGCTGCGGTTACCTGTTACTGCAATAGAATCTGGGGACTCAGCTGACGCAACAGAATTGAGTTCTTCTTGAGCGTATAATTGATTTTGACTGCGGACCCGCGCCCTCCGGGAAACAGTCTCCGAACGAAAAACGTGCTCGGAGATTCATCGAAAACTACACCAGGAAATTTTAAACGCCCGCGGGATATTTCCCCTTTGTAGGAGGACGTCATGGAAAAGCAACAGAATCGCGTGGAATTGAAAACCAGCGCGCGGGCGGAAATGCCTGGTGCGCGAAAAATAGGGCCGGCGGATCCTAACGAGCGAATCACAGTGACAATTGTTCTGCGGCGCGGGTCGGCGCCATCTGCGTTTCCTTCGCTGGAACAGCTGGGCGCGACGGCTCCGATGGAGCGTCATCACCTTTCTCGCGAAGAATTTGCGGCTCGACACGGTGCTAGCCCGGACGATATTTCGAAGGTTCGCGCGTTCGCGAAGCAATACGGGCTGCAAGTTGTGGAGGAAAGTCCTGAGCGGAGGTCTGTGTTCCTGGGCGGCACGGTGGAGGCTTTCAGCAAAGCGTTGAGTGTGCAGCTGAATCGTTACCAGCACGCCAGTGGCATGTACCGATGCCGCACCGGCACGCTGCAAATTCCCGCGGAGCTCGATGGAATTATTGAAGGGGTGTTCGGGCTGGATAACCGGCCGCAAGCCACGCCGCACTTTCGTATTTTGAAAGATCCGGCGGGAAAAGTGCGAGCGCAGGCGGCGGGCGCTTCCTACACTCCGATTGTGGTGGCGCGAGCTTACGATTTTCCGGCGGGGACAGACGGGACCGGACAATGCGTGGGGATCGTGGAATTAGGCGGCGGATATAATTCCGCGGACCTGACGAAATATTTTAAAGGGCTGGGAATTTCCTCGCCGAAGATTACGGATGTGGCGGTAGACGGCGGATCGAATTCGCCGACGGGAGATCCGGACGGGCCGGATGGAGAAGTGGAGTTGGATGTTGAGGTGGTGGGGGCGGTTGCTCCTGCGGCGGCAATCGCGATGTACTTCACGACAAATACGGACCAAGGGTTTCTTGATGCGTTGACCACGGCGATTCATGACACGACGAATCGGCCGTCAATTATTTCGATTAGTTGGGGCGGGCCGGAGAGTTCGTGGACGCAGCAGGCGCTGAATTCGTTCAATTCGGCTTGCCAGGATGCGGCGACGATGGGAGTGACGGTTCTAGCGGCTTCCGGAGATAGCGGGTCAACGGATGGTTCCAGCGATGGGAAGCCTATGGTGGACTTTCCGGCTTCGAGTCCTTATGTGATTGGGTGCGGCGGGACTCGGCTGAGTTTATCTGGCGCGAAGATCGGTTCGGAAGTTGTATGGAACGATCTTTCGAGCGACGAAGGAGCGACTGGCGGCGGAGTCAGCGGATTTTTTGCGCTGCCAACGTATCAGCAGACGGCCGGAGTGCCGAAGTCCCCGAGCGGATTTGTGGGGCGCGGCGTGCCGGACGTGGCGGGAGATGCGGATCCGGAGACAGGATACAACGTCGTCGTGGACGGCAGCGCAACTGTGATCGGTGGCACTAGCGCTGTGGCACCGCTGTGGGCGGGTCTGCTGGCGAGGATCAATCAGTCGCTGGGGAAAGATCTGGGATATGTGAATCCGCTGCTTTATGCGAGCAAGAGCGCGGCTACTTTTCACGACATTACAAGCGGAACGAACGGGGATTACTCGGCGGGGCCGGGATGGGATGCTTGCACTGGGCTTGGAAGTCCTGACGGGACAGCTTTGCTCGCGTCACTTGGCGGCGAGCCGAACAGCAAGACTGCGTGATTCGTCTGGAATAGACGTTCCCTACGCGACTGCGATTAGACGAGACGGTGTCACGCTTTGATATTCAAGCTGGAATGCAATCATTCAGTCCGCAGCGCGATGATTGGATCGACGGCGGCGGCGCGGCGAGCGGGCAAGTAGGTGGCGATCATCGCTGATGCGACTAGAACGAATGCTACGCCGGCAAATGTGACGGGATCCGTGGGCGTGACCCCGAAGAGGAGCGATTTCAGCAGGGTTCTCAAACCGAGCGCTCCCACGATTCCGACCGCTACGCCGACCGCTGCAAGAAGCAGGCCCTGACCCAGGACCATCCATAAAATGCCGGAAGGCCGAGCGCCGAGGGCGAGGCGGATGCCAATCTCGCGGACGCGCTGGCTTACCGTGAGCGCCATGATTCCGCCGATGCCGGCAGCAGCGATCAATAGCGCGAGTGCGGCGAAAATTGCGAGCAGGCTGGCGGTAACGCGAGGCGAAGCGACAGATTCGCTTCGCGCTTGCTCCAGGGTCAAAACGTGAGTTACCGCAGCTTGTGAATCAACATCATGAACCGCACGCGTCACCGCGAGGGCCATGGCTTGCGGGTCCGCGATGGTGCGCACGATCAGAGCGGACGCGTTGGCGCCTTCGGTCTGGGGAACATAAAACTCCGGGGCAACTGGATGATCGAGGCCAAATTCACGGACGTCTCCCACAACTCCCACGATGGTGATCCAAGTGTCGCCATTGTCTCCTGAGACGCGCTTGCCGATAGGATCTTCATTGGGCCAGAACTGACGTTTCATGGCGTCATTAATAATCACCACCTGGCGTTCTTTGCCGCCGTCGTCGGTATCGGCAAACTCTCGGCCCTTTAGTAGGGGGATTCGCAAGGTCCGAAAATAATCTTTGGAAATTACGACCTGGTTGCCAACTGCAGGAGCTTCAGCCGGACTTATCTGGCGGCCTTCGATCATAAACGGTCCGGAAAACGCGTTGGCGCCAGCAGAGATGGCTTCAGGCTCCAGCGGATAAAGTCCGGCAAGGGAGGCAGACTCTACTCCCGGTTCCGATTGCACTCGCGTAAGAACCTTCTTGATGATGTCAACAATCTGCTCCTGCTTGGCATACTTGTTGAAGCTGAAGGTCGTGCGCATGGCCAGGACGTGCTCCGGAATAAAACCGGGACTTACTTGCTGGATTTTGATCAAACTGCGCAGCATTAGTCCCGCGCCGATAAGCAGGATGAACGAAAAAGCAATTTGCGAAACGATCAGCGCGCTACGGACACGATTCTTGAAACGTCCGGCGCCTGCGCCGGAACTGCCCTCTTTCAGGCTCGAGGACAAATTCGCGCGTGTAAGAACTGCAGAAAGAGTACCGAACAAAATGCTGGTGCCAAACGCGGCCAAGAGGGTGAAGGCCAATACATGTCCGTCGATTCGAATTTCATGGGCGCGAGGAGTAAGGCGGGCCGCAAAATCCGTCAACAGACGCAGGCTGCTGTAGGCTAACAGCAATCCTAAGAGTCCTCCGACCAACGCAATCAGGAAACTCTCGGTGAAAAGCTGGCGCAGAAGGCGGCTGCGACCGGCTCCCAAAGCGGTGCGAACTGCGATTTCGCGCTCCCTACGCGACATGCGCGCGAGCATCAAATTGCCCACATTGGCGCAAGCAATCAGCAGGACGAATGCGGCAGCGGCCAGTAGCATGAGCAAAGTAGGCCGGGCTTCGTGAATCAATTCTTCCTGAAGAGGCGTAGCTTTGGTCCCATAACCCAAATTGTCCGTATAGGACTTGGGATACTCCGATTTCAACCGGCCCGCAATCGTGGAGAAATCGGCGTTCGCTTGAGAGACGGAAACTCCAGGCTTCAGCCTTCCCAAGACTTCCATCATTCGCCCGTCGCGATTCTCGATCATCCGTTGGGAGGAGCGGAAAGGACAGGCGGAGGTGGGCATGTAAACGTCGGTCTCAGTGGGATACTGCGGCAGCGGCGGAAGCACTCCAATCACTGTATGAACTTTGTCGTTCATCTCGAATGTCTTTCCGACGATCGCCGGATCGCTGCCAAATTTATTTTTCCAGTATTCATAACTGAGCAGCAAAACGGGAGGCGCGCCGAGTTTGTCGTCATCGGGGACAAATGTGCGGCCGAGAAGCGACTTTACCTGGAACAAATCGAAATAATTAGCGGAAACGACCGCAGAGCGAACGCGGTCAGGGTCACCATGCCCGAACAAGATGAACGACATGGCGTGGTATTCCACCAATCCGGAAAGCGTCTGATTTTGTTCTCGATAATCCTGAATTTCATGGGCAGAGAAACCAATATCATCGAGCCCCTGTTTTTGAGCCTGTTGGCGGATAAAAACAAGTTGCTGGCCGTCTGGATATGGCAAGGGGCGAAGCAACACAGCGTGAACCACGCTGAAGATTGCGGTGTTTGCTCCAATCCCCAGCGCCAGAATTATGGTTGCCATTAAGGTGAAACCCGGATTTTTGCGCATCATGCGGCCGGCATAGGACAGGTCCTGTTTCAGGATTTCCCAGTGCTCGCGTGGGGCGGTCTGGAAAATACCTTGAATCGTCTCCCACCAGAGCCTCACGACTCCAGCCAGCCCGCCGCGTTCCCGCACATCACGAGATTGGTCCTCGAAGGTATGCTCCATCTCGCGGCCATAATCGGACTGGAAGTCCGCGGGAAGAACGCGCATCAACGAGCGGAAGATCTTTCTGGACACTGGAACAGACGACGAGTTCATGGCCTCTCCTTGCTAAGCTAGCTCGGGTTTCCGAAAAAGTTTCTTGTTGCGGGCCATAGCCAACAACTCTTCCATGCGCCGAGCTTCGGCCACAGCGACGCGGCGTCCCAATTCGGTAAGGCGGTAATAGCGGCGGCGCTCATCATCGAGACCGGCGGCCGGTCGGTCGGTCGATTCAACGATCCAATCTTCGCCGTTTAGTCGTTTGATGATTCCATAGAGTGTGCCGGCGCTGAGTTGGACTTTTCCGTCCGTCCTCCGCTTCACTTCCTTCAAGATCGCGTAGCCATGCTTTTCGCCGTCTGCCAGGGCCAACAAGACGTGAAACATCGCGGGACTTAGAACTGGTTGGTGTTCTGCTGCACTTGGTTCGGCGGAACGAGCCATGCACATCTCCTTGTAGGTCAAGAGAATACGGTTGCGATACCGTCTTACTATATCGATGTGCTACATACTATACCGTATGACGATATAGTGTCAATACCTTCGACGGTGGAAGCGGAGAAAGGTAAGCGCGAGAGAGCAAAATGAAGCAGGCTAGGCAAGACGACACACATAGCAATGTACCACTCCTCCCTCAGCGGCTGAAGCCGCATTGATTTGGGGTGACTACAGCGCCACTAAAGCCGCGCCCTGATGAGAACCGGAATTGCGACCCAGACTCTAAAAGCGGGAAGATCCGTTTTGAGGGTCGTAAATTCTAATGATGTCATCTTTTACTTCTACGGTGCGGCTGGGATATACGCGGTCGGTTTTTTCGCGCAATTGCTCGAGGGTGGGATACTGGGTGCGGCCGTCGAACCAGCGCGCGTCGTCAATCAGCAAGACGTGACCTCGAACCGGGTGCTCGTAGATTGCGTCGAGTTCTTGCTTCACCGGGGTGGAGATGTCGAAGTCATGGCCGTCGAGCCAGAACAAGCAGGGTTCTTTGAGGGCCGGCAATAACTGGGGCAAAACTTTTGCGCTGTCGCCTTGCAAGACGTGAATATTCGGATGGTTTGCGAATTTCCGCCGGGCGCTTTGCGCTCGATGTTCATCAAGCTCAACGGAATAAATCTCGCGAAAGCGGTCTTTGTTCACGTACAACATGTGCGCGTAGTTCGTGCCGGTCTCGACCAGTATTTGCAAATTGAATCTGGAGGCGAACTCCGCGATCATGCGCTGCTTCACCAGATGCGGGGCGCCGGCTCCAGGAACATTGCGAAGTTTCCACGAAGCATATTCACCCCAGGTCGAAATACTTTTGTAGAAATGAAAAAGCTGGGTTTCGCGGAATGCGTCTCTTAGTTTCGAAGCCATTCAACTGACATCATAAACAAAAGTAGGGCAGGCGCTTCATCATAAAAAACGCCAGTTTAAGCGCTGAAATCTTCCGTGGAATGACACGTGGCGGGCTATCGATCAATCTTCGGATTATCCTGTAGTTAGTTCGAGGGACTTTCCGAAAGCACAGTCCAGATGCCGTAAGACGCCAGTGCTCCGATGCCTCCAAAGAGAATGATGAAGGCGAGTTTCTTGCGGCGGCGTTTCGCGGGAGTGTTGTCTGCATTGTCGCGATAAGGAGCCGCAGCCGGCGCTGGAGTTGCTACGGCCGGCTCCAAATCCATGGTTACGCGGTAAGACTTTCCTTCCGGAATGGTGTGAAGCTCTCCATCATTATCAAGGACCAGTGAGCCGTGGAAGGCGGAGACTATGATTTCCTGGGGATTAACGATGGTCACTTGCCCGTAGGCGGGCTGGCCATTCGACGCTCGAATAACGCCCTGAGGAACTTCAAGCTCGAACTGATCGGCGCCGTTGGAGGAAAAGCCCACGGTGCCGCGCGCTACTTCCGCGAAAAGTGAGTCGGTCCGCTGGCCGAGCGTCGCGGAACTGGATGCGAGAAGATAAAGTTGGGAAGTACCCATTCTAAGCCGCAATGTTCCGCCTGCGTCGGTCTCGACTTTGTCGCCCGGATACACTGTGGTGCCAATGGCCAGCTTCACGTTGGACACCTCCGCACTTTGGGCCTGGACCACCAGGCCGAGCGGCTTTTCGTTCGCGGCGAAACCGGGAAAAGCCATCAGGCTTGCAAGCATCGCGGCAATACAGGACCGAGCAATCGAGCGCATAACTGCCTCCGAGGGGTACTTACACAACCTAGGGGCTGTACTGATAGGGGTCAATCCGCATGCGCCGGTTGGTGGTGTAAGAGGCAATACGAGATTAGCTACGCGGGCTTAGGGGGTCGTCACCGGCTGGCGCTTTGTGAGGCACGGAGGCTATTGGCTGGCGGCGATTATTGCAAGCGGTCGATTTTTGCGGCTAGGATGAAATCGCTTTCCGTGAGGCCGTTAATCTTGTGCGTCCAGGTTTTTACTTCCGCCTTGCCCCAAGTCAAAAATATATCGGGATGGTGGCCCTGTTCTTCGGCTATAGCTCCCACTTTGTTCACGAAGGCAAGCGCTTGGGCAAAATCGGGGAATTTGAATTCGCGCACGATGTGATGGTTCTCAACGACTTTCCACTGCGGCATTTGTCTGGCCAAGCCTTCGAGCTCTTTTCCAGCGAGCGGAGGAACGCCTCCCCGACAAGGCACGCACGTCTTGTTTGCTAGATCGTTCATTAGATACTCCTCGGGCTCGATTTTTGAAACTCGCAGCCGGCGAATCGCAATTGTACAGGAACGGAGAGCTTGCGGCTGGCTCATCGCGAGCCAGTTCTGCTATCCTCTGGCGCACAGAACTGCCCACTGGTCCACCGGAGGAATTATGGCCGAGGAAATTCAAGAGCTTCAAGAGAATGCTGAACATGGGGCGCACGAACCCAGTCTGGCTCCCGTTACGATAACGATGGCGATACTGGCGGTGCTGGTGGCCTCCGTGTCGCTGCTGGGCCATCGGGCGCATACCGAAGAAATTCTGCACCAGACGAAAGCCACCGATCAGTGGGCCTATTACCAAGCCAAAGATATTCGCCGCAGAAATTACGAGCTTTTCCTGGACGAGATTTCTGTTTTCACGCTGCAAAATGCAGAGCAAGTAGCGAAGATCAAAGAAAAATACTCGAAGGAAGTGGACCGTTATAAGGACGAACAGAAAGACATCCAAACCGAGGCCAAGAATGCCGAGAACGAAGTGATGACGGAACAGCACCGCGCCGATCGTTTTGATTTAGGCGAAGTGATGCTGGAAGCGGCGTTGGTGATTTGTTCGATTACGCTGCTCACTCGCAAGAAAATATTCTGGATAATGGGAATTGTGCTGGGGCTGGCGGGAGTAGTGACAGCTTGTCTCGGACTGATGATTCACTAACAGTCGGCTCGGCCTGCCGCCGAGTTTAGCGGTGGCCTGAAGCTGCGGATTTGGATTCGACGTACGCGCGCACGTATTCCGCGAAAGCTTTCTCCAGCCTTAAAGTAACTGGGCCGGGAGCGCTCGCGATTCGATGGCCGTGGATCTCGCTTACTCCCAGCATGCTTCGGTTGGTAGAAGAAATAAAAACTTCGTCGGCGCTGTAAAGATCTTCCGGAAGCAACGTGCGTTCCGAGACAGGCGTGCCGACACCCGCGCCAATTTCCAGCAGCACGCTGCGTGTAATACCTGAGAGGCATCCTGAATCGAGCGGAGGTGTGTAGACGCGTTCACCGCGCACACAGAAAATATTTGCGGCGGTGCACTCGGACACTTCGCCGCGCTCGTTGAGCATCACTGCTTCGTCAAATCCCGCTTGACGGGCTTCGTGAAGGTTCCAAACATTATTGAGCCAGGAAGTGACTTTCACGCCAGCCAGGGGCGAGGCCGCATGGCGTCCATTTTCGCGCAGGCCGAGTCTTACGGGCTCGCGATAGGACGGAAGATCGGAGGAGTACAGGATCAAATCGGCAGGCGGAAAATTTTCGTTGCTGCTCCAAAATCCCTGGTTGTAAACGGCGTAGATTCGTGCGCAGCCTTCGCGGACTTGATTGGCGCGCAGAAGTTGATCGAGTTTGGCGCGGACATCCGCGGGGTCGAATGGAAAAGGGCAGTGGGTACGCTCGGAGTCGCGCTCCAGGCGCTTCCAATGGCGTTCGAACGCGAAGGGAATGCCGCTAACGATGCGTATGGTTGTGAAGAGGCCCCAGCCGTTCAAGAGGCCGGCTTGCCCGGGCGAAAGGCGCACTTCCTCAACGGGCAGAAGGTGATCGTTATGGAATGCGAAACGATGAATCAATGCGATTCCTCCCAAAGGAACGAGCCATTCTATCGCACAATCGCTTTTGCGCTATGGACGCGCAATGGGCTCGGCGTGGACGGGCGGGATCGCAAATTTGGGCTCCAGCTTTTTCCGTTTTCGGGTATTGACACTTACGGTGCCGAGGGCCTAAATTGAAGTTGTCGATTCGGAGGGAATTATGCGCGCACTCTCCCGCTGTGCTCTTATCGCAATCTTAACCACTGGGCTGCTGAATATTCCCGCTTATGGCGCGGATGAAAAGCCTTTGGGCCTGGTGATGCAGGCGGAGAACGCTCATATCGGCAATGCGAACGTCGCGATCGGAACGACGATTTTCCCGGGCGACACTTTGGCGACTGAAGCGGGCGGCACTTTGCGGCTGAATTTCGGAGCCAGCCAACTCTATCTGCTGTCGGCAAGTTCGGCTACTTTGTCTACGAATGCCAGTCCGACCATGGTGCATGCAGTGGTGGGTCACGGGACTGTTGGTTTTAGTTCTAGCGGCAGTGATCACGTCGAGCTTGAAATTCCCGAAGGTGTTTTGCGCGCGGCGAACAGCGAACCAGCGTATGGCCAGGTGACAATTGTCGGGCCGCAAGAAGTGATCATCTCAGCGTATCGCGGAACGTTGGCACTGGACCACGACGGAGATACACGTGAAATTCCAGCGGGCAAGTCCTTCCGCGTAACGATGGACCTGGAACCGGCCGCGTCGCCACAGCCGCAAGCGCCTGCGGGAGTGGGCGGTGGAAGCCCAAAGAAGGCTTTGAATACAAATACGCTCGCGTGGGCAGCCGTGGCGGTTGCAGCTGCCGGCGGAACGGCATATGGGATTTGGTACGTGCTGTCTGAAAGTTCTTCCGCACCGAACTGAGCCGTCAAGTTCGGAATTTCTCTTCTAACTTGTTCCTTTTTCACCGCACGATTTTTCCCTTCAGGTTGTCCCTCGCTCCAACGGGATAAAGCGCTTTCCGTCCATTAAAAATAGAGCACATCCGGATGCCGTAATGCGATGGATGGCGTCCAACAGTTATATGCTAGATTTGCACCTCAGAGAGTGTTAACTAAAAAATGAACAAGCCTAAGGCACGGACGGCGATCTGTTTTTTACTGGCTATTTGCGTTATTCCCACTTTCTCCTCCGGCTCGGCGCCGGATTCGCTATTGCAAATCATGCAGGATGAATTGAAGCGCGCCAACGCGTCTCTGGCGAAGTCCGATCCCGCGCCTTATTACTTGAGTTATGCGGTTGCCGACATCAACGGCACTGTAATCGTGGCGATGAACGGCAGCCTGGTGCTTTCGACCAGCGTTCAGCGGCGGGAAGCGGACGTGATGATGCGGGTGGGGTCACCGGCTCTGGACAACACGCACAGTAACAAGAATCGGGCGTCCGGAATCACGTCTGGAACCCTGCCATTGAATAACGACCGGGACGCTATTGCGCGGGTGCTCTGGCAACTCACAAACCGCGGATACGACCAAGCCTCTTCCGCGTTTTTGACGGTGAAGACGAACACGGCGGTGCAATCGGAAGAGGAAGATAAGTCGCCGGACTTTTCAAAGGAATCTTCACAAGAGCACGTGGGCGATGCGCTGGCGGTTGCGCCGTTGAACCAGAAACAGTGGGAAGACCGCGCACGGAAGATTTCGGGAGAGTTTTTGAAATATCCCGAAGTGTACGATTCCACAGTGTACTTGCAGGTCAGCGATGACCGTTCGTATCTGGCCACGAGTGAAGGCACGGCGGTCGTGCGTCCCAGCGCGCTCAGCCGGCTGGTTATTCAGGGAGAGACGCGCGCGGACGACGGCATGGAATTGATGCGCGTGGAGACTTTTCAGGCACCTTCCGCCCAGGAGCTGCCGTCGGATACCGAACTACTCGCCAAAGCCGACGAAATTTCTGAAGACTTGAAGGCTTTGCGGGCTGCTCCAACGGCTGAACCATATGCGGGGCCCGCCTTGTTGTCCGGACGAGCTGCCGCCGTTTTCTTCCACGAAGTGCTGGGACACCGCCTGGAAGGACACCGGCAGCGCGATGAGACAGAAGGTCAAACGTTCACGAAGAAAATAAACCAACTGGTTCTTCCTTCATTCTTGACGGTGGTAGATGATCCCACGTTGAAAGAGTTGAACGGAGTGAAGCTGGCGGGATCGTACGATTTCGATGACGAAGGAGTGCCGGCGGCTCGCGTGGAAGCGGTAGAAAACGGCGTCTTGAAGAATTTTTTGATGTCGCGAATGCCGAACAAATATTTCGAGCATTCAAATGGGCATGGACGCAGGCAACCGGGATTGATGGCCACTGGCCGCCAGGGAAATTTAATTGTAACCTCCACAAATACCGTGCCGGACTCCGAGCTTCGCAAGAAGTTTATTGAAGAGATCAAGAAGCAAGGGAAACCGTACGGCCTTTATTTCGACGATATTCAAGGCGGCTTCACGCTGACTGCGCGTGCTATGCCGCAAGCGTTCCAGGTGCTGCCGGTGATGGTGTACCGCGTGTACGCCGACGGCCGGCCGGACGAACTTGTGCGCGGTGTGGATATCGTGGGCACACCGTTGCTTTCGCTGAACAATATTATGGTAACGGGAGACACCATGCAGGTATTCAACGGAATCTGCGGCGCTGAATCAGGTTGGGTTCCGGTGGCAGCGGCTGCGCCGGCCATGTTGTTTTCGGAAATTGAGGTTCAGAAACAACGCAAAGGGACGGAAAGACCTCCCATCCTTGCGCCCCCAGAGCCGAGCACCGCTTCCTCTTCCAATACGCAGTCCAAGGCGAGGCGCTAGCGATGCAGACGACCGCAAAAAACCGCCAGCTTTGCCTGACCTTTTACATTGCAATGGCTACTAGTGTGTTTTTGTCGTGTGGCTATGGGGACGGCGCGCAGCAGAATAAACCGAAAACGGACAATCCCCCAAAGGCTTCGGCGCCCAACGGCGCTTCCGATACAAGTGCAGCTTCTTCCGATCCAGTGATTCGAGCAATGCGTGAGGAGTTGGAGCGCTCGAAATCGCAGGTGAAGATGGAAAATGTGGCAGCTCCGTACTACATCGAGTACCGGCTTTCCGACGTGACGGACTACAGCGCCGAAGCGGCGTTTGGCGCGCTGCGACAGCATCAGAACACGCACGGACGCAGCGTAAGAGTCGTGGTGCGGGTTGGCGATTATAAACAGGATAGCTACTACGGGCCTGGCGTTGGCGTGGTGGAATTTGCGCCGCTGGACAATGACGATATTGCGCTGCGCCGGCAATTATGGATGGCCACGGATCGCGCTTACAAAATGGCAAGCGAAGCGCTTGCGGGCAAAAAGGCGCTGCTGAGCCAGTACAGCGCGGAACAGCCCTTTGACGATTTCGCGAAGGCCCCGGCGTTGCAATCCATGGAGCCGCTGGCAAAGCTCGAATTCTCTCCCGAGACGTGGGAAAAGGCGCTGGCAAAGTCCACGGACCTTTTTCGATCGGATCCGAAAATCCAGTCGCTATCGGCCCGTGCCACCTTTCGCGCGGTGAACGAATATTTTGTGAATACGGAAGGAACGATCACTCGCCAGGGCAATACATGGTATCTGGTTCAGCTTTCCGGCGAAACACAAGCGGAAGATGGAATGCGGCTGGGGCGCTCTCCCTACTACATGACGGCGAAAGCTTCAGAGCTGCCGGACGCCGCTAAATTGGAATCCGATACGACGAAAATGCTGGAAACGCTGAAGAGACTTCGTGAAGCGCCGCTAGTGGAAGAAGATTATCGCGGGCCGGTGCTTTTTTCAAATGATGCCGCGACTGACGTGTTCTACGGCATGATCGGAAGCAATGTGCTGGGGGTTCGGCCCAAGCCGGGCGATTCAGCGCGCACCACGGGGAAATTCTCTTCGAACTATAAGGGCCGCGTACTGCCCACGTTTCTATCGGTGGTAGATGATCCCACGATAAAATCTTTTCAGGGGCACAGCCTGATAGGGAGCTATGAGGTGGATGAGGAAGGAGTCCGCGCGCAAACCGTACCGGTGATTACGGACGGCATGCTTATGGAGTATTTGCTGGGCAGAATGCCGATCCGGGATTTTCCTGATTCCAACGGACACGGGCGCGCGGCCCCGGGGCAAGCCCCCAGTCCGAACATTGGCATTTTGATGGTGAAATCAAAGGACGCGCTCTCAACCGAGAACATTAAGAAAAAACTCATTGAACTATGCAAAGAAGAGAACAAGGAGTACGGATATTACGTCGAAACACTGTCGGGGTACGAACCGCGGCTGCTTTATCGCGTGTATGTGAATGACGGGCACGAAGAACTGGTGCGCGGTGCTGTTTTCAACGAGCTGGACACGCGCACTCTGCGGAACGATCTGGTGGCCGCAGGAGGCGATCCGCTAGTGAGCAATCGCGAAGGGCAGGTCCCCAGCACGGTGATCGCGCCTTCCATTTTGTTTGATGAGCTCGAAGTGAAGCGCACGGATCAAAAGAACGCCAAGATGCCGGAGTATCCGCCCCCTGCGCTCACACCGGGCCGCTAGAACCGGAAGAAAAATCTTGCCCTCAGCGGGTCGGGAACTGAAAGCGCATTCCAAAGCGGCCGGCAATCGGCAAACCCAGCTCAGGGACGGGAGTGGCTGCGGTGGAGTATTGTGCGTTAAAAAGATTTTCCACCGCGGCGAAAAATTCCACGCCCTTTCCAACGCTTCTGGCAACCATCACGTCCATCACGAAGAAACTGCCTAGCGGGAATTGATTTTGATCGTCGTCGAACTGCTTGCCTATGAAACGGCCATCGACTGAGACCAAAATAATTCTGGGGTTCGCGTATCGCGCCTGAAAGGTGAAGGCGTTGTGCGGCACCTGCGCCACCCACAGACCGACTAAAGAGTTCCCACTCGGAAAGCTCGCTACTTTCGAATCCACATATTGATAGCCGGTGCTTAGCTGAAAGTCGCGCGTGATATGCGCGATGGCGTCCAGGTCGAATCCCGGCGCGGTTGTGCGTCCCAGATTTTCGCGCACGCGAATAATGGTGTTCGGTACGGGCGCCGGGCAAAGCGGATCGTTATTGGGAGGCGGCTGGCAGGTGACGTTGGCAACCGGATCGACAATCTGGTTGAAGAAAAATGTTCCTTGCAACTCCATGTGCCGGTTGAATCCGTAAATATTGATGCCGGTGTCGGTTCCGGTGAGGTGTTCGGCAGTAAGTCCAGAGTTGGCTTCGGTGATCACATTTCCCTGCCGGAACGAGCGATACAGCTCGTTCAGGCTTGGAGCGCGGAAGGCTCGATACACGGAGGCGGTCCACGAGATATTGGGATTAATTTGGTAGAGCAAAGTCATGCGCGGGCTGAAGGCGTCGTTTGAGCGGTCCGGGAAATTCACATTGGGAGAAGTGCACGGCGAAGTCACCTGACTGCAAATTATGGAAGCATCGAAATTACGCCAATAATCGACGCGCGCGCTGACGGTAAGCAACCAACGCGACGTAATCTGGATTAAATCTTCGCCGAATATCCCCAGCGTGCGTTGACGCCCGCCTGATGATTTGTCGAAGGAATTCATTCCGCTGGAAAAGAATATTTCGTTGCTAACGCCGATTTCTTCGTGTTCGTCGAAGCCGGCGATGACCGTTTGACGCTTTCCGAATTTTCGCGACCAGAGCGCGGATCCGCCCACGCCCTGCGATGGGACCGTCTGCAAATCGGTTAAACTTTCGCTATCACGGTTTGTGGCCACCGCAGAAAAGCTTTGGTGGTAGGTTTGGACGTCAGCATAAAACCGCGCCGTAAGGGAGCCGAAATCGCCTAGGCTTAAATTGGCGCCCAGCGCTCCTTGGCCCAGCTTGGTCTCGTTTTTCTGAAGCGGGGTGCCATTGTCGCGAGATTCATCGAGCAGCCAACCGCGCGCGAAGATCTCGTCCTGGCTGCCGATTTTTCTGCCGATCATCAAGTCGGCGGTACCGTGATCAGAGCCAGCCTTGGTGTCGACGGTTCCACGGAAAGACTTCGGGACCAGAATGTAGCCGTCGGTATTAAAGACCTCACCGGCAAAAGTGGATTCCCAGGGGCCTTTTTGACCGCCAGCCGAAAGCGAAAGATCGGGAGTGTTTTGATTTCCGTAGGAGGTTTCCAACGAAATTCCAGCAGGCTGGGCGGGACGAGTTATGAACTGGACCACTCCTCCGAGTGCATCGCTGCCATAGAGGCTCGATCCACCTTCTTGAGAAATTTCCACGCTGGCGACGGATTCAGCCGACACGCGATCCCAATAAACCCAGGCACCGAAAGGATCGTTGATGGGAATACCGTCTTCAAGAACTAGGGCGCGACTAGCTCCGTTGGCGCCCAAGCCGCGGAGTGAGATCCCTTGCGTAGTGGGATTGGCAACGCGGCTGCTGAACCGCCGATAGAGGCTGAACCCCGGGACCTGGCGCAAGTCGTCATCCAGCGTGAGAGCCGGCGTCGCCTGGAGGTCGTCGCGCGTAAGCTGGATGTCGCTCGCCGGAAGATCGCTCAATAGCGTTGGCGTGCGGTTGGCAGTGACGACAATTTGTTGGGTTAAAGAGAGCGGAGCCAGAACGATATCTATGTGCACAGGTTTTGCGGCTAAAGCGTTCCAATCTTGCTGGAACTTTTGAAACCCGTTGGCGGTGACTGTAATCGTGCCGGAAGTTCCTGGAACATTGTCGAAGGCGAAACTTCCTGATGAATTTACAGGTGTGGCGGCTGAGAAGGCTCCCGATTTCAGCTCAACTTGGGCGCTGGAAACGGAAGCGCCGCTGGAATCATGCACGGTGCCTTCGACTTGCGTGCTATCGACGGCGCGCGATTGAGCGTTTGCGGAAACTGTAGTCATAAGGACAACGTACGAAAACACACACGAACAAAGTAAGAAAGTCATTCGACGGATCTTTTGAAGAGGTCGCGGACTAACGATTGTCACGTCAGTTGCCTGCGAGGCTAATGCGCAGAATTACCCGAAATTTTGTCATGGGCGCTCATAATAACTCAGGATGAACCAGTTAACTATTGCGGCCTCGGTTCAGTTTCGTGAAAGGCAATGAATCATGGCGATATGTTATCTTGACGAGTGGGGCTCCGCGTCCTTAGGAGGTAGTGATGGGTACGCCGTCGATGCGACGCAGCGATCGTGTTTCGTTGACCGTGCTGCTGGAAGCTTCGGGGACCGATAGCAACGGTCAGGAGTTTAAGGAGCCGACTCGCACGCTGCTGATCAATCGCGGAGGCGCGGTGATCATCTTGGAGCGGGACTTGAAGCCCGAGCAACAGATACACATCAGGCGCCAGGCGGGGGCCGATTCCCAAAAGACCGTTTCGGCCAGGATTGTGGGCGAATTTGGCCGCCAAAAGGATGGACACCTTTACGGGATCGAGATTCTGGACAATGAAAATGATTTCTGGAAGATTGAATTCCCGCCGATTGCGGATTCCACAGAAGCGGTAGCACGCATGCTGTTGCATTGCAGCTATTGCAAGAGCCGCGAGGTAGCTTATTTGAACGAACTCGAGCTGCGCGGGTTTGAAACGAATCGCGGCATCGCGCGGCATTGCAAAACTTGCGGTGTTCCCAGTATTTGGACGCAGGCTCCCCACGAAGATGAGAAGCAGCGGTCACTGCGAGCCGCTCGCGGAAAAGGCGCGCGCGAAGCGGACCAGATTCCCGGTGGCGAGGAACAGCGAGCCCGCCAACGAATGCGTATGAAAACGCGGCTGACCGCCTGCATACGTCAGCCGGACAGCGACGACGAGTTAGCCGTTTGCGAAGACATTTCGCCAATTGGAATGTGTTTTCGAAGCAAACGCCGCTACGACACGAAAGCGGTGATTCAAGTGGCTGTTCCCTATTCACCGGATGCCGCGAATATCTTCCTTCCGGCCAACGTGGTGTATTCGGAAGAAATTCCCAGGGCGGGGCTTTTCAGGCATGGCGTGGAGTACCGCAGAGTGGGTCCTCGAGCGCGCTAGATCGCAGCGGTGCGCGAATCTTCCAGCTAAAATTTCAGGCGACCGGCACGGCGGAGCGTTCTCGACTGCGGCGCTGTAGGTATTTCATGACGATATTGAGGTACACGTTTCCGCCAGAAGTTTCAAAACAGAGAATGGTCGCCTCGGAATCCTTTCCCGTCTGCGCGCACTGCTCTTGAGCCACTACTTCCGGAGGAAAGACTTTGAATTGAAATCCGCCGTCGTTTAGCTGGGTTACGGCGTTGCCGATGACCATGTTGGCGAGCTCGCACACCGTTTCTCGAACGATCGCTTCATCCGGAGCAACGTCCGTGCCGAAAAGCATGCTGGCGACTTGCGCCGCTGCGCCGGGGTCCATGTCCAGAATTACGCGGCCCTCGATTTGTCCGCGAAAAGTAACCAACGCCGCAGCGCCTTTACGACGATATCCTTCCACTTCCATGGTAAGGTCCACGATTTTTGCGGGCGCCTTCATCATCTCGGCGAGCACTGCGTCCAGCGAACCGATGAATGGTTGGATCAGATCCATCCTCATCGAGATTTCTCCTCGCCGGCGCCGACTGTCTCGGTGACGCCATCGTCATTGAGAACGTAACGGATGATTTCGTAGAGCGCGTCGGGCTTGACCGGTTTTTGGACGAAGTGGCGCGCGCCCTTTTGCAAGGCGGCAAGAATATTGTCCTGATAGCCGACAGAAGAAACCATGACGATGCGGGCGTCAGGATGCTCCTGGACGATTCGCTCGACGGCTTCGATGCCTTCCATCTGCGGCATGGTGATGTCCATCAGAACGATGTCAGGCTTGGTGCGAGCGTATTCAGTGATGGCGGTGCAGCCATCGCCGGCTTCGCCGATTACCTGGCCGCCAAACGATTCGATCATCTTCGCGAGGCTCTTTCGCGCGAAGACGGAATCGTCCACGATCAAGTAGCGGACGGGTTCGCTGTCTTTTTTTCTGGTTAAAGCGTCAAACTGTTTCATAACCATCTCCTTCGGAAATCGTTCTCATCAATCACTGCCGCCAAGAATCTTTGCCGGCACTGGTTCGGCCGGCGCACGCTCCACCGAACATTTGGATTGCAACACACCGGAAAGATTAGAAAGCGAGATGACACGCGAAGCGAAGCCGCGCTCGATGGCGGCGCGAGGCATGCTGTCGACCACACAAGAGTCGGGGCTTTGGACCAGCGTAAGACCGCCCGCGGTGCGAACTGCGCCCAGGCCGGCGGCGCCATCGTCACCCATGCCAGTCATCAACACCGCGATGGCGTTGCTGCCGAATTCCTGCGCTACCGATTGGAAAAGGACGTCCACTGACGGACGGTGCCCGTTCACTCTGGGCTGATCAACCAGGATGGCGATGTTGCCGTGCTCCATTCGCCGAACTTTCATATGGCGATTTCCAGGACAGATCAATGCGCGGCCCGCCAGCAACAGGTCGCCCGATTGCGCTTCTTTCACTTCGATGGCGGAAGATTCATGTAAGCGCCGCGCAAACATATCGGTGAAGCCCTCCGGCATGTGCTGCACGACCAAGAGACATCCGGGAAAATCTTCAGGAAGCTGCGAAAAGAGATATTGCAAAGCGTTGGGACCGCCGGTGGAGATGCCGATGGCGACGACGCGCGAAGGCCAGTTAGGCATAGCGGTCGGCTTGCGCTCTCTGCGCTTGGTGGAAGGCACCGTGATAATCATCTTCGGAGCGCCTGAAGCGGCAGCCACCTTTATTTTCAGCGCAAATTCGGCGGCAATATGTTCGATGCGGCCCGAAGCGGCATCTTGCGGCTTGGTGACAAAGTCGAAAGCGCCCAGGGAGAGAGCCTTTAGCGTGATGGAGGCGCTGCGGTCGGTCTGCGCGCTGAAGACGATAACGGGAACGTGATGCTTGCGCGTAATCTGGCGCAGCATCTCAATTCCGTCCATGCGCGGCATGTCCAGATCAAGCGTCACCACGTGCGGATGCAGCTCGGCGATCTTTTTCAGACCCATCTCTCCATCCATCGCAGTGCCGACAACCTCGATGTTGGGATCGCGATGTAGCACTTGGGGAATGAGCTTCCGCATCAGCGCCGAATCATCGACCACCAGAACGCGAATTTTTGCGTTGAGGCTCATGCGATGGCCCCCACGGGTTGAATTCTGGACAGATGTGAAATTACCGCCGGTACGTTCAATATGAGCACCACGGTTCCATCACCGAGTATGGAAGCACCGCTGACTAGCGGCGAAGTTACCAGGCGATCTTCAAGAGCTTTGATCACCAGCTCTTCTTCGCCCATCAAACTGTCAACGGCGAGTCCAAACTTCCGGCTTCCGGAGCCGATCACAATCACAAAAATTCGCTTCTCACGCGCGCGGGCGGCTTGCGATTCAAGGCGTTCGAGGCGCACTAGCGTGAGAACTTGATCGCGTAACTGAAACACCTCGTGATTATCCACGCGATGGATTTCGCCTTCTGATACACGCGTAATTTCCACGACCATGGCGAGAGGCACGGCGTACAGCCTTCCCGAAACGTGGAAGAGAAGCGACTGAATGCTGGCGAGGGTGAGCGGAACCATCAACCGGAAAGTTGTGCCTTGCCCCAACTCACTTTCAAGCTCAATGGAGCCCTTCAAATTATCGACTGCGGATTTAACGACATCCAAACCGACGCCACGGCCGGAAATTTCCGTTATTTCGTCCGCGGTGCTGAGGCCGGGCGCGAAAATTAGGTGCATGATGTCGGAATCGTTCAGACGCGCCGTTTCGTTCGCCATTACGATGCCGCGCTCGATAGCGCGACGCAGAATTTTGTCCCGATCGAGGCCGCGCCCGTCATCGGAGATTTCGATTACGACCTGGTCGCCTTCATGATACGCATCCAAACGAACAGTCCCGCGGACGGGCTTTCCGGCGGCTTGGCGCTCAGCGGCGGTTTCAATTCCATGATCCGCTGCGTTGCGAACCAGGTGCGCGAGAGGCTCAGCCAGAGCGTCCAGAATGCCTTTGTCCAAATCTGTGTTTTGGCCGGCGACTTCGAGATTAATGTCTTTGTTTCGTGACTTGGCCACATCGCGCACGACGCGCGGGAAGCGGCGGAAGAGCTGTTCCACCGGAACCATGCGTATTTTCATGACGGACTTTTGAAGTTCGCCGAGAACGCGAGATTGAAAGGCCAGGGCATCGGCGAATTTTCCACGCAGGGGATCTTTCGGATGGGCGCGCTCGAACTCGTTAATGGTGCGCTGTAGCATAGACTTTCCGATAATCAGCTCGCCCACTAAATTCATCACCACGTCGATGCGGCCGGCGTCCACGCGCAAGGTATTTTCCGCGGCGGCGTACGCCAAACCCGAAAACGTGCCGCCTTCGCGTGATTCCTCTTGATGGTCAAGGGCTGCGTCCGATCTGCCGGCATCAGCCTTGGCCGATAGCGCTGCTGCTTCCGCTTCCACCAGAATCTCAAGGAGATCGCGAGGAGGAGCTTCAACGACAGCACATTTCACAACTGATATGCGCGAAACCACCGACGGAACCTGGCAATGCTTCCGAATCCAGTCAATCGGCTTCTCGCTCGAAAGTGCAGCTTCGATCAAATTTGTGTTGGCAGCCTGGGCGGCGCTCTCGGGGCGCAGAAACATAATTCTCCCGGCGCCGTCGAGTGCTTTGCGGACGAGTTCGAAAGCCGCGGCTGGAAGCATCGATTCCGAATCCAGATAGAGCGCGATGTTATAAACCGATTCGCCGCGGCGGAAGGCTTCGGCGATCATCAGGCGCTCATATTCGTTCCAATCAAACTTCGCTTCGTCGGAAGCCTTTTCAGGAGCAACGGCGCTCTTATGCAAGAGGCGGTTGATGTGATCGCGCAGGGCGCCGCCATCGGGAGGCTGCAGATGGTCGCGATAGGCCGCCAGCATTTCGTGGAAGGTGTCCGCTGCGGTCAGCACGACCTCGGGAATCAGCGCAGCGTTTTCCTTGGCCAGTTCCGGGGTAAGGACGTCTTCGAGCTCGTGCGCGAGTTCGCTGAGTTCGCGAAAACCGCAAGCCGCCGAATCGCCTTTTAAAGTGTGGACCGCGCGCCGAACACTGCGAAGGTTTTCCTTGTCGGCTGGATGTTCTTCCAGCGCAAGGCCGGCTTCGTTCATGTTCTGAAGAATCTCCGCGGCGCTCTCGAAAAAAAGCTCGCGAAGTTCGGATGCGCGATCGTCGGGCAAGAAGCTCACGGCGTCCCCTCAATTTTCTGGTACACGGTCGCGCTGTTTTGATGAATCATGTGAAATTTCGTGGTGAGTCCGAAGAGACTTTCCGCATGCCCGACGAAGAGATAGCCTTCGGGATTCAAGCAACGGTGGAATTTGTCGATTAGGCGCTTTTGTTCCGGCTCGTCAAAATAGATCATCACATTGCGGCAGAAGATCACGTCGTTACGCAGAGGCAGATATTCGGTTTTCAGGTTGTGAAAGTCGAACTGAACCAGGCTTTTCAGTGCGGGCTTGACGGAATATTTGTCGCCAACCTTGTCGAAGTAGCGCAGCCGGCAGGTGTAATCCACCGTTTCCATCTGGGCCTCGGTATAAATTCCCTGCTGTGCCGTGAGCAGCGCCGAATAATTGATATCGGAGGCCAGGATTTCAACTTTCCACGGCGGAGGAATCAGCGGCTTCGGCGTGGGCATCTCAAACGGAAGCGGATTTCTCAAATAGTAGTAGGCCAGCGCATCGCAAACTAAAAGAGCAAGCGTGTAAGGCTCCTGGCCGGTGGAGCATCCCGCGCTCCATATCTTCAAGGACCAATCGCGGCGTTCCTGCTTCCGCTTCAGGATTTCTTCGAGCGTCACTTTTTGAAAAAGATCGAGTTGCGGACGAATGCGGAAAAAGCTGGTCTCATTTACGGTCAAGTTCTCTAAAAGGGATACGAGTTCTTGTTTACCCTCGCGGCTCGTAAGCAAACGGTAGTAGGTGTAAAACGAATCCATCTGGCAAGCTTTTAGGCGACGTTGCAAACGATCTTTCAGGAAGTGCGTGCGGCGTTCGTCAAAATACATGCCGCATTCCTGATAAACCAGCGTTTGCAAGAGCTTCAATTCGGCTTCTGTGAGTGGCACGGGCGTCGCGAGAGTTGTAGTGGACATTCGTTCCTCAGTGTTGCCGCTTCCTGCCAAATCCGTACTTATCTCTCTAGATGGCCCGCTGGAACTGCGTCAATCGAATCGGCCACGTCGTCCAGACGGCGGAGTTCGCCGCGTTGGAGAATTTTGTTAAGGTCGAGCAGAATGATCAGACGTCCTTTCAGCTTCCCGACACCTGTGATGTAGTTCAGTTCGCCTTCCTGGAATACATCCTGTGGAGCTTCAATCTCAGACGGGGGGATGCGCAAGACTTCGGATGCAGAATTCACCATCAATCCAATCAGACGATTCTCCAACTCGACCACCACGATGCGGTTTTTCTTGCTAGGCTCGCCTATTGTTTCGTGGAAGCGTTTGCGCAAATCGACGACCGGAATAATCCTGCCGCGAAGATTGATTACGCCTTCAATATAGTCGGGCGCGTTTGGGACAGATGTAATAGCCGGTACGCGCACTATTTCGCGCACCAATGAGATGGGCACGGCGAAAGTTTCGCGTCCGATGCGGAACCCTACAAGCTGCAGTTCTTTGTCCATGTCTGGATGTATGCGCCTCTACGAGTGTGCCAATTCCGCGTACTCTTCCCGAGTTTGCCGCTCCGCTCCTGCAGGCATACGGCGGGAAGCATGACGGCGGCTCTCGGAGATTCCTTCATCCAAGACAAAGCGGTCCATCGATTCCAGCAGCGCGCGGGAAAGTTTTGACATCTGTTCGGCCGCTGCCGCCAGTTCGGATGAACTCGAACTTGACTGCTGCACGAGTTCGCGCATTTTTTCCATCGCCCGCACCACGCCTTGTGCTCCGGAAGCCTGCTCTTCCACCGACGAATTGATTTCCTGCGTGATTTCGGTCAAGCGGTTGGTAGCCTTGGCGATCTGCGTGGATCCGCTGGACTGCTCCATAGTTGCCGCGCCAATTTCCTGGGAGAATTTGTAAACCTCGGAAACTACGTCGGAGATTTTTTCTAGCGCGAAGCTAAGGTCCTTGTTCAACAACAGTCCTTCCTGGACCATGCTGGTGCTCTTCTCCATGTTGTCCACGGCTTCGCGGGCTTCTTTTTGTATGCCCTGGATGAGTTCGGAAATTTCCTTGGTGGACTGCGTGGATTTCTCGGCCAGCTTGCGCACTTCTTCGGCGACCACGGCAAAACCCAATCCGTGCTCCCCCGCGCGAGCGGCTTCGATGGCCGCGTTCAAAGCCAAGAGGTTGGTTTGTTCGGCAAGATCGTCGATGACTTCGATAATTTTTCCGATGTCATCGGCACGGCGCCCGAGAACGTCGATAATTTCGGCCGAAGATTGAATTGCATGGCTGGTGCGGTTCAATCCCTCGGTGGCTTTATCCATGGTTACCATGCCGGTTTGAACTTCTTCGCGCGAGCGGTGCGATATATCCACCAGGAGCTTCGCGGTGTCCGCCACGCGCTGAATCGAAGTGACCATCTGATCAATGGAGGCAGACGTTTCGGCTACGCTGGAAGCTTGCACCTGCGTGTTCTTCACCACGTTTTGCACGTTGATGCTCATTTCGTGCATGGTGCTGGTGACTTCATCAATTGCAGATGCCGCTTGCACGCTTACTTTCGCCGACTCATCGGAGGCGCTGGCCATCTGTCCGGAACCGCTGGCCACTTGCGAAGCGCTATCTCGCACTTGACGAACCAGATCGCGCAGACCTTGCGTCATTCTTGTGAAAGCTAACGCCATAGTGTCTTGAGGAGAACGCGGTTTGACGGAAACCGACAATTGACCCTCTGCGATTGCCGCGGAAACGGCCGCCATTTCCTTCAGGTGCACAATCATTTTGTTGAAGTTGGACGCGAGTATTCCAACTTCATCATGCCGGTTAATATCGATGGACTGATCCAGGTCGCCGGATTCCCCGATGCTGTGAGCCACTTCGATCAGGTGATACAACGGCTCTTTAATGGATTTTGCGGTGGCGAAAGCGACGAATCCTCCAAGCAGGATCGCAAGCAGCGTTCCGACGGTGGTGATGATGGTGCTCAATGCAGTCGCGGACGCGGCGGAGGTGTTCGAATCATCGAGCGATTTGCGAACGGCCAGGCTCGCCTCGTCCAGAACGGCGGAGGATTTGTTGAACCAGGAATTGGGATCATGCTGTAGATAAAAAATCTGCAGATCCGATACAGTGGCGTCGCCGGCATCCACTTGATGACGCTTCGCAATCATGGGCTTGGCGAAATCCTCGGCCCAACTGTGTTCGCCAGTCTCGACCTGAGCGAAGGCAGACTTGAGGCCGGCGTCGTTCGCCTTGCTCTCAACGTCTTTCAAAAGCGAGGACAGATCGCTGACGCCTTTGTTGGTCTTGTCTTCGTCGCGAAGGTCGCCGCTAAGCAGATAATTGCCCAGGTATAGGCGATTCTCCATCATCTGGAAGCGGACGCTTTCGATGGCCTTCACGTCGGAGAGCGTGGATGCGACCGTGGCCCGCGCGCTATATTCGCGCCTCACCGTGAAAATGTTGATGATAAAGAGAACCAACATAATGGCGAGTACGGCGCCAAACCCCAGGTAGAGCTTCTTCCCAATTGTCATATCGTGACGCCTCCACTTCCCGCCCATTGAAGCTTCCGCTCGCAAAGAGCGGTTACCGCCCCTAGTTGCCCTGCGGGTTAAACTCGAATTCGACCATTTCCACGGTGTCTTTCGCTGCCGGCTCAAAACGCCATTTCTTCAGAGCTTCCAGTGCGGAATTTATAAGTAAGGGACTTCCACCGATTACTTTTGTAGTAAGCACATGGCCGTCGGCAGCCACGGTGGCCTCAATCTTTACTTTTCCTGAGACGTTCATCTGCTTCGCAAGCGAAGGATAATCCGGCACGACCCGTGTACGAACCTTCCGCCTGGCAGCTTCCGCCGAATTTTCCTGTCCCCAAGTTCTGTGTATGACTGCGAATGAGCCAAAGAGAAAAATTGCAAGCACCAAAACAGCAATACTTGGCCTTGACCGCATGACCTCGCCCTCCGTGAGGGGATAACTCCGACTTCGGAAATTGCACGAAGGCTGCCATGCGGCAGTCGATGTTTTTTGATTTGACTTTATCCGCCAAGGAGCTATGGATGCGATTGTAAGTAATAGGCTTACAAGGAAATTGGATGATCGAACCGATGAATCTCCGTTGGAGAAACTGTCTCAGTTCACTGAACTTAGTCTCCCTACCGTCTCAGGCTGCGACAAGCTGCGATTGCCGCTTACGTAACATCGCGGACCGGCTGGCTTGACTCAAAATGAGATTGGGCCGTAACGTCTTTTACGTAAGTTGTGATAGCGCGCAAGCCCCCAATCCTCCATGCGTGCATTGAAACGAAGCGGAGATGTCTCAACTCGACTCGACGGCTCGTCTGAGAGCCTGCTGGCGCAGTTCTCCGCCACCACGCTTGAGCTCAATCCATCGCTAGGAACCAAAGAGTTTGCCCGCCGGCTGACGGCACGCGCGGCAGAAATGTTAGGAGCGCGGTCGGCAGTTTTGGTGTTAGCCCGCGAATCTGACTGGGAGATTGCTGCGCTCAGCGGACCCGCGCATCGCTGGGACGCGATGACTCAGCATCGTTTGGCGGGAACACTGGCCGAACAGGCCGTGTCGCTCGGCTCCGAATTGCGCAAAGGATTTGCCGCGCGACTGCTGGGACCTGGCTTGGCGGAGTCCCTTGGATGGAAAGAATTAGTGCTCGCGTCGCTTTTCGGAAGCGAAGCGGAACTTCTGGGCGTCTTGTGCCTGGTGGATTTAAGCCGCGAGCTTTATCCGGCAGAGCGTCAACTGTTGGAGGCTCTAGCCAGCCATGCGGCGGTGGCGCTGGAAAATGTGCGGCTCTTTTCGCGGATTGAACAATCGCGCAAACAGTGGGTACAGGATTTCGACGCGATATCGGACTTCATTATCGTGCACGATGCGAGCAATCGGGTGCTGCGTCTTAATCGCGCGTTGGCGGATCTGCTGGAGGTGCCGCCCACAGAAGCCATTGGCCGCGACATAGGCACCATGGAACTGCTGTCGTCTCCAGCGCAGGCCGGATTTTGTCCGTTCTGCAGGAACCCGCAATCCTCGCATGAGGAATTCATTCATGAGGCTGCTGACAGAACTTTTCTTGTCTCGGCTTCGCGCATCCACGGCGGACCGAAAGACGAGCTGCGCACCATTCACGTTCTGAAAGACATCACCGACCGGCGCACGGCCGAACGCCGCTATCGCCGCGAGCGTGACTTCAACAAAAATATCCTGAACAACACGCAGAGCATGATCCTGGTGCTCGATACTGCCGGTCTCGTAAGCTACGCGAATCGGAGATGCTTTGAATCCGGCTACAAAGAACAGGATTTGTTGGGACATGCGCTCGTCCAACTAGTGCCGCCGGCGCGGCGAGGGCTGCTAGTGGAAGCCCAGGAGCGCGTGTTGCAAGGGTCGGCGCTCGACAATCTGGATATGCCGTTATTTCGTGGAAACGGTACCACCGGACAGTTTTCAGTGAGCTTAAGCCCGATGCGCGATGAACAAGGAAATATCAACAGTATCGTAGTGGTGATGACCGACATTACGGATGCGGCAGACCTTCAAGCAAAATTGATGCACACGGAAAAAATGGCCGCGCTGGGTCAACTGGTTTCCGGCGTGGCACATGAAGTGAACAATCCGCTCGCCGCAATCGTCGGCTTTACCGATCTGCTGCTCGAGAATCCCGAGGTCCCGGAAAACGCGAAGGAAGAACTGCATGTTATTTTGCAGGAGGCGCAGCGAACGCGCGTGATCGTCCAGAATCTGCTCAGCTTTGCGCGACAAATGCCGGCGCAGCGCGAACCATTGCAGGTTAATTCTGTGCTGCAGCAGACAGTGAAGCTTCGCGCCTACGATCTTTCAAATCATGGAGTGGAGCTGATCGAAAGCTATGGCGACGATTTGCCGGTGATCGTTGGCGATCCGCACCAGTTGCAGCAGGCATTTCTGAATATATTGAACAACGCTTACGACGCGGTGCATGAGACGCGGCGCAAAGGGAAAATCGAAATAAGAACATCTCATCACGAAGGGCGCCTGGAAATTGTATTCCGCGATAACGGGCCGGGCATCTCACACCCTGACCGCATCTTTGATCCCTTTTTCACCACAAAGGAAGTAGGCAAGGGAACGGGGCTCGGCCTCAGCATTTGTTACGGCATTGTTCGCGCGCATTCGGGAGAGATTTCGGCGCGGAACAATCCAGATGGCATCGGGTCCACTTTCATTGTGCGCCTTCCAACAGCGGCGAAGACCGTGGAAGCATACGAACAGCTGGAGTCTCAATGATAGGCACGAGCATGACTCCGGCAGTGGCGCGCGGCCGCATTTTGTTGATCGAGGATGAGCCATCCGTCGCCGCATTCCTGCGCACGGCACTGGAACGTCGCGGCTACGAAATTGAATGTTCGGCATCGGCCACGGACGGCTTGCAACTGCTCGCAACCGGCGACTTTCGCGGCGTAATCTCGGATTTTCGGACGCCCGGCGGAATTACCGGCGCCGATGTTCACGATTGGCTCACGCGGCACCGGCCGGAACTCGCCTCACGAATTATTTTTATAACTGGCGACACGGCGAGCGCCGACACCATTGCACTACTGGCGGGAAATGGCACGCCTTGCGTTGAAAAACCGTTCCGCATTCATCAACTCATTGCGGCGGTGGAAAAAACGATCGGAAAACCATGAAAGAAGAATCCAAACTTCGATTTTTGATTGTGGACGACGAACAAAGCATCCGTCGGCTGTGCATGACCGTTGGACAAGGGCTCGGTTTCGCCTGTGCTGAGGCGGAAACCGCTGAGTCAGCGCTCGAACTGGTAGAAACCAGCCCGCCCGACATCGTGGTCACCGATTTGAAGCTCCCTAGCCTCTCTGGCGCGGATCTGCTCAGAAAAATTCGCGAACAATTGCCGCGCGCGGAAACCGCAATTATGACCGGCCATGGCTCGATTGAATCCGCCGTGGACGCCATGCGGCAGGGCGCCTACGACTACATCGAAAAACCGTTTCGCGTTGAAAGACTAAGGCAGCTCTTGCAGCGGATGGCCGAGAAAGTTCGCCTGGTCGCGGAGAATCAGTTCTTACGGGAGCGGGTTAGCACGGAGACACAGCTCGACGGAATTGTGGGAACGTCCTCGAAAATCGAAGATGTTCTTCGAATGATTTCCAGGCTGAAGGAAACGCGCACGCCTGTCTTAATCACGGGCGAGAGTGGCACGGGCAAAGAACTTGTTGCGCGCGCGATTCATTTCCGCGGACCGCTGGCGCAAATGCCTTTTGTCGCCGTGGATTGCGGCGCGCTGGTGCCGACCTTGATGGAAAGTGAGTTGTTTGGACACGAAAAAGGCTCTTTTACCGGCGCGCTTAAGACCAAAGCCGGGCTGTTTCAGGCCGCGAATGGCGGAACAATCTTTCTGGACGAAATCGGCGAACTTCCATTGGAATTGCAGGCCAAGCTGTTGCGCGCTTTGCAAGAGAAAGAAGTGCGGCCGGTTGGAAGCAATGTGAAAGTTCCGGTGGATGTGCGTGTGATTGCGGCAACCAATCGCGATCTGGAAGCCGCCTATAGAACCGGCACGTTTCGAAAGGACCTCTATTTTCGATTGAACGTGGTGACCGTGCATTTACCGAGCTTGCGTGAACGGCGTTCCGACATACCGCAGCTAGTTCACTGCTTTCTGGACCGCTATGCGCCGGGCGAAAATATTCAAGTCACGCCCAACGCCATGAAGAATTTTCTGCAATATGACTGGCCAGGGAATGTGCGAGAACTGGAAAATTGCATCGCACGCGCGGTTGCACTGGGGGATCATCACACGATTGACGCGGGCGATCTTCCGCCGACCATATCCATGGCGCAAGACGCCGATAGTGCTGAAAGCAGTGACTCCGCGCTTTCCACTACGGCGCTGGCCGACCTTGAGCGCATAACCATCCTACGCGTTTTCGAGCAAGCAGGCGGCGACAAAGCCCTCGCAGGTAGGATGCTGGGAATCAGCCGCGCCACGCTTTATCGCAAACTGAAGCTTTACAATATTCCGTTGCGCCCAACGCATAAAGACCACGTGCGAATGGCGTCGTGACGTTATTGAACGCGTCTGACGGGACGTGTAACGGCTAGCTTCCGGCTCCAATCACTGCGCCGTGAGACGCTTCGTCGCACACTGAGACAGCGCGAGACAAGAGTTTCACTATTCATCCCGCAATAACCTGAAATAGAACCACTTAATATTCCGCTCGCCCATCCATCTTTGGCTGTTCGTGTGCATTCCTATCGCGGGGAGTTTTCCGCTCTTCTTTGTACCGTACCGCTCTGCTCGCAAGAACTTCCCAGAGCATTGAAGTTGTTGGCAAACGATGAGTCCGGAAGGATCGGGGGACGCGTGTTGAGTGAAGGGCAATTAGAGGGGATTTCACAGGAACAGACGTGCGCTGAAAAATTGGCTCAACTTTTTCCCGAAGCTTCGCCTATGCGTATACCCGTGCGGGTTCTAACCCTGGGATCCGGCCAACAGCGATTGCAGGAGAAAACGGTGATCGAATTCGGCACCGCGAACGAAGTTTTGTTTTCTTCAAAGTTGCCGTTGGAATTCGAAGATCGCGTGCAACTGCTGAATTCAGATGGATCGCTGGATGCGTGCGCGACGGTGGTGGCAGTGAGATATCACAACGGGCGTAAAGCGGTGGCAGCTCGATTCGTCGGAAATATCGACAATTGGATCATCAAACCATGACAACAAATACGAATGTTTCAGACTCCAAGAAACTCGCAAATCCTTCCGATTTTGCATCGCAATGGGGCGAAGCGCGGCTGGCTTATCCGCTCTACGCTGCTTTGGCGACGCAATTCAACTTCGCGCCGCTTCCGCATCCTGCCGGAGAAATGCCGCCGTTGCGGCCCACGCGCGATGTGTTTGACGCAGACCTGAAATGGTTCGACACCATTGATGAAAGCCTTCGCGCGTTCCAAATTCGCCAGCTCCCACCGGAAATTCTGAATGCGAGCGAGGACGGATTGCGAGCGTTTTTGCAACGGCAATTGAGGAAGCAGGAAAAGACAGCCGCCGACCGCGACAAGATCGATTTGCTCCTCGTGCAGTATTTCGCGCTGTGCGCGCCAGAAGACCTTTATCGCAAGGACATCGCCCTCAGCGATGCCGCGCAGGTGCTGCAACCTGTTTTAGGCGAAGTGGATCTTGCGCCGCTGGAATGGTGCGCGCCGCTGGACCAGATCCTGGAAAAAATCGCGCAATGCCAGAGTTTGCGAGACATGATGGAACACGGCCTGTTGGAACAAGGCCGGTTGGTGAAAGAGTCTGCCGGACCGTTGTTTTACGATCCTGCGGCGCTAATCACTTTCTGCCGTTTCAATTTTTTGCTTCGCCGGGCTTTCATCCGCCTGTTGCATGCCGACTTGAACGCGGTGCACCACGCTATAGAGCGGCTCGATTCCACGGGAGTAAAAACCGTGGATTGCCGGCGTGCGGGTTTCTCGGCTGCCGAGCCGACGGTCCAGCTGCGTTACTACTGCGAAAACTGGCGTCAACCCTTTCACAAGGACTACACGGCCAATTCCGTAAGGCGTGCGTTCGAGCAATTGCTTGCGTTGCGCGCCGATTTGGAAGAAGCTCTGGGAACCGCACAAGGTGGCCCAGCTTGCATACACCTTCCTGATGATGTCGCTCATGCTGCCGCAGCCCCGGCCGACCATCACGACGAAGAAGAACCGGCAATTTCGAGTATGCCTGCGCCGGCAGCTGTGCAAGTTTCACCTCCGAACTCTCCGGGACCAAAAAACACAGACGCCACGAGTGTTGCCAATCAGCCGGCGAAGACGCCGCCAAGCATTCCACCGGCGGCGGTCCAAACTCCGAGTTCCGGAAATGATGGCCCTGTTGCGCCCACCAGCACGGCAGAAATGGAAAAGTGTCTGGAAGGAATTTGGGAACAACTGATTGCCGCTCCGCCTTCGCGCGGACGTTCGATGTCCACCGTTGTTCTGCAGGATACAAAAGTCCTGCTCTCGTCATGGGAAGTAGGCGCTTTCGTAGCGGATGGCGGACAGGAAGCGGAAGATCTGCGACGCGCCGTGGTGGCGCGAGCTTTACTCGGTCTGGCAATCGATCAGCGAAAACGCTCGGGCGATTTGAAACCGCTTGCTTCCGCGCTGGCGCTGGCGCGAACGGAAGTCTCCTATTTCCAGGGACGCGTGGAGCAAGCCAAGCGCGCGAAAAATACCGAGGCAGCGGTGAATCTGGGTATCAGCACGAAACGGCTTCTTTCATTCATCGAGGAAGCAGAAAAGCTTCAGCCCTAAAGCTCAAGACAGACGGGGGACCCCTTGAATCACGCCAGCGTCCTGATTGTTTCGGACGATACGGAATTTGCTCGGTCGATAGCGGCACGTTGGCAGGCTGAGCGCTACGTTCCGGAAGTTACGCTGGTCACCAGCAATGTCTGGCCTGGTTCGACTGCAACCGGATATGACCTGGTAATTGTGGGTCCCGTTCGCGACCGCAAGGTTTCCGAAATCCTGACTACTTTGCACTCGCTGCCAAACGTTACATGCGTTTGTGTTTGCGACGATGAAAAGGATATTGCGTCACTGCAGTCCGACTATCCGCATCTGCAAATCGTTCCGCGGCAGGACGGCTGGATCTCAACGCTAATTCTGGTGGCTTCGGAAGCGTTGCGCCGCGTGCAAGCCGTGACCCGCGCTCAACGCGCGGAACGTCTGGCGATCGAAAGCCAAGCGCAAGCGACATTAGGCCGCTACATGCTCGAAATGCGGCCGAGCGTGAATAACGCGTTGACCTCGATCCTGGGAAACGCGGACTTATTGCTGCTGGAACCGGAACAGGTGACCGGCGAATGTCGCAACCAAATACGCACGGTCCACACCATGGCTTTGCGGTTACACGAGATTATGCAGCGATTCTCATCGCTTGCGGCCGAAATGCGGGCCGGTGAGAAAGAGTCTCAAGCTGATACGCAAGACGTTTCTCATCGTCTGGTACACGGCTCATGAGCGAACCGCAAATCGTGCGTAAAGCCCAGCAATGAAAGGCTTTGGCTATATGTTCGCATCGCGAGAATTTCAGGCCGAAGGTGGCTCTTTAGTTGCAATTCTTTCTCGGGGCTGGAGTGTGGAGGCGGAGGCATGTTGAAGAAAATCCTGGTAGTGGACGACTCGCAAGCCGAAATCCGGCTGCTTCAAAACATGCTGCAGCAAGGCGGCTTTTACTCCATCGGGATTTCCGATCCCACGAAGATCGAGGAAGCGATTGACGAAGAGCGCCCCCACGTAATTTTGCTCGATGTGGTGATGCCGAAACGAAATGGCTTTCAGGCTTGTCGCGATTTGAAGAGCCACCAATCATATGCGCAGATCCCGGTAATCCTGGTGACTTCAAAAACCGCGCCGAGCGACCGCTACTGGGGCGAACAACAGGGCGCCAATGGCTACGTAGCCAAGCCGTTCACGCCTGATGAGCTGCTCAGCGAAATCAAGAGGCTAGCTTGATGTCGAGGGAACACGACAACACAACGCTGCTGCACCCTGAACTCGGCGGTGGCGAGTTCCTGGAGAACGATTCGCTCTCTGAAGTGCGCTTGCCGGAGCGGCAGTATTGTGTGTTTCGCGCTGGACGCGAACGTTTTTGTTTTTCCGTGCTTGAAGTGGAAGAAGTGGTGGACTGGCCAATCGTGACGCGCGTGCCTCTCGCGCCGGCGTTTCTGATGGGCGTTTTCAATTTGCGCGGAACGATTGTCCCGCTGGTGGATATTGCGTTTACAGAAGGACGCAGGCCCGGAATGCTTCCGAAGCACGTTGTGGTGGCGGCATTGAAAGGCGATTCGCAAAGCGGCGACTTGCGGCTGGGAATTGCCGCGGATGAAGTGATCGGAACCTATTCTGCTACGGAAGAATCGTTGCTGGATCAGGCGCCCGCGGAAGTACCGCATTGCCGTGGAATGTTGCGCCACGACGATCGTCTCGCGCTGGTAGTGGACCTCCGGCGCCTGACCGACGTTTTTCCAGTCCCGGTGATTTGATGAACGCATTGATCATTTTTTTAAGATATGGGAACGGGTTCATTTTGTGGGTCGACCACTGTTTGCGATCCGTTCTGCGAATTGCGCGGTAAAAAAGTTCTTTGGAGGAAGTTATGAAAGCTCGTTTGAGTTCCACGATTTGGTTGCTGGTCTTCTGGATCGGCGCCGCACTCTTTGGCGTGCTGGGGATGGCGTACTACGCCGGCTCGCACGCAGGCGCGGGGGCCGACGCCACCTCGTTTCCAGGCGGCAGCAACGGCGCGCTGGTGGGCGCGGCGATACTTGCGCTCGTTGCAGCCGTTTCGCTCGTCTATGTGCTGAGCAAACGTGTGCTCACGCCGGTTGCGGAGATCGCCACGTTCTCGGAACGCCTTGTAGCCGGCGACGTGCGCGCGCGCGTGGAGATCGGATCGAGCGATGAGTTCGGATTTATCGCCGAGAATTTCAATCGCAGCGCTGCCAAGGTCGCCCATGCGGTAACCAACCAGCAAGCGCAGGATTCGCTCCAGCGCAGCATCACCGATTTGCTCAACACCATCAGCCAAGTGGCGCGGGGCGATCTGAATATTCGCGGCAAGGTGAGCAACGACGCTCTCGGAAACGTCGTGGACTCCGTGAATTTCATGCTCGACAACTTCACCAAGGTTCTCGAACGCGTACGCAAGGCGGCCGTCGACGTGAGCACCAGCGCGAACCAGATTCTGGAAGCGGCAGACGATATGACTGCCGGCGCAACGCAACAAGATCAGGAAATCACCAATACTTCGTCAGCCGTCGAAGAATTGACGGTCTCGATGAAACAGGTCTCGAACAACGCAGAAGCCAGCGCCGAAGCAGCCCGCCGCGCTCTCGATGCGGCGGAACAGGGCAACCGCGCGGTACGCGACACGCTGGAGGGAATGCAGCGAATCCGCGCTTCAGTACAAGCGACCGCAAAGAAAATCAAGTCGCTCGGCGATCGTTCGCTGGAAATTTCAGAAATTATTAACGTGATTAACGACATCACCGAGCAAACCAACTTGCTGGCGCTTAATGCGGCCATCGAAGCGGCCCGCGCCGGAGAGGCTGGCCGAGGTTTCGCGGTGGTTGCCGACGAGGTCCGCAAATTGGCCGAGCACTCACGCAGTGCTACGAAGGACATCGCCGCACTGATCAAGGCCATTCAAGCCGAGACAAACGAAGCCGTCGTTGTGATGGAAGAAGGCACGCGCGAAGTGGAAGTCGGAGCAGGCCTGGCAGATCAGGCCGGAAAAGCGCTGGAGGCTATTTCGAGCGTAGTGCGTCAGTCAGCCGAACTGGTACAGGAGATTTCGCTCGCTTCCAAACAGCAGGTGCGCGGCACAGAAGGCGTGGCGAACGCCATGCAGATTATTTCGGGCATTACCCGGCAGACCACGCAGGGCGCGCGTCAAACCGCCTCCACCGTGGGCAACATGGTGAAACTCTCCGAACAACTTAACGAGGCGCTCGCGCAATTCCGCTCGCAATCGGGGCGGCCTTCGGAAGCCACAGTCGCCGAGGAAACGCGGCCAGCCGCGCCAGTGGGAGCGCACCGTTAGTAGTGCATGGAGGAATTAGAAGAACAGGGCCAAATAAGCGTGCCGAAAATGATCCAACATTTCAGCGCCACGCAACTCACCGACACCGAGCTCGGGGAAATGCGCGCGTTAATCGAGCAGCGCTCCGCGATTCTGCTGGATTCTTCGCGCGAACGTTTTTTTTCAACTCGTATCCGCCAATATCTGGATACGAAACGCATCGCCAGCGGGACGGAGCTGTTGCGCGTTGTGCGCGCTTCGGGCAGTGAATACGACGCTCTGCTGGAACAGCTGCTTACGCAGGAGACTTCATTCTTCCGCTATCCAGCGGTGTATGAAGCGTTGAAGAAACGAATTCTTCCGGAGATTCAGGAAAGGAAATTTTGGCAGAACCCGCGGAAGCTGCGGATATGGAGCGCCGGATGTTCGACAGGCGAAGAACCTTATTCGATCGCGATCACATTGTCCGATGCGTTGAAGTTTGCGGAAGCCTGGGAGATTGAAGTTCTGGCCACGGACATCAGCAGCCGGGCATTAGGCCAAGCCGAACGCGGCGTTTACGCCAAGCGCAGCTTGCAGGATGTTTCGCTGGGCCAGGTGGAAACGTATTTTTCAGAGACGAAACACGGATATCACGTGAGCCCGCGCATCCGAAAAATGATTTCATTCGTGCAAATGAATCTTGCCGAGCCCGTTTACTTCGGCAAGTTCGACTGTATTTCTTGCATGAACGTGCTCATGTATTTCTCGGCCCAGAGGCGGCTGGCGATTCTGCGGCGCTTTTACGACGCTCTGGAGCCCGGCGGATATTTTCTTTTGGGACATTCGGAGACGCTTTCGAACGTCGGAATGAACTTCGAATCCATCGTCGCCGGTGATTGCCTAATTTACCGCAAGCCTGTTCCTGTTGACGGAGCACGAACGCTGGCGGTTGCGGAGGAACGTCCGTGACCTCGCCAAATCACGAATCCGTGGAACTCTTTCTCCAGGAAGCTTCCGAGCATCTTCAATACTTGCGCGAGTATTCCGGAATGTTGCAGGAACCTCAAACCAAGCCCGAAGATCTGGAGAAGCTTTACATCGCGGCCCACACGCTCGCGGGGACTTCAGCGAGCTACGGGTTTCCGCAATTCTCGGAAGTCGCGGCAAAAATGGCGCACATTTTTCACTACGCCATGAATGCAACGTTGACTGCGGACATGCACGGCCCGCTGACCGAGTTTATCTCCGACGCAATCTCGGTGCTCGAATTCGATTTGCTGCAAATCAGCTCGAGCGGCGCCGAAACGGCTGAAGACATTGCCGCGTTCAAGCTACGATATTCCTTCGCATTTCCTGTGGCACCTTCCGAGGCGGCATCGGCTTCCGAAAACGACTACGGTTCAGGCGCGGACGGCTCTATTCCAAGGATGGACTACGATTCACCGGAAGCTACACCGGCAATCTCCTACACCGACAAATTGCCCAAAGACGGCGAAGTTCCTGACGAAGTGCTCGAATTTTTCGTTCCGGAGGCCGAAGAGCATCTGCAGGTAGTGACCGAGTGCCTGCTTATGCTGGAGGCGAATTCGAAGGCGGAAGATATTAACCGCCTGTTCCGCGCCATGCACACGGTAAAAGGCTCCGCGGCTCAAGTCGGCCTACATCGCCTTTCCGCAGTCGCGCATCGCGTGGAAGATTTAATCGGCGAATTACGCGACGGTCATTTGCGGCCGAACGCCGACATTATCGATATTTGCCTGCAATCCGTCGACGTGCTGAAAAAATTCCTTCACCGGCAGTGGGAGAGCGACGCGGAGATGCGCGGCGCTATCGATCCTCTGCTTGCCAGGATCGAAGAACTGGCGCCTGAAGAAGGAAATCAAGAAACGGCAGAATCCAGCCAAGCGGCTGTAGGTTCCGAAGAACCGCGAAAAGAATCCGTCACCGAACCTGCGACAACCACAGGCTCATCCACCGCGCAACAAGTCCTACCTCAAGCGAAGTCAGTGCGCATTTCTCTGGAGCGTCTGGACCGAATGATGAATGCGGTAGGAGAACTCGTTATAAATCGAACGCGCATGCTCGGCCGCTTGTCGGAACTCGGCAAGCTCGTCGAAATATTGAATTTTTCAAAGAGCCGGCTCTCGGGAAAAGTTGGCGACTTTCAGGAAAAGCACGAGTTCAATCGCATCCGTACGACGCTGATGCCTGGCAGCCAGCCTCCGCAAAAAGATACCTTCCGCGGCCATTTTTCAAATATGCCGGAACTTATGGCCGGCGATTGGGCGGAATTCAGCGATCTCGAAATGGATCGCTATGACGACTTCAATATCTTGTCCCGCTCGTTGACTGAAATATCTGCGGACATAACCGAAGTCCTGGCACAGCTCGAAGGGTTCATGGGCCGCGTGGATTCAGATATTGATGAGTTCACAAAATTGGCGCATCACCTGCAGGACGAAATCACGGCAGCACGCATGGTGCCGATCGGCAACCTGTACACGCGCCTATCGCGCACGGTAAGGGATGCGTCCAAGGCAGCCGGCAAGCCCGTGGAACTTCTGCTCGAAGGCGCCGAGACCGAACTCGACAACAATATTATCCAGCACATTTCCGATCCGCTGATTCACCTCGTGCGCAATGCAGTTGCGCATGGCCTGGAAAGCCCAGCGGCGCGCCGAGAGTCCGGCAAATCTGAAAAAGGTCGCGTGGAAGTGCGCGCGTACCACCGCGGTAACCACATCTTTATCGAAGTGGAAGACGACGGACGCGGCATCGATTACGAAAATGTTCGCCGTCACGTGATGGAGTCCGGCACTCTTTCGCCACTGGCCGCCGCCGAACTCAGCGAACGAGAGTTACGCGAATTCCTCTTCCGCCCGGGATTTACAACTGCTTCTTCGATGACTGAGCTTGCAGGCCGCGGCGTTGGTCTGGATGTAGTGCGCGCGAACGTCCACGCACTAAACGGTGAAATCGAGGTTCGCTCCGAGCTGGGCCGTGGCGCCTGCTTCACAGTTAAGGTGCCGCTGACGTTAATTATTTCGCAGGCCTTGTTCGTGCGTTGCGGCACCGCCGTGTTTGCATTGCCACTCGCGGTGGTGGAAGAAATTCGCCGCCTGAAGCCGGCCGAAATAGAAGACGTGGGCGGAAAGCTTCTCACCCGCGTGCGCGATGTGATCACGGAAGTCGTTCGGCTCGATTTGCAGTTGGCTCTCCCGCCGCTCGAACCGATCAACGGCTATTTCCATATGGTCATCGTGAAGGTTGCTGGGAAGCAGGTAGGTGTGGTCGTCGAAGAAGTGCTGGGTAAAGACGAAATCGTTATCAAGAATCTCGGCAATTATTTGCGGCGCGTTAAACTCTTCCCCGGCACAACAATTGCGCCGGATGGAAGCTTAATCTTACTCATTGATTTGAATCGGCTGGTTTCAGCCGATGCGGCGGAACGCCACGCGTTGCCTTCCTCTTCGCCTGCCGCGCGAGTATTTGCGCCCGGCGCCGAGGCTGTAGCCGCCGGAAATATTCCCGCCGAAGCGGTCGACCCTGTCGAAAGCGATCGTGTGGTGGTCGTCGCGGACGATTCCATCAGCGTCAGAAAATTTGTCGGACGCATGCTCGAAAAGGCGGGCTACCGCGTGAGACTCGCCTCGGATGGCTTGGAAGCCTCGGAAATCATCGCGGAAGTGGGCTGCCATCTGGTGATCACCGATCTCGAAATGCCGCGTATGAATGGATACGAATTGTTGGCCCATCTCCGGCAGGATCCCATGACGGCGCGTATTCCAGTTCTCGTGGTTACTTCGCGTGCCGGAGCGAAACATCGAGACCGCGCCATGAAAGAGGGCGCCTCCGGATTTTTGACCAAGCCCGTGCAGGAAGATCAGCTGATTTCAACCGTCGAGAGTCTGATTGATCCGGTTACGCCGAAGAGCCGATCGGGATTGCGTGTGCCGGTGCAGCAGGATTGAAATGAACGTGCCGACCGACAAAAAAATTCGAGTGCTCATAGTGGATGACTCCGCTTTTATGTGCAAAGTGCTTCAGGAGATCATCAACTCCGATCCTCAACTTGAGGTGGCGGGCCACGCGCGTGACGGTCGCGACGCTGTGACGCTTGCGGAATCATTGCGTCCCGACGTAATTACCATGGACATCAACATGCCGCACGTGGACGGCTTGCAAGCCACAGAAATGATTATGTCGCAACATCCCCGGCCCATCGTCATTGTGAGCTCTGAATCGCGCGAAGGCGCGTCCGGCACGCTGCGTGCGCTTGAGTTGGGTGCGATTGACTTCGTTCCCAAACCTTCGAGCGGGATTGATTTGGATATGCGCAGCGTGCGCGACGAACTGACTCGCAAACTGAAAATGGCTGCGAAGGTTCGCGTTGTGCGTACGGCGACACGCAGCAAAGCTCCGTCTGTCCCAGCGCCAGTGGCGGCAAACGGAAAATCCCGCATCAATACGCCCGCTCCAACGCCGCAAAACGCCGCGAAGTTTCCGATCGTGGTTATCGCAGCTTCTACCGGCGGGCCCGCGGCAGTGATGCGTGTGGTTGCCGGGTTGCCGACGGATTTCGCAGCGGCGGTGCTTTTGGTGCTCCATATGCCCGCAGCTTTTACAAAGCAATTTACATTGCAACTCGCCGAGATTTCCAAATTGCCGGTAAAAGAAGCGGAAGCTAACGAGCTGGTACAACCCGGCGTGATTTATTTGTGCCCCGGTTCACATCATTTGCGCGTTTCACCCACCGGCAAAATCGCGCTCGATCCGGGACTCAGGATTGAAGGTTATCTGCCGTGCGCGAATGCCGCGCTTGAAACAGTGGCCACATACTCGCGAACGTTGTCCATCGCAGTTGTGCTGACGGGAATGGGCAACGATGCAGCCAAGGGCGTGAAGTCCGTGAAGGCGAACGGCGGCTACGTAATCGCGCAGGACGAGGCATCTTCGGTGATCTTCGGAATGCCTGCTGAAGCCATCAAAACGGGCGCCGTGGACGAGGTCGTGGACCTCAACGAGATCAGCGCAGCCATTGAAAGACGCGTCGTCAAATTTTCCAAGCTGATGCCGGTGGGAGCGCAATGAAGATTGCAGCTCAAGACGCGGTGAAGGCGCGAAAGTCTCGCAGGCCCGAAGCTGTGATTCTGTTCAACGTGTCGAATCAGCTTTTTGCCATTGCCGCGGATTCCGTGCAGGAAATTCGGAGCACAGATAGTCTGGGCGCTGCGTTGGAGATTGAACAGCAGGAAATTTCGAAAGTGCGCCACACCATCGAACGCGGACACCGTACCTACTACGTGGTCAACGCATGCGCGCATTTCGGCCTGCGGATAATGCGCCCCACATTAGTTTTGATGTTGCGGCAAATTCGTGTGGCCGTGCTGGTGGACAAAATCGAGCGCATGGCGGAGATTTCGGGCCTTCATGCTTTGCCGCGGGCTTTCGTTGGCGCAGAAAGGCAATGGTATCGAGGCCTCGCTTATTTGGAAGACCAGGTTATTCCGGTGGTGAATCCGCTGGGATTTTTAACCTCGCAGGAATTTGAACAGTTGGACGGCGCCACGGCGGAAGCCTCGCGCCGTGATTTGGAACGGGCGGTACAAATATGAGTGCGTCGGACACCGAAAACGCGAGATCGTACGTGCTGCTCCAAATCGGGGATCGCCGTTTTGCTTTGCCCGCGTCCGAAGTTTCGGAATTGGCGCCGCCGGTTCGATTGCATCAATTTCCGCACAACTCGCCGTTGGTATCGGGAATTATCGTCAGGCGTGGCCGGCTTGTTCCGGTGTATGACGTTTGCCCTTTGCTGACCGGCAGGGACTCTCCTGCGCACCAATTTTATTTGGTTGCGCGGCGGCATTTCGGACCCGCAAGCGAACCTGCCGCGATTCCGGTGAACGGCGATTCTGAACTTGTAACTGCGGACACTGTGCAAGTAACCGGCCCACCCTATGTTTCAGGCAGATTGATGCACAGCGGCGAAAGTATCGAGGTATTGAACCTCGATAGGCTAGTGGCTTTCGAATCTCGCGAAAGGACTCGAGTCGATACCGCGGAGCTCAACTCATGAGCACTCTGGCGAATCTTCCGCGAATCCTGCTGATCGATAGCAACGTGTATTTCTCGAAGCGTTTGACGGACGCTTTGCAGCAGCAGGGCTTCGAAGTAGTGCTCAGCACTCAGGCTTCCTACGCGCTTACGATGCTCGAATGGAATGCTCCCACCGCGATTCTCTGCGCCACGAATTTGCGCGAAATGGGAGCGCTAGAAATGGCGCCGATTTTGCGAGCCGATGCCAAGACCGCCAACATTCCACTCGTCGCCATAGGCGGCGGTGGAGATCAGGCGCTGCTAGAGGCTTTCCGCGCTGGCTGCGACGATTTTGTCGACCGGCGCCGCTCGCCTTCGGATATCGCCGCACACGTGCGAAGCTTTCTGTTGAGCCGTCAGGAAGGTTTCCAACCGACGCAAATGCTCGCCACTGCCGACACCGATCTGAGCGGAAGCCTTTCACATCTGGATCTCCCGGGAGTAATTCAGATGCTCGGCCAAGCGCGCCAAACCGGCGCGTTGCACATCAATGCCGGCGAAACCGACGGAATTATTTTCTTTGAAGCCGGGGAAATTCACCACGCCGAGTGCGGCGCGCTTTTTGGCGACGAAGCTGTAACGGAAATCGTCAAGACTTGCCAAAGCGCTGCAAAAGGTGTCTATAAATTCGTGTACGGAGCAGCGGCCACACAACGAACGGTTCTTCGCTCGGCGACCGATTTGTTGCTCGATGCCATGCGGGAATTCGACGAAGCCGAACATAACCAAGTGGAGAACAAACTCCCATGAGCGACACAAACAATCCCACAACGGCGCAAGTTCCAACGGTCTATTTCATAGACGATAGCGCGACCATGCGCGAAGTGATCAAGATCGCCTTTCGCAAGGAAAATATCCAGGTCATCACTTGTGCCGACGCCGCTTCGGCGATTGAACAGTTCAACAAAGTTTCTCCAGACGCTGTCATCACCGACGTGATCATGCCGGACAAAGATGGCTACGAAGTTTGCGACTACATCAAACAACATTACCGGTTCGCAAAAACGCCGGTAATACTGATGTCCGGAGTGGTGAACCAGTCCGTGGCGGAACGCGCGACCGCGGTGAAAGCCGATGAATTGATACGCAAACCATTTCAGCCGCAGGATCTGGTCGCTCGCGTCAAGAGTCTGTTGTATCCGGGCGCTACCGGCACCACACGGGCCGCCGTAGGCGAAGAGCAGGATGGAACTGCAGCCCGACCCGCATCAACCTTGAATGGTCTATTCAATTCTGATGCTACTCGAACAGGCACCACAACTCGACCCCAGGTTCCTGGAGCCGCAGCGCAGCCACGCGCGACGCAGACTTTGGTGGCCGCTCCCGCCACTCCGTCGTTTGCGCCGCCGGCTTCTGCATTCGCTCCCGCAGGAAGAGCCCAAGTTTCTGCGGAGTCAGCAGCGGCCCGGCCTTCGGCGCAATCCTCTTGGGAAATGCAGAAACTGCGCAACGAGATTCGTCGCCTAGAACTTTTCGTTAAGAAGCTGCAGGCCGAACTAGAGGCTGAACATCAGTATTGTGCTGCACTCGAAGCTCATTTCAAGGCTTTGCAAGAAGGCGAAGAATCCCGCTAAGTCGCCAGGTTAGTCGAGACTTTTTGAGTGCAAAAATTCGCGCGCCACTTCAGTAATATCGCGATGTTCCCCGTCCACCGCGTAGTTCATCTTGCGCATTTCCGTATCGGATATTTTTCCGGACAACTCTTCGATAGCAGCCTTCATACCAGGAAAGCGATTTAGGGCGTCCGGCCTTACGATGGGTACCGCCTCATAGGGAGGAAAATAATGTTTGTCGTCTTCGAGAATTACCAGGTCGCGTGCGGCGATCAATCCATCCGTGGAATTCCCTGCGACGATGTCCACCTGGTCGCTTAGCAACGCGCGATAGAGCAGTCCCAAATCCAGAATTCGCGGCGGCTCGTTGAATTTAAGGCCGTACACTTTTGCCAATCCTTCGAAACCGTCCGGGCGTTCCATAAATTCGTAGCCAAATCCAGCCCGCCATTGCGGCGTATAGCGCGCGACATCATCAATTGTTTTCAAGTTCAATCGGCGCGCATCTTCACCGCGGACCACAATTGCAAATGTATTGTTAAAACCGAGCGAGGGCATTACCTCCATACCGAATCGCTGCCGATATTCGCTTTTCACTCTCTGGAACACTACCGACGGATCGTTTTGAATAGGATCATGCAAAATCGCGGTTAGAGCTGTTCCGGTGTACTCCACATAGGCGTCGATACGTCCTGCGAGCAACGCTTGTTGGCAAATGTAAGAGCCTGCCAAGTAAAAGCGTCTGATGACCCTCTGATGCAGCTTGTTTTCCAGACGCTGCGCCAGAATTTCGGCGAGCAGCGCTTGTTCGGAAAAGTTCTTCGATCCGATGACGATTTCGTGCCGCTGAAGATCGCATGCCGTTAGCAGAAAAATCAGGCAAAGTACGAACGAGGTTAGGGACTTGCTCATTGGCGCGCTGGCCGCAGGCGCCGCTCCAGCAAACTCAGTATGAAATCGGCGAGCAGCGCGAGAGCCGCCGCAGGAATCGCGCCCGCCAAAATCAACTGGTTGTTCACCATGGCCAAACCGCGAAAAATAAATTCACCTAGTCCACCGGCGCCGACGGCTGCCGCAATTGTCGCGATCCCAATAGTCAGCACCGTGGCAACGCGTACACCGGCAAGAATCGTTGGCATTGCGAGGCGTAGTTCGACCTGCCAGAGGATTTGATTGTCAGTCATTCCCATCCCGCGGGCGGCTTGCCGCACTGCCGCATCAATGCTTTCAATGCCCGTGGATGTATTGCGAATGATTGGAAGCAATGCATACAAGGTCAACGCGACAATCACCAGCCGGTCGGCGCGTTCTCCCAACCACGGCACGGGCAGAAGGAATCCAAAGAGCGCCAGGCTTGGAATCGTTTCGGCGATGTTAGCCCCGCCAAGAATTGGTTTTGAAAGCCAGGGCTGGCGCGTAACGATAATTCCCAGCGGAACGCCGATAGCCACGGCCAACAACATCGACATGCTGACCAGCCAAACATGCTCAAGCGTCGCCTGAAGGATTTCGCGCTGGTGGCGAAGAAAGAAATCAATGATGTTCATTCGCCCTCTCCGCTTCTTCATACATACGGAAATTTGCTACGTAGGCCGCCGCCATAGGTTCCTTCGCGGCTAAAAATTCTGTGGGCGAATAAATTCCCGTGAGGTTTCCTTCTTCGAGCAGCGCGATGCGTGACGCAAGCAAAAGAGATTCGCCTACGTCGTGAGTGACCATTACAATTGTTTTTCCAAGCCTTCGCTGCAATTTCTGAAATTCCTTTTGCAGTTCGCCGCGAGTAAGTGGATCAAGCGCGCCGAAGGGCTCGTCCATCAATAGAATCGGTGGATCCGCTGCCAACGCCCGCGCGATGCCAACACGCTGACGCTGACCGCCGGAAAGCTCGTGCGGATGCCGTTTCGCAAATTTATCGAAATCCAGGTCAACAAGATCGAGCAGTTCTTTCACGCGGGCCTGCGTGCGTTCTGCGGGCCATTGTTCCAGCCGAGGCACCAGTGAAACGTTCTGCTCAATGGTGAAATGCGGGAATAGTCCGACGTCTTGTATCACGTAGCCGATGTGCCGGCGCAACGCGATCGCATTCCAACTTGTAGTTGGTTTGTTTTCAACCAATACCTGCCCGTCGCTCGGATCTAGCATCCGATTGATTAGCTTCAGCGCCGTAGTCTTTCCAGCTCCGCTGCGTCCCAGCAAGGCCAGCGTTTCGCTGCGACTAACCGTTAAGTTAAGGTTGTGTAAAATGCCCTGCCCATTTGGCAAACGGTAGTCGGCGTTCCGAAATTCTATGATGGGCTCGCGTGGGGCGTCTCGATTGGTTTCCGCATTCATATGGCGGTGAGGAGCACAGTGTTCTCGCGAGGCTAACAAGCCCTACCGCGCGCTGTCAAACGGCGGCGCCTTTCGGACTGCGAAGCCGTTCACTTGCCGCCAAGGAATTTCCGGATTGCGAGCAGCACATCCGCCATCATTGGCTCCGTAAGCTTTCCAGTGAACGTATTTTGTTGGCTGGGGTGGAAAGAGACAAATAGCTGCGGTAGTCCCGCCGGCAACTCGTAACTCGCGCCGTGACGAAACGGATACCCTGCAAATCCACTAATTTGACCTTTCGTCTTGAGCACTCCCAAATAAGTCCGCATCGCGATACTTCCCAACACGAGTATGGCGCGGGGCCGTAACAGTTCCAGCTCCCGTTCAAAATATGGCAAACAATTCGCCAGCTCTGACGGTAGCGGCTTGTTCGCAGGAGGCGCGCATCGTACCGCCGCGGCAACATAGGTATTCTTCAGCTTAAGACCGTCACCTCGCTGCGTTGAAGTGGGTTGATTAGCGAAGCCGGTTTCATAAAGCGCCTTGTAGAGGAAATCGCCCGATCGGTCACCGGTAAAAACCCGGCCAGTCCGGTTTCCGCCATGAGCCGCCGGCGCCAGACCCAGGATCAGCAATTTTGCGCGCGGGTCGCCAAAACCTGGGACCGGTTTGCCCCAGTACTCCCAGCCGAGAAACGCCCGGCGTTTTTCGAACGCAACTTTCTCGCGATAGCAGACAAGTCGCGGGCACTTGCGGCAGCGAACGATCGTTTGGTTTAATTTGTCCAGCGCTTCCAACTTTTATCCCTCAAAACTTTGTTTGAACCCTTCAAAGCGGATCAAGCGTCTATTCTAATTGAGGAACGCGTTGGTAAGCTCTCGTGCTTTCCTAATTTCCTTCCGTAATGAGAGGATGGTGCGAAGGTTCTGAACCCGTATATGAATATCACCCGCGAGAAAATTGTCATTGTCGAGGAAGATGCCGCTAGACGCGAGAACCTGCGCACGATGCTGGACACGTCCGGATCTGACGTCGCGGCGTTCGCCACTGCCACCGAAGCGCTGGAAGCGATCCACGGCGGTGAAGTAACCCTCCTTTTGATCGATGCAGATGGCCGCCAGGCATCCGACCTGAGCGGTTCGAAGGCGCGCGACATCATTGCTACCATCCGCGGCTCTGCGGCCACTGAAATGGTCCGCGTGATTCTGCTGGTCGGTTCGGCGGCCGAGCAGCGCATCGAAGCATTGAATCTCGGCGCTGATGACGCAATTTCACAACCGTGCGATTCGGGCGAGTTGCTCGCTCGCATTCGCACGCAGGTGCGCGTGTTTCGCGAACAGAGAGAATTGCGCGATGCAGCGAACATCGCCATCGAGGGCCAACAAATTGCCCACACCGCGTTTGAGGCTATCGCCGTCACCGAAAAAATGACCAGCGATGCGGTCACTCTCGACCGCAGTCTCAAGGTTGGATTCATCGGAATTCTTGCTACGGCGGTAGTGATGGCTGGGATTTATTTGCTCTTTGTCCGTTCCGCGCAAAAACAAACCAAACAAGGAAACGCCATCATCGCCCGTATCGAAGGCGGACTTCTTCGCCAACAGAGTTTGGTTGCTGAGGCGCGCAAGCTGCGCACACAACAGGGTACGGCGGCCGTCGCCGCAACTTCGAAGGATGAGCTTCAGAAACAGGCTGCCGATTTGAAATCGAAAATGGCGACCGCTCCTTCCGAAGATGTAACGATGCTTCAGAAACAGCTTGAAGACACCAACGCTCGCCTCGCGCGCATCGAGAAAGAAGGCCAGGGCGCGCAAACTCTGATTCCCGCCGACGTGCAGAGTGTTTGCTTGTTGCATGTTTCCGTGGCATTTCGCGATAAAAATAATGGTCAGCGCTTGCGCTACGCTGGGCTTAATCAGCAAGGCGAGCCGCTACAGGACAGCGACAACAATCCCATCCTCACATTAGAAGGCCACGGGCCTGAAGTTAAACTCGATGTTTTCGGCACCGGTTTCATCGCCGGGCCTAACGGACGCCTCGTAACCAACCGCCATGTGGCCGAACCCTGGTGGAAAGATGATGAACTGAAAGCTCTGACCGACCAGGGTTTCCAGCCGGAAATTTCAACGATTCGCGCTTATTTCCCCGGAGATCCACGCGCGTTTCACGCCGAGATCCAGCAGATTTCGCAGGAAACGGACCTTGCCACCATACGAGTGGATATGCAGGATCTGAAGCGTTCAGTTCTCATCGTCGATTGGGGACAAGGTGCTGCCGTGACAGGCCAACCGGTAGTCTTGATGGGTTACGCCACCGGGCTCGCCGCAATTCTGGCGCGCACCGATGAAGACACCGCCCAACAAATTCTCGCCCACAGCGGCACCGATGTTTCGCAGGTTCTCGATGAACTTGCGCGGCGCAATTTGATCCGCCCTCTGATTACCCAAGGTCACATTGGCGACATTCTTCCCGACAAAATTGTTTTCGACGCGCAAACCACCTTAGGCGGCTCCGGTGGGCCACTTTTTAACCGGCAGGGGAAAGTAATCGGTGTCACCTACGCCGTGCTAAAAGGTTTCGGCGGCTCGAATTTCGGCATTCCAATAAAGTTCACCAAGCCCTTGCTGGAAGGTCAGCCGCCAGCGCCCTGATGTCAGGGCACGGCTGCGCGGAGCGCTCGCACGCCTATAAATTGACATCTGTATGCCGCGCATCTAGCATATTCATAGCGATTCTCCCTTCGGGGCTCACCTGAAGGTGTATCCAGCCTCGCCGCAGTTGGCGTAAATTCATGGAAATTAGCGCACGCCCTAAGAACATTTTGGACCGCATTGTGGAAACGCGCCGTGAGTCGGTTGCGCATCGCAAGCGTGTCCTTCCGGAAGTCGCGTTGAAGATTGCGGTAGATAGAAAAGCCGCCCCTCCGCGTGATTTCGCATCCGCGCTTATCGCTCCGGGCGTTCGCGTAATTGCTGAGCTTAAAAAGGCTTCCCCTTCGCGCGGTTTAATTCGAACGCAATTTGCGCCCGCGTCGCTTGCCGCAAGTCTCGAACAGGCCGGGGCCGCGGCGCTTTCCGTGCTCACGGAGGAAGATTTCTTTTCCGGCTCGCTGGCGGATCTCAAAGAAGCCAGCCGTGTAACTAAGATTCCGATCTTGCGCAAAGATTTCATTATCGATCCGTGGCAAGTGTGGGAAGCGCGCGCAGCTGGCGCCGACTCCTTTCTTTTGATCGCCGCGGTATTGGAAGACGGAATTCTTGGCGATCTTCTTGCACTCGGGCATTTCCTGAAGATGGAGCCTTTGGTCGAAGTGCATTCGCGTCACGAACTGGACCGCGTTCTAGTTGTCGGCGCGAAAATAATTGGGGTCAACAATCGCGATTTGCAGGATTTCACCGTGCATTTGAAGACCTCGCTCGATTTAATCCGCGCGATACCCGAAGAATGCGTCGCCGTCAGCGAATCCGGCATAAGCACGTGCGAAGATATTGCTCGCCTGCGTGATGCCGGATTCGATGCGTTCCTAATCGGCGAGCACCTGATGCAACAGTACGATCCCGCGCACGCTCTGATTGATTTGATTGGCTCGCCTGACACGGATAATTTGGCTGGATAAGCGATCTAACCCATGGTGAAAGTGAAAATATGCGGCATCACAAATTTGAAGGATGCTCGCGAGGCGATAAAAGCGGGAGCGACCTTCATTGGCTTTAATTTTTATAAACGCAGCCCGCGTTATCTAACTCCGAACGCAGCTAAACGAATCATGCTGCGTTTGCCGAAGAAAGCTAGAGCCGTGGGAGTCTTTGTCAACGAATCAGAAGACACCATGTTGAGGATCGCCAATCAAATTGGCTTAAGTCATGTTCAGTTGCACGGCGACGAATCTCCGGAAACTGTCACACGCCTCCAGAAAATATTGCCGGTAATCAAAGCAATCCGGGTACGCAAATCGCTTTCCACGTCCGAACTCGCTCGTTATAAGAACGCCAGCGCATTTTTGCTGGATGGTTTTGATCGCCGTCGGCGCGGGGGGAGTGGCAAATCTTTTCGTTGGGACATAGCACGCCGCGCCAAACGCGCCGGCCACATTTTTTTAGCTGGCGGGCTAACTGCGGACAACATCGGCGAAGCCATACGCTCTGCTAGACCGTACGCCGTCGATGTTTGCAGTGGCGTGGAAGCAAAACCAAGAAAGAAAGATCCGATGGCAGTGAAGAATTTCATGCAAGCCGCGCGTGCAGCGCAGAAATCCATATGACCATCTCGGCGCCGCAAACGACACCCGACGCACGGGGACGTTTTGGCCCCTACGGCGGACGTTACGTGCCGGAGACCTTGGTCGCTCCGCTTGAAGAGCTCGAACGCGCATATTCCGAAGCGCGTGCCGACTCGCATTTCCAAAAGGAACTCGACGATCTGCTCCATAATTTCGCCGGCAGACCGACCCCCCTGCAATTTGCCTCCCGCCTTACCGAAAAGCTCGCCGCTCCCCGCATCTATCTAAAGCGCGAAGATCTTCTTCACACCGGCGCGCACAAAATAAATAACGCCCTGGGCCAAGGCCTTCTCGCCGTGCGCATGGGAAAGAAGCGCATCATCGCGGAGACCGGCGCGGGCCAACATGGCGTCGCAACCGCAACCGTCGCCGCCCGTCTCGGCCTAACCTGCACTATTTATATGGGCACCGAGGACATGGAGCGCCAGCGCCTTAATGTTTTTCGCATGCGATTGCTCGGCGCGGAAGTCACCGGCGTCGATTCCGGCAGCCGCACGTTGAAAGATGCAATCAACGAAGCTATGCGCGACTGGGTGACCAACGTCCGCACATCGCATTACCTGCTTGGTTCGGTGCTCGGTGCACACCCCTATCCGCAAATCGTGCGCGATTTTCAGAAAATTATCGGAGAAGAAGCTCGCGAACAGATTCTGCGCGCCGAAGGACGCCTTCCCGATCATCTGATTGCCTGCGTTGGCGGCGGATCAAATGCCATCGGACTTTTCCACGCGTTTCTCGGTGATGCCAATGTACAAATGCTCGGCGTAGAAGCCGGGGGACGCGGCAAGTCTCTCGGCGAACATGCCGCGCGCCTCGCCGCAGTGGAAGGGTTTGACGGCGCTCGCCCCGGCGTTCTGCAAGGCACCTACACCTATTTGTTACAAAATAGCGACGGACAAGTCGCCACAACCCATTCGGTATCCGCCGGACTCGATTATCCCGCCGTCGGTCCCGAGCATGCCTGGCTAGCGGAACAGCACCGCGCCGAATACACCGCCGCCAGCGACGAAGACGCCGTCGCCGCCGCGCGCACATTGGCGCGCGTCGAAGGAATTATCCCCGCACTTGAATCTGCACACGCATTGGCGGAACTCATTCGCCGCGCCCCTAAAATGAAAAAAGACGAAATAGTAATTTTGAATCTTTCCGGTCGCGGTGATAAAGATATGGAAATCCTGTCCCGCTATGTCTAATCCATCTACTCCAAAACTCTCTAGTTTCGGCTGCGGAGTCGAAGGACCTTCTTCACCCGCGAAGCGCATGGGTAGGATTTCGCAAAAATTTCGCGCTCTTGCAGACGCCGGTGAATTAGGCCTGATCGCCTATATCACGGCTGGGGATCCTTCGCTCGACGCGAGCGCTCAAATCGTTCTGGCTGAGGCGAAAGCTGGCGCCGACATTATCGAACTCGGCATTCCCTTCAGCGATCCCGTTGCCGACGGCCCAGTCATCCAACGAGCGAGCGAACGCGCGTTGCGTAGCGGAACAACTCTTGCCGGAGTACTCGAGCTTGTTCGCAACCTGCGAGCCCACACGGACGTGCCGCTTGTCCTCTTCAGCTATTTCAATCCCATTTTGCAGATGGGCCTGCAGAAATTTGCGGAGTCTGCGGCATCTGCTGGCGCTGACGGCATTCTGGTCACCGATCTTACGCCCGAAGAAGCGGATGAATATCGCGCCACCATGCAAGCCCATGCTCTCGACACAATTTTCCTCGCTGCTCCCACTTCTACCGACCAGCGTCTCGCGCGAATCGCAAACGCTTCCACTGGGTTCCTGTATCTCGTTTCGCGCACTGGCGTAACGGGCGCGCGCGAAGCTTTGCCCGAAGGCTTGCCTCAGCTTGTGCGGCGCATTCGAAACTTCACGAGTTTGCCCATAGCCGTGGGCTTCGGCATTTCTCTGCCCAGCCATGTAAGCGTGCTCGGCGGGATTGCAGACGCAGCGATAGTTGGCTCCGCGCTAATGGCTGAAGTGGAAGGCGCGGCTTCGGTCGACGCGGCAGTCGCAGCCGTCGCCGCTCGGGTTCGCAGTTTGAAAAACGCTGCTCGCGCAGGGCTCAGCCGGCGATCCAGCAGTCTCAACATTTCCACCGGCGAATGACTTTCAAGAATTTCCAGTTGTTTTGCAGTAAACTTCCCTGCCGGTGTTTCCCCGTAACGCATCTTTAAGGAGACCGAATGGATAAGCGTGTTGCCGGCGCTGACGCCGCTATCGCTAGAATTCAGGACGGAGCCACCATTCTTCTTGGCGGATTCGGGCTTTGCGGCATTCCTGAAAATCTGATTGCCGCGCTGCGCAAAAAGGGCACAAAAGATCTCACCCTCGTGTCCAATAACGCTGGAATCGACGATTTCGGCATCGGTCTTTTGCTTCAAAGTAAGCAAGTGAAGAAAATGATCGCCAGTTACGTCGGCGAAAATAAGACCTTCGAGCATCTCGCCATGACCAAGGAAATCGAAGTGGAATTAAACCCTCAGGGCACGCTCGCGGAGCGCATCCGTTGCGGCGGCGCGGGCATCCCGGCATTTTTCACGCCCACTGGGTACGGCACGATGGCCGCCGAAGGAAAAGAAGTGCGAGATTTCAACGGCCGCCCGCACATTCTGGTGCCTTCCCTGCGTGGTGATTTTGCTTTTATCAAGGCTTACAAAGGGGACCGCTGGGGAAATCTGGTGTTCCGCAAGACCGCCCGAAATTACAACGCCATCATGGCTACCGCCGCGAACTACACCATCGCGGAAGTGGAAGAAATCGTCGAACTGGGCAAATTGGATCCGGATTGCATTCACACGCCTGGAATTTTCGTCGACGCGATATTCCAGGGATCGAACTACGTGAAGCGAATTGAGCGTCGTACCGTCCGCAAACGCTAGGAGATGAAATGCCAACCGAAATCGACAAGCGTGAAATCATCGCTCGCCGCGTGGCCCGCGAACTTCACGATGGTTATTACGTGAATCTTGGCATCGGCTTGCCCACACTGATTCCGAACTTTCTGCCGCCCGGCGTGGAAGTTATTCTGCAATCCGAAAATGGAATGCTTGGCATCGGCCCTTATCCTTACGAAGGACAAGAAGACCCCGACTTGATCAATGCGGGCAAAGAAACCATCACCGAAATTCCTGGCTGCTGTTATTTCTCCAGTGCGGAATCTTTCGGAATGATACGCGGTGGACGAGTTAACGTGACCGTTCTGGGTGCGTTGCAAGTGGACGAAAAAGGCAATCTCGCCAATTGGGCAATTCCGGGAAAAATGCTGAAGGGCATGGGCGGCGCGATGGATCTCGTCGCCGGAGCCAAACGCGTGATCATTGCGATGGAGCACACCACGAAAGACGGCGAGGCCAAAATTGTAAAAAAATGTTCGCTCCCGCTCACCGGTGTTGGCGTCGTAAATCTGATTGTTACCGAACTCGCCGTGATTGAAATTACTCCGCAGGGTCTGGTTTTGCGCGAGGTTGCTCCGGGAGTTCCGCCGGAAGCCGTCCAGAAAGTTACCGAACCTTCTCTGCGGCTGGCGTCCGACATGAAGGTGATGGCGAGCTAACCGATTCGCCGCCAAAGATAACTCTTGCGCGTCGTTTGCGGGCCGCCCGCACCACAGGTTGCGATAACATAACAGTACGGGGACATCCCAGGAGAGGCAATGGAGCCGCATTCAATCGTCGTTATCAGTCTGCAAAATCCCAAGGAAAAGCTGTGGGGCGAGCTCATTGACGTCACTCATGCGGGCGTAACCGTCCGCGGCATCGATCTCAGTTCGTTTGACGATTTCGTCAGCCAAGTTTTGCATCCCGACGGTGACCGCATGGGTTTGCCAACTTTATTTTTTCCCATGCTGCGAATCGAGCGCATCGCGCTGGATGAACCGCGCGGCTCCATCCCTTCGTTGGCGGAAATGTTTCACAAAAAGACGGGCCGCTCGCTGGCAAATTACCTGGAACAATTCGCCTGAACCAAGATGTCTGGATAGCCGGACAAATTCATGAACAGCCGAATACTCACCGTGCCCAATCAGCTCACGTTCCTGCGCCTGGCATTCCTGCCGGTCTTCATCATCACCATTCATTACGAAAGATACGGCTGGGCCATGGCAATTCTCATAGTTGCAGGTTTCACCGATGGCTTGGATGGATTGCTCGCCCGCGGACTGAACCAAAAAACTCCGCTGGGCGCTTATCTGGATCCCATCGCAGACAAACTTCTGGTTTCTTCTTCTTACATCGTCTTAGCTTTCCATCAGAAAATCACCTGGTGGCTTGCGATTCTGGTAATCGGAAGGGATGTGTCGCTTCTGGTTGCGAGCGCCGTCGTCCTGATCACCGTGGGCTACATTTCCCTGCCGCCCAGCATTTATGGCAAAGCCACTACGTTTTTTGAGCTTCTGCTCATATTTTTGGTTCTTCTGCTGGCCATTTGGAATAATCACGCGCTCGAAATTGTGCGGGAAGTTTGCGGATATTGCGTGGCAGTTTTCGTATGTATTTCAGGGCTGCATTACAGCATCGTGGTGTCGCGCCGCCTTCATGCGGGGGCCTGAAGTTCAGTTAGTGACGAAATTCCTGATTTCAAGCCTAGTGGAACAATCGCAGGGTCACCGCTCCTAAACTAGCTGCAACGATAATCGCAGTCGTCCATCCCAACAGGTCCGCGCGCGTACGCTCTTGTTGTGACATAGGCGCATGGTCATCCATGATCTTGCCCAACGCAAATCCCGTAATAAATCCTCCAAGATGGGCGATATTGTCGATACCCGAAAACACGAACCCCATGATGGCAATGTAGATCAACCATTTGATCAGCTGGCTCCGTAGCATTTGCATGGAAGCGCTCTGCCGATTGAATGTAAGCGCAAGGAGCAGACCTATTAACCCGAGTAATGCGGCAGACCCGCCCATGCTGAAATGCCCTACAAGCCCGCTGAGGATGTAACCTCCGATACCTGTAAGGACATAGATGAAAAAAAATCGTGCGGAGCCATAAAGCTCTTCGATTTGCGGCCCAATATCCATCAGCACCCACATATTGAATCCAATGTGCATCAGGCTACCGTGGAGAAAAGTCGGCATTATCAATCGCCAAGGCTGTAGCAAATCAATTGGCCAAGGGAGCGACGCACCGAACTTTTGCAAGACCGCGCCATTGATAGCTCCAAAATTGAAAATGCCGGACAATCCTCCGCCTGGCGCTTGAAATCCGCTCGTGCGGATCGTCGCAAGCAAACTCACGCCGTAGAGCAGGCAACTAAGACTCAAGATCGCGTAAGTTGCCGGCGAAGTGGTCGGGAATAAGCGGCTCAGCGAACGGCTGGCAGCGGCCATGCCGAAGTTCATGCTCGCGCCGCATTGGTGGCATTTCGTGGCGCTCGCTCCTACCAGCGTGCCGCACGATGGGCACAGCTTCGGGCGAGGAGCTTCCCGTTCGCCGCCGAAAAGGCCGCTAAATTGTTCGCGCATTCGATCGAGTTTGTAACGCAGTCGTGGAGAGAGGGCCAATAGCCGTCCTTGCGAGAATGTGGTTGCGTTCCTATAATACCTAAGATGCGTCCAAACCAGTGAACCGGGAAACTGCGTGAGGGCCACCCGTCTTTCTACAGAAGTTCACTCGCCGGTAGATAATAGATTTTGCTTCTCGCGCGCCCGAGAACCTTTCGTAATAACAATTCTGGCGATTCTGCTGGCGACTATTTTAGGCGGATGCGCGCATCATCGCGTTTCAAGTCGGCCCCCGGCGCAAACCCCGTCCTCCGCGTCGCAACCGCCCTCATCAAGGCCGTCCGGCACCCCGCCTGCAACCGAAAGGCAACCCGCCGTGCCCGGAGAATACGTCGAAGAAGGCGTAGCTTCCTGGTACGGCGTACCCTTCAACGGCCGTCGCACTTCCAACGGCGAAGTTTACGACATGCACGAATTTACCGCTGCGCATCGTACGCTCCCGTTCAACGCTGTGGTCCGCGTCACAAATCTGCGTAACGGCAAGCAGACCCAGGTTCGCATTAACGATCGCGGCCCGTTCGTCGCCGATCGCATAATCGACCTTTCGCTTTCGGCTGCGCAAGCAATCGAGATGGTAGGGCCTGGAACCGCGCAGGTTCGGCTGGAAATTATAACCGGTCCGAATCCGACTGCCGGCGCTTTCGCGGTGCAAATCGGAGCGTTCGTTAAGCAGGAAAATGCGCAGCGCCTGAAGGCGGAAATGGAGGCTCGCAGTTTCCCCGTCACCATCGTCACGTTCGACTCAGCGAACGGCCTGCTCTATCGCGTGCGCGTCGGCCGTCTAGCCACCGAACAAGCTGCCAATCAACTCGCTGCCCAATTACATTCCACAGATCAGTTCACCACTTTCGTCGTGCGCCTGGACGAGTAATTCGCGGCACGACAATTATTTGTGCTTCATTTCGTAAACGCCGTCCCAATCCTTTCCGGGACCCCCTACAAGGTACTCGTTACAACGGTCTAGGAAAACCTGCGCTGGGCCATCGTTCGGCCATCGTTGCAAAACTTCCTCGAACGCGGCTTTGGCCGCGCGCCAATCGTGCGCCTTGTATGCTTCGCGGCCACGCCCGAATATTTCAACCAAGCCCTTACCTTCGTTTCTGGCAGCCTGTTCACTCAGAATCTCGAAGATCGTAACCGGTAGACTTTTTCCTACTACACGTATGAAATCGATTTCGCGGATAATCATCCGCTCGTCAGCAATATCTCGCCGAGTAGATTCACTGATCAAAATCGTCGTTCCATATACCTTATTGAGTCCTTCCAGGCGTGACGCCAGGTTCACATTGTCACCTATGGCTGTATATCCGAAGCGCAACGACGAACCCATGCTCCCTATCGAGGCGATGCCCGTATTGATTCCGATCCCAATCTCCAACGCCGGTAAACCTTCCGCCACCCAGTTCTTTTGCAACTCTGCGAGTCGCGCGATCATGGCTAGAGCAGCTCTGCAGCAGCGTTCGCCATGTTTCGGCTCAGTGTATGGAGCGCCCCAAATCGCCATTACCGCATCACCAATATACTTATCGAGTGTTCCTTGATACTTGAAAATAACGCGCGTCATTTCCGTAAGGTAGTTGTTCAGCAATCGCGCCAAATCCTGGGCATCCAGCGATTCTGAAATGGAAGTAAAGCCGCGCACATCGCTGAAAAGCACGGTGATTTCGGTTTTGCGCGGCGTAACCGATCCCGGATCGTTCAAGACACGTCGAATTACTTCGGGGCTTAAGTATTGTTGAAACGCGCTGCGTACCTTGCGCTTTTCCTGCTCCTCAATCAAAACGCGATAAAGCGCCACCAGACTCACATTCGGCACCAGTGTAAATAGCGACGGCATAATGAAGTTAAGCCACCACCCATGCAGAAAGGCCCAATAAACAATCGCCGTGAACGGAACCAAAAGTGCCAGTCCAAACGCCATCCAACGCGGTTGAACGATGGCCAGCCACAATCCCAGCGGAATTCCGAACAGAAATATGAATCCTATATCTGTGAGCACCTGCGGAGCCCCGCGCGTCAGGAATTTCTGGTTTAGTACGTTGTCGATTAGGTTTGCATGGATTTCCACCCCCGGAAAGTCGATGCCGCCAAAAGGCGTTGCTCGTAAATCCGCGATGCCCGTTGCCGAAGCGCCCACTAAAACGATCTTGTCCTTGAAGGTTCCCGGCGCGAATTTCTTTTCAGCAGCATCGGCAAACGAAATATACGGGTACGTCCGCGCAGGCCCGTGGTAATTCACCATCATCCGGCTTAGGTCGTCGGGGTGAACGATGAGCTTGGGCCCGAATTCCATATTCGCCACTCCCGCGTCCCCGTAATTCAGCACCGTTTGCTCGTTGCTGAGGCCCAAATAAAGCCGCAGCGTTTGCACATCGATCGAAGGATAAATGTCCCAATTCGCGCGGTCGGCATCGCGTCCATATGGGATTGCCAGCGGCACCTTACGCACCACAGTATCCGCGTCTACGTAAACATTGAAGAAACCGCATCCGCCTTTTTCGGACGCAACCGCGTCTGTCAAAAGTGCGGTGTTGGCTTCGGTTCCCCGCGGCACCAGATATTGCGTCTCGTACTTATCGATCAGACGAATGTAGCCCGGAGGCCCACCTGCGGATGGCAAAGCCGAAACCCGCGGAAACGGGAAGAACGCAATCAAGTTCGCATAGCGGTCGAGAGCCTCGTTCGAAACTCCTTGAAGGTCCGTCTTTGTGTACAAAAAATAATTTCCCAGCACGACGCTGCCAAACCGGCGTATCGCATCGGCAAATTGCTGGTCGTAGTTGTATTGTTGCTCTTTGCGCTCGATTTCCGATTGCACTGCCGCATTTGCCGCCAGGCCTTTCTTCCTCTGCTCCGCGAGGCTCGCTGAAAGATCCCGTAGTGGAGCCGCTGTCTCATCTGCTTGGCTGAACGTAATGTCGAACGCTATTACCCGAGCGCCGTCCTCGCGCAACGCATCCACCAAATGCGCGAAATAAATTCGCGGGAACGGCCAGTGCCCCAGCGCCTCCTGCGATTGTTGATCGATATCCACAATCACGATTCGCGGGTCCGGCTGCATGCGCCCGCGATACTGAAAACGCAAATCCAAGCTGCTCAGTTCCAGCCGCGTGACGAAATCGAATAGGGGCATCGGACGTTCGCCCACGAACGTAACGTAATAAATCGCCAGCGCCGCCACCGTAATAATGGCGCTAATGATCAGCGAGCCCTGGTGCAGCCACCATTGCTGCAAAAGCCCCGGCCCTCGTGCTGCGTTAAATTTGCTAGTGGTAGCCATGAACGCCGCAGTGTCGCGGAAAAGTTAGAAAGCAGAAGTCGCGCAAGACTAGCAAACGACTGCGCTCGATTCAACGCTCGAGCGCGTCTCGCATTCCCATGCAACACTTCTGCCACGCCGCACAAATCCAATGGACTCGCCGCCCGGCTGTGCTCCGCTCCCCGCTTCCGTTATACTGTGGCACGCGCTCTAAATACGGGTCTTGCATGTCGGGGAAAAAACAAGTTTGGTATATCGAAGGTTCGGCCGCCGCTGCATTGGCAGCGCCTTTGCGCGCGCATTACGATCTGCACGCCGTCCCGCAAAACAAACAACCCGATCCGCAGCACACGCACTTCTCCGAACCCGGCGCGCCTGTCGTTTGGCTCGCGGACATGAAGCCCTCCGGAGACCTTCTTCATCCTCGATCCTGCGAAAATGCGAATAATTGTCGCGTAATCGGGGTTTTTTCTGCTGACGGCAGCTCCGGCGCCAAACTGCCTCATTCTCAGAATCCTCCCAACGATCACGCGGTGTTCGCCTTCCTCCCATCGTTCGCCCCTCCCAATATCGTTGAACGAACGCTCGAAGCCGCCTTCGAAAATATTGAACTCGTCGAACGCGACCGCGCCAGCAGTCACGCCCTGAAAATCTGGGAACGTGAACGCGAAGAGCTCAACGAGATCGGTGTCGCCCTCTCTTCACAACGCGAAATCGGCGCGCTTCTCAGTCTGATCCTCTCGAAGACTCGCGAAATCACCGCCGCCGATGCCGGCTCGCTCTACCTCGTGGAAGAAGATAGCGGCGGCCGCCACTTGCGCTTCATGCTCACGCAAAACGACAGTCTGGAATTTCCCTATCAGGAGTTCATTCTCCCGCTCGCGGAAACTTCCATGGCGGGTTACACCGCGCTGCGCGGTGAAGTCTTAAATTTCGCCAACGCTTATGAAATTCCCGCTGATCGTCCCTATCATTTCAATAAAAGTTACGATCGCGATTCCGGATACCGTACGCGCTCGCTTTTGACTCTTCCCATGCGCAACGCGAAAGGCGAAGTTCTCGGCGTCCTGCAGCTCATCAATTGCAAACGGAATCCCGGCGCGCGGCTCGCTCTCGACAAAGATATCGCGCAGCAGGTTCAGCCCTTTCGCGAACGCTCCGTGCGGCTCGCTCTCTCACTCGCCTCGCAGGCGGCCGTGGCCTACGAAAATCGCAAGTTGTACAACGAAATCGAAACGCTCTTCGAAGGTTTTGTCAGCGCCGCCGTAACTGCGATTGAGCAACGCGACCCCACCACCTCAGGCCATTCTCTGCGCGTCGCCGCTTACACGCAGCGCTTGGCCGAAGCCGTCAACGCAACGTCCGCCGGCCCTTACGCCAATACTTTTTTTGACGCCGGGCAATTAAAGGAAATCCGCTACGCCGCTTTGCTTCACGATTTCGGAAAGGTTGGCGTGCGCGAGGAAGTTCTGGTCAAAGCCAAAAAATTGTACCCTTTGCAGCTCGAACTTCTGCGCCAGCGCTTCGACTACATCCGCAAAGAGGCCGAAGCCAGCACCGTGCGTCGCAAGCTGCAGGCGTTTTTGGAACAAGACCGTGGCGCTGCTCTCTCGGAAGTCGCGCGGCTGACCGAGGATTTCGACCAGCGCCTCAGACGCATCGAAGAATTCCTACAGCTTATCGTGGATGCCAACGAACCTACTCTGCTCGAGGAAAACAAATCCCGCAAGTTGCGCGAAATCGCGCAGCAATCCTTCATCGATGCTCGCGGCATCGAGCGCCCTTATTTGAACCCGGATGAAATCCGCTTGCTTTCGATTCCGAAAGGCAGTCTCGACGCCGCGGAGCGCCTGCAAATCGAATCTCACGTGATCCACACATTCAATTTTCTGGCTCAAATTCCGTGGACCAAGGAGCTGAAACAAATCCCGGAAATTGCGCGCGCGCATCATGAAAAACTAAACGGTACAGGTTATCCTTATAAATTAACCGGTGCTCAAATTCCTTTGCCCACAAAAATGATGACCATCTGCGATATTTTCGACGCCCTCACCGCCTCCGACCGGCCTTACAAACGCGCCGTCCCTATCGATCGCGCTCTCTCGATTCTGGAAGACTGCGTTCGCGCCGGCGAACTCGATCCGGATCTATTCCAATTGTTCCGCCAAGAAAAAGTGTACGAGCGAGCCATGCAGGCCGCAGCCGAATGATGGACGAGCCGCGGATGCCTTTTATTTCTTGCCAGCCCCATCTCATTCCGCGTCTTCCATCACTACTCGCATACTTCATGTCGGTTGTCTTGTTACTCGGGGCCGCTCCCCGGAATTATTCGCAAGACACAGTGTCCAAAACTTGGGCCGTCACCATTATCCTTCCCCCGAAAATCGTCGCCGGCCGCCCGGCTACACTCGCTGTTCTGGGGGTTGACGGCCGTCTTGCCGAAAGCATCATCGTTGATCTGGGCTCTCATTCTGGCGTTAACGTGCGCGTGAAAACTGACAAAACGGGACGTGCTGTTTTCCTCGCTCCTACCGATTCGAGCGTTCTCATAGTGAAAGCTTCCGGCGCTGCTGCTGCCACGCTTGTCGATCCGCCCGCTGCGTCAAATTCTGCGCAAAATTCAATTTCGCTCCCTCCCGTGGTGTCCCGCATCGACGCTTTCCCGATTTGTGGCGGCGCATTCCGCGGCGAGGCCGACGCCGACCACGTAAAGTTGAACGATGACCCCGCCCTGGTCTTGGCCGCGTCGCCTGAGTGCCTGGTAATTCTGCCTGGCCCGCGCGCCGAGCCCGGCCCCGCGAATATTTCGATTGAAACGGGAGACGACACACCGTACACCGGAACCACCACCTTGCTTGCTTTGCATTTCGACCCGCCCACTCCGCCTCTGCTCCCTGAGAAAAAAAGTACCCTAGTGCTACACGCACAGGGCGCGGATACCCCGATCCGTATTCTCGTTGAGAACAAAACTCCCGGCGTCCTTCGCTTTGTCCACGGGGAGTCGCAGGAAGCGCTCACCTCCGGCGGCGCCCAAAACGCCGCAACAATCCAAATTCAAACCCTCAGTACGGGAGATTTTTCTTTTCACGCGCGTATCTTGCAAAACCCTGATCCCCAAATCGCGCGTCGCTACCTGGAAGCAGCCCAGCCGCTCGCTACCAAAGACCTTCAAAATCAAATTCGGGGCCTACTGAAGCAGCTCGCGCATAACCCGCGCGAAACGCGGAAAGTCTCGGCGGAGTTAGAAAAAATTCTCTCCTACACGATCGCGGGCGACTTCCGCACGCTACTCGAATCGGCGCGCGCGGCTCTGGAATAAACAACCATTGGAAGTAAGCAGCGTGGAAATCCGGAGATATAGGTGTGGGGTTCTTAGAGGATAAAACGAGCCTGCTCGCTGCCGGCGCCCTGTAACGTCTTTTCTTCCGTTCCGGTCAACGATTTCTGTTCCGCTTCCGAAAACGCGCCTTGGTCCAACTGTTCCAGTGAATTGCGCGTGCGGGTCAGCTTGCTGTCCGCCTCTTCGTAACTCTGTTGCGCATGGCGAAGATGATTTCCCAGTTTCTCGTACACATCGGAAAAACCTTCGAACTGCTTCTTCAACCCCGCCATGCCCGCAAGAATGTGCCGCGTCCTCTCTTCGATTTTCTGCCCTTGCAGGCTTATCGCAAACGCGCTCAGGCAGGCATAAAAGGTATTCGGCGAAACGGGAAAAACTCGCTTGCTGCGGCAGTATTCATCCAGCATCCCGTATTTTGAATCCTCAGTCAGCAAAAGCTCGTAATAAACACCTTCGGATGGCACAAACATCAGCGCGTAATCAAACGTATGCTCGTCCGGAAGAATATATTTCTCCGCGATGCAATCCGCATGTTTACGAACCGCTAGGCAGAAATCCCGGCGCGCGTCGTCGCCCGTTTCCAGCAGCCGGCGATAAGCCTCCAACGGAAATTTTGAGTCCACCGAAAGTAGACGCTCACCGCTTCGCACAATAGCGTCTACAATCGCCCCAGTCGAAGCGAATCGATGCTGCGTGCTATACGCGCTGTGCGGCAATGCATCTTCCAGCAATCGTTCCAGCGCAACTTCACCCAACGTGCCGCGCGTCTTGGCCCCTCCCAGAATTGACTGCAATGTTTGAGTAGCCTGCGACATGTCGCGTCCCGCTTGCTGCACTTCGCCAAGCTGCACGCTCATTTTTCGTATCGTTTCGCTTGACGCTTGTAGCTGCTGGGCCATGGCCATTTGCGCGTCGCTCGCCAACTTGCCCGTAGAAGCTACGCCTGTTTGCAGTTCCTGCCGAACCTGTCCCAGCTGCGTGGTCACAGCTTGCATTAAATGATTGATCTGAGCGGCCATCGATTGCCCCTGCAAAGCGAGGGAGTTCTGCATTTCCTGGCGCACGGCCGAGAGCTCTTCATTCGAACGTCGCCCCGTCATCCACACCACGGCCGCAATAGCCGCAATCACCAAAATCGCCGCCGCAACAAATGCAAACCATCCAACCGCGCTCATAGACAAATTCCCTCGTCTCAGTATGCAGCTAACAACGAAGCAAAAGCTCTTCTACACACTTTAGCGCGAACGGCCGACGCGTAAAAGCCGATTCAGCCTTGAAGAGTGCGATTCGAGTTTTTATGCTGAGTCCTTCGCGTTATTTCGTCGATTCCGAGCGAAACCTGCCGCGCTAGAAATTTACCTTTAGCGCGAACTGGAACGTTCTCGGGTCGTACGCCGCGGTGGGCTGCCCGCCCGCGCAAGTAGCCACCGCAGTGCTTGGGAACGACGCCGTCGAGTCGCACACCGGATTCACATCGCTCACGTTAAACCGGTTCAGCATGTTGAACCCGTCCGCGATTACTTGAAGATTTACACGTTCGTTGATGGGAATTGCTCTTGCGATTCGCAGGTCGATCTGGAAAAAGCCCGGCCGCGTAAAAGCGTTTCGGCCCAGATTTCCAATGCAGCCCTCGAACGGGATCGTGTCCGGAAAGGAAAAAGTCTGCCCTTTGCTGTCGATGCACACGTTGGGAGGAACAAACGCGTACCCTGGAATGAATGGCGATGTTGTGGAACCCGGAGGCGGCGTAGAAGTTTTGACAAACGATGGCCGGCCGGTGGAGGAACCAAAATCCAGATTCGTGTCTTCGCCGAGTAGCAGGTTGTAAGGGCGCCCGGACGAAACTTCGATGATCGGTGCGACCGTAAATCCCGCCAGAAACTTCTTCCAAAAACCCGAATCAGTATTGCGATAGGGACTTTGAAACACTGCGCTGGTAATCCAGCGATGCCGTTGATCGAAATCCGAATTGCCGCGATCAAGTTGCGGAAAGCTGTTGTCCTGAGGCGCAATCAACGTGGAAAGATCCGTGGAGTCGTCGATCGAATGTGAGTATGTCCAGCTTGAGAGTAATTCGATGCCATGCGAGAACCGCTTTGTCACCGTCAGCGTAAAAGCATTGTAAAGTGAGCTCCCTGTCGAAGACTGCGGATCCACGTCGCTCCACGGCACTATGACTCCAGGAAAGCCGGTCGGCAAACCCAGCGTTCCAGCTAGCGCAGCCAGCTGAGCGTAGCCGCCGGGAAAAAGGCCCGAAAACGAAGGATTGGGCCCGGACGGCCGGAAGAAATTAAATACCGCTGGTGTCACGATGGAGCCGCCGGGAAGCAGTGTCGTGCTGCCATTGCTAACAGGAGCCCCCGAGCAATTCGCGCTGGCAAATCCGGTGCCGAAAGTTCCCGGAGCGGTGACGAAAATACTGCCGCCACCAGGTGTCGGATTGCATCCTGGAGTGCCCGGAACCGAAATTCCGAGCGGGCTCGATCCGACGGACACCAGGCCCGCCTGCACAGCATTGCTATCATTGGCCATCAGCAATTCCGGTTTCGTAACGTTGATATTGACCGCGTGATCGAGATGCGTGCCGTGCGTGTAGTTGTAGCTCGCGCTTACTTTCCAGTCCTTGGTAATCTCCCGTTCGATGGTCAGGTTAGCCTGTTGTGCCAGCGCATACTGGAAATTTTTCTGCACCGGAATAGTGAAGGGCAAAAGCGGTAACGGATATCCTCCGCCGGGCGTGTATCCCTGAACGTTCAAGAAACGCTGTTGGGTGAAGAGAGAATTCGAGAACGTCGCGTTAAATATCTGCGGATTCCCGCCGACCCCATAGCACATCGTTGGTGACGCTGTGGAGCAGCTTGTGATCGCGGGAGCTCCTCCCGCCGTGGGACTGCTCGACAAAATTCCCTGAAAAATCGAAGACGCATTCAAAGCGCCGATGTTCCCCACATTGCTGATATCGGCGTTCGAGGGGCTCCCACCAGCTGCTTCCAGCAGCGCGGACAGCGAACCATCTTCAGCCGTCGAAAGAAATGCAAGCGCAAGAGCCGGGTGGTCGTAGAAGAAACCGTATCCGGCGCGAATCACCGTCTTGCCGTTGCCCCACGGATCCCAAGCAATTCCAATGCGCGGAGCCACGTTATTCGAATCGGTAGGAATGCCTTCGACCACTCCGAATGCTTTCTCGGCCGCAGCGTTAATCGAAGTACCCGGAGTAAATGTTGGCAGCCATTCGATGTCGTACCGCACTCCGTAGTTAATCGTGAGTTTGCGGTTCACCTTCCAACTATCCTGCACAAATGCACCCAAGGTCTTGTTGTCAAAAGGGCGATTCGATTGACCGACGCCCTGGTAGAAAATAGTCGGAATACCCAATCCGTATGCCTGTACCGCGCTGAAACCCGGAAGACCTGCGAACGCCGGAGACAACGAGCTTGCGGACAGAGATCCGAAATCGAAGACGCCGCCGTAATTCAAAGTAAAAATTTGAGACTTGGAAGAACGCAACTGTATTAGGTTCGTATCGGCGCCAAACTTGAATGTGTGTGTTCCCTTGGTCCACGTAAGGTTGTCCGTGAACTGAAAGCGCCGCTCGATGCGGTCTTCGGTGGAAAACGGTTCGCGTCCCAGGAACGCCGCGCCGGCGATATTATCAGCCGGAAAATTCCCTCCGAATAAATCGGAGTATCCGTAATGCAAGCCGCGCCGTGCAGCTTGAAACCGAAATTCATTGAATAGGGTATTTGATATTGCCGTGGTGTGCTGGCCGATGATAGCCCAATCGCGCGTCTGCTGCGTGGAAGTTCGATTGCCGGCGTTCTGCCCAAAGGTTTGGTTCTGCGCGTTCACCTGTATGCCCGTATTCGTGTCCGGCGAAACCATCCCGCGTAGCATCGTGGTATTTCTCGCATTCCATATGTGATCGATCCTCAGCGAGTAAATGCTGCCCTTGTCCGACGTTGGGTAGTTCCCGATCACCGAAGCCAATCCTTGAAACGTCGAAGGCAGTGGCGCGCCGCTGGAAAGGAAAACGTTGGCGCTGGGAGGCAACACGCCAGTATTGCCAAAAAGCGCCACAGCCGAAGCTCCGCCGCTCAACGCCGCTGCTTCAATCAACGGAGCGGCGAACGGACTTGCGCATCCCCCGGCATTGGCAATCGCCGCGGGATAGAACGTTGCCTGGCCATTCGCTCCGCCAGTCAAAAGCAGAGGCGTTGTAGAGCACAAGCTTGCTCCCGCGACCGGCACTAATCCGAAATTGCCCTCTCCGATATTCGTAAATCCTGTTTCCTGCCGCCGTGTGATTTCGTAACTGAAAAAATAAAACGTTTTGTCCTTCTGAATGGGGCCGCCGATCGTCGCACCGCCCTGCACTCGGGTGTAAGACTGCTTCACCGGCGTCGTTCCGCATGTAAGCGTGGCCGCATCGCAATTCGCCGTCACTGAAAATGGATCGCGCGCCTGAATGGCGCTATCGCGCAAATAACCGAAAAGATCGCCGTGTGTTTGGTTTGATCCAGATTTGGTCACGATGTTCACCACGCCGCCCATCGCGCGCCCATATTCCGGCATGTAATTGCTGGTGATCACTTGGAATTCCTGCACCGCCTCTTGCGAAACTGTCGCGCGCACTCCATTCACCGAATTGTCCACCGCGTCGGCGCCATCAACCGATACTTCGTTCGAACGTCCGCGTTGTCCCCCGATATTCAAACCGCTGGTCGGCGCAGCTCCAATCGACGGCGTGTCGTCGCGCGCCACCTGCGAATCCAGCAACGAAAAATTGATGTAATTGCGCCCGTTGATCGGCAGGTTGTCGATTTGAGTCTGATTGATGGTGGTGGAAACGTCGGTCTTGGTCGTATCCACCAAATCGGGCTCCGCCGACACGCTCACGGTTGCGCCCTGGCTCTGCAGTTGTAACTGCGGGTTGTATTCCGGGTTAGTCCCCAAGGTCAGCTTGAAGGAGGTGTTCGTCAGCGTGGCGAATCCGGGCGCTTCCACCGTCAACGTATAGTTGTCCGGGGGCAATCCAACGATCTCATAATGCCCATTGGCGTCACTCATCACCGTGCGCTGCAGCCCTGTGCCGGGATTAATGATGGTGAGCTTGGCGCTCTTCACGGCCAGGCCTTGCGGGTCTATCACTGTGCCCGACAGGTTTACCGTGTTCACCTGCGCCCTGCTCGCGCCCGGAGCAATGAGGACCAGCACAGCTAGCAGCGAGATAAACCACACAAAGTTACGCCGTGGCATCGCACGCCTCCTAGGATTTCCCCTGCTGCACGACTGGATAGCCGCTCGATACTTGTGAACTGGATTTGCTCTGACCCCGCAGAGCAATCGGACGATGAGCGACTTCTACTCCCGCCTCTAACTGTTTGCAATAGATATTTTGATAGTTGCGAGCGAAGTTGTTTATGTGTCAACGATGACGGAAAGAATCCGCAAAAACGCGAGGAAATTTAGCGGTGAATACGGACGATACTTTTCGGGAGACGCTCGCGGAGAGCTATTCCCGAGTGGAAGATGTGGTGAGTTGGACTAGCGGTTCCGAAGCTGTATTCGCGGAGGAGCCGGAATCGAAGGTTTGGGGCGAGCGCCAGGAATCAATTGCCGCTACCTGGTGTACGCAGGACACCGTGCAGCGCGGGGCGCAGCCTTTCTTGGTGAAAAATTCGCGATGGCGCTGCTCGTCAGTGTATTGCATCAGCGGAATGCCGGGGTATCCGCGCTGTTGCGAGCAATAGTGGACCAAGCCGTCTTCGCAGATGTAGAGATAGCGCGACCCCGCGCGGCAGCGCCAGTCGTTTTCTTTCCCGCGCGCGATATTGTGCTGGAACTTATTGATGCGCGTGAAGGATTGTTTCTCGAGTGAAATAATTTCCTCGAAAATTTCCTGTTCGCGCGTGCCGAGGGGCTCGAGCTGGCCATTGTGATCGTGCAAGATTCCCACCGTCGAGGTAAACCCCAGTTCGATGGCGCGGTGCGCGACGGCCAGCGCGTCTTCAGGATTACGCACGCCGCTGCCGAGGACTGAATTGATGTTGACGTGAAAGTCGGCATGTTCCGCTAGGAGCGCCAGTTTCTGGTCCAAAACTTTCAAGCTTTTCTTCGACACGTCGTCGGGCATTACGTTATCGATGCTGATTTGCAAATATTCCAGCCCGGCGCGATTCAGGCGCTGAATGCGGTCGGCTACCAGCAGGTAGCCGTTGGTAATCAGTCCGGCCATCATTCCGTTTTTGCGGATGCGCGCGATGATCGCGTCGAGGTCAGGGTGCAGCAGGGGCTCGCCGCCGCTGATGGTGACGATGGCGGTTCCCATGGAGCCCAGCCGGTCGATGCGCTGGAACATTTCTTCGGACGGGACTGGGTTCGAAACGTCGTCGAATTCGTTGCAGTAGGTGCAGGCCAGATTGCAGCGGCGCGTGGGAATGATGTGCGCGAGCAGCGGGTGGCGCTTGGACGCCAGCCCTTTCACAATCATACGGATCTCGCGGACCTTGCGATGCGCGGCGAGAAGTTTTCGTCGAATTGTTTTACGTGCCGTCACTGTTTTTCAAGCGCTAGGAGCGGTTGCGCCTTGTTTTTTGCCGCCAAAACTCTCTCTATGATTATGCCATATTGAGCGGCCATTCCCTCGAACGCGGGGCGCTTCGTAGCGAATGCCGCACTCGCGGAAGCTTTGATGAAAGTTGGTTGTTGTCATTTTAGTCGGCCCAGGGTTGCCAGATGCGGTCCCAGCGGTGGGCCCTTAATTTCTCTAGTAGCGCGGGATCCAGCGGGCCGGCGTCGCTTAGCGCCATGTTTTGTCTTACGTGCTCGGGCTTGCGCATGCCGACGATCGTGGTGCTAACCGTGGGATTCGACAGGATGAAGCGAAGGGCCATCTCCGGCAGGGTCATTCCGGGAGGCACGATTTTCTTTAATTCGTCCACGCGATTCATGGTTTCCGGCAGGTTTTCGGGGCCGAAGTAACGGGCGCGCCAGTCGTGGGCGGGGAATTTGGTTTGGCGCGTCATTTTTCCGCCCAGGCTCCCTTCATCGAGCGGGACGCGGGCGATCACGCCGATGTTTAATTCGCGGCAGACCGGAAACAATTTATCTTCCGGGGCTTGGTCGAAAATGTTGTAGATGACTTGCACAGCGTCCACCAAGCCGGTGCGCAGGGCTTCGATACCGTTTTCCGGCTGCCAGCGATTGAGGCTGAGGCCGAAGGAGCGAATCCATTTGTCGGCTTTGAGTTTCTCGACGGTTTCGCGGAACTCAGGCTCGTCGGCCCAGCTATCGTCCCAAACGTGGAATTGCAAGACATCGATGGAATCCTCGCGAAGTTTTTCGCGGATTTTTTTTGCATATTCGAAAACGTGCTTGGCTGGAAAGACGTCACGGTATTTGAATTCCGGCGTGGCGGGCCATGTATCGTTCTTGGGAGGAATTTTGGAGGCGGCGTAGAGCGGCATATTTTTCGCGTTGCGAAATTTGTTGCGAGTGAGGATTTCGCCGAGCAGGGCATCGCTTTTCCCGTTGCCGTAAGCCCAAGCGGTGTCGAAGAAGTTGCAGCCCGAGTCCACGGCCAGTTGCAGGGATTTTAAGGATTCCTGATCGTCCGAGCCGGTCCAACCGCCCATGCCCCATAGGCCGACGGCAATGTCGCTGACTTGAAAACCTCTTCGCCCCAGCGCGCGATATTTCATGATTTGGCCAATTCCTTAATCGCTGTTCTGGCCTCGGTTAGAGAGGGTTTAGTTGTTTGTTTTCTATAACATCTACTTTTGGTCCACTTTCGGTTAGAAGTGGGCGCCTGCTTTGCAAAAAAGCGCTCAATTTTGGGCAATTTTTTCGTCAGGAGAGCTGTCTGGATGCTCGCGGGCGGCGTTGGTGACAGGCGCGCCTTGCTGAATGATCCGGGACGCAGAAACCGTCCTCCGCTGGTTCGTCCCTGTTCGCAGATGCCCCCTTCCCTCGTCAGGGCCACCACGGTGAGGGGGCGCAAAAGCCGTGCTTTAGTGTCGGCGGACGAGATGCTCACGCGCGGCTGCGGGCCGCCCTGTTCAGCGCCGATCCTAGACCAAATTTTCATCGCGACAATGATAGGAAGTCAGGAGGCCGAATACAAGGGTGCGAGGCGGTGGACTTTACCCCGAATACCGGTACCTATTCGTGCCACTGTGGCCGGTTTGAAGTGTAGGTGGTGCCTTTGTTGTGATGAAATACCGTAGGAAAATCTGAACGGCCGAGTAAACATACAAAATACTTCGGAGAATTAATCCCCCGTGAATCGAGTCCAGGGAGAGGTGCCAAAGCTGTGGAGTTTCGCTTGGCTTGAGCATGCGGGAGCGGACGTTCGCTACAGCGTGCGCAAGCTGCGCAGGAGCCCTGGGTTCACGACGGCAGCTGTCTTAACGCTTGCTCTCGGGATCGGAGCAAGCACGTCAATTTTTAGCATCGTGAACATAACCTTGCTTCACCCGCTGCCATTCCGCGATGCCGAGCGACTGGTGATGCTCTGGGAGACACACCCGCTAATTGGAAAGGAGAAAGTAGCGCCGCCGGATTTCCGCGATTGGAAACAACAAAACCGCTCGTTCGATCAATTGGCGGCTTATACGGATCAGAATTTTATCCTTCTCGACAGCACAGGACGGGCAGAGGAAGTTTCGGGAGTGCAAGCCTCCTCTGATTTGTTTGCAACTTTGGGCATCAGCCCGATGCTCGGCAAGAACTTCACGGCGGCGGAAGAGCGTGAGGGCGTCAATGTCGCCGTGATAGCGCATTCGCTCTGGCTAGAACGCTTTAACGGAGACCCGAGCGCAATCGGAAAGCCAGTAAAAATGAACGGGCAAGAGTACACCATTGTCGGTGTCATGCCGCCCGGCGTGGAGATGCCCGAATCGGCGGAAGTCTGGGTACCGCTCTCGCAGATCGACGACGAGGAAAACAATTTTCGGGCCGCGCACATTCTCAATGTAATCGGCAGGCTTAAGCCGAACACGTCTCTCCAGCGCGCGAGGACAGACATGCAAGGAATCGTGCAAAGACTGCAACGACAATTCCCAACTACGAATGCTCCAACCGGATTCGCGCTAGTGTCCTTGACCGAGGAGGTTGTTGGCCATGCTCGAACTCTTCTTA
>Ga0209007_1000028_pt1 | contig 106687 bp, 92 predicted proteins | sample JacPinW_OM1H0_O2_FD_187961 | JGI IMG/M metagenome (GOLD analysis project Ga0209007, IMG submission 187961) | Forest soil microbial communities from Algoma, Ontario, Canada - Jack Pine, Ontario site 1_JW_OM1H0_O2 (SPAdes) (version 2) | ecosystem: Environmental > Terrestrial > Soil > Boreal... | reverse complement strand
AAGGTGGTGGACATGTTGGTGGAGACGACGGAGAAGGCCATGAAGCATATTCCCGGGTTTGTGTCAGCGAGCATTCACAAGAGTTTGGATGGAGTGCGCGTAGTCAACTATGGTCTTCTTCCGGCAACTTCGTTGCCTCTTCCCCAGGCTCGACTAACCGTCGACCTGGGCGGCCCCTGTTCGCGGAGCAAAGAAGATTTTGAGGCGATGAGGAATAGTCCGGAAGCGCAGAAGTATATGAAACCGTTTTATGAGATTGCCAAGGTGGATTTTCATTTGTATGAAGTGGCGGACGCGATTGAGGTGCGGGACGAGGCGAAGGCCGGCAAGCTCGGATGAGCGCGCCGTGAGTTCCCGGTAGGGTCCGCCGAAAAGAAACAGCAGATCCCTCAGTAATATCCGCAAACTACGCGGATTTCGGGATGACAGCGTTACGACAAAGGCCTTCAAAAACAGGAGCGCGCGGGGCTTCGCTCAAGCGGGACGACAACGTAGAGCAAAGGTGGAGTCGACGACGCGGTCCAACTCTTAGGCAACGGCAAAAAAAGAAGAAGCAGATATCCGCGAACGATGCAGGTTTCCGCGGCGTGGCGTTAACGCATGCGATGGACGACTTTACTCTCTGGCGCGCGGCGAGTGACGGAACCGCGCGCTCGTAGTATCTTTGCACTCCGTAAGCGCTTTTGCGCACACGAACAAAACCGGGAAGTACGGAGGCAGCATGCTGACGGGGCTCGAAGACATTCTGGTGGTTTTGGGATGCATGCTGGTGTCGCTGGTTTTTGTGTGGGCGCTGAATCGCATTTGGCCGGCGGAGCGGCGGCGCGACCACAACGACATTATCGGCTGGCAAGTCGGCGTGCTGGGCACAACCTACGCGGTGATTCTGGGATTCATGCTGTATGCGGTGTGGACGTCGTTCGAGGAAGCGAACATCAACGCGGAGACGGAGGCGAATTGCCTGGTGAGCGTTTACCGGGTGGCGAATGGACTGCCCGCGGCGCAGCGCGACGAAGTTCACAAGCTCGCGCGGCAGTACGCCGATATCGTGATCACGCAAGAGTGGCCCACGATGCACGGGGGAGAGTTTGGTTACGCCGGCCACCAAACCATCGAGCAATTGTGGTCCGCTGTGCTGGAAGTCAAGCCGGACTCGTTCGCGCAGCAGACGGCCATGAATCTGGCGCTGACGGAAATTGACAGCATGACGGAACATCGGCGCCTGCGACAACTGCAAAGCCAGTCCAAACTGCCCACGATACTTTGGGTTGTGTTGATCGTGGGCGGAGTTATTACGATGCTTTCTTCGTGCATGTTTGGCATCGACAATTTTATTTTGCATGCGCTGCAAGTGGTTTCGCTGACGCTGCTGCTCGCGCTGATCCTCGTGGCCATCGCCGATATCGACCGGCCGTTTCAGGGTGTGGTTCACGTGGAGCCGCGCGGGTTCGAACGGGCGCGCGAGACGTTCGCACAACTTCCTTAAATCTTCAGCACATCGGGCGTGAAGCCTCAGACAGCGCTATGTGAATGGAATGTTACAAGGCAGAGCTGCGGCTTGACATTTTCCATTTGCGAAGTTATACGAGCGCACAACGTGCCGACGGTGGAAGCGGCCGTGCCTGAAGGAGCGCGCGATGAATTGGACTCAGGTATACGATCCGCTGGGACATTGGTGGCTCTCCACGCTGGTCGCGGCGCTGCCGATCATCGTGCTGTTTTCGCTGCTGGCAGGCTTGCGAGTGAAGCCGCATTGGTGCGCGATCGCGGGCGCCGGTACCGCAATGCTGGTCGGCATACTGATATTCCACATGCCGATGATATTCGCCGCGTCGGCGTTTGCTTACGGCGTGGCGTATGGCGTGCTGAAAATCGCGTGGATCGTTCTCGCCGCGGTATATCTGTACGACATCTCGGTGGAAACCGGCCAATTTGAAATCATGAAGGAATCGATTGCCGGGATTACGCCCGACCGGCGTCTGCAAGTGTTGCTGGTGGCGTTCTGTTTTGGCGCGTTCATCGAAGGCGCAGCGGGATTTGGAGCGCCGGTGGCGATTGCGGGGGCGTTCATGATCGGGCTGGGGTTTCGGCCGTTTCATGCGGCGGCGCTGAATCTGATTGCGAATACTGCGCCGGTTGCATGGGGCGCAATCGGAACTCCGGTGCACGCGCTGGCTGCGGTTTCGGGGCTGCCTGAATCGGACTTGAGCGCGATGATCGGGCGCATTCTGCCGTTTACGGCGGTGATCGTGCCGCTGTGGCTGGTGCGCACGATGGTGAACTGGCAAGAGACCTTCGAAGTGCTGCCTGCGATTATCGTGGTGGGCGTTTCGTTCGCGGTGACGCAATTCATATGGGCCAATCATGTGGATAGCAATCTGGTGGATATCGCGGCGGCGGTGGTGTCGATCATCGTGACCATTGTGTTCCTGCGATTCTGGAAGCCGAAAAGAATTTGGCGGTTTGATTACGACAAGTCCGACGGCGTTTCGGCTGCTGCGGCGCCCTCCGCTGAAATCGCCGACGATATGGGCGGCAAATGGCCTGCGAAGGAATACGATGGCTATGCCGCGCCGAAGAAATATCCGGCGGGCATGGTGCTGAAAGCGTGGATGCCGTTTGCGATTCTCTCGTTGTTCGTACTGCTGTGGGGATTGCCGACGGTAAAACTCGCGATTAATCAGGCGACTACGCCTGCGTTTCGCGTAGTGCAGGCTGATGGGAAAGTTCGTCCTGGGCCACCGGGATGGAACTGGCCGTACCTGCACAATGCGATTTCGCGTTCGACTCCCGTTGTAGCAAAACCGACTCCTGAAGGCGCACGCTACGATTTCAACTGGCTTTCGGCGACGGGAAGCGGCTGCTTCCTCGCGGCGCTTCTTTCGGGACTATTGCTCGGTATGAGCCCGGTGGCGCTAATGAAAACATTTTGGCGGACGCTGGTGCGCATGCGTCTGGCGATGGTGGCGATCTCGTTCATGCTGGGCTTGGGATTCGTTACGCGCTATTCAGGGCTCGACGCGGTGCTCGGTCTGGCATTCACGCGTACGGGCTGGCTGTATCCGTTCTTCGGAACGTTCCTCGGCTGGCTGGGCGTTGCGCTCACGGGCAGCGACACATCATCGAACGCGCTTTTTGGCAGCTTGCAGAGGATTACTTCGCAGCAGCTTGGAATCGATCCGATCCTGATGTGCGCAGCGAATAGCGCCGGCGGCGTGATGGGAAAGATGGTGGATGCTCAGTCGATCACCATCGCGACTTCAGCAACCGAGCAAGTCGGCAATGAAGGCATGATTTTCCGTTTTGTTTTTTGGCACTCGATTGCGCTGGGGGCTATCGTCGGGGTGATCGTGATGCTCTACGCGTACGTGTTCCCGCAATTTGTTCCACACGGCTTGACCTTCGTGAAGTAAGGACTATTCGTAGCGAAGGGCGATGATGGGGTCAACCATCGAAGCACGTCGCGCGGGAATGTAAGCAGCAAGTAGTGCCACGGCGACCAACAGCAGAATCACCGCGGCAAACGTGAGCGGGTCGCGCGCGCTAGTGCCAAAAAGCAGTGTGGCCAGAAGGCGCGTCGCGATCAGTGAAACCACCAGGCCGATCGCTAATCCTGAGACAACCAGCCGCATTCCCTGCCCGACTACCATTTTAAGAATTTCGCCGCGCGACGCGCCCAACGCCATACGGATGCCCAGTTCACGAGTACGTTGCGTTACGGAATAGGCCAGGACGCCGTAGATGCCCACCGCCGTTAACAAAAGTGCGAGCGCCGCGAAAAAACCGGTGAACTGCGTAGTGAGGCGAGGCTGCGCCACGGAAGAGGAGACAACATCGGCCATGCTGGAAACCTGCGTGAAGGGCAGATCTGGATCCAAGTCCCCTACTTTCTGGCGGACGGCAGCTACCAGCGGTTGCGGACTTGAGCTGGAGCGAACGACGAGAGACATGGTCGCGAACGGATTCTGCGCTTGCGGCAAATACATTTCCGGAATGTAAGGATTATTCAGCGCGGTGAACTTCACGTCACCCACCACGCCGACGACTTCCATCTGGATCATGTCACGCGAGTTTGCCAAATGCTTGCCGATGGGATCCTGATTGACAAAGTAGGTCTTCGCTACGGTCTCATTGATGATGACGACGGGATTCACCCCTGCAATGTCGCGATCGTTGAAAACTCTGCCGCGAAGGAGCGGGATGCGCATGGTTTTCAGGTAGTCGGGCGTGATCTGGCGTATGGCGATGATGGGATCTTTGCCGATGCCCTGGCAGACAATTCCTTCAGGGCAAAAAAAGACGTAGCGGAGAGCTCCTGTTAGCGGCATGAAACTGGAAACTCCGGCGCTCTGAACTCCCGGCAGAGATTGCACGCTTTCGACCAGACGCCGATAAAACTCAGCCTGCTGGGGCGGCTTCGGATAACGACCCTGGGGAAGTGTCATGGTGAACGTCATCACCTGCGAGGAGTCGAATCCGGGATTCACGTGCATCAGCTTTCCAAAACTTTTCATCAGCAGCCCAGCACTCGTGACCAAGACAACTGCGACGGCGACTTCCACCACAACTAGTACCGCTCGCGAACTTCTGTCTTTTCGGCCTTCATTGCCGCTACGGCCGCCCTCTTTCAGTGTTACGTGCAGGTCTCCGCGCGACGCGAGCATGGAGGGCGCCAAGCCAAAGGCGATGCCTGTCAGGACGCAGAGGAAGATTGAAAAAATCAGCACTTTAGCGTCGAGGGTAATTTCGTTTGCACGCGGAATGGTTCCTGGCGGCAACAGGCGCAGCAAGGTGAGGCATCCGCCCGCCAAGCCCACGCCGAGAACTCCACCGAGAGCGGAAAGCAGCACACTTTCGGTGAGAAGCTGGCGCATGAGACGTCCCCGCGATGCACCGAGCGCCTGACGAATGGCGATCTCTCGCTGCCGTGTCGTGGAACGGGCCAGCAACATGCTGGCAATGTTTGCGCAGCCGATAAGCAATACGAAGCCGACCGCAGCGAGCAGGACAAAGAGCGACGCCCGCATCGGGCCGACAAGACTTTCTTTCAGCGAGGCTGCGTCCAACGAATAATTCGCTGCGTCCACGTATCCGGGAAAATCTTGTCTATAGTTCGCGTTGATAGCTTCAAGTTCGGCTTGGCAGCGCGCCAGTGTTTCGCCGGGACGCAAACGAGCGTAGACGGCAAGGTAGGACGCTCCGCTGCGAACCCTAACAGGATCCAGCGCCGGGTTATCAAATGCCCGCGGGTACCAAATGTCCGGCTCCGGCTGCTGAAAAGGAAAGCGGAAGCTTGCCGGCAGCACCCCGACGACGGTGACGCTCTTTCCGTCGAGCGAGAGCGTATGTCCGATGATGTCCGGTGCGCCGCCGAAATGGCTGTGCCAGAAACCGTCGCTGATGATGGCAACATCGGCGCCCCCTTCGCTGTCTTCTTCGGGACGGAAGGTTCGTCCCAGCGAAGGAACAACACCAAACACTTCGAACAAATTCGCTGTGGATAACACTGCTGGAAGTTGCTCCGGCGTGCCACGATTGCTGAAACTTGCATTTACGGCCAGGCTGGCTGCAATGCCTTGGAGCGTCATGGTCTGCTGCTTCACACGCGTTACTTTCGTAAAGGAAACCGCGAGTCCCTTGATTCCCTTCTGCACGTTGCTGGTGGTGATGGCGACGAGTTGATCGGCATCCTGATAGGGCAGCGGGCGAAGCAATACCGCATTAATGACGGAGAAGATCGCGGTGTTCGCGCCGATGGCGAGCGCGAGCGTTAGAACCGCTACGGCCGTGAAACCAACATTTTTGCGCAGCATGCGCGCGCCGAAACGAATATCCTGCAGCAAAGTCTCAATCATCGGTAGTCCCCTTCGTTCGCGATAGACTTCCTTGGTTTGTTCGACGCCGCCAAGCCGGATCAGAGCCTGGCGACGCGCCTCGTCCACATTCAAGCCACGACGAAGATTCTCTTCCGTGTGCATGTGCAGGTGGCTTTCGAGCTCGGCGGCCAACTCGCCGTCACGTTTCTTTCGGTTGAAGACGCCGGCCAAACGTGAGAGCGCGGCGCGCAACGTTCGCATCTAGCTTCTCCTACTCATAACGCAGCGCGATCATGGGATCCACACGAGTGGCGCGACGCGCGGGAACGTAGCAAGCGGCCAGAGCGCAAAAAACAATGATCGCGGCAGCCACGAGGAGCGTGAACGGATCGGTCGGCTGTACGCCGAAGAGAAATCCTGCGATCAACCGGGACAACGCAACCGAGCCCAGGACACCCAGAGCAAGGCCGGCTAAAGCCAAACGCAGTCCCTGACCTAGTATCATGCGCAAAATCTCGCGCGGCAGGGCGCCAATGGCGAGGCGAATGCCAAATTCGCGTGTGCGCTGGCCTACGCCGAATGAAATGAGTCCGTACACTCCAATCGCCGCAAGAGCCACGGCGACGAAACCGAAAGCGCCGAAAAGTCGCAAATAAAAGCGATTGGGATTCAGCGAATCGGAAATGAGACGGTCGAGGGTCTGCACGTCGTAAACGGCCAGGGTATCGTCCACTTTGTGGATTGCATCCGCCAGAGTCTTGCCGAACGATTCCGGATCTTGTTGCGTCCGCACAACGAAGGTTATGTAGGAAAAGGGCAGGTTGTAGAAAGGCAGATAGATTTCGGGCTGACTGGGCAGCGCCAGGCTGGCCTGCTTCACGTCCCCGACAATGCCGACGACTTCGCGATCTTCCGGCCCGTCCCAGAGGAAGCGCACGTGTTTTCCTAGCGGATCTTGTCCTGGCCACCAATTTCGCGCAGCAGTTTCGCTGACGACGATGGGGCCGGAGCTAGGGCCGCCTTCCGTCTCATTGAAAGTTCTTCCGGCAACGAGCGGAATTTGCATTGCACGGAAAAAGCCGGGTGTGACGACGGTAAATCCGGACTCGCGGCCATGATTTCGGTCCGCGGGTTCTCCGTCAATTTGAACCGGCCCACTCTGTCGCTTGAAGCTCACGAGCGGAAGCAGCGATGTTCCGGCAACATCACGCACGCCCGGTGTGCCGCGCATATCTTCGATCACTTGTTTCGCAAATCGGACTTTCTGCGAGCTGGTTTGATACGAATCGGGAAAACCGATCGAAGCGGTGATCACGTTTTGGGGAGTGTAGCCAGGGCGAACCTGCAAGAGACGCAGGAAGCTCTGCATCATGAGCGAAGCGCCCAAAAGCAGAATAAAAGCGCACGCAATTTCGCCTGCGATCAGCAGCTTTCGCAAACGCGGGTTTGAATCACCGCCGGAATCGCGGCCGCCGGGCTTTAGTCCAGATTGCAAATCGGACTTGGCGGCTTGAAACGCAGGGGCCACGCCAAAACCAATTCCGGTAAGAAGCGAAAGGACGAAAGCAAATCCCAAGACGCGGCCATCGAGATGAATTTCATCGAGCCGAGGAAGATCGCTCGGAATGATGGCGAGAATCGATGCCTGAGTCGCGTAGGCCAAAGCAATTCCTGCCAACCCTCCTGCAATTGCCAGCAGAACGCTTTCGGTGACGAGTTGACGCGCCAGCCTCGTGCGGTTTCCGCCTAACGCGCCTCGAATGGCAAATTCCTTCAAACGTCCGGCGCCGCGCGACAGAAGCAAACTTGCCAAATTCGCGCAACCGATCAACATCACGAATCCAGCCGCGCCCATCAATATCCAGAGACCTTGGCGCGAAGCGCCGACCATATCTTCTTCCAGCGGAATTAAATCGGCATGCGAGTCTTTATCCGTTGCCGGGTACTCCTGGGCCAATTGGTCTGTCACCACGGCCATATCGGCCTTGGCATGAGCCAGCGTGATTTCAGGCTTCAGACGGCCGATAACTTCCATGGCGTGAATGCGCCGATTGTCGTGAAAGCTGATGAGAAATTCTTCCCCGAGGCCCATGGGCATCCAAATATCGGTCTTGCCGGGATAGTGAAATCCACGGGGCAACACGCCGGCAACCTGATAGGGAGTGGAGTCGACGAGAATTTGCTTTCCGAGAATGGCGGGGTCCCCACCGTAGCGCCGCTGCCAGATGCCGTAACTCAGCAGAACGATGTGCTCGTAACCGACGCGGTCATCGGTGGAACGGAATAACCGGCCGAGGACAGGCCGTACGCCCATCATGGGAAACAGGCCGGCAGTAGCATTGGCGGAACGAATTTTCTCGGGGCCGAGCGTGTCATAAAGATTCGAATCATTCTGCCAGGTGGCGGCCAGACTTTCGAAACTGCGATTGCGGCTCCTCCAGTCAAGAAAGGCGGCGAAGGTGGTGTCCGAACCTTTTTCAACAGGAGTGTCGGTGTACAGGCGGATCAGGCGTCCTGAATCCGGATACTGGAGCGGCCGCAACAAAACGGAATTTATGATGGAGAAAATCGCGGTGTTGGCGCCGATGCCGAGGGCGAGCGTTAGAACCGCGATTGTGGTGAATCCAATGTTTTTGCGGAGCATGCGGGCGCCGAAGCGCAGATCCTGCAGCGAGGTTTCGAGCAGCGGCAAACTTCGCCGTTCCCGGCAAATTTCCTTGGTTTGCTCCACGCCGCCCAATTTGAGAAGAGCCTGGCGGCGAGCCTCTTCGGAGTTCATGCCGCGACGAAGATTTTCTTCGGTGTGCAATTGGAGGTGGCTGTCGAGCTCGTCGGCCAACTCGCGCTCGCGCTCGCGGCGCCGGCCGGGCAATAAGCCAGCGAGGCGGGCGAACAAGCTGCGCAAGGCGGGCATCAGGACTCCCGCTCCGGCGAGAGGAAGCGGGCCAGGATTTCCGTGGTTTGTTCCCACTCGCGCTCTTCCGTTTGCAACTGTTTACGGCCGGCGCGCGTGAGTTTGTAATATTTGGCTTTGCGATTATTGTCGGATACTCCCCACTCGGAAGAGACGTAGCCTTCCTGCTCGAGCTTAAGCAGCGCAGGATACAGCGTGCCGTAGTTGACCGCGAGCAGATCGCCGCTGGTTTGCTCGATGCGGCGGGCGATGCCGTAACCGTGGAGCGGGCCCATGGACTGAAGTGTTTTCAAAACCATCAGGGCCAGAGTTCCCTGCCAGACGTCTTTTTTGTCAGTCATCGATTTTCGGCGCCTATTGGATAGCCAAACGAAAATTGCCACAACTCGTATGGGAAAGCAATAGAGGATTAGACGGAGTTCTCACGGCGAGGTGAGCGGCTTAATGTGAATCCCGCGAAGGACGAAGGGCAAGCGACCTTCGCGGGCGAGATGATGGATGGCTCGACTTTGCTCAGACCAGAGATTTGCAGCCGGGCTACTTGCCTAAGATGGGAGTCTGTTCATAGGCAACGGCTTGCCAATGACCGTTTGTTTTTACGAAGATGCGCATGAAAAGGACGTGCTCATCTTTTTGTTGGCCATCGGTAACGCTGACCTCTCTTGCACGGCCTGTGAGTACCGCGGTGTCGCCGTACACGCGGGCTTTCATGTCGTCCAGATCCATCGATAGAATCTTAGTGTGAGCCGCTCTGAGATTTTTCATCATTTGCGGCTTGTCAGAAAGCTTTCCGCTACTGCCGATGGTGGTGTAATCGTCCGCGGTGTCGCGGTCGAGAGTGTCCACATCGTTGCGCACGAACGCAGCCTGGCGGTCGCGCTCCAACTGTTTTATCTGCTCCTGGAGATCCGCGGAGTTTGACTGCGCTTTGATTGCGGCTCGGCCAGCGGCGAACAGCACGAGGGCAAAGGCCAGCGCCGCAAGAGGATTCCGATTTTTCATATGTGTTCTCCTTATTGTAGGTGGCTTGCCTAAGACGGAATTGCAGTTTTCTTCGATGCAGACAAACCGGAAACGACGCAACGAAACGATAATGGATGAGATTTTATTCTGTGCTTCCCTTTCCTCAACCTCGGCGGCGCGATTTGTTCCGGCCAGTTCGTGGCCTCTTCGCGGGATTGTTCGCCGCGGCGAACGAACGGCGTGGCCTGGAATATTCCCTGCTAGAATCGGGGCGCGAATGGAGGGGGCATGAAGATAGATTTGCTGGGGATTGCGGCGCATCCGGATGATGTGGAGCTGACCTGCGGCGGAACGATGTTGAAGATGGCGCAATCAGGCTACCGCACGGGCATTCTGGATTTGACCAAGGGAGAAACGGGGACGCGCGGGACGCCGGAGATTCGTCTGCGCGAAGCGGCCCGGGCTGCGAAAATTTTGAAGGCCAGGGTGCGGCGAAATCTGGGGCTGCCGGACGCGCGTTTGGAAATGCGCGAAGAATACAAAATGGCGATTGCGGAAGTGATACGCGAGCTGCAGCCGAAGACAGTAATACTTCCCTACTGGGAAGGGCGTCATCCGGACCATTACAATGCGGCAAAACTGGGGTACGAGGCTTGCTTTGTGGCGGGACTGAAAAATTATCCGCTGAGCGGGCGCGCGTTTCGTCCGTTTAAGATTCTGTATGCGGCGGCGTATGAAAATACGCGTCCGACTTTTTGCGTGGATATTTCAAAGCAATTCGAGGCGAGACGGCGAGCGATTTTGGCTTACAAGTCGCAGTTCGAGCGGCCGGAGAAAGATCGCAAGTCGAAAGTGTATTTGCCGCTCGACGAACTGGAAGCGCGGATGAACCTGACGGCTACCGCTTACGGACGGATGATCGGCGTGAAGTACGCAGAAGGTTTCATCGTGAAAGAAGCAATGCGCGTGGATGATGTGGTGCAGATGCAGGTGCGGTCGATTTGACGAACGCGGCACGGGAGCAGAAAGGCCAGAGCAGATTCTTCGCTACGCTCAGAATGACAGGTATTCAACCTCGCAGCGATCATCTTCGGGCGGGCATCTGTTGCCTTGTCGTGATGTCTACCTGATATCTACCTGATGGGGCTAGAACTGGTCGGATTCCTGGGTGTAGGTGAAACCGGGGAGGGCTTGGGCGGTGCCGCGACGGTCCACTTTGACTTTTACGGTGCCTTCGGTTTCCGCGCCGGTTTTGCGCAGCAGGGCGTAGGTGGCGATCGCTTCGCTGTAAACCTTAGTAATCAAATAAGATTCGCCGGAATCGTCTTTCTTCCAGACTTGGCCAACTTGGATTTTGCCGACAGGCATAGTACGAATGTAGACAGATTCGGGTGAACCGTCAATATCGGCGCGAGAAGAAGATTCGCAGGGGAAACCTCTAGCGCTGGGCCATGCTGACACTGAATAAGATGCCGGGCCTGCCGGCAGGCAGGCTGAAGACCCCGGCCCTACATTTAAACCTAGGGCATTTGACGCGTTTGCACGATGGGTGGGGTTAACGTCTGGCGAATTGGCGACTGCCTTGAACGCGAGACCGGGGAGCCGAGGGTGAAACTGAATATGACGGGAATGTAATATCTTCGCAGGCGGAAAACTAATTGGCGGCCGCCGCCATCCAAGCAATTATCGTAACGGCGCTAGGGTGGGGTGTATAATCCTGGCAAAGTTGCCGGGAGGTCCCATGAAGAAAAGCCTAGCAGGGCAATTGGGAACGCTGCTCGTAGCCGCCTCGCTACTCAGTCCTGCGACAATCGCCGGGCCCATTCAGCAATCGTCAACGACACCTCCTAGCCAGCAGCAGCAAAATGGATCGTCGCAATCCGGCCAACAGCCGTCAACTACGCCAGCACAAAACTCTCCGCAGTCGGGCCAGCAACCATCAGCGGCGCCAGCGCAAGGTAGCCAGCAGCCGCAGTCGGGTCAACAAACTACTCCGCCACCGCAGACTCCGACGCCGCAGCCGGAGCAAACTCCGCCGTCCGCGCAGACTCCGCCGCAATCCGGGCAACAGCCTCCTGTGTCGCAAACTTCGCAGCCGAATGAATCAACGGCGCAGGACCAAAGCGCTCCGGGAACGGGCGACAAGAATCCCGATACGCTGCCGATTCAGCAGATGCCGACAGACCCGAACGTCAAGTCAGGCTCCAAGCAGGATGTGAACGCGATCGGCAACCGCAGCGTCGGGCACGGGCTGAATTTTTATTCGCTGGAGCATGAAATCGCGTTGGGAAAGCAGCTATCGCAAGAAGTTGAGAAGCAGGCAAAATTTATTAACGACCCGGTGGTGAACGAATATGTGAACCGCGTGGGACAGAACTTGGTGCGCAACTCCGACGCGCAAGTGCCGTTTACGATCAAGGTGATCGATTCGGACGTGGTGAATGCGTTCGCGCTGCCAGGCGGATTTTTCTACGTCAACAGCGGATTGATTCTGCATGCGGATGAAGAATCGGAACTGGCAGGCGTGATGGCGCACGAAATCGCGCATGTATGCGCGCGTCACGGCACCAAGCAAGCGACCAAAGCCGACATGATACAGATTGGCGCGATGGTTGCGACGATTTTTATTCCCTACACCTGGGCCGGATACGCCATTTACCAAGGCATGCAGTTCGCGATTCCCATGACGTTTTTGAAATTCACGCGCGAGAACGAAGCGGAAGCCGACTACCTGGGGCTGCAATATATGTATAAGGCCGGGTACGATCCGAACGCGTTTGTGTCGTTCTTTGAAAAGGTGCAGGCGGACGAGAAGAAACAGCCCGGAACGATCCCGAAGGTTTTCTCCACGCATCCTCCCACCCCTGATCGCATCGTGAAAGCGCAGAACGAAATTGCCACGATTTTGCCGGCGCGCGATGAATACATTGTGACCACTTCGGAATTTGACACGGTGAAGCGCCGCCTGCAGATGATCGAAATGAACATGAAGGTGGACGACAAGAAGAATCCGAACAAGCCTTCGCTGCGCAAGAAGACGGATCAAAATCCGAACAAAGGGTCTACGACCGGAAGCGACCCGCAGTCAACGAGCAGCGATCCGACTTCGAGCGACGATCCTGACCGGCCAACGCTGCAACGGCGGCCGGATCCAAACGCTCAGCCGTAATCGAGACAGTTTAAGAAACTGAAAGATTTTCAAGGGCGCTGAATCTGGCGCCCTTTTTCTTTTGGAAGTGACGCATTGGAATAGCGAGCGTGGTACCGGAGGCCATGTTCATGGGTAGTTTGTGGGGCGGTTAAAGAGATCAAAAGAGCCGGCAGGATGCCGGCGCAACGAAAAGCACGTTCAAACGAGGAAGGTCCCTGCCTGCCGGGTAGGCGGGCATCAGAGCGGTCCGCAAACGACATGGATTTCGGAATGACAACGTTAACGGCGGGAGCAGCACGAAGTCTGTGGTAAAGGTGGTTGGACGACTAGCGGACGTGAACTTCGGCTACGCCCAGGCGTTTGAGGCCTTCGGCGTAATATTTGCGGTAGAGGATGTCCCACTCTTCGCTGCCTTCCAGAATTTCTTTTTTCTGCGAAGCAATCTTTGCGCGGACTTCGGTGTCCACCTGCTCCTCGACTTTCAGCAGCGAGGACAAAATGGTGACAATTTCCTGGCGAATGGTGTCGCGGTCTTCCACGAAATCCACATCCGGGCTGGACACAAGAAGATCGATGATTCGATGAGAGATGCGCACGGTTTTCTCGCGAGTCAGGCGCATATCAGCGGAGAATTAATTTCCTTTCACGGGCCAGTTGGCCTTTCACTTTCTTGAACATTTCCTGATACGAAACGCCGGTGCGCTTCATTTCATCCGAATATTTCGCAAGAATCTCGCGGACTTCTTCATTCACGCGGTCTTCCACGGTGACTTCATCGGCCATCACCTGACGCACCTGTTGCGTAAGGCTTTCTATGTTCTTTATTTCGATCATCTTTTGGGCCGCGAGGCGTTTCACCACCTCTTTGGCCATATAGCCGACATAATCCCGCGACAGAAGCATTCCGTTTGGCTCCGCAACTTATGACGAGCATTTCAGTCTACTGGCAGGGTATTCAAAGTGTCAAGGCGGGGCGTTTCGACGGTCGATGCAGATCGCTGCGAAAAGCGCGAGTTTGAGGAAATCGATAGCGTCGCGCAGAAAAAATCAAGGCCAAGGTTCCGGCGACGAGCCCTGTGAAGATTGAAAGCGCGATCACCGTGTAGAAATCCACGGCGGTAACGCGGTCGGGGCGAACAAATAAGTGCGTCCAGGAAATGGATAAAGCGAAATACATTCCAATACAGCCGGCCAAAAGTCCGCCCATCGCGAAAATTGCCGGAACCACAACTCTGCTTGCTTTCCGCACGGTTTCCCCCTGAATTCGCTCGCAAATAATGCCACGGGATTTTCCCGCGCGATTGCCAGATATTGCTGCGCGTGCTCATTCATGTAATGGCATGGAATGGCGCGTGATGAGGCCGGGCGAGGCAAAACATTGCGCGCATTCTCGTATCACTTCGTTTCTTCTGATAATCTGAGTTGGGTTTATGCGGCGCGCCCGCAGACTAGCGCGGCGTCAATCGCCGGAAAGAGAAAAACCAGTGTGACTACTACACCTATTGCTACACCGCGTGGAGTGAAGCGCGTATTTAACTTCAACGCAGGGCCCGCTACTTTGCCGCTCCCTGTGCTCGAGCGCATTCGCGAAGAATTGCTGGATTACCGCGGCACCGGAATGTCGGTGATGGAAATGACCCACCGTTCTCCGGAATTCGAAGAAATACTTTTCCGCGCGGAACGGAATCTTCGCCAGCTCATGGCCATACCCGAAGAATATGCGGTGATATTTCTGCAAGGCGGCGGAAGCTTGCAGTTCACGATGGTGCCGATGAACTTGTGTCTGCCCGGGAAACCGGTCGATGTGCTGCACACGGGGATGTGGACGGCCAAGGCGATTGTGGAGCTTGAGAAAGGCGTGCCATTTAGGCTGGCGGCTTCCACCGAGGCGCAAAAATTTACGCGCGTGCCGCGCAAAGACGAAATCGCACTTTCGCCGGATGCTTCCTACGTTTACATGGCCTCGAACAACACGATTGAGGGAACACAGTGGAGCGAGTTTCCACAAACGGGCAACGTGCCGCTTGTTGCGGATATGTCTTCCGACATTGCGTCGCGGGCTATTGATGTGGGCCGTTTCGGGTTGATTTTCGCCGGTGCGCAGAAAAATCTGGGGCCGTCGGGTGTGACGATTGTGATCGTTCGTCGCGATTTGGCGGAGCGCGCGGATAAGAAACTGCCGACGTTGCTGCAATATAGGACGGAGATCAAGGAGCGTTCGCTTTTCCATACGCCACCCACGTTTGCGGTGTACATCGTGGGCCTGGTGCTGGAATGGCTAGCAGCGGAGGGCGGAGTCGCTGCCGCTGAAAAGCGGAACGAACAGAAATCTCGATTGCTCTACGACGCCATTGATGCCAGCGGCTTTTATTCGTGTCCCGTCTCGACGGAATCGCGGTCGCGCATGAACGTGGTGTTCCGAGTGGCAGGCGGAGACGAAAAAATCGAGAAAAAATTCGCCGAAGAGTCGCCTGCGGCAGGTATCGCGGGCGTGGCTGGCCATCGATCAGTGGGCGGCATGCGCGTATCGCTTTACAACGCAGTGACGTTGGATGCCGTCTCCGCATTGGTCAGCTTCATGCAGGAATTCCAGCGGAAAAACGGCTAAGTGTAGGTTGTCCCTCAGCGGCTGAAGCCTTGGCTTACTGATTTCGGGTCCCTTGCGGCGTCCTCAGGATTCGCAGTTGCGATACAGGCTCTCAACGGCTGGATCTTGTTCCGACCAGAGAAAAAGAGCCACAATGGTGTGGTAGATGCGCAACACTTCCTTGACAGGCTCTAATTTGCCCTCTAAGCTACAGTTTCCATGCCAAATCGCCTGAATCCGACGGTAATTCATCCCTTCCGCTCATTCCGTCCAGCATCGAAACGCAACAAGGAGATGGCTCGGTGAAGGTCGAACGGCCAAAGCGGAAGCGGCGGCTGTGGTTGACGCTCGGTCTTGTAGCGATTGTGCTGCTCGCCGCTGCGGTATTCACGCTCGGCTCGTTGAAGATTCCACTGCAGCCGGAACAAGGGAATGGCCTGGTGGTTTGGTTCGCCCTGAATACGGTTATTGCCGCAGGGCTTTTGATTTTCACGCTGATCATGACGCGCAGCCTGGTTCGGCTGTGGAACGAGCGTCGGGTTCGCCAGATAGGTTCGCGGTTCAAAGCGAAAATGGTTTTGGGCGCGATGGGCGTCTCGCTGTTGCCGGTTGTGTTTTTGTTTTTCTTCAGTTACGCGCTGCTGAATCGAACGCTCAACCTGTGGTTCCCGCGCCCGCTGGAAATAGCGAATGAAGAGAGCCAGGTCCTGTTGAACGGTTTTGGCGCGTCCGAGGTGAAACGCCTGAATTCGCTCGCTTCCGAGGCCGCCATGCGTGAAACACCGGACGAAAGCCTCTTGATATTGAGCCGCGCCACTGACGCAGCGTGGATTGCAGACTCTCAAAACCGCGTGGGCGTGGGAATGGATTTCGAGAAAGGTTGGAACCTAGGTCTGCCGAGCTCGCAGGAAAAAGATAATCGCGGCGACAATCGCAGTCCAGGTCCGCCGCAACTGATTCGAACGCTCAGAAGCGGCGCTCAGGTGTGGCAAGCGGGCAATCAGCTATACATCGCCGGAAGCGCGCCGCGGCAGAACCTCACGTTGTACGCCGCGCATCATTTGCCGGAGGATTTCCTGCAACGTTACAACAATATCGAAACGCAGACGGCATCTTACGCGCAGCAGAAGCAGCGTTTGCGCGCTTACAAGCGCGAAATTTTGCTGACCTTGCTGTTGATTACATTGCTGCTGCTCTTCACCACCACCTGGGTGGCGCTTTTTCTGTCCAAGCAAGTAACCGTTCCTATTCAGGCGCTGGCCGAAGCCACTCGAGAAATTTCGCGCGGTAATTTTGATCATCGTATCGAAGTGCAGGCGCAGGACGAACTGGGAACGCTGGTGCGCTCGTTCAATCGAATGACCGTGCAACTCGGAGAAGGCCGTCACCAGATCAACGAGTTCACCAAGAGTCTGGAGCAAGCCATCGAAGAGCGCGAAGGGCGCCGCAAATTGATGGAAGCGATTCTGGAGAATATTCCTACTGGAGTCGTTTCGCTGAACTCGTCGGGTGAAGTGGCGCGTGTAAATTCGGCGGTTACGATGATTCTGGGCGAGCACGCGCGCAATGCGCATACGCTGACGGATTTGCTGGGTGAAGAAGCCGGGCGCGCCGTGCTGCATTTGATGAGGCGGTCGCTTCGAATGGGCGCGGCGTCGCGCGAAATTGAAATTGCTACGGCGGGGCGTTTGGTTCGCGCAGCGGTGACGGTGAGTTCGCTGGGACCGCGACGCTCGAATCCGGGATTCGTGGTGGTGATTGACGACTTGACGGATCTTTTGCGCGCGCAGAAGGCCGCTGCCTGGCAGGAAGTGGCGCAGCGTATCGCGCACGAAATCAAGAATCCGCTCACGCCCATACAGCTTTCGGCCCAGCGTCTGCTGCGCCACCTGGATCGCGCTGCGTCGGCGCGGCCGGATGGCAGGTCTGCCGAATTTGAGGGGCTGGTGGCGGAATGCGCCGGATTGATTGAACGCGAAGTGCAGACGCTTGAATCGCTGGTAAATGAATTCTCGCAATTCGCGCGATTCCCTTCCGCGCGGCTGGCTTCCGCGGATTTGAATTCGATCGTGTCCAGCGCGCTCGATTTGTTCCGCGGACGCTTGGAAGGAATCACATTGAAAACCGAACTCGCGCCAACGCTGCCTCCGGTGAAAGCCGATCCGGAATTACTGCGGCGCGTGGTGGCGAATTTGATTGATAACGCGGCGGAGGCGATGGAAGGCTCGACCGTTCGACGTTTGCGCGTGGCGACGAGTGTGCAGGGCGATGGCGACGCGGTGGAAATCGAAATTTCGGATAGCGGTCACGGCATTTCTCCGCAGGACAAGGAACGGCTTTTCTTGCCGCACTTTTCCACGCGTGAACGTGGAACGGGATTGGGCCTCGCCATCGCCAGCCGGATTATCGCCGAGCATTACGGAACCATACGCGTGGAAGATAACCTGCCCAGCGGCGCTCGTTTTCTGATTCGCTTCCCGGCTGCGGAAACGGTGACGGCGCAAGTTTCGGCGGGCGCTCCGGCGGGCTAGGCGCCGCGTTCCAGTGGCAGAATTTTTATTTATTGAAATCTCTAGAGAGTCAGCCCAAGGGTCTGAAAAATAAATGGCGGCAACAATACTAATTGTTGATGACGAAAGCGGGATCCGCGAATCGCTGGGAGCCTTGCTGCGCGACGAGGGATACGAAGTTGAAGCGGCGGCGTCGGGCGAAGAATGCCTGGAACGCATCGGGCGGCGAAACTTCGATCTGATTCTGCTGGATGTGTGGCTGAAAAAAATGGACGGGCTGGAGACGCTGGAGCAGATTCAAACCCGCGACGATGCGCCCATGGTGGTGATGATTTCGGGGCACGGAAATATCGAAACGGCCGTGCGCGCCACGAAATTGGGCGCTTTCAATTTCATCGAGAAACCTCTCTCGCTGGAAACTGTAATTCTGGTGGTACGTAACTCGCTCGAATATCTGCGGCTGGAGTCGGAGAACCGGCGGCTGCGCGCAGAGCTCGAAGAGAAGCACCAAATCCTCGGCAGCAGCGTGCCCATGAAAGCGTTGCGACAGCAGATCGCTTTGACCGCGCCCACGAATGGCCGCGTGCTGATTTACGGCGAGAGCGGGACGGGCAAAGAACTCGTGGCGCGCGCGCTGCATGCCAGCAGCTCGCGGGAGTCCATGCCATTCGTGGAGGTCAATTGCGCGGCGATACCGGAGGAGCTGATCGAATCGGAAATGTTCGGGCACCGCAAAGGGAGTTTTACCGGGGCTGCTGAAGACAAAATAGGCAAATTTTTGAAGGCCAACGGTGGAACTTTATTTTTGGACGAAGTGGGCGACATGAGTTTGAAGACGCAGTCGAAAGTTCTGCGCGTGCTGGAAGAGCAGCGCGTGGAGCCTTTGGGCTCGAATACGCCGATCACGGTGGACGTTCGCGTGATCGCGGCCACCAACAAGAAACTCGAAGAGGAAATCGGGCGCAATGCGTTTCGCGAAGATTTGTTTTACCGGCTGAACGTGATTCCCTTTTACGTGCCGGCGCTGCGCGATCGCATCGAAGACATCCCAATTATTGCGGCGCATTTTCTGAAAGCGTTTTGCGAGGAGTATGGCAAGAAGCAAAAAGAGTTCAGCGCGCCAGCGTTGGATGTGCTGATGGGCTATCCGTGGCCCGGCAACGTGCGCGAGTTGAAGAATTTAGTGGAGCGGCTGGTGATTATTTGCCCCTCGCCGCGGATTGAGCCGCATCATTTGCCGCCGGAGTTATTTCGCGGCGCGTCGAAGAGTCCGCAGAAGCCGTATGAAAGCTTGCACGAAGCGCGGTCGGCGTACGAGCGCGAGTTTGTGTTGCGCAAGCTGGAAGAAAATCGCTGGAACATGACCAAGGCGGCCCAAGTATTGGGGCTGGAACGCAGCCATTTGTACAGGAAGATGCGGTCGCTCGGAATTGCGCCTGCGCGGGAATAGTTGTAAGACTTCAGGGGTTAAAAACCCCTGAAGAAATCGAGACTACGGCGGGGTTGAAACCCCGCCCTTCCAGCTCACCCTGGAGAGCTCACTCCTGATAGTCGGCGAGTTGTTCGAGCTGGCGGTGCCAATCGAGTTGGCGAACGATTGCGGAATTCTGGCGCCAGTGGGGTTGAACTTTCACCATCAGCTCCAGAAACACTTTTGTGCCGAGAATTAATTCCATTTCCTGCCGCGCCTGCGTGCCGATTTTTTTGATGGTGGCGCCGCCTTTGCCGATCAGAATTCCCTTCTGGCCTTCGCGCTCCACATAAATCGTAGCTCGGATGCGCGTAAGCTTCTCTCCTTCTTCAAAACTATCCACCAGGACGGCGATGGCGTGCGGCACTTCCTCGCGCGTGATCAGGATCGCTTTTTCGCGAACGAGTTCGGCGGCCAGAAAACGCTCAGGCTGGTCAGTGAATTGATCAGGAGGAAAATGCGGCGGCGCTTCGGGGAGGAGCGTAAGCCAGGAGTTCACCAGGTCCAGGCAGCCTGCACCGGTAAGCGCTGAAATGGGGAAAATCTCCGCGAACTCAAATTCTGTGTTGTAGCGCTCGATCAGCGGCAGCAGGAGTTGCTTGCGAAGCTTATCCACTTTGTTCAGCAAAAGAAAAACCGGGCCGCGAAAACGGCGCACCCACTCGATCGAGAAGCGGTCGCCCGCGCCGAAATCGGCAGTGGCATCGACGATGAGCGAAAGAACGTCAATTCCCTCCAGCGCGTATTGCAATTCGTCCATCATCATGCGGCTTAGAACGTTTTCAGGCTGATGGATGCCGGGCGTATCGACCAGGACGATTTGCGCGTCGTCACGATTCAAAATCCCTTGAATGCGATTGCGCGTGGTCTGCGGCTTGGGTGAGACGATAGCGACTTTTTGGCCGACCAGCGTGTTTACGAGAGTAGATTTGCCCGCATTGGGGCGTCCAACAATAGCGACGAAGCCACACTTGAATGCCATGAGTACAACAATTGTACGCCTTTGGGTCCGCTACGAGTAGTTTCCACAAATTCGGTTAGTGGTACAGTTTGAATCCGCGCGGCAGGATATTGGCGCCCGCTGCCGTGGTCTATGGAGGCAACAATGAAAGCATCTATCTTTTATCGGATCGCCGCCGTTCTTCTGCTGCTCTTCGCGGTGGGACACACACTCGGCTTTCGCCAGTCTGATCCCACGTGGGGAGTCGATGCGCTTCTTAGCTCGATGCGGTCAATTCACTTTGACATGCAGGGATTCAACCGCACGTATTGGGACTTTTTTCTAGGGGCCGGATACTCGGTCGGCGTGTTTTTTCTATTCTCGGCGATATTGGCGTGGCAGCTCGGCGGCCTTCCGGCAGCGACTTTGGTGCTGATGCGCGGCACTACCTGGGCGTTCGCGCTTTGTTTCGCCGCGATCACGGTTGTGAGCTGTAGATACCTCTTCATCATACCGATCGCTTTCTCAATCCTGATTACCTTATGTCTGACTGCGGCGGCATGGCTTTCAGCAAAACCGGTTCCCACGCCCACATTGCGATAGTCAGTTCAATTCAAGCGGGCGCGAACGCGCAGCACTTTGCGCTGATTGGCTTCGAGGACTTCGAAGCGCACGCCGTCGGCGTCGATTACTTCGCCGGTGCGCGGCACGTGCCCGGCGACGCTGTTCAGCAAGCCTGCAATCGTGCTGGCGCTGGAATGTTGCATAGCGGCGTCGAGTTTCACTCCGAACAGCTCGCCAACTTTATCGACCGGGACGCTGCCGCGAACAATGAGGGCGCCTCCGGATTCGCGAATCACATCGGGCGCCGGCCGGCGATCTTCTTCGCCAATTTCGCCGACGATTTCTTCCACCAAGTCTTCTATGGTGACGAGGCCTGCCATCAGCCCGTATTCGTCAATCACGATGGCCATCTGCTGATTTTTGCGCTGCATTTCTTTCAGCAGCTCAGAGCCGAATTTCGTTTCCGGCACGAAAAGAGCGGGGCGCATCAGTTCGCGAACGGTGCGATGAGCGGCTTCGCGATCAGGAACTTCGAGCATATCCCGCGCCATCACAATGCCAACAATATCGTCCAACGATTTTTCGAATACCGGCAAGCGCGAGAACTTGGTGTCCACGACCAGTTCGCGCAATTCTTCCAGCGAGGCGGTGGCGCGTATGGCGATCACGTCCGGGCGCGGAGTCATCACTTCGCGGACACGTTTGTCACCGAACTCGACCACTTGTTCGATCAGCCGCGCCTCGTCCTGTTCGATGATGCCCTCCTCGGTGGCGGCATCCACGAAATTCTCAATGGCTTGCTGCTCGGCAGCCGGAGCGCTTTGCTCTTCTTCTGAAAGATGAAGAACGGAAACGAGGAACTCGAGGACAGCCAGCACCGGCCAAGTGAGAAACACAAATACGCGCACAACCGGAACGAACGGCGCAATCCAATTGCCGGGCGCGCGAGCCAGCAGCAACGATGGCAGAAATTGCATGGCCACCACTACTTCCGCGCCGAGAAAGAAGATCATTTCCAGCGCGGCTTCCCAGGTGCCAAGAGCGAAAAAGATTACGGCGCGCGCGGTGATGGCCGCCACCATAACCAGCCAAAGTCGCGCCAGCAGACTGAAAGCCAGGGCGGCGCGTTGACGATCCATGTGAAAGCGCGGCTCGACTTCCGCTTCGAATAATTCCAGATGAGCGTGCGTGCGCCCCGTGGATATGTGTCCGATTTCGCGATAGACGCGGTCGAGGTAGGAGAAAAACAGCAGGATGGCGGTAAGCGCGAGGATGCCCAGCGTATAGATGAGGATCGGCATTACTGAGCTAGACCAAGTTGGCGGCGAAGACGCATTTCTCGCCGCTCCATTTGTCCATGATCGGTTTCGTGATCGTAACCCATCAGATGAAGGATTCCGTGAAGAATGAGGATGCGCATTTCGTCGTTGAATTCGCGTCCGAACTGCCGCGCATTCTGCCGGGCAATCGCGGGCGCGATGGCGATGTCGCCCCAGTGCGGCATTGAAGCATCGTCGCGTGATTTAGCGGACGCTCGCTTGCGAGACGATTTGTGAATTCGCTGATTAGCACCTGGCTCATCCGTTGTGAACGACAATACATCCGTGGGCCGATTTTTGCCACGGTACGCGCGATTCCATTTCGCGATGTCGGCGCTGGAGACCAAGCAGATGGTAACTGCATTCGCAGGAATTTTCAGAAGCTTGCGAACTCTGGCAGAGAATTTTTCGAGGTCATCAATGGAAATACGGACCTGGCGCTGGTGGTTGAGAATCATGTGCGCGAGCTAGGCTCGGTGATACTTGTCGCGCGGGTTCAACGCGCCATGTTCGTCGTAGGCTTTGATGATTCGTTGGACCAGGCTGTGGCGAACTACGTCGTGCTCATCGAAGTAAACCATGGCGATGCCTTCGATCTTGCCGACTATTTCAATGGCTTCGACGAGACCCGAGCGACGAGAATCCGGAAGATCGATCTGAGTGACGTCACCGGTGATTACGGCTTTGGAATTGAAACCCAGGCGCGTGAGAAACATTTTCATCTGTTCGCTGGTGGTGTTCTGGGCTTCGTCCAGGATTACGAAAGAATCATTCAGCGTGCGGCCGCGCATGAAGGCGAGCGGCGCCACCTCGATGATGCCCTTTTCGAGATAACTTTCAAGTTTATCCGCTTCTAGCAGGTCATGAAGCGCATCATAGAGAGGGCGCATGTAAGGATCGACCTTCTCCTGGAGCGTGCCGGGGAGAAAGCCGAGCCGCTCGCCTGCTTCTACCGCGGGGCGCGCCAGGATAATGCGGTTCACTTGTTTTGAAAGTAACGCAGAAACGGCCATTGCAACGGCGAGGTAGGTTTTTCCTGTTCCTCCGGGGCCGATGGCGAACACCATGTCGAAAGTTTCGAGCGCTTCGATGTAGCGACGCTGGTTCGGACTTTTTGGAGCAATGCTCTTTTTGCCAAACGAGCGAGTGCGAGTAGGCGAAAAAGCCCCGCGCAGTTCGGACGAAGGCTCGGCAGTAGCGATGCGCAGGAGCGATTTTACCTCCTGGCTCCCTGGGACGCGGCCTTCGCGGATGCGATTGTTGTATTCAGACAGAATTTGGGCGGCGCGTTCCACTTGGGCCGGCGCACCTTCGATTTCCAGGTCGTGGTCCTGCAAGTGGGTAGTAACGTGCAAGGTTGACTCGAAGAGCTTGATATTTTCGTCGAGGGTGCCAAAAAGCTCGTTGATGCCGCCGGCAAGTCGGACGGTTTGTTTCATTCAGTGTCGCGGGCGCAGCGCCCAGAAGGAATTTGCATGCCGTCTAGCGTAGCGCGGCTGGGAAAGAGGGTCAAGGTACCAGGTTCTATGGCTTTGAAAGGGTGATAAACCGTTCATAGATAAAGGCCTTTCGAGAAACGGGCTTCAAAAATTGCTGGAATTAATCTACCGGACTACAGAAAGTTAAGAGTAACTTTTATTTAACTTTGGCTGGATATGAGGCGATACCGGCCAAATAATATGCGATTCTAATGGCAGGTCTTTTGCTACAAAAGTTGAATTGGGGCTGATTAACACGGAACCCAAGGCTCTCCCGGAATGGGAATAGCGCTGCAAAGCGTGTCGGGACGGAACGGTTGCGCGGGGTTGTTCGTCGAATATCGGAGAATTGTATGGCAAAGCTGAAAGAACCGTCGCGGGACGCTGAGGGCAAGACATATGCTGAGCCGCGGCGTACCCAGCGCGTGCGTATAGCCATGTCCGTGGTCGTACGCGGGACGGAAACCGATCAAACCTTCGAAGAAAAGACCAAAACGATCACGGTAAACGCGAACGGCTGTCTCGTGCTGCTGGGAACCAAGGTAAAGCGCGGTCAAAATCTTAGAATCATCAATCCTCAGACACAGGAAGAATTGGCCTGTACCGTATGTTTTCTTGGCGAAACCCGGGACGGCAAGTCAGAAGTAGCTTTCGAGTTTTCGGAACCAGCACCCAAGTTCTGGCGCATTGCTTTTCCGCCAAACGATTGGGATCCATCCGAGCGCAAACGCGCAGGAGCGCCACACTCTCACACTCCAACGCACGCTAAATCGTAATAACGATTCCCCCAGGGCCTTTCGCCTACGTTTCGAAATATAAGAATTAGCTAAACCACTCGATTTCGAGCTATGGCTTGGCAGCGGGAAACTCCACTTTGGGAGCCTCGCGCGAAGTCTGCGACGCCTGGAAGTACGCGTCATTGCGTTTGAAGCCGGCCCACCCTGCGTAAATATTATTCGGGAATTGGCCGATGTAAGTGTTGTAGGCCTGTATGGAATCGTTATAGCGTTTGCGTTCCACGGCGATGCGATTTTCCGTGCCGGCCAACTCGTCTTGCAAGCGCAGGAAATTTTCGTTGGATTTGAGCTGCGGGTAATTTTCAACAATTAATAGCAAGCGGCTGAGCGCGCCATCGAGTTGACCGTTCGCGGCGATTTTATCCTGCGGCGTTTGAGCGTTCATCAACGCAGAGCGGGCTTTCGCGATATCGCCGAATACCGTTTCTTCATGCGCGGCGAAGCCTTTCACCGTCTCAACCAGGTTGGGGATTAAATCGGCGCGGCGCTGCAGCACTACGTCCACCTGCGCCCAGTTGGATTTTATCGTTTCGTTCAGCGTGACCATCTGATTGCGGTGCGAGACGTAAGAGCCGCCGATGATCAGCGCGAAGATCACCAGCACTGCGATAAACACTAAAACTGCTTTCATGAACTCCTCCTATCCAATGCTTTATAGTCCGTTCGAATACTTTTTCACCGCCAGCGAGCCGAAATCGGTATCTCTAAATTTCAACCCTAAGCCACGCCCAACCGACGATCCACTTCGTTGGTGACTACGCCGACCAGGTCCAGATAGGCATTTAGTGTTGCTTCTACATCAAGGTCCTTTACCTTACGCTTCCCTTCCCGCACATCTAAAATGGCCTGAAACGCGGTCGGATCGGCTCCGGTTAGCGCTGCAATTGCATCAAGGGCTTCACGTTTGGTAGCGGGCATAGCGTGCCCCAGTGCCAGCAGCGCGTGCCGAAACAAAGCACAAAGGGGGGAAACGGATTTCAGCATGATATCCACGTGAACTTTATTGCTGAGCGGCGCGCTCAAGACCGCTTGCCGCAGACGCAGCCAGTCTGTGCGAAGCTCGCGTTCCACTTGCAGGCGATGTAGCTGCAAGGGGACTTCAAAGTCGGCGAGAAAATCTCCGCCGTAAAGTACGCGATGATGCAGCTTCATATCCAGAAGCTCGATGGCGAAGACGTCCGCCGACTGGCTCAGCTCGTCGTGAGTGAATATAAGCGGGGCGAGATTTCCTTGCTTAATCCACCACTCAGCGACGGGATGCAGGTGCTCCAAGGCCGTGGCGTCGGCTCGTTCAACGACGCACAAAACGTTCAGGTCCGAATGTCCGGCGCGAAATTCTCCGGTGACCGCGGAGCCGTAGAGGACGACAGTTTTTAGGTTGTCCGGAATCGCAGCTTTCAGCCGATTTACAAGTTCAGTAAGCTTGGCTTCCATTTCGTATCCTTTGCTGATTACGCACGCTGCGCGCTAAAGTTACCAACTGCCGCTGGCACCACCGCCGCCGAATGATCCGCCGCCGAAACCGCCGAACCCACCTCCGCCACCTCCACCGCCGAATCCTCCGCCACCGAAACCGCCTCCCATCATTCCGCCAATCATGGGGCCAACCCACCAGCCGCCACCACCGCCGCGTCTGCCGCCTCCGCGCCTGAATACATTCGCAATTAAAAAGAATATGAAGAACAGAAGCAGAATAATGGTGAGTGGTCCAGGCCCATTATCTTGTGATCGTCGCGAAACGCGGGGGGCCGGAATCGTTGTCGAACTCGAGAGTTTGACCCCGCGATCCTGAGCGATCACGTCCGCTACGCGACGCGTCATCAGGGGTAATGCGGCATCGTAATTCCCTTCCTTCAAGTACGGTACTGCGTCGCGCATGATCCCGCCGACTTTTCCATCAGGAAGGATTGGCTCGAGGCCATACCCAACCTCGATGCGGTATTTTCGATCTTGAACTGCGAGGAGAATCAAGACTCCGCTCGAAGATTGTTTGGGACCGATTCCCCATTGCGTGGCGAGCGCAATGGAATAGTCTTCGATGGGTTTTCCATCCAGCGACTGCACCGTGACGACTGCGATCTGCGCGTGCGCTTTCTGATCAACTTCAGTGCAAAGCGCTGTGAGCTGCGCGCGAGCCGATTGGCTTAGCACGCCGGCAAAATCGTTGACGTATCCGGCTGGCTTGGTCTTAGGAAGTCCCTGCTGGGCGCGTGCACCGACAGCAAGGAATAGCCACGCAGCGCAGAGCAGCGCAACGGCGGCCGTTCTGGGAACGCGATTCCGGATTCTCCGTTTGTTGATGGACAGCATGTGGATGGCGGGCATGTTAGGCCCTTGCGCAGTAAGGTGTCAAATTAGCGCCTTAGCCTCACCCTATTCAGTGATACGCGGCACGATACAAGAAATTTCCTGCCGACGACTTATAGCGTCAGTGTGTCAACTGCAAATCCTATCCCTCAGCGGCTGAAGCCGCTCTGATTTTTGTCACTAACGGCACGACTGAAGTCGTGCCCTGACGAAAGGCCCAAGTTGCAGACAGGGTCTATAGCTCGGCGGAAATTCGCGCGTTTTCGCAAGATTGTCACAGGTTGAGGGCGATGCTACACTGCGGTGTCCGTTTGTTCGATTGCGCACAGCAATGTTCGCTAATGAACGAGCTGTGAGCCGAAAATCCCGATTAACCGTCTAAATTCAACCGGATACGCGTGGCCGCTTCGTTGCATCGAAATAGGCCATTTGAAACAAAGTGGTGTGCGCGCGCGTTTAGGTACAGTGAAGCGCGAGCGCTTCAACGTCCGACTCATGTTGAGAGGAAAAACGACGATGATTCGAAGGTTCACGAATGTTGCTCTGGTATTTCTGACGATTTTCTGTTTAGTCGTCTCTCCGGTCTTTGCTCAGGCTCAAGAGGGTCAGAATCCCACAAGCCAGGACCAGCAGGGGCAACAGGGACAACCCAGCCAGCCAGAGCCGGCGCAATCGCAGCAAACACCGGGACAGGCTCAACCGGGACAAACGCAGGAGCCGTCTGGAAGCGAGCTAAAGCAGCAGCCCGAGACTCCCGCCGCTAAAGAAGCGCGCGAAATGAAGATGAGTCTCGGCCCGGATTACGCCAAAGGAAAGCCGTTCTTCCCCAACATCATCGCGCCATACACGACAGCCAGGGTTCCACAGCCGATGCTGACGAATTCCCCGCGCCTGGATCAGCTGATCCAGAACGGCAAGCTGATGTTGAGCCTGGAAGACGCAATTTCGCTGGCGCTCGAAAACAATCTGAACATCGTGGTGCAGAAGTACACGCCATGGATTGCCGAATCGCAAATCCTGAAAGCGAAAGCGGGGGGAATTCCGGAATTTGCGAATACGCAACAAATCGTGCTGGGCACTTCGCCGTCCGTTTCTTTCGATCCGATCGTTTCGGGGACAATGGCATGGCAACGGTCAACCGTCCCGATCAACAATCCGCTCACCACTGGGGTTGGAACGACGTCCACGATCCCGAGCCTGACGACGAATGGCTACCAGTACAATGTCGGCTACACCCAGGGATTTCACACCGGTACGAATTTCACAGCAACATTGGATACCACTCGGGCGGCATCCAACACCCCGGAAAACTTATTCAATCCTTACGTGAACCCTATATTGACGGCGACGCTGACCCAACCGCTGCTGAACGGTTTCGGCATCCTGGTGAACACTCGCTACATTTTGGAAGCCAAGAACTCGCTGAAGGTAGCGGACTCGCAGTTGGCGCAGCAGGTGATGGCCACGGTTACGCAGACCTCAAACGACTATTGGGAACTGGTTTACGACCGCGAAAACGTAAAGGTGGAAGAAGCTGCCGTAGGCGTTTCAACCAAGTTGTGGGAGGACAACAAAAAGCAGCTGCAAATCGGTACCATGGCGCCGCTGGACGTGCTGACCGCGGAATCACAGGTCGCTACCGACCAACAGAACTTGATTGTGGCGGAGACTACGCGTCTGCAGCAGCAGACCGTTTTGCTGAACGATATCACCAAGAACCTGATGGCCCCGGGCCTGCAAGGAATCGAAATCCTGCCGACCACCACGATTGCGACTCCGGAAGTTGTGGAAAATATTCCGCTGGATGACGCGGTGAAAGAAGCGTGGCAGAAGCGGCCTGAAATTTATCAGGCGGACATGAACCTGAAGAATGCGGGGATCGAAGCAAAGGCCACGAAGAACGCTCTTTTGCCGACGCTCAATGTGTATGCGCAATACAGCGCGCAAGGATTGTCGGGAGATTCCCTCGTTTCCACTTCCAACACTCCCACTTCGATTGAGCCGATTCCGAGCGAGCCAATTGTGGACTCGATGACCGGACTGCAAATCGGGAATGAAGTGGTAGGCGCTCCAATACTTCCGATGGCTTTGAAAACGAGCGGCCTGGGAAGTTCGCTATCGAGCTTGTTCTCGAACACGTATCCCACTTATTCGGTTGGAGTGAATTTTTCGATTGCGATACGCAACCGGTCGGCGCAGGCGGATAACGCTCGCGCGCTTTTGAATGAACGCGTGCAGCAGACGCAATATCGCCAAACGCAAAACACGATTGTGCTGAACGTTCGCAACGCGATGATCGCGCTGCAGCAGGACCGCGCGCAGGTGGCGGCAGCGGAAAAAGCGCGGAACCTGGCGCAGCAAACTCTCGATGCCGAACAGAAGAAATATCAGCTCGGATCGTCCACCAGTTATAACGTAGTGCTTCGCTCTCGCGATTTGACCGCCGCGGAAGGCACGGAACTGCGAGCCAAGGTCAACCTGGAAGAGGCGCTGGTGAATTTCAACCAAGCCATGGGGCGTACGCTGGAAGTGAATCGGATCACCATGGCTGATGCGCTGAGAGGCAAAGTTTATCGCGACAAGCTCATCCCTGGAGCGCCGGATACAGATGGCTTGATTGGCGCGAAGTAAGCCGGTTGTAGCGGGCTTTGCGCGATTCGTCCTGGCGATTCGGGGTTCGTTCACCATGCAATCAACTGTGCACGCTCGAATCCCGCAGCTTGCTGCCGCTATTACATTGACCTAGAATGAGCGATAGAGAGTTTTTGTGCTGAGAATTTCCCGTCGTCCAAGGAGTCTCGCTCATGGCCGAAAAAATTGGCGAAAAAATCGCTGACCCGTTGAAGCGTCATTCGGCGCCTGAACTGGACACGAAGCGCCGGCCGTCTGAGGCGGAGCGCGACTGGGAAGAAAAAACTCTGAAGCCGACTCTGGAGAAATCTCCGGAGCGGCCTGCCGATTTCACCACTGTCTCCAGCTATCCGATCAGGCGGCTTTACACCGAAGCAGACCTGCCGGATTGGAATCCTGAACGCGATCTGGGCTACCCGGGCGAGCCTCCTTACACGCGCGGAATTCATTCCACCATGTATCGCGGCCGGCTGTGGACCATGCGTCAATTTGCCGGCTTCGGCGCCGCTGAAGATACCAACCGCAGATTCCGTTATTTGCTTTCGCAAGGACAAACCGGCCTTTCTGTCGCTTTCGATTTGCCCACGTTGATGGGCTACGACTCGGACCACGCTTTGTCGGAAGGCGAAGTGGGAAAGTGCGGCGTGGCGATCAGTTCGCTGGCCGACATGGAAACGCTCTTCGACAAAATTCCGCTCGCGGACGTTACCACATCGATGACCATCAATTCCCCGGCCTCGGTGATTTGGGCCATGTATCTGGCCGTGGCGGAAAAGCAAGGCGCGGACTGGAAGAAAATTTCCGGAACCTTGCAAAACGATATTTTGAAGGAATACATCGCGCAGAAGGAATACATCTACCCGCCGGAACCTTCGATGCGTTTGGTGATCGATACTTTCGAGTTTGGGACAAAACATACGCCGCGGTTCAATCCCATTTCCGTGAGCGGTTACCACATTCGCGAGGCGGGTTCGACGGCCATTCAGGAAGCCGCGTTCACCTTACGCGATGGAATTGAATATGTGGAGTGGGGCATTCGCCGCGGTCTGGAAGTGGACGAATTCGTGCCGCGGCTTTCGTTTTTCTTCAACGCGCACAACGACTTTTTCGAGGAGATCGCGAAATATCGCGCGGCGCGCCGCATTTGGTACAAGACCATGCGCGAGCGCTTTGGCGCCAAGAGCCCGCGTTCGTGGGCGCTGCGTTTCCACACACAGACTGCCGGATGCTCGTTGACCGCCCAGCAGCCTTACAACAACGTAGTGCGAACGGCGTTGCAGGCTCTTGCCGCGGTACTCGGCGGAACGCAATCGCTGCACACAAATTCTCTGGACGAAGCTTGGGCGCTGCCCACTGAGTTTGCTGCCACCGTCGCTTTGCGCACGCAGCAAATCATCGCGCACGAAAGCGGCGTCACCAATACCGCCGATCCGCTGGGCGGTTCCTATTTTGTGGAGACGCTAACCAACGAAATCGAGCGCGGCGCGTGGGATTACATCGAGAAAATCGATGCGCTGGGCGGCATGGTGCCGGCCATCGAGCGCGCCTATCCTCAACGTGAAATTGCCGAGGCCGCTTATCGTTATCAGGTCGCGGTGGATCGCAAAGATAAAATTATCGTGGGCGTGAATGATTACGTCGCTGAAGAGAAGCCGCTGGATATTTTGCAAATTGACGAAACCGTGGCCGAAGGCCAGACGCAACGGCTGCGAAAGCTTCGCGCGGACCGCTCGAATGACGAAGTTGCGCGGCGGCTGGCGGCCCTGCGCAAAGCCGCGGCCGGTACAGAGAACACCATGCCGTACATTTACGAAGCGGTGAAAGCATATGCCACGCTTGGCGAAGTTTGTGACACGCTGCGCGATGTGTTCGGCGTTTACGAAGAAGTCGCCATTACTTAAAGAAATTCCCTCAAAAATTGACACGCGATTATTTAGAGGCGGTCCGCAATTGAAAACCTTCAGGCCAGGTCGAGGTTCAGCGTTTGTCGCGGTGTCCCTTTTTATCTTCGCGTGTACGGGCGCTCACTCGACTCGTGCAGAAGTGAAAGACAAGAAACCCGCGGCGGTGAAGAGCGGATTTATCACCACGCCCGACGGAGTGAAAATTCATTATCTCGAAGCGGGACACTCCGCAAACGTGGAGAGCGCTCAGGTGGGCAATCCTCTTCCGCCGGACGTGAAACCCACCAAAGGCAATATTGCTGTCACCGGCGCGCACAATTTCCCTTCCCTGCTTTTCGTGCCCGGCTGGACCATGCCCGCATGGATATGGGAAAACCAGATCTCGTATTTTTCGAAAGACTATCGAGTGGTGGCGATGGATCCCCGTTCGCAGGGCGAATCGTCGCAGACTTCGGATGGGCTTTTTCCGGCCGCGCGAGCGCGCGACATCAAAGCGGTGGTCATGCAACTGCATCTTGCGCCGGTCGTCATCGTAGCGTGGTCGATGGCAGTGGTCGAGACCATGTCTTATATCGATCAGTTCGGAACGGGAGATTTCGCCGGATTCGTGTTTGTTGACAACGACGCAGGCGGCAACGGCACTGGCGACGCCGATCAAAAATTTGGACTTCTCAAAGGCGTGCTAGAGGACCGGCAGAATGCAGCGAACGGGTTCGTTCGCAATCTCAATTTCAAAAGGCCGCAAGCGGAAGAATATCTCAAAAGGGTGATTCAAGCGTCTTTGCACGTCCCGACCAATACCGCCGTTGCGCTGCTGGTTGGATATTTCGTCTCCGACTATCGCTCAGTGTTGCCGAAAATCGATAAGCCGAGTGTGGTCTGCGCGGCCAAGAGCGATTACATGAATACAATTTTGGAGATGCAAAAGCAGATTCGAGGCTCGCAGCTCGAGGTTTTTGAAGGCGCGGGCCATGCTTTGTTCGTGGATGACGCCGATCAATTTAATTCCATGCTGGAAGAGTTCCTGCTCGACTTGCGGTAGCTGGCAGGAAATTCCGGCGCTCGCGTGACTATCGTTTCAAGCGCGATTTGAAGTATTCTTGCCTGGCATGGCCGATAAGAAGATTCGTGTGTTGATTGCCAAACCGGGTCTGGATGGACACGACCGCGGCGCCAAGATTATTGCTCGAGCGTTGCGCGATGCCGGTATGGAAGTGATTTACACCGGTTTACGGCAGACGCCGGAAATGATCGCCTCCGCCGCGGTGCAGGAAGATGTGGACGTGATTGGTCTTTCCATTCTTTCGGGCGCGCACAATACGCTTTGTCCGCGACTGATGGACTTGCTGCGTGAGAAACACATGGACGACGTGACCGTTCTGATCGGCGGAATTATTCCGGAGGCAGACATCCCGGCGCTAAAGAAGGGCGGAATCGCGGAAGTTTTTCTTCCCGGAACGCCGACCCAAGCAATTGTGGATTTCATTCGCCAGCGAATTTCGACTGCTCCGAAAGGAGTGTAGTCGCCGCCCCTCGGGGCCTACAGTAGTCCTCATCTGTCAAAGGTTGACGATTCGAAATTACGGCATCGCGCGGATTAATTTGGTGCGCGTGTAAGCGACGCGAAATCCCTGGCGCTCGATATTGCGGTGCGAAGCGCTTCCCGGTTGCGCTATGCTTACGGCGACGTCGCAGCCTTGAGCAGCGGCCCAGGCAAGGCGAGCCTGAAGCAATGCGGTTTGCACGCCGCGGCCGCGAAATTCCGGAAGCGTGCTCGCGCCGAATAGACCGCACACTCCTCCGCGCGTGGAGACGGCGCCACCTCCTGCTATCGAACCGTCCACGAGCGCGAGAAAGCAATGAGCCGCCGGAAAGAAACCCGCCATCACGTCGAGAATCGACTGGGTTACCGGATTATGTTCCGCAAATCCCTCGGCTACCGTTTTCGTCCACAGCTGTGCTTCATCTAGAGCCGCTCGCCGCACGACTATGTTTGAAGGCGCCGCTTTCACCTCGCCATCCAACGGCGTGAGCTTTCGGAATAACACATCTGAAACTTCAAGCAAGTAGAACCCGCGTTTTGCAAATTTTTCGTACAAGGACATCTCGACCAACGGGCAAAGCTCGACAGCCGCCGCAGCGCCACGGCTGCTGAAAAAATCCTGGAGGCGGTCCAGGTCGGCGTCCGATACGTCGCCATGAAGGCCAACGCCAATCGCTTGCGTAACAGGCGAGTCCACGCCGGCAAAAACCGCGAAGCCGCCCGCGATTTCTTCCACCGCAACCGGAAACTCGGGATGCTGCTGGTAGAACGCCTCCGCGCACGCGCGGCACGCGTGAGCTTCTGCCATTTCCAAACGGCGTGCGAGATTCAAGTCCACGAATTCCATTTGATTCTCCTTTTTTGCGGCGCCGATCTGGCGATTTTAGGTTGTCAGTAAGCCGCAAGCTATTAGCTGCGCTATTTAAGCGAGATCATTAGAGAGATTGGTGGCGAAGGAGAGGACGGGATCCGAAGCCTTAAATCAAGAATCCGGAGGCAGACCTATCTCTCACGCAGGTATTGCAGAGCATAGGCATCCTCCGACAAGAAATTGGCCCAAGACGACGTCTCGAACCGCGCCGATTTTAGCGTAACCAGCTGCGAAGTCAAAAACTAAGTGCGGATGGTACAATCTGATGCCATATTTCGGTCCGGCGCGCGGCTTAATAGCACGGCCGGCATGTATGAAAGGACCCTTTGAGCAGCACCAAAAACGATACGCGCGTTGACACGAAATCCGCCGACTTTCAGAAGCGCAGCCGGCAGATGGTCGATAAGTTGACGGAAATAAAAAACGAGGAAGAGCGCATCCGTCAATGCGGAGGCGCGAAGGCCATCGAAGCGCAGCACAAAAAGGGCCGGCTGACGGCTCGAGAGCGCATCGCCAAGCTGATCGATCCGAAGACGGAATTTTTCGAACTGGGACTCTACGCCGCGTACGAGATGTACGAGGAATGGGGCGGCGCTCCAGCGGCTGGAACCATCACGGGCCTCGCGCAGGTTTCCGGCCGACGCGTAATGATCATCGCGAATGACGCAACCGTGAAAGCTGGCGCGTTTTTCCCGATGACGGCGAAGAAAGTAATTCGCGCGCAGAACATCGCGATTGAAAATCATATCCCCACGATCTATTTGGTCGATTCCGCGGGAGTTTTTCTGCCACTGCAGGAAGACGTTTTTCCCGACACCGACGATTTTGGCCGCGTGTTTCGCAACAACGCGGTGATGAGCGCAATGGGCATCCCGCAAATCACGGCGATCATGGGCATGTGCGTGGCCGGCGGCGCTTACCTGCCGGTGATGTGCGACAAAATCCTGATGACGGAAGGAAGCGGGCTTTTCCTCGCGGGCCCGGCGTTGGTGCAGGCCGCCATCGGCCAGAAAACTTCTGCGGAAGAATTGGGTGGCGCGCAAATGCACGCGCAGATCAGCGGCACCATCGATTTTCGCGAGCCGGACGACGACGCGTGCATCAAACGCCTTCGCGCACTGATAGACAAGATCGGCCACTCCGCGCGCGCTCCTTTCGATCACAAGGCGGCAGCGCAACCCAAGCATTCCGGCGACGACATTTATGGAATTTTCTCCGCCGATGCGGGCAAGCAATATGACATGCGCGAAATCATCGCGCGCATTGTGGACAAGAGTGAATTTGAAGAATATCGCGCGGAATATGGGCAGACTCTGCTGTGCGGTTACGCGCGCATTGGAGGTTGGTCCGTCGGGATCGTGGCCAACCAGAAAAAATCTGTCACCGTGGCCGCGCCCGGCACGGGCGACAAGCGAATCGAATTCGGCGGAGTGATTTATACCGAATCGGCGGACAAGGCTGCGCGTTTCATCCTCGATTGCAACCAGAACCTGGTTCCGCTGGTTTTTCTTCACGACGTGAATGGATTTATGGTGGGCAAGGAAGCAGAATGGAGCGGAATCATTCGCGCCGGCGCGAAAATGGTGAACGCCGTGGCCAACAGCGTGGTACCGAAGATCGCGGTGATTTGCGGCGGCAGTTTCGGCGCCGGCCATTACGCCATGTGCGGAAAAGCCTACGACCCCAGATTTATTTTTGCCTGGCCTACCGCGCGATACGCCGTGATGGGCGGCGACGCCGCGGCCGGGACGCTCGTCGAAATTAAAATCAAGCAGCTCGAGCGCGAAGGCAAAAAATTGAGCGATGCGGAAAAAAAAGAGGTTTACGAAACTACGCGTGCGACCTACGAGCACCAGACCGATCCGCGCTACGCTGCGGCTCGCTTGTGGGTGGATGCGATCATCGATCCCGCGCACACGCGCGAGGCTTTAATCGAAGCATTGGAATCGGCGGCACTGAATCCGCATGTAGCTGAGTTCAAGACGGGCGTCTTGCAAACTTAAATGGACGAAGAAAATGCGGTTGCGAAGCGCGGAGGAGTTACCACGCTGCTGTACATTTTGCTTCTGGTTTCGCCGTGTTTCTTTGCCTGGGCATGCTCGTGGGTGATTTCGCAGGGCGGGCCAAATTCGCATTCAGGAATGTGGTTTATTTATCAGGTTGCGCAATACCTGTCTTATCTCGGGCTGGTGGTTGCGGCAGTTCTTACAATTATTAACGGCATGCAGCATGCGATATCGCGAGTGATTGTTTTTTTGATGGCGCTTTCCATTGTGTTAGGAATTTCAGCGCTGTGGTATGCGGTGCACATTTATCGGAGCCCTTGGTACTAAACATATGGCAGAAAACGTAACGATCGTTGAATGTCCGCGGGATGCCTGGCAGGGTCTGAGCCAGATTATTCCCACGAAAGAAAAAGTTCATTACCTGAGCCGCTTGCTCGCGCTCGGATTTCGGCACATCGACGCGGTAAGTTTTGTCTCGCCGAAGCACGTGCCGCAGATGGCCGATAGCGAAGCCGTCATGCAGGGCTTGAGCGAGTTGAAAACTACCCCAGGACATACGCCGGACATTATCGGTATTGTCGTGAACGCGCAGGGCCTCGAACGCGCTCTGGCGACGCCCGGCGTCACAACCATCGGCTATCCGTATTCCATCTCTGCGTATTTTCGTCGCGCGAACGCGAATATGTCGCGCGAAGAAAGCCGCTTGCTGGTGGAGAAACTGCAAAATGACACCAAGGCCGCGGGCAGAAATCTCGTGATTTATATTTCTATGGCATTTGGAAATCCATACGACGAGCCGTGGGGCCCGGAAATTGTGGAAGAGACGCTGGTATGGCTGAAAGACGTCGGCGTGCGAACTGTTTCACTCGCCGACACGGTGGGCACAGCGTCGCCCGAAGACGTCGCTCGCCTGTACAACGCGGCGAAAAATGCCGTGGCCGGAGTTGAAATTGGAGTTCACTTGCACAGCCGTCCGGAGCGCGCTCCGGAAAAAGTTTTGGCAGCTTATGAAGCGGGATGCCGGCGCTTCGATGGCGCGTTAACCGGTTTGGGCGGCTGCCCCTTTGCGGGGGACGAACTGGTGGGAAATATTCCGACGGAAGCAATCTTGACCACGTTGTCCGCTCGCGGCGTTTCCACTGGCATTGACACCAAGTCTCTGGCCGTTGCTTGCGCGATGACCGACGAGCTTCGCGAAAAATACTCGCACGCGCCGAAGACCATCGATCCCATAACTTCGACGACCGTAAACTGAATCTGAGGACGCCTTGGAATACAGCACCTTAAAATTCGAGCGTGAGGGCCAGGTCGCGACCGTAACTTTAAACCGTCCTGAAAAACGCAACGCGATTTCCACGCCGATGATCGAAGATCTCTTCGCCGCACTGAACGCGGCGGAAGCGGACAGTACTGTTCGCGTCGTGATCCTTACGGGCGCGGGAAAAGCGTTTTGCTCCGGAATGGACTTGGAGACGCTCCAGGCCATCGCCAAACAAACGCACGAGGAGAATCTTGCCGATTCGCGGCGCATGGCCAGAATGTTTCAGCTGGTTTACGGCTTTCCCAAGCCGCTCATCACAGCTGTGAATGGTGCGGCGATTGCCGGCGGCTGCGGGCTGGCAACACTTTCAGATTTCACTTTGGCGGCGCCCGAGGCGAAGTTCGGATATACCGAGGTGCGCATCGGGTTTATTCCAGCGCTCGTTTCAGTGATGCTGCGCCGGCAGGTCGGAGAAAAACACGCGCGCGATCTTTTATTAACCGGGCGCATCATTGATGCCGCAGATGCGTTTCGACTGGGTCTTGTAAATGAGATTGTGCCGCTTGAAAATCTAATGAAACGCGCGCTCGAAGTTGCCACGATGTTTCTCGAATCAAGCCCCGTAAGTCTGGCTATGACGAAGCGCCTGTTGATGAGCCATGATAACCGCATGCACGAAGAGTTGGAATTAGCCACGCAGGAGAACGCGCGAATTCGCGGAACCGAAGATTTTCGCGAAGGACTTGCGTCATTTCTTGAAAAGCGCCGCCCAAAATGGTCTGGGCACTAAAAGACGTGCAGCTCCGTTAGATTTGCTGGGCATTAAAAATCCTCTCAATTTTATAAATAGGGTTACGTCATAGATTGGGAACGCGGAATCCTTCCGGCGCACGCGCTCGCTTTACGCAAGTCAGTGTGTCCGGTAGAATCTTCCGTTCGCGCGATTAGAATCGTCTCGTAGGCTGATCGGGAGAAAATGCTTCGATTTGTAACTGCGGGCGAGTCCCACGGCCAAGCGCTGGTGGCGTGGATTTCCGGCTTGCCGGCCGGGCTGGCGGTGGACCAGAACTTTATTCAGCGCGAATTGCGCCGCCGCCAACTGGGATACGGACGTGGCGCGCGCCAGCGAATCGAGAAAGACCATGCCGAGATTTTCGCCGGAGTGCGGCACGGAAAAACGATCGGTGCGCCGATCGCATTGCGCATCGAGAATCGTGACTGGAAAAACTGGGAAAAGGCGCTGCCGGTGGAAGACACCGAAGGCGCTGAAGACTCGCAGCGTCCGCTAACTGCAGCGCGCCCAGGCCACGCGGATCTGGCTGGGGCGCTGAAGTTTAATTTTCACGATGCGCGTTACATACTGGAGCGCGCATCAGCTCGCGAGACGGCAGCGCGGGTGGCAGCGGGCGCGTTTGCGAAATTGCTCTTGAGTGAGTTTGGCGTTACGGTCCTGAGCCATACGGTTGCGGTGGGACATGTCCGGCTGGAGCGCGCCGCCGACTGGCGGGAAATCGTTGCGGCATGCGAAAATCTGGAATCGCCCTTGCGCTGTGTGGATGCCGCAACTGAATCGCGCATGAAAACGGAAGTGGAGCGAGCGTTGAAAGAAGGCGATTCGGTCGGCGGCGTTTTTGAAGTTGTGGCGCGCGGAGTTCCAGCAGGTTTGGGCAGCCACGCGCAGTGGGACGAAAAGTTGGACGCAAAACTGGCGCGCGCGGTGATGTCTATTCAAGCTGTGAAAGCGGCTGAGATCGGTACGGGCGTCGAAAACGCCGGAAGCTATGGCTCGGAAGTTCAGGACGAAATTCGTTACGATCAGGCCGGCAAAAGATTTGCACGCTCTTCGAATCGCGCCGGCGGCATCGAAGGCGGCATCACCAACGGCAGCGACATCGTTGTTCGCGGATATCTGAAACCGATTTCGACGTTGCGCCGGGCATTGCAAACGGCGGACTTGAAAACGAAAGAGCCGGTGAAAGCAGCGTACGAGCGTTCGGATGTTTGCGTCGTCCCCGCAGCCGGTGTCATTGGTGAAGCGATGGTTGCGCTGGAACTGGCCGGAGCGTTCCTCGAAAAATTTGGCGGGGATTCGATACAAGAGATGAGGCGCAACCATGATGGATACCAAAAACAGCTCGACGCGTTTTAGATAAGAATCAAGATCAAAAGGAACGACGCAGCGAAGATGATTCACCCAATCGTAAAGTACGGCGATCCGATTCTGGAAACTCCCACCAAGCGCGTGGAAAAATTCGACGCCGACCTGCAGAAACTCGTGGACGATATGTTCGAATCCATGTACGCAGCTGCCGGCGTGGGACTGGCGGCGCCGCAAATAGGGCTCGGATTGCGAATTACGGTCATCGATGTGAGCAACGGAAAAAATGCGGAAGCCAAGCTGGTCTGCGCGAACCCGGAAATTATTCATGCCGAGGGCGAGCAGCGCGAAGAAGAAGGATGCCTTTCCGTTCCGGGTTTTCGCGCGCACGTGGCGCGGCCCCAGTACGTGACCATACGCGCGCAGGACGCCACCGGAAAAGAGTTTGAAATGCGCGGCGAAGGATTGCTGGCCCGCGCTTTTTGCCACGAGATCGATCATCTGAACGGCATCCTCTTCATCACGCATTTGAGCATGCTGAAACGCGACATGATCAAGCGCAAAATCCGCAAAATGAAAAAAGCCGGCGAGTGGTAGGGCGCGCGTGCCGCTCAGAATTGTTTTTTGCGGCACTCCTGAGTTCGCGGTGCCTTCTCTGCGTTATCTGCCGGCGCAATCCGATTTTCAAATCGTAACCGTGGTGACGCAGCCTGACCGGCCGCGTGGCCGCGCACTCGCAATGTCGAGCTCGCCTGTGAAAGACGCCGCTGCTGCCGCGGGCATCCCCGTTTATCAGCCTGAAAAAATCAAATCCGAAGAATCGTTTGAATTCTTCCAGCGAACTGCGCCAGATGCGGTGGTGATCATCGCCTACGGGCAAATTATCCCCGCGAGGCTGATTGCAATTCCCCGGCTCGGCTGGATTAACCTGCATGGATCGCTGCTGCCAAAATATCGCGGAGCCGCGCCAGTCCATCGCGCAATTCTGAACGGAGAAAGACGCACTGGACTCACGACCATGAATATCGACGCGGGCCTCGACACTGGCCCAATGCTTTTGAGATTTGAAACGCAGATCGGCCCGGACGAAACTGCGCCGGAATTGTACACGCGGCTTTCCGAAGCGGGCTCCCCGCTTGTAGCGGAGACTCTGCGCGGCCTCGACGCTGGGACAATCAAGCCCGCGCCACAGGATAATTCGCAGGCAAGTTTCGCGCCGCCGCTGAAGAAAGAAGAAGGACGAATTGATTGGTCGCAATCCGCCCAGCAAATCTACAATCGAATTCGTGGATTGCAGCCGTGGCCCGGCGCGTTCAGCTCCTTCCGCGGAAAAAACTGCGCGATCTGGGGCCGTCCAATTGCACAGCCTTCTAGGACGGCTAGTTCATCTGGAGAAATCGCAAAAGCCGACGGCAAAGTAGCGGTCTCGTGCGGCGATGGGACTACGCTGCTCCTGGAATTTGTACAGCTCGAAGGACGTAAGCGTGTCACCGCGCTCGAATTCGCAAACGGCGCACGCCTAAGTCCCAGCGACCGCTTCGGCGTTTGAATCCCGTCTTCGTTCAGGCTTCTCTGTCAGTTCATTGACTCCATCCTCTCCAAAGAGTAGTATGGTTTTGCTATGTATCAAGTAGATTCTAGCCTGCTACTCACCTATCTCGCCGAAGAGCTTGCGGTACCGCTGTCCGCTGTTGCAAACCGGTTTCATGTACCCTTAATAGACGCCCAGAAAAGCATCAAACCGCTGCTTGATCGAAAATTGGTCAGAACTGACACGCCCAATGATGGGCCGGACGCGATTTACACGATCACGGCCGCCGGCGTGATGGAACTTTCAAAGACAGCCCATAAAGGATTTCTGACTCGCTCACTCTAGGCTCCTCAGAAAGTTTATAGAATTGAGGTGGTAGTGAAGAATATCTTTCCGACGTCTTGCGCCGTAGTCGGGTTGACATTCTTCTTCGATTTGCTTGAGATGTCCTTCGGCCAAATCCTCTGGTTCATGCGAACCCTCCGTTTCTGGCTATATTTCGGTTCTCATCTGATCCTTTCTGGTCTCGCCGCTTTGCTGCTTTATAAACAGGTAGAAACATGGTATCTGCTTGCGCTCTTGGCCACCGCTCTCGGCGTGGGCATAATCTCAAATACTAATATTAAAATCGCGGGTTTTTCTCTCTTGCCCATCGCGGATCAGTTTGTGTCGGTGAAAGCAAAGATGTTCGAGCAAGCTGCAGAGGAACGGAAGGCCGAGGTGGCGAAGGCGCAGTTGGCCGAACGCTTGCAAAGGCTACCTATAATGAGAATCGAAGAGGCGTTTCGAGCGGGGATGCTTGCGGCTTGGAACAATAATGCTGACAGGGTAAAAGCGAGCATGGATGCGGCCCGCCAAAAGGGGGCGAACGATGACGCTTACTACAAGTCCCTACTGTTAAGTCAACTGATTAAATCCTCGAGACCCTTTGTCGAACAACGAATTAGCGAATGGGAGAAATAGGACTCGTTGCCTAAATCATAGGTCATCAGTGCGCGCTTTCGCCTCAGTTCATTTCCTTCGTGTAATCTGGTCTAAGCTCAATCATATACTGGTCTTCTTTTCGCCACTCGCTGGAGACGAAGCGTTATGCCGGTCACGCTGGCCAGAAAAATTGCTTACGACGTTCTGCGACGCGTGGAGGCGGAGGGCGCATACGCCACCGATGTCTTGCACACAGAGCTTGGCGCGGGCGTAAGAGCGGACGATGCAGCGCTGGCAACGGAAATTGCGCTGGGAGTTCTTCGCTGGCGCGGCCTTCTGGATTTTTTGCTCCAACGCGCGTTGAAGAAGCCCGTCGAGCGGCTGGATCTGCCGGTGGCAATCGCGTTGCGAATGGGCTTGTACCAGCTTCGTTTTCTTGAGCGTATCCCCGCGCGTGCTGCCGTGAACGAGTCTGCGGAACTGGTAAAGAGCGCGCGAAAATCTTCGGCTGCCTCACTTGTGAACGCGGTACTGCGGCGTTTGGCGGCGGAAGCGAACGAACCGCCGGAGAAATTCCTGCCCGCTGGCATCTCACTCGACGTGCGGCTTTCAATTTTGTATTCGCACCCAGCTTGGCTAGTGCAACGCTGGCTTTTGCGGCTTGGCGAATCGCAGACCGCTTCTCTGCTGCAAGCTAACAATCAAACGCCGCGACTGGCGTGCTCCTTGCATCACCCCGAGGGCCGCGACGAAATTCTTAGAAGCCTGCAAGACGCTGGACTCGACGTGGAGCCCGGACATCTTTTGCAGACGGCATTCGCGATAACCGGCGGCAGCCCAACTCGCAGCGAGGCATTTCGTCGCGGCGATATTTCAATTCAAGACGAAGCCTCGCAAGCAATCCCGTTGCTTCTCGATGTCCAACCGGGCAACCGCGTCCTGGATCTGTGCGCAGCTCCGGGAGGAAAAACGCCCAGTCTGGCTCGTCGCGCCGGGAGAAATGGGCTGCTCGTGGCCGCCGATCGCCACGCGCACCGTCTGCGAGCCATGCGCGAACAATTCAAGCGCCTCCATCTCAGCGACGTCCGTATAGTTGAATTGGACGCGGCCACGCCGCTGCCCTTCGGCATTCAGTTCGACCGCATACTCCTCGACGCGCCCTGCTCCGGCACCGGAACTCTCGCGCGCCATCCGGAAATTCGATGGCGGCTGAAGGCCGAACAATTGCGCGAACTCAATCATTTGCAGGGCGCACTGCTTTCTTCGGCGCTCAACCAACTCGCCCCCGGCGGCCGGCTGGTGTACTCCACTTGTTCGCTCGAGCCAGAGGAAAACGAAGATGTAATAGCCAAAGCTCTTCGCAACTCACCTGGAGCAACGCGCGTCCCGGTGAGCGAAGCGGCGTTATCCATTTCCTCGCATCTAGCTAACCGAATCGAAGCCAAAAATCTTTTCGACGATGCGGGCCAATTTCACACCACGCCCGGCGCGTATCAAACTGACGGCTTCTTTGCCGCGCTTCTGCAGAAAAAATAGGTTGAAACTTAAAAACACCTGGCGCAAAGAACCGGCAGCCCTCGCGCCCGCCGTGTTACGCTTTATAAACGGAGGAGGAGTCAATGACGCTGCGGGACCGCCTGCAATGGGTCTTTCGAATGTCGCTGCTGGCATTCATTCTGGCGTCCGTGGCGTTTCTGAGCGCGCTCACTGCCGTGCGTTTCGCGATACAGGGCCGCGAAGTGGCGATGCCCGACGTAGTGGGCATGAAAGCCGTCGAAGCGCAGCAGACTCTTCAAAGCCGCGGCGTCGGTATCAAGGTGGAAGACCGTATCTACAATCCCCTGCCTATCGATACGGTGGTGAGACAAAGTCCGGCACCCGGCTCGCGCGTAAAAACCGGACAATACGCGCATGTGATGTTGAGCCTGGGCCCTCAAAAAGCCACAATCCCCGAGCTGGTGGATCACAGCTTGCGGGCAGCGCGCATCGAGCTGCTGCGAAGCGGCATGCAACTCGGCGAAATTTCCAGCGCCTACTTGCCGCTGGGCGAGGACGACACCGTGATCCAGCAGGAACCCGCGCCCGGCAATTCCGACATCACCAGTCCGCACATCGATCTGCTGGTTTCGTTGGGGTCGAGGCCGCCGGCCTACGTGATGCCGGAAATGATGGGCCTGACGCTGGCGGAGGCTGAATCAAAATTGAATGGCTCAGGATTGAAAGTATCGAAGCTCACATTTTCGCCTTTTCCCGGCGTTCTGCACGGAACGGTCGCGTCACAAACTCCGGCTCACGGCGCCAAGGTTGATGCCAATTCGACGATCGAGCTGCAGCTTGCCGAGTAGCATCGCTCCGTAACCTCGACCCGCCTGTGCTAAAATCCGCCTGACCGCATGACCCACGCGCGCATCGAGATCGCTCCGTCAATCCTTGCCTCCAACTTTGCGCGGCTCGGCGAAGAAATTCGCATGGTGGAGCAAGCCGGTGCTGAAGTGATCCACGTGGACGTGATGGACGGCCATTTCGTGCCCAATATCTCCATCGGAATTCCAGTGGTGCAGTCGCTGCGCAAGGCAACCCATTTGCCCCTCGATGTGCATCTGATGATCGAGCAACCCGAGGAATACATTGAGGAGTTCGTTCGCGCAGGGGCGACGCGCGTTCTGGTGCATCAGGAAGCTACCGTGCATCTGGACCGCGCTTTGGCCATGATTCGCGAACATGGAGCGGAGGCTGGCGCAGCGATCAATCCCGCAACTCCAGTGGCAATGTTGAGCGAAGTTCTCGACAAGCTGGATACCGTTTTGGTGATGTCGGTGAATCCGGGGTTTGGCGGGCAGAAATTTATTCGCGGGGCGCTGGAGAAAATTCGCCAACTCAATCAGTGGCGCTCGCGATATAATGCCAGCTTCCGAATCGAAGTAGATGGGGGCGTCGATCTGGAAAACGTCGCCGAGCTTGCCCAGGCTGGGGCGAATACGTTTGTTGCAGGGACTTCAATTTTTCATGCAAGCGATCCGGCTGGAGCCACGCGGCAGTTGCGCAAGCTTGCGAGCGAAGCCCTGAGCCAGAAAGTTTGAAGATTCGCAGGATTTTGGGGGCCGTTATTAAGGGTGCGATGGCAGGAAACTTCAGATACACACGTGGTTTGGTAATCCTGGCTTTGGGCGTTTTCTTCTCTCTGGAGTTGTGTCCGGCGGCTAAAGCGCAACAGCCCGCCGACGGATCTCCACAAACCGCACCGCAGAACCAAGGTGCGCCAGTAACTGCCCCGGCTCCCCAGAATGGGCCGCAGACGGCTCAGACACCGCAGGCGGCGCAAACGCCGAAACCCGCTCCAAAAAAGAAGTCCATTCTGCCGGCTAGGAAAACCAAGAAAAAAGAACCGGCTGCAAAGCCGATTCTTGACGCTTCGGAAGAACCCGACAAAGTTCTCTACGATCGCTCACTCAACGACCTGAAAGCCGGCCGCTACACCGAAGGCCGCCTTGCGCTGCAAACCCTGATTAACACCTATCCTGATAGCGAGTATCTGGCCAAGGCCAAACTTTCCGTCGCCGATTCGTATTACAAAGAGGGTGGCACATCAAACACCACGCAAGCAATTTCCGAGTACAAAGATTTCATCACCTTTTTTCCGTTCCTCGACGAAGCGGCCTACGCCCAGATGCAAGTCGGATTGGCGCACTACCGCATGATGGAAAAAGCGGATCGCGATTCAACGCAGGCGCAAGCGGCAGAAGACGAGTTCCAGGCCTTCATACTGAAATATCCTCAGAGCCCGCTGCTGCCCAAAGCGGAGCAGTATTTGCGCGAAGTGCAGGAAGTGCTGGGCGACGGCGAGTTCAAAATCGCGCGTTATTATTATGTGAAGGCGGATTATCCCGCTGCGGCGGCGCGCCTAGTGGAAGTGACCGACCGCTATCCACTCTACAGCGAGACCGACGAAGCGCTGTGGATGCTCGCCAACATTTATTACAAAGCAAAGCAAAATGTGAAAAACGAGGACGCCAAAAATCACTGGGGCGATCTGGCCACGAAGTGTTACGACCGCATTCTTCAGGACTATCCGCTTTCGAAAAGAGCGGTGGATGCGCGCGCTCGGCTCGTATCGATGGGCTCTCCCGCTCCTTCTGCTGATCCGGAAGCCTATGTTCGCATGAAGAACGAACAGCTATATCGCGAACAGCACCATCAAAATTCTCTTATTAAGATGCCGATGTCGATGCTGAAAGGCAACCCGGATGTTTCGTTGGCGTCTCGCAACGGCACTCCGCAGATGAACCCGCCAAACGACGCAATTTCAGCGACGGACATTTTGAAGCCTGGCGCCAAAGGCCCAGCGTTCACCCTTTCACCAGCCGACGCAGCGGCAGCCGGGACGGACCAACCCGCTGAAGCATCGCCCGTTGACGCCACAACAGTGCCCGCAGGGGCTGCTGCCGTCTCCGCTCCGGGCAACAACGTGGGATTTCAGATCATAACGGCTCCAAACGACCCGAACGCTGGCGCCGAGCCCGCTCCTGCGGCAGAGGCTCCGGCACCGTCGTCCGGCTCGACCTTAGCCCCGTCAGGCAGCGTGCCAGTCCTGGCACCCACGCAGCCAGCGGCAAATAGCTCCGGGGCATCCGCCGACCCGCCTGCGCCGAGGGAAGCGATTCCAAGCAACACCGCAACGGGATCGCCGGTTGTGGCCCCCGTATCCAACGCTACCGCGCCACCGGCAGCGGGGGCAGCTCCAGCAGGAGCGGCCGCGCAACCAGCCGCCCAGGGTAAGACTGAGCCTGCCAAAGCGGACAAAGCCGACCCCAAAGAAGAGTCCACCAGCAAGAAAAAGAAGGGCGTGAAGAAGCTGATCCCCTGGTAACTACCTGTTAACACCCTGCTAACAACTGTAGCACTCCTGTCCTTCGAGTTTGTTGACGCCTGCGTTTCTCAGTGCTGCAATACATAGTGAAAGGCGTGGGCGTGTCGCCATTCGGGCCGCCTCCGGGGGAATACAGTGCCCAGAATTCTGGTTGCAGACGACAATTCCAATATCCAGAAAATGGTCACGCTGGCGCTGGAAGAGCGCGGCGTTGATGTGGTTGCCGTCGGCAATGGCGAAGCCGCCGTTCGGCGCTTGCCCGATGTGAATCCCGACCTTGTGCTTGCCGACGTTTTCATGCCCGTTCGCAACGGCTATGAAGTTTGCGAATTCGTCAAGAAAGACTCGCGTTTTGCGCACATTCCCGTGATTTTGCTGGTGGGCGCGTTCGATCCGCTGGACGAAAAAGAAGCGCGTCGCGTCGGCGCTGACGGAGTTCTGAAAAAGCCTTTCGTCCCGCCCGACCCGCTGATCGCCATGGTCATGCAGGTTCTGGAAAAGAATCCGCGTATTGCGGCTGAACTGGCGAAACAGAAAGAAGTGATCGCCGAGCCGCCGCCACCGCCTGAAATGTTGGAAGCTCCTCTGCGCGTTGAACCGAAACCGCTGCCGGAATTTCCCGAGCCCACCCCGGAAGAGGCTGCGCAGATTTATGGTTTCGGAAAAGGCGTGCGCGCGCTCGCGGGCGATGACGATGAGGAAGAAGAGGAAGAGAAACACTCAAAGAAATCCAAGAGTTCCAAAGGTTCGAAAACAGCGAAGGCTCCCGTAGCCGCTGCGGTCGAAACCGACGAATTCGACGATGTTGCTACGGTCAGCGACTGGCGCCGTAACGCCGCGGATTTCGAGGTCCCCGAAAACGTTGCGCAAGAAACGGTGGACCCTGTAGATAACGATTATAACCCTAGCGTCTTTCCATCCGAGAAAGACGTGCCGCCCAAACACATTCGCAACGCAAAATTTTCTTATGAAGAGGAACCGGCCGAGAATCGCGACGAACCGGCCTCCTTCCCTTCGAGCCATTCATTGGAAATGCCAATCCTGGCAGAAGACCAGGCCTCTGAAGCGTTTGACAGACCCTCGCCGGTCGAAGATGCCCCGGAAACTTCGCATGCGAAGTGGCTGCGCGATTCTGAGCCGGAACCCGCGCCGACGCCCGAGCCTGTAGCGGCTGCAACCTCGTTTGAAACACAAGAACCCGCCCGCGAAGAGGTTCGCCAGGAATCTCAGCACCAGGAATCTGAAAGTAATGTCGGGCCCGCGCCCAGCCCCGTCCCAGCCCCGCGCGCGACCGAGTGGATGGACATGATGGCTCCGCCTCCCTCCGAATATCCCGATGGAGGCTGGATGTCGAACCTTTCTTCTCCCTCAACGCACGCGGCCACGACTACGCATGCCGAGCCGGAAGCGAAATCGACCGTGGAGCACGCCGAGTTTTCTTCAGAGAATCACGGCAATGGCAACGAACCCGCCCTTCGCGCCGAAGAACCTTTCCATCAGTCGTCAGAACAAGAAGACGACTTTGAATCCAGCAAGCACCCTGAGCTGGAAGAGCGCTTTTTCGCTCCGTCGCCCGAAACGCCGAAATCTTCCTATCACTTCGCCTCGGAAGAATCCCACGAAGCGTCTCATCACAGCGTAGACGAATCGCAGGCTGTATCCGAGTCCAATAGCGCCGCCGAGCAGGCCCAGGATCTCGTTCCAGCCCCGGCCGATGCCGATCCACAGCATGACGACTCCGCGAGCCAGCCATCGCCTGAGCCGCTCTTGGTTGACGAAGAGCACAGCGAGCCATCCCTATATTTGCCTGCTCCCGAACCGGCGCAACATATCCTTCCGGCCTCGGTTGAACAACAGAACGAGCGTCCCGATGCCCTGCTCGAACACCTGGAGCCTTCCGTTTTCGAGCCAGCCTCGCAGTCGGCGGAAGTGGAAGAGTTCAGCGAGCGCATTCCCACTTTGCCGCCGCCGAATCGCGAAGCTCTGGCCGGAATTCCATTCCTGATGCCGCCACCTGAGGCGCCGTCACACGAGCCCGTTGAAACGCAGCCGCAACCGAATGACGCCCACGCGATCGACGAAGTGGTGCGCAAGGTTCTCGAAAAGCTTCAGCCGCATCTGCAGGAATTATTTTCGCAGGGAGTAAAACCGCTGGTGGAGAATCTGGTTCACAGCGAGCTTTCCAAGAAAGACCAATAAACCGTAGGCCAACGTAACGCAGCCAGATCTAGACTTTTGATTTCCAATTTTCTTGCAGGTCTTGGCCCAGCAGACTTTCTAGAAGCTTGGGCGTCCCGCCAGTTTCCACGACCACATCAAAATGATGTATCCGTCAAATCGATTCTCGCCTCGGTCGTGCTAAACGACTGCGCGTTATCTTTGTCAAGGAGTTCTAGTCCGGACAAGCGGCACCGTTATTCGCCCATTCCTGCATCGCGGCGGCAAAATCCGGACGGTTCAGCGGCGGTAACGTGCGTCCGTCGCCAGGATTCCAGCCCCAGCCAACGAGATCGTCTGAAGAAACATGCGTGATGATCTGCCCGATCGTGCGCCCGCCATTCTGCTTGGGATCTTTTAATTGCCGGCAAAGCTCGCCCGCCGTCTTTCCCACAAAAACCATTTTCATTTTCGCGGGCGGCAATCCCCACTTCGGATTTCCCGGAGGCATGTTCGCTCCCGCAAGATTCGCATCCTGGTGACACGTGTGGCAGGTCATCCCGTAGACGCCGTGGCCATCCGCGCCGCGCTTCACGTATTGCGCGTGCACATGGCTGTCGTCGCCTTGCAAAGGTGCGTCACCGGCCGGATGGCAATTCTGGCAACGCGGCGAAACGAAAACCGGGTAGGCGCGTTCAAACGCCACTTTCGCAGCCGCAGCATCCGCATCCGGCAAAGCCGTCGCGCTCGCAGATGCACCGGACGAATTCCCTGCCCTGAACGCACGCTCTTCCGCCGACGCCCTCGCGGTATTCACAAATGAAGATTGCTGGGACCAAACCGAAATACTCGCTCCGCCCAATCCCGCTAGCAGAACTCCCGCGACAATTCCCCACCTTATTTTTCTCGCCATCTCAGGGTCCTCGAACAAATGCTTACGCAGAACGCAAATCTTCCGGCTTGATCGGCAGGCGCCGCACGCGTTTGCCGGTAGCGGCAAAAATCGCATTGGCCACCGCTGGAGCAACCGGCGGCACTCCCGGCTCTCCCACACCAGTGGGATGCTCCGTGCTCGGAACGATATAAACTTCAATTACCGGCGACTCAAACATGCGCACCATCGGATAGTCGTGGAAATTCCGCTGCTGCACGCGCCCTTTATCCAAAGTGATTTCCGTTTTCAACGTCGCGGTAAGACCAAAAATGATTCCGCCCTCGAGCTGCGCCTTCACCGTGTCCGGATTCACCGTGCGCCCGCAATCCACGGCGGCCACGATGCGATGCACTCGCACAGTGCCGTTTTTTTCCACCGATACTTCCGCCACCTGCGCCACGTAACTATCGAACGAAAAGTGCGTGGCCACTCCGCGCCCGTGTCCTGCCGGAAGCGGGCCGTTCCAATTTGACTTTTCGATAACGAGATCGAGCACAGCGAGCATTCGCGGCTGATCGGCGAGCAGGCTGCGGCGAAGTTGATAAGGATCCTTGCCGCCCGCGTGCGCCACCTCGTCGAAAAACGCTTCCACCGAAAATCCCGTATGCGAATGGCCCACCGAACGCCACCATTGCACCGGCACCGCATTCTTGGGACTGTGTAAGTCCACCTGAATATTCGGAATCTGATAGACGATGTCAGCCGCGCCTTCCACCGATGAGGAATCGATACCATCTTTGATTCCGAAGCTCGCGAACATGGTTCCTTCGAAAATCGATTGGCCCACAATGGTGTGCTTCCACGCCACCGGATTGCCGCCGGCATCCAGCCCGGCTTCAAAATGGTCGTACCACATCGGACGATACCAGCCGCCGTGAATATCATCCTCGCGCGTCCAAACAACCTTCACCGGAGCCTTCGCAACTTTCGCCACCTGCACAGCCTCAGTGACGAAGTCGCAAGCAGGATTCGCGCGGCGTCCAAACCCTCCGCCAAGAAGCGTGGTGTGCAGATCCACCTGCTCCGGCTTCAGACCCGCCACTCCGGCAGCCGCAGCGCGTTCGCCGGTTTGAAATTGTGTGCCGGTCCAGACTTCGCAGTGATCCTCGTGCAAATCCACGACTGTGTTCAGCGGCTCCATCATCGAGTGCGAAAGATAAGGCACTTCGAATTCAGCGGTAATTGTTTTGGCCGCTCCCGCAAGCGCTCCAGCGGGATCGCCGACTTTCTTCGCTACTGCGCCAGGAGTCTTCGACAGCGCTGCGAACTGCTCGCGCATCGCCACCGTGGAAATTTGCGCGCCCGGACCTTCGTCCCAAATAATGTCGAGCTTTTCGCGCCCAAGCTTGGCCGGCCAGAAACCTTTGGCGATTACCGCCACGCCGGACGGAACTTCCAGAACATTCACCACGCCGGGAACCGCTTTTGCTTTATCGCCGTTGAAACTCACAACCTTTCCGCCAAAAACAGGCGAGCGCGCAACAACAGCCGTTAGCATCCCCGGAATGTAAACATCCAGTCCAAATTGCGCGGTGCCGTTTGTTTTTGACGGAGTGTCCAGCCGGTGCTTGGGCTTGCCGATGATCGTGAAATCTTTGGGATCCTTCAGCGCAACATCTTTGGGCGGCTCAAGTTTCGAAGCCGCCTCCGCAAGACTGCCAAAAGACGCGCGACGTTTGCTCGCAGCGTGAACTGCGAACCCTTTTTCCGCGTGGCAACTTTGCGGATCGACTCCCCAACCTTGCGCCGCCGCATCAATTAGCATCACGCGTGCCATTGCGCCCATTTTGCGAAAACGATCGTACTCAGAATTCGTTGTGGTGCTGCCGCCAGTCATCATGATGCCGAATACCGTGTGGTTATAAACCGCCGCCACCGGAGAAGATTCCACCCGAATCTTGCTCCAGTCGGCTTCCAGTTCTTCAGCAATCAACATCGGCAGCGAAGTGTAAATTCCCTGCCCCATCTCCGAATGGTTCGAGATCACCGTGACCCAATCATTGCTGCTGATATGCACGAACGCATTCAGGGCAACCGGCTTGCTCGATGCTTGAGCCGCGCGCGCGGGTGCCCAGTCCGGCACGTAAAGATTCAAAAGCAAGCCGCCGCCGATCGCCGCGCCCGTCTTCAAAAAATCGCGCCGCTTCATTCGCGCAGCGGCCGTCATTTAGCACCTTGCTGCGCTTTGATTTCCGCCGCGCGATGAATGGCGCGCCGAATGCGCGGATAGGTTCCGCAGCGGCAAATATTTCCGGACATGGCTTCGTCGATATCGTCATCGGTAGGCGAAGCCTTTTCCGCCAACAGCACCGCCGCGCTCATAATCTGTCCCGATTGGCAGTAGCCACATTGCGGAACGTCAATTTCGATCCAAGCTTGTTGCAGCGGATGCGTGAGGTCGGGAGAAATGCCTTCAATGGTCGTGACTTTCTTCCCCTCCGCGCGCGAAACCGGGGCTACGCAGGAGCGCACTGCTTGCCCGTCCATGTGAACGGTGCAAGCGCCGCAAAGCGCCATCCCGCAGCCGAATTTCGTCCCGGTAAGATTCAGCGAATCGCGAATGACCCACAGTAGCGGCGTGGAAGGCGGATCCTCCACGCTAACCGGCTTGCCGTTAACAGTGAATGAAATCAAGGGCGCCTCCTTGTTTTGATCCTGACTGAGATGTGAAAGGGTTGTTGTGTGAAAAACGGAACATCACATTTTGCAAAGATTTTTTAACGCGAGAGAAAAACGCGTCGGACTGGGCAAAAAGATTATCTGTCGAAAACGGATTCCTTGCAACCCAACGTGAGCAAGCAGAAGAAATAATTTCTAATGCGCGGCTTACCACACGGAAACTTAGCAGCGCTAGCGCAAGTAACCCCAGTTGTGCAGCCGGTCGCTGTCTTCTTCCCAACGGTCGCCGATGTCCGTGCGGTAGTACATATTCGGAATCAGAACATTCTTAATGCGCGAATATACCTGGGCCTTGGCCTGCTTCATCGTTTGCCCCGTGCCCACAATGATCAGGATCACGCCAGAAGTTCCCGCGATAAGCCACTGACCGTTCAGCTGCTTCACGTCTTCAATGTGCGTCTCATCCGCAGGCGGCTTTTTGAACACAATCGCGGAATTTTTGGAGAACGCTTCGAAAGTCTCGTCGTCATCGAACGGAAATGGCGGCACCACGATGCGCACACCAATCTGAAATCCGCTGCGAACTTTGAGTTTGGGATCCAGCCCGTTCGCCAAATCCCAAAAGAACTGCCCAATCGGCGTAATCATCCCGGCTTGCTGAATGCTAATGGTCGGATAGCCAAATCGCGCGGTGAACTCCAGCGGATAAATGCCGTTGTTATTCACGATGCAATTCACGTCGATGTAGCCCACATAGCCTTCTTCCGCCAGCTTGGGCTCCATTTTCAAAAGGGTCTGGTTGAAAAGCTGGTTCGGCCCGCTCCAAAACATGGATGTGCCCATTTCTCCGGTCGGCGGACCAATGTCTCCAGGAAAAAGTTTCTTATGCTCGAAATTAATGTTCACCGGATATATGAAAGTCTTGCCGTTGAAAAAAGCACCCACGGCCACCTCTACGCCAATCATGCGACGCTGCAACTGGAACACTTTAATCTCGTCGGCAAACGCCTTCTTGTAAGCTTCGAGCATACGTATCACGTCCTGCCCATCATCTTCCTCACCCACAAACAGCCGCCGCTTGATGTTTTGCGCTTCACCGCTCGGCTTGATCACGTAGCGTCCCGGATTCTGGGTAACGTGGTCAATCGCATCATCAAACGATTCGAACTCGCCGTACGGAATAATGTTCACGCCGGCCTTTTTCAGTTCTTCCTGCCCAAACGAGCGGTCATCTTCAAGCTTGTCGCTGTAAGCCGTTCCGCCGATGACGATTTTCCCTTCCTTGCGCAGCGCCTGCGCCTTCTCGCCCTGCCCGAGCGTGTCGTCAAACACAATAATGTCCGCCCAATCCTTGTCTTTCTCCCAATCTCTCGACTTGGCCACAAAGCCATCCGCGATATCGCGCTCTTTTTTATCGGCAATAAAATAGCGGACCTCGTGACCTTCTTTCGCAATTTGCCAGGCGATGTCGCCGATCAGCCCGGTCAAAGATACGAACAGGAAATTTTTCTTTTCCATGCGCCCTCATCTTTGGTTTCTGGAGTTGGAATCGTAACATCGCCGTCCGTCGCAGCAAAGCCGTCGCATATCGCCATATGATGTGACCCGATTTGACGCGCAGCGCCTCCACCCCTAAGATTGATGGATTCTTTGCACGACGTTTGGCACGCTGGCCGCATTTTCTGTTTAAAAGAGAGCGCGGCGTCCTGAAATCGTCGCAGCAAGCGTATTTCCGGGGAAATGATGCCGAAAGAAATACCAAAAGCCTACGAGCCGCAGGAAATCGAGGAGCGCTGGGCCAAAGCCTGGTTCGACGAAAAATTATTTCGCGCCGAAAATTCTGGCGATGGCAGCGGCCGCACCTTCTCCATCGCGCTTCCCCCGCCCAACGTTACCGGCTCGATACATATCGGCCACATGCTCGAGCACACGCAAATCGACATGCTCGTCCGCTGGCATCGCATGCGCGGCGAGCGCACGCTGTGGCTCCCCGGCATGGACCACGCTGGCATCGCGACCCAATTTGTAGTGGAACGCATGCTGGCCAAAGATGGCATCCAGCGCCAGGACCTCGGCCGCGAAGAATTCGAGCGCCGCGTCTGGAAATGGAAAGCCGAAAGCGGCGGCGTGATCAAGGAACAAATGATTCGCCTGGGCGCCTCGTGCGATTGGACGCGCGAGCGCTTCACTCTTGAGCCCGCGCTCTATCGCGCCGTGCTCGAAGCTTTTCTGCGCCTCTATCGCGACGGCCTGATTTATCGTGGACGTTACATGGTCAATTGGTGCCCGCGCTGTCTTACCGCCATCAGCGATCTCGAAGTCGTTCACAACGAGCGCGTCGGCAACCTGTGGTACATCCGCTATCCGGTCGCCGGCACCAAAGAGCATCTCGTCGTCGCCACCACGCGCCCCGAAACAATGTTAGGTGACACCGCTGTCGCTGTGCATCCCGACGACGAACGCTACCAGCGCCTGATCGGCGAGAGAGTTCTGCTGCCGCTGATGAATCGCGAAATTCCCATCATCGCGGACGCCTCCGTCGATCGCGAGTTCGGCACTGGCGCGGTGAAAATCACTCCGGCGCACGATCCCAACGACTTCGAGATGGGCAAGCGTCACAACTTGCCTCAAATCGACGTGATGACCGACGACGCGCACATGAACGAAGCTGCCGGCCCCTATGCCGGGCTGGAACGTTTTATTGCGCGCGCCCGAATCATCGCCGACCTCGAAAAATTGGGCCTGCTGGAAAAAGTCACCGAGCACACTCATTCCGTGGGCACCTGCGACCGTTGCAAGGCCATCGTCGAGCCGCGCGTCTCCACCCAATGGTTCATGAAAATGAAGCCGCTCGCCGAGCCTGCCGCAAAAGTTGTTCTGGACGGCTTGATCGAAGTCGTCCCCGACAATCAGCGCACCATTTTGCTGCAATGGTTCGAAAATATTCGCGACTGGTGTATTTCGCGCCAGCTCTGGTGGGGCCATCGCATTCCGATTTGGCATTGTGCCGACTGCAAGGAAATGGTTCCCGCGCTCGATTCGCGCGTCGAAATTGTGGAAGGCCACGCGCGCGCCGCAAGCGCGCCGACAAAATGTCCCAAGTGCGGCAGCTCGAAGCTTACGCAAGACAAAGACGTGCTCGACACCTGGTTCAGCTCCGGCCTGTGGCCATTTTCCACTCTTGGCTGGCCCGACGACACTGAAGACCTGCGCACCTACTACCCCACCAGCTTGTTGATCAGCGGCTACGACATTTTATTTTTCTGGGATGCCCGCATGATCATGATGGGCCTCCAACTGAGCGGAGTCCGCTTCGAGCCCACCGAAGTCTCCGGCGCCGATGTTGCCACGCAACAGAAAGAGACAGCATCGTCCGCGACTCTGAAAAGCGCTAAGGATCCCGCATCCACAATTCCCTTTCGCCGCCTCTATCTTCACTCGCTTGTCCGCACAGCCGAAGGCGCGAAGATGTCCAAAACCAAAGGCACCGGAGTCGATCCGCTGGAACTGACCCAGAAATTCGGTACCGACGCGCTGCGCTACATGCTGGCCAGCATGGCCGCCCCCGGCACCGACATCATTCTGAGCGAAGACCGCATCCTCGGCGCCCGCGCCTTCGCCAACAAAATATGGAACGCCGCCCGCTTCCTGTTCATGAACCTCGAGAAGGCCGAAGCGTCAGCGGGAATCAAGCTCGAAGAGCTTGCCGCCCCGGAAATTCGCGCAAAAGCTCCGTACGCGGTACCCGGCGAAGACGGACTCATCCATCGCTGGATTTTCTCGCGCCTCGCCGCCGTTTCCGAACAAGCCAGTCGCGCATTACAGGATTTCCGCTTCCATGAAGCTTCGCAGGCGATTTACCAATTTTTCTGGGGAGATTTCTGCGATTGGTATATCGAGTGGGTCAAGCCACAGCTCGCATCGTCCGATCGCGCAGTCGCCGTTGCCGCGTGGCGCAATATTTTCGCCGCCCTGGAAGCAGCTTTGCGCCTCTTGCATCCGGTCATGCCGTTCCTAACCGAAGAGCTTTGGCATCGTTTGCCGCAACCCGCGGGATCTCGTTCCATCGCGCTCGACAAATTCCCCGAGCCGCGCGCGAACTGGATCGACGCGCGAGCTGAGAAAGAATTCGCGACCTTGCAAGAAATCATTACCGCCGCGCGCAACATTCGCGCCGAAATGAAAATCGATCAGAAGCGCAAGATTCCCGCGGACTTTTCCAGCAGCGATTCCGCAATCCGCAAGCTCGCGGAACAGAATGCCGAACCGCTCGCGCGCCTGGCCACGCTCTCCGCCCTGAGTATTTCATCCAACCGCCTGGATGGAGCGGGCGCGGCCGTCCGTTCCACGTCGCAATTCGACCTGCGCATCGCCTACGGCGACGCCATAGATAAGGACGTCGAAATCGAGCGCCTGCGAAAAGAAATAGACCGTCTGTCGAAAGACATCGAATCGAAAAAGGGCCGCCTGGACGACGAAGCTTTCCTCAGCAAAGCCCCCGCGAAAATCGTCGAAGACCTGAAAACTACGTTAGCCGGCCGCGAAGTAGAACATCAAAAGTTGCAAGACCGCCTCAAGCAGCTCAGTTAGCGCTCGCCATTAGACTTGATCAGTTGCCCGACGACCGTGCCGCTGTTTCCTTCAACATTTTCAGCACCTCGTCGGCGGTCGCCGTCTCACCCATCCGCGGAAAAATCTTCTCGACGCTGTGACGGTGCGCCTCGCCGTTGAGGTCCGTCATTGCATCCAGCACGTACACAACGTTGTACCCGTAATCGTAGGCGCTGCGCCCGGTCGACTCCACGCCAAAAGCCGTCGCGATTCCCGCCAGAAAAATTTGAGTCACGCCGCGCTGCCGCAATATGTCTTGCAGCGATGTCCCGATGAACGCGCCCACCCGCTGCTTGCTGACCACGTAATCGCCTTCCTGCCGCTCCAGCTCCGGCGTCAACTCGGTCCAGTCCTCCGCAAACGTAAACTTGCGAGGTCCAGCATCAGTACGTCCCGGCGATGCCGCCGTCACGTTGACGAGGACAACCGGCAACCCTCGCTCGCGAAACGCGCGTGCCAGTTGCGCCGCACGAGCCACGATCTCGCCCGCAGAATACGGAGCAGTTTGCATCCCAACGACGCCTTTTTGCAGGTCAATCACCACCAGCGCCGCAACGTCATCTATTTTTGTAAGAGCCATGTTTTTTTCCTTTCCATTAAATTATAAAACATAAATTAATACTGCCATTGACGATCTCACTCGCACACCTTCCTCGCATCAGGACGCGCGTCTTCCGGCGCCGGCGGGTTTGTCGCGTCACAGAATTTGGCTCTGCCGATCGGCGGGTTGGCGATGACCCTTCCGCACCACCCAAATCAACCGCCTAGCTTTTGAGGTTGCCGCATCCTTTGCGTTTTTCCTTTCTGCAAAGGGTGCGGATTTTGAAGTTGCCTTCTCCAGTCTTTCACGCGGATTGTGACTGTCGTGTGCCGCGAATCCAAAGCTGAAATCGGCGCTATAATCTTGCTTCCATGTGGATTGGCACTACAAACAAATTGAGCATTGTCGCTCTCGCGCTGCTCGCGTTAACTATCACTGCACCGGCGGTTCGCGCGCAGTCCTCCGCCAGCAACGTGACACCCGACTGGTGCAAACAGCTCCCGCGCCCGCAATACAAAACTCTCGAACGCGTGCCGTCAGCCGATCCTTGGTTCGAAGTTTACAAAGTCGCGCCGGGAGTTTTTGCGATTTACGAGCCGCATCAATTCGAAGAAGCAATCTCGTTCCTGATCCTGGGCGACAAGCGCGCCGTCCTCTTCGACACCGGCCTCGGCATTGGCGACATCAAGCGCGTAGTCACTTCACTCACTCCTTTGCAAGTCACCGTGCTGAATTCGCACACGCACAACGACCACGTCGGCGACAACTGGGAGTTCGACGAAATTTATGGCATGGATACCGACTTCACGCGCGCCAACGCGAAAGGTTCCGCCGCCGACGAGCAAACCGAACTAGCTCCCGGATCCGTTTGCGGCCAGCTCCCCGCTGATTTTGACGCAAAGTCCTACGCCACGCGCCCCTTCCACATCACTCACGTGATTCACGATGGCGACACCGTCGATCTCGGCGGCCGAATCCTGGAAATAATCTCGACGCCCGGCCACACGCCCGATGAAATTTGCCTGCTCGACCGCAAAAATGGCCTGCTATTTACCGGAGACAATTTCTACCCCGGACCAATCTGGCTTTACCGCCCGGAAACCGATCTCGACGCCTACGTCCAGTCCATCGCGCGACTCGCGGCGCTGGCGCCTAAAATCCACCTGGTTCTGCCCTCCCACAACGTCCCGGTAGCCGAACCATCGCAATTGCCCAAGCTGCTAGCCGCAATCGAAAAAGTACGCGGTGAAGCAGTAGAGCCCTTCGCCGCCGGCAACGGCAAAGTCACCTACACAGTAAACGGATTCATCTTCCTGATGGCCGCGCCGCAGTAAGCACCGCGCAACAGCAGGAGCGCATTTCTGCTGACCTCACTTACTTTCTACGAACGCTTTTAACCTGAACAGCGCCTGATCCCATTGTTCCGAGACGAAATCAAGATACTCTCTGAGCTCTGCAATCGGCTCCAGATTGAATTTAAATAGGCTTTTCCGACCGGCGCGGACGCTATGGACGATTCCGGCACTCTCCAATACGCGGAGATGTTTGGTGATCGCCTGCCGGGTGAGATTGGAGTGCTTTGTTAACTGCGAGATAGAGCGTGGCGTTCCGGTGCACAACTTCGCCACCAGCGATAAACGGGTGGGGTCGCCCAAAGCTGTAAAGACGAGCGCATGCGTGCGTCGTTTACCAGCCAGGCTGTTACGACTTTCGTGCGACATAATTCTCGATGTTTTTCATTTGTTCCGTCCAACCGCCTTCGTTTCTCCGGAACGATTCGTGCTGTCGATCACCGGGAAGCTTTTTGAATCCGGACTCGGTGACCACGAGTAATGTGCCATCGGCGGTCTTTTCTAGCCTGAATTCGACGAGCGTCCTCGGTTCCTTCGAGTAGTCTTGCGGGTACCCCTTTTTTTCAAGGGATTTGGGATGAGGCCAAGTGAAGGAAAAGAGCCGCTCTGGCTCCATTTTTTGAACGAGCCCTTCCCATTTGATGTGTTCATAACCAGGATGGGTAATCTGGCCGCGAGTAACTTCGTCCACCACGAATGGGCCATCAAGCTTCACACCAAACCATTCGCCAAACTCGCGGTAATCCGTTAGCGCGCGCCAGACTCGCGAGATAGGCGCCTTCAACTCGATGCGCTTTTCAATCCGGTCATCCATAATATGCAACCTCCAGGTTGCATATTAGCGTGGCCCGGAATGAAAAGCAACCTTTTGGTCGCAGTTTGGGCCAGCCAGATGGTGGCCTGGGGGGTTCCCTGCCGACCTTGTACGGGTGGCGATTCTTACATGCCATCCAAGTGAACACGCTTTAGCTCTTGAGGGTGCCGCATCCTTTGCGTTTTTCTCTTCTGCAAAGGGTGCGGATTTTGAAGTTGCGCTAGAAACTCCTCTCAAAGTTCCAACAAACGAGGATTTGTTCTCAGCGCGAGAAGACTGCGCCATGTGGCGCGCCGGTTCCTTTCCAACCTTGCGGCCACTCCCGCTCAGCGAAGCTGAAGCCGACTTTTCCGTCCGCGTCGCGAAAAGCATCGTCAAAAGTGATAGCGCCCGTCGTCTGATCCAGCTTCAGCAAATAGAGCCGATCGGGAGGCGTCCCGGACGTCGCCACGATGCGCTGCGTCTTCACTCCCCACCCAGTCCAATGCGGGTAGTACGTGTCGCTCAGCTTCAGCCTCGACACTTCCACCAGCTTGGCCGCGTTCGATATGTCCAGCACAATCAAACCGTGCATCGCCGGCACACTCTGCACCAGATAATGGCCCACAACCGTTGGTACTCCGCACCAGTTCCCCGGAAAGTTGTACACCAGTTTCGATTTCGGGTCGTTCGTGTCCACTCCCGTAATGCGTTCCAGCCCGCAGCCAAGCGTCTGGACTAAAACCGAGCCATCCGGAGCAAGCCGCGCCTCTTCAGGACTAATCTGCGCATAGAGATTTTCTCCCACGTCGAGGTACGCCGTCTTCAGCAGCTTCAAATCGGATAGACGCCAAACCTGGTAAGTGACTCCGCTAAAAATATCGTCCAAGTGCATGGAAGAATTCGTGGACACGATGCGGTCCACATCAGGAAGTATGACCAGGCTGTATGGCATCAATAGCGCGTCCGCAAACGCCGGGTCCGCGTTGCTAGCCGAACGAACCACTTTGCCCTGGTCGTCAATCTCCACCAGCCCGCCCGTCACCGCGCTCTGAGCATCACTGTCGCCATGGTGCGCGTGCTGGAACGTGGCCAGCACGTGCCCGTTGGGCAGCCGCATATAAGAATGCGGATGCATGTAGCCAGCCATGTCCGTAAACGAAGTCACCGTCTTCGGATGCAGCGGATCCCGCACGTCAAAGATAAAAGTTCGCCCTGCTTCATGATCGTTGGCGAAGAGCATCCCGCTGGCGGGCATGGTGTATTCGGTATGGTGCACTCGCTTGGTCTGTTGATCGGTCGCCAGGGTCGTCACCAAACGCCCGTACGAAGCCGACGACGGGTCGGCATCGATCACCGCAAGAAAATCGTTCCCCTTGTGGTCCGCGTCCCCGGCCCACACAAACAAATAATCCTCCGGCGCAGCAGCTTTGTGATCCTGAGACTGCATCGGAACACCGCCGACGCAAACAAGCAGCGCCAAAGCAAACAAAAATCGTGGCATGAATACCCCAGTCATCGAGAATGAATTCGATCAAGCGATAGCGCGAAAGCGTACCAGACTCGATAACGGTAGTACAGAATGACGGCGGTGCATGGTTCGAAAGATAACAGAATCTCAAATCTCGATCGTTATAACGCCGGTATCCCGCTTGTCGCCGCGCCGCCGCTCAAGTATTCTTTCCAATCCCCTATGCCCACCAAACGTATGCCGCACTTGCCGGGCGCAACCGACCGCCGCATCGATGCGCTGCTCACCCTCCTCTCGGAGAATTCCACCATCGTCATCAGCGGGGAAAAAATCGCAAAAGAAATCGGTGTATCGCGCCAACAGGTTTGGCGCTGGGTCCAGAAAATGCGCGGGTTGGGAGTACGCGTAAAAGGCCACGCCCGCACCGGCTATCACATCGAGCGCGTCCCGGACATTCTGGCGCCGCAGCTTCTCAGTCATCGCTTGTTCGGCACGCCCTTCGGCCGCCGCATCTATCACTACTTCAAGGTTGACTCCACCAATACCGTCGCGATGCAGCTTGGCGAGCGTGGCGAGCCCCACGGCGCCATCGTCTTAGCGGAAGAACAATCCGCAGGCCGCGGACGCGCCGGACGCAAATGGATTTCAGAAAAATCCGCTGGAATTAGTTGCAGCATTCTGTTGCGCCCGCCGATCCCTCCGGCTCACGCTCCGCTGCTAACTCTGGTAGCGGGCCTCGCCGCGCGCGATGCAGCCGCTGAAGAACTCGACGTGCTCCCCGACATTCGCTGGCCCAACGATCTGCTCGTCCGCGGCCGAAAATTCTGCGGCATCTTGACGGAAATGCACGCCGAGCCCGACCGCATGCACTACGCCGTGGTAGGGATTGGCATCAACGTGAACCAAACGAAAATGCCCGCCGAGCTTGCCGACTTTGCCACCTCGCTGCGTCTGGAAACCGGCAAAGTCCATTCGCGCTTGGAAGTCTTGATACGGTTGCTGCGCCAACTCGACCGCTACTACAATGAATTCATCGCCGAAGGCGCCGCGCCGATTTTGCGACGCTTCGCCGAAGTCTCCAGCTATTTTCAAGGAAAGCGCGTGCGCATCACGACGCCCATCGAAGTCTTCACCGGTACCACCGCAGGACTGGAGCCCAGCGGCGTTTTGCGCGTGATGCGCGATGACGGCGGCGGCATCGAATCCGTGCTCTCTGGCGACGTCGCGGAGGCCTCCTGATGCTCCTCGCACTCGACGTCGGCAACACCAACACAGTCCTCGGAGTTTTTCGCGGCGCACAGCTTGTTGCGAATTGGCGCCTGACCACCGCGCGGGATCAAACCATCGACGAGTACGGCATCCTTTGCCGCGAACTTTTCACTCTCGCCAACCTCGACCCGCGCGAAATCGGCGGAGTAATTATCAGCTCGGTCGTTCCCCCACTGAATTCCACGCTCTCAGGAATGTCGGAACGATACTTCGGAAAGAAAGCGCTCTTTGTAGAGCCTGGAATTAAGACGGGCATGCCGGTGCACTACGATAATCCTCAGGAAGTCGGCGCGGACCGCATCGTGAACAGCGTCGCCGCCTTCGAGAAATATGGCGGCCCGTGCATCATCGTCGATTTTGGTACCGCGATTAATTTCGACGCGGTTTCCGTGCGCGGTGAATACCTGGGCGGCGTGCTCGCCCCCGGAATCGGCATTTCCGCCGAAGCGCTCTTCGCTCGCGCCGCGCGCCTCTTCCGCGTGGAAATCAAAGACCCGGGAAAAATCATCGGCACCAACACGGCCGCCTCCATGCAAGCCGGGCTCTTTTACGGATACACCGACTTGGTCGATGGCATCCTGGAGCGCATGAAGAAAACCATGGGCGCCAAAACAAAAGTGATCGCGACAGGTGGCCAAGCTCCGCTAATCGGTGCCGCGTCCAAGCACATTGAAACGATAGACGAATTCCTGACGCTGGAAGGCCTGCGCATCATATGGGAACGCAACCAGGACACCGCGCAGGCACAAGCCAAAGGCCCAAAGTTGGCAACCGTTCCACCTCGCGCAAAAAACTGAATCTCATACGCGACATTCAGAAGTAATATCGGCGCGAAAAAATATTTTCAGCGCGAAAAGAGTTCCACAGAATTTCAACGAAGAAGTTCAGCGAAATGGAATCCTTCAACTACTTCAATTATTTCACGGAAATCGAAGATTATTTCTGGCGCAAACGCGGAGCGCACCTGCTCGTCTCTCCCCTGGATTGGGCCATCGTGGAAACCTGGCAGAAAGCCGGCATCCCACTCGGCGCAGTATTGAAAGGCATCGACCGCGCCTTCGAGAGCTGGCAGCGATCCCGCCGCGCCGCCGGTGGGCGTCAACTGAAAAGCCTGGCCTACTGCGTTGACGCCGTCCTCGACGCCGCGGCGGAAGCCTCCGAAGCCGCAGTCGGTACCGGCCCGGAAGTGAAATCGTCGCGGACCGCGGAGCCTTTCTCGCGCGATGAGCTGAGAAAATATCTCGAACGCAACGCCGCGCGTCTGCGCGCCGCAGCCGCAAAATTGCTCGAACCGTCAAAAACAAATGGCACCGCTGCTCCAGCTCTCGCCGCACGTCTGGAAGACACTACCAAACGCCTGGAAGAAACTTTGCCGCTGCTCAATTCGCCGGCCGCGCTCGACTTGGAAGATCTCGAACGCCGCTTGACCGTGCTGGAAGAAAAATTATCGGCGGCGCTTTCCGCGGACGCAGACGAGGAAGCGCTGCTTTCCGTCCGCCGCGAAATGGATCGCTCGCTGGCGCCCTACCGGCGTAAGATGTCCGCAGAGCAATTGGCGCAGCTCGAACGGCAATACATTCAGAAAAGGCTTTTTGAACATTTCAACGTGCCACGCCTGAGCCTGTTTTATTTGACCTAACCAGAGAGCGGCGCTTTCGCACGCTTGGCGAAAAAACGCCCATCGACATTTCATGCGACCAATGGACGTCACAATCGAAAAATTGATTTACGGCGGGGACGGCCTCGCGCACCACGAAGGCTCCACCGTCTTCATACCTTTTGTTCTGCCCGCCGAACGCGTGGTGGCCCTGCCCGTCGAACAGAAAAAGAAATTCGTTCGCGCGCGCGTGGAAGAATTGCTTGAGCCCTCGCCACAGCGCGCACTTCCGCCCTGCCCTCATTTCGGGATCTGCGGCGGCTGCAATTACCAGCACATTCCTTACGAAACGCAGCTCAAATACAAAACTGACATTTTGCGCGAGACTTTGCGGCGCGTTGGCCGCATCGATTGGACCGGCGAGATCACAGCGCATGCCTCGCCACCCTGGGGTTATCGCAATCGCGCGCAATGGAAAATTCGCAGGCCGTCGGAAGCGGCGTCCAACGGCGTCCCCTCGCAGGCAGCTTCGGGCGCAGCCAGTGAAACGATCGCGAAGCTCGAGATTGGATATTTTCGCGCGAACTCCACGGCGCTGTGCGCGGTGGAAGATTGCGCGATTCTGTCGCCGCTGCTGCTGAAAACATTGCTCGCACTCCGCGAGGCGCTCGCCGCGGGAGTACTTCCGCGCGAGCTTCGCGAAATTGAAGCTTTCAGCAATGAAGGCTCGGGCGACTTACCCACGCTCGCGAATGCGAAACTGTTACTCACAGCTACCTTCGCGGGCTTCCCCTCACGCATCGCCGAACACGCTGAGACCATTCGCGGCGTTGTTCCGGAAGCCGCCAGTATTTTGTTTCATGATCCCAGCCACGACCGTATGGAACTTTTCGGCCCGGGTTTTCTGGAGACGGAAGCTGCCGGCACAAAATATCGCGTTGGCCACTTTTCGTTTTTTCAGGTCAATCGCTTCCTGGTGGATGATTTGGTCCACACCGTTTGCGATACCGAAAACGGCCGGCTTGCTCTCGATTTATTCGCCGGTGTGGGATTATTTTCAATTCCGCTTGCCAAGAACTTCGAAAGAGTCATCTCCGTGGAATCGAATCCTGCTGCCACGCGTGACCTTGAAATCAACATGCGCGGGCTAAGCTCAATCACGGTTCGCACCGCGGACGTTGAACGTTTTCTCGAAAGAAATAAAGAGCGGCCTGAGCTGGTTATTCTGGATCCGCCGCGTGACGGTCTGGCTCCCGAAGCCGCCCAGCGCCTGGGCCGCTTGCAAGCCGCGCGTATTACCTACGTTTCCTGCGAACCGCCTACCCTCGCGCGCGATCTCGCCGTGTTGGTCCAAGCCGGTTATGAACTGGCCGAAGTTCACTTGTTCGATCTTTTCCCGCAAACATTTCACATGGAGACGGTTGTGCGTTTGCGTCGACGCGAATGAAATTACCTGCGCTGTGGATTGCCGCGGTCTTTGCCACCGGCATTGGCCTCGCCAGCCTCGGGCAGAGTTCGCCGAAAATGTGGTTCGCAAGCGCAGCCATAGCAATCCTTGCCGGTTTAATTTTAATTTGGCGGCAGCGCGCGGCACCCGCGTGGTGCCTCGCGTGGCTCGCGTGGCTCGCGCTTGGCGGACTAGCAATCACCGTCGAGCGCGCCGCCGTTCCTGCCAATCACGTTTCCCGGCTGATCGCAAATGGAACCATCGATACGAGCGTTCCGCTCCGTTGGCGGGGACGCCTTCGCGAAGATCCGCTTAAATTGCCGTGGGGTTTCCGCTACGAAATAGATTTGGAGAATGTGGAATCTTCAGGCGTTCTGCTTCCTGCGACTGGCGGGTTGCGCCTGAATTTCTATTTTGCTCCGCACGCCATTGAGCCAATGCACGGTTTGCGCGCTGGCGACCGCGTGGAAGCGTTGCTGAAGGCGCATCCTCCGCGCAATTATCTGGATCCGGGTGCGTTTGACGTTCACGGCTTTCTCGCGCGACAAAAAATCGATGTGGTTGGTTCGCTTCGCAGCGGCGAATTGTTACAAGTGATAGACCATCCCGCACCGACGCTCCAGCAGCGCTTGGCGCAGGCGCGCGGCAATCTTCTCGCGCGCATTGATTCCCTCTTCGCCGATCGCCCCGAACGCGCAGCAGTTCTGCGCGCAATGCTGCTGGGTGACCGTAGCTTTGTTGACTCCGACGTTGTTCTCGCCTTTCAAAAGACCGCCGCCTATCACGTTTTAGTAGTCGCTGGGCTTCACGTGGGCGCATTGATCGTTTTTCTGTATTGGCTCGGACGCCGTTTGCACTTGCCATCGATCGCCATCGCTTTAATGACGCTAATCGCGCTTGCAGCGTACGTCGGAATCGTCCAGGATCGTGCGCCAATTCTTCGGGCCGCGCTAGTCGCAGCGTTTTATTTATGCGCGCGTCCTCTATTTCGCAGGGTGGAGTTGCTGAACACAATTTCATTGGCGGCGCTCGCGATTCTGCTATGGAAACCTTCATCGCTTACCGACTCAAGTTTCCAACTCTCGTTCGTCGCCGCCGGCGTAATCGCGGCTCTTGCGCTTCCGTGGATCGAACGGACCAGTGCGCCGTATCGCGCGGGCTTGCGTCACTTGGGAGATGTCACACGCGACGGCGCGCATCCGCCGAAGGTAGTCCAGTTTCGTATCGACATGAGGTCTCTCGCTAAATGGCTTTCAGCGAGGCTGCCGAAACGAATTGCTCCGCGCGCTCATGAAATATTGTCAGCGCCGGTGATTGTCGGCTTGCGTTTGTGGGACATCGTCCTGCTTTCGTTCGCAATTCAATTTGGCATGCTTCCGTTGCTGGCTCAGGATTTTCATCGCGTAAGCCTCGCCGGGCCTTTGAGCAATATTCCAGCGGTTTTGCTGACCGCGATTATTGTCCCTTTAGGGTTCGTGTCGCTGCTCGTTTCGTTTGTGTGGTCCCGCCTCGCGTTGCTGCTCGCCAAGGGGCTCAGTTCTTGCACGGCGCTTTTGCTCTCCGCAGTTCAGTGGTTTGGCCATTGGCCACGGCTTTCGTATCGCATTCCCGGCCCTCCAATCTGGCTCGACATCGCATTTTTCGCCGCATTTATATGTCTCGCGATGTGCGCTCGCGCAGTGGCATCGCGGCGCTTGAACCTAACTTTACGCCGTCAAATGCCCCGTCCAATTCGCCCTGCTGAATGGGCTTCAGCCGCGGCTGTCGCAATATTCGCTATCTTGATCGCGACGCATCCGTTTGCGCCGGCTCTTAAATCCGGCGAGCTGGAAGTAAATGTCCTCGACGTTGGCCAGGGCGATTCCATCTTCGTCTCCTTCCCCAACCGCGCAACGATGTTGATTGATGGCGGCGGGCAAGCCGGCTCGGAATCGATTGGCGGATATCATGCCGGCACAGACGTGGGCGAAGAAGTGGTCTCTCCCTATTTATGGTCTCGCGGTCTGAAGAGGCTGGACGTGGTCGCGCTCACGCACGCCCATCACGACCATATCGACGGCCTGCGAAGCGTGTTCCAGAATTTTCGCGTTGGCGAATTATGGATTGGCCGCGATGAGGAAACGCCCGCCTTCAAGGCGCTGCTGGCCGAGGCGCAATCTCGCGGAGTTAAAATTGTGGAAAAAGAGCGCGGCAGCGACTTTCAGTGGGGTGAAATCGAAGGAAATGTGCTCTGGCCCGAGGACATTTCCGCCGTTCCGCAAGCCGCCAACGATAATTCCCTGGTAATACGACTGAAGGACAACGCGGTAAAGTTTTTGCTTCCCGGCGATATCGAAAAGAAAGTCGAGGCAAACTTAGTCCGCGATCATTCTGCCATCGAAGCCGATTTCCTGAAGGTGCCGCATCACGGCAGCAAGACTTCCTCGATCCAGGAATTTGTCACCGCGGTAAATCCGCGGGTCGCCGTGGTTTCTGTGGGCGAAGGAAATCAGTTCGGCCATCCGGTGGAAGATGTGGTGGAACGTTACGCACGCGCCGGCGTGCGATTCCTGCGCACCGATCGCGACGGCGAAGTCACCGCTTTAACCGACGGCCATATGCTCGAAGTGCATACATTCGCGGAGTCGCATCCGCAGTAAAGCCGCAGATTATCGTGGAATTTTACAGAACAATCCGCTTAGGCTTCGTCGGCGTCGTCACCTTCGGCGGCGGAAGACTGATTGCCCTTCTGATATTCCTCGATAAGCTGGCGCGCTTCTTCCGCGCGCGGCTCGAGGACGTACACCTCAACGCCGTGCGTGCCTTCCGGCGACTCGCGTAACGGAAAAGGATCGTTGGAGCCGGAACCGGGCGAACTAATCCCCGCGCTTTCCAGCAGTCCGCGAATTACCATAGCCTCCGCGGCAGTCCCTGCGGTGTAAGCAACAACGACGCGCTCCTGCGATGGGTCGTGAGCTTCTTGATGTGACGAATTTTCAGTCATTTAAATTCCCCGAGAAATATCTTCGAACACTGTTCCACAGTACTATTGCGCGGTTTTGAGGCCAAGTCCATAATACCCTCAGAAAGCCTTCAGGGACCCGTTTATGGAACCCATCGAGAACAGCGCGTCGTTTCAGCCTACGCAGGAGCAGATTGACGACGAAAGCAGACGCATTCGCCGGCTGCGCATCCTGGTGCAATTAACGTTGGAATCGATCGCCGCCGGCGACCTGACGCCGGAAGAAGCCTCCGGAATGATTGCGGCCACTCGTCGAGTTGCGCTGGAAATGTTTCCCGGCAAAGAACGCGCCTTCGATCTGTTGTACAGGCCGAAATTTCAACGCGTGATGCACGCCATCTACCGCCTGCAGTAAAAGCCTAAAATCTGTAGCGCGCCCGCAGCCACATCCTCAACCACAGGATGGCAAAAGCGCCTATCGTTCCGACTAGCGCTTTGTATTCGCGATTTCGCCCGTACTGCGTCCAGGAGAAAACTTTTGGCGCGGCGCCTTCTACAGGCTGCTTCGGTCCGCGAAAGATGTTTGGGAAAAAAAGAGGAACGCCGGCGGCATATTTTTCAAACGAAGCTCCAAATTTCGCGCGCAATTCCTCTTCCTCATTGCGCATCACCGCGTAATAAAACACGCAGAAATAAACACCTACCAGCAGCCCGGCCCATAAAGAATGCCCTGCAATAATAAAGCCTGCGGCCAGAATCGCGCTTCCCAGGTAAAGCGGATTTCGCGTGACGGAATAAATTCCGGACGTGGCTAGTTCTTCATTCTTTCGCAGTTGTCCCGAAGCTGCTGCGCGAATGATCAATCCAAGTCCCGCGATCACGGCGCCAATTGCGATCCAATGCAGCGTCGGCGTAGCCAAAATCCAATAGAGAATTGCCACCGGATATCCGACGCGCACCCGCCAACGCATCCAGAATTTTCGAGGCTGGCTCACGAACTACGCCTCAGGCGGCGTTCGACCGCGTCAAATACTTGCTCCGCTGTGATGGAAAGCATGGACGGCGAGTAAGACGCGCCGCGTCGGTAAGTCGTTTCGCTAAATTGCGGATTTCTAACAACGACGTCTTCTGGAGAGTACGGGCCATTTCGCACGGGATCAGTGGGTCCAAACAATCCAATCACCGGAGCTCCAAGCGCGGAGGCCAGATGCAGCGGCCCAGTATCGGCAGACACCACGAATTTCGCGCGCCGCAGCGCAGCCATCAGCGGCCCAAGCTCAAGGGGCAGCGCAATCGGAGCAGGATCCCGGGCTGCACGAATTATTTCCTGCGCCAAGTCTTCTTCACCCGGGCCAAACGTGACAATTCCGCGCAAACGATATTGCTCGGCAAGTTGACGATGCAGGATTCCGTAGCGCTCGGCAGGCCAGCATTTCGAGCGCCAGCCTCCTCCGGGGTTCAACACAAAATATTCCTGCAAGCCGTGAGCGGCGAGTTCGCGAGAAACACGCTCGTCATCTTCGGGACGAATCGCGAGCGAAAATCGCGATTTCGTGATCCGCGCACCGGCGCGCTCGGCAAGCGTCAGGTTGTGATCCACTTTATGCGGCCCGCGTGGATTCAACCGATCCGTGTAGAATACCGACGCAAGTCCCTCGCGCGCGTAACTGCTTTGAAACCCGATTCGCCGCGGCGCACCGGATGCGAAAGCCAACAGTGCGGATTTGTAAAGCCCTTGAAAATCGATCGCGTGCGTATATTTCGCCGCGCGCAACTTCCGCACCGCCGCGGAAATTCCGGCCGCGCTTTTGCCTTCCATCGAAATCAAGTTGCTCAGATCCGCGTTCCCTTCCAACAAGCGCGTCCATTTCGAGTCGACCAGCCAATCGATGCGCGCATCCGGAAACGTCTCGCGAATCGCAGCCGCGGCAGGCAGCGCGTGGACAATATCTCCCAACGACCCGAGCCGCACGAGCAGGAAACGCGATTCAGACATCTTTCTGATCGCGTAAGCGGGCAAGAAGTTCGCGTGTGGAATGGTTTTTGGAATCGCCGACAATCGCTATGCGAATTCCGAGCAGCGCTGCTAGCTCGCGTTCCGGAACGGTGTCCGCCGTATAATCTGTGCCTTTCGCGTGCACATCCGGTTGAAACTCGCGCAAGAGCGCGTTCACGTCGAGTTCGTCGAAGATCACAACGTAGTCCACCGCGGCCAGCGCGGCCACCAATGAGGCGCGCGCGCGTTCCGTTAAGATCGGCCGGCCCGCTCCTTTCAACGATCGCGTGCTGGCGTCCGAATTAATCCCCACGACGAGCAGATCGCCTTCTTCGCGCGCCGCCTGCAAATAGCGCACGTGACCCACGTGCAGCAAATCGAAAACGCCGTTCGCGAACACAACTTTGCGGCCGCCGCGCCGATGTTCGTCGAGCACATCGTGCAGACCTTCGCGCGACAATATTTTTTCGCGGGTATCCATGGCGTCTTCAGCGTTGCGCGGTAGCTTCGCGGCGCAATACAGCTTCCAGCTCCGCGCGCGTGACGGTCGCAGTGCGCCGCTTCATCACCACGATTCCGCCGGCGTAATTCGCGAGGTGAGCCCCCTCCAGATACGAAGCGCCCGCGGCCAGCGCCAACGTGAACACGGCAATCACCGTGTCGCCCGCGCCCGTCACATCCACCGGAGCATCCGAGCCATAAATTGTGATATTGCGCATGCGCGCGTGTTTGTCCGCCATTTTCTCGAGGACGGCCATCCCATCTTTGCCACGCGTCACAATCAGAGCTTCCAAATCCAAATCGCGCAGAGTCCGCTGGCCCAAGTCTTCAAGCTTCCGCATGTCGTTTCCCACAGTGACGTGATACGCCGCCTCAAGCTCGGGCTCATTCGGCGTCGCCGCCGTAATCGCCGCATCGCGATACTCGAGTAATCGATAGCGCGAATCCAGCGTCATGCGTTTTGCGCTCAGCTTTCGAACAATTTCCGGCGAGGCTGCCCCCAAGCCGTAGTCAGAAACAAGAACAGCGTCGGCGCTCTTCGCGCTTTTGCGAGCCTTGCGCGAGAGCGATTCCTGGATACGCTCGGGAAGCTCTTCTCGCGGTTCGCGATCGACGCGAAGAACTTGCTGCTCGGTAGTGTGAGTCCACCCGGCAAGGTAGCGTGTTTTGGTAGTTGTTGCGCGATCGCGCGTGCGGAGGATTCCGGAAGTATCGATTCGTTTCCCGCGAAAATAATCGAGCAGAATTTTTCCGCCTTCGTCATCCCCGACAACGCCCACAGGCAAAACTCGTGCGCCGAGGTCGGCAAGGTTGTTCACGGCGTTGGCCGCGCCTCCCGGGTACGCTTCGGTGCGGCGATGGCGTAGGATCAGCACAGGCGCTTCGCGCGAGATGCGCGAAATCTCACCGGAAACAAACTGATCCAATACAAAATCCCCCACTACACAAATTGTTCTGCGCGGGAAAGTGGCGACGATATCGAGAAGCCGCGTGAGGTCAACTGTCGTATCCGCTGCCCGCGCGGCAGCACCCGCTCGCTTCTTTGATCTCGGCTTAATTTTTCCCCGTCTCGCGCTCAACAAATCTCCTCATGTTTCGCGAATTAATGGGATGCATTTTAAGGGTCGGTCGCAAAGTATCACAGCGGCAACGAATGCGGCAATCCGCCCCCGTGTTGCTGGTGGCCAAAACAAATCTAATTTCGTCGGCCTTCGCTCGCGCCAGACTGCGCCTTTTCGAGCACAGTCCGCCAGAATTCCTCTTCGCGATCCACGCGCAACGAAATTGCGCAGACCCACAAATCCATGGACGGCAAAGTTCCCGGCAAATTGAAACTATCTTTCTCCGTGCAAATCAGCCCAACGGCTCCAGCTTTCCTGGCTTCCTTCTCGATTTCCGCCATGTCGGTTGCCGTGAAGCGATGATGATCGCGGAAGGATCTATGGCCAATAATCTGAAATTCCCATTCGTGCAAGTCGGAATAGAACGCGCCCGGATTGCCTATTCCACAAAAAGCAAACAGCGCTCTGCCGCGCAATTCCGTCGGCGTTAGCTGCGGCCCCAAACGTGAGCGCACCGAATCTAATTCCGTCCGTGCGTAAAAAACGGGCGCGCTTGAATAGTGCCGCACAACCGACTCAATCGCCGGCGCATGGTTGCTACGCGTGATGACAATCACATCCGCGCGCTTCAGCGCCCCGCGCGGCTCTCGCAAACGCCCCGCCGGCAGCAAATGCCCCCCGCCAAAAGGCATGCTCGTGTCGATCAAAACGATGTCCACATTGCGCGCAAGTTTCAAATGCTGAAAGCCATCGTCGAGAATGAACCATTTGACTCCGCGATCTGCCAGCGCAATTCCGTTTTCGTAACGATCCGCGCCAATTCCAAACGGCACACGGTCCGCCAGGCGGGATTTCAGAAGCTGCACTTCGTCGCTAGTCGAAATAATCTCCGGCTCGCCAGCCGTTCTAGATCCCGTTGCAGCCTCGACCGCTTTTCCTCGATACCCGCGCGTAAGAATTCCCACACTTTTGCCTTCCGAAAGCAGACGCTCCGCGATCCACAAAACCATCGGCGTTTTCCCCGTCCCGCCGACGGTCAAATTTCCCACGCTGATGACCACGCCATTCAATCGCCGCTGCCGAAAAATTCCCTTGCCGTAAGCGCGGGCGCGAAGAGCCGCCACACCGCCGTAAATCAACGACAGCGGCCACAAAAGTGATTCCTTGAACGTCACGCCGCGCTTCCCTTTTCTCCGCGCCCCGCCGGATTTAGTTTCTTCGCGCCAGCCTGAGCGCCCGCGCCCCGATCGTCGGCAATGATCGAAGCAATACGATTCAACGAACGCGCCGTAGCTCCACGGTTACGTTCCGCTATATCGCGCGCGGCATTGCCCATGCGCTCACGCATCGCGTTATTCTCGATCAGTTGCACCCACACTTTTCCCAGTTGCTGGCCGTTCGCAACCTGCACGCCCGCATGCGCATCCAGAAATTGATCGGCCATCTCGGAAAAATTCTCCATGGACGTCCCGAAAACCGGCGGACGCGCGAAACACGCCGGCTCCAAAATGTTGTGCCCGCCCGCGCGAACCAGCGACCCTCCCACAAACACGGCATCCGCCAGCGAATACAATCCGGCAAGTTCGCCGATCGAATCCAGAATCAGCACATCGACATTCTCCGCGAGAGCCTCGCCGAAATTTAGTTGACTCCGGCGCAGTGTATTCCATCCAGCCTCCGCCGCAATTTTTTCCGCAGCGGCAAATCGATCCGGCTTTCTCGGCGCGAGTATCAACAACGTCCGGCGCCATTGCCGCTGCACCGCATCGTATCCCGCTAGGACGGTCTCTTCTTCTCCCTCCACCACGCTGCCCGCCACCAACACCGGCCAGCGTTCCTGCTGCCGGATTTGCGCTTCGAGCCATGTGCCAAACTGGCCGAGCGCCGCAGGTGACACGTCATATTTCATATTTCCGGTAATTTCCACGCGCTCTTCTGCCGCACCCATGCCGACCAAACGTTTGGCGTCTTCTTCACTCTGCGCCAGGAAAAGATCCGCATCCTGCAACGTCCTCGCGAAAAATTCCCCAACAAGAAATCGCCAGCGCTCGAAGCGGGAAAACGATCTCTCCGATATACGCGCATTCGCAAAAACCACGGGTATTTCGGCGCGCCGCGTTTCTCTCAGAAAATTTGGCCAGATTTCCGTCTCCATCACGATGACCACCGCGGGACGAATCGTTCGTAATGCCTTCCGCACCGGAACAATCCAATCGAGAGGAAAATAAAATATGGCGGCGGATTTCAGTCGTTCGCGTGCGAGCCGTTGTCCCGTCTCCGTGGTGGTGGAAACCAGAACCGCCCGCCCCGGAAATTCGCGCTTGAGTCCTTCCACCAGCGGCATGGCGGCAAGAACTTCGCCCACAGAAACAGCGTGGACCCAGATCGCTCCGCCTTCGCGAACAGAACCGGGCGCTTCGGCCGTACCGTTATTCGCAGAAGCAACGATATTGCGCGGCAAAATTCCCAGGCGCTCGCGCAACGCGCCGGGGCGCTCGCCGCGCCGCCATCCCCGCAATGCGAAGTACGGCGCGAGCACGAACATACCCACCGCCGTAACGATGCGATATAAGAAATACATTGGAAGGTTGTGCCAATCGCGCCCTGAACATCATGCGCTTCGCTCAGCAACTTCGCACACAAATTGGGTATTATAGTGGCAGCAAGCCGGAAACATGCACAACTTCCCGCCGAGACCGGGCATCGAAACCGCAGGCCGGAAAATTTCAATATGATTCGATCGTGCGGATTAACCTCGGCGGGATTGCTACTGTGCGTCAGCGCTTTCGCGCAAGCGCCCGCTGCCAAGCATACGCCCGACGGTTCGCCGGCGCCGTCCGTTGCCCACGACACTCACGAAGGTATGACCGTCCTGGCGGACCCCTATACAGACCGCGCCCGCGCAAAAGAAAAATTCGGCAAAGCGAATCCCGTAGAAGTAGGAATCCTGCCGGTGGAAGTTTTTCTGCGCAACGAATCGGACCACCCCATTCGAGTGAACCTGAACACGATTCAACTCGAAATCCATTTTCAAAATGGAGGGCAACAGGATATTGATTCGCTCAGCCCCGCCGATGCCGCCTACTTGATCGCGCATCCGAAGGGTCCGAGTGGACCGAAACCTTCGCGGATCCCGAGCCTTAACCTTCCCGGCGGAGATAAAAAGGCTGCGCAAATGGAAGATATTCTTGCTCCACTTGCTCTCGACGGCGACATCGTCGCTCCGGGCGCCACCGTTCACGGATTTCTCTTTTTCGATCTCGACCGCGATATGTCGCTTGCAGACACATCCGTGCTCTATGTTCCGGACGCGACAGTCATCCCCGGCAACAAGCCGCTAATGTTCTTCGAAGTTCCGCTCGCGAAACCTGGGAAGTAACGAACCTCCAAGACTTGGGTAACCACGTATCGCTTTTGATTCGAGAGTGCGCCGTCAACTACATCTGAAAATCCGCGCGCTTCAGGTACCCATGCGGGCTCTCGACTGACCCCGCCGCGTAAACGATCAAAAGGCGAAACGAACACCGATTGTCGGAGCAAAGTTGCTGTGGTGGTTATAGGGGACGCCGGGGCCATGAGGTATGGCGATGGCCAAACCGCCGTCCACGTAGGAATATGCAATTCCGGCGTAACCGTCGACACGCGGGGTGAAGTGATGATCTGTATAGAGCGACACCTCGTTGAGGGTGCCCGCGCAGGAACTGCGGAAACCGGCTGAGGGCGAGCAGGTCGGCGGAACACGGAAGTCGTTCTGCCGCTGTTGATACCAGGACAAAGTGACGTCGGTTTTGGTGCGATAAGTATATTTCACGCCCGTCCACCAGATCTGCACCAACTTCTCGGAATCAAGATTGTTGTCTTCGACCCCGCTCATGATATAGCCGCCCTGGTCCGAGGCGCCTATGCCCAGCGGATTCGACGGGTTGTTCTGCCAGATGTATTCGTAGCCGGCAAAAAACTTGAATGGGTCCCACACATATTTGGCAGCAAGGATGATCCCGTTGTTGTCGGTCACGATGCCATATACGGTGTCGTTCGGATCGATCAGATTGGCCCCGCTGATTTGGTTCGTATTGATGCTGTTCACCGTCGACTGATATGGCGCCGACAGACTCTGAGGCCCCAGCAACGGGTTCAATACGCTGATCGCTTGGTTGTAATGTTGGAAGACGAAGTCGGCGGAGAACTTGCCGTGGTTTCCGCCGAAGTCGAACCCATAGGCGTTGTTATGCGGCCTTTCCGGCGTACAGCTGGAGGCAGTCCAGCTTGTGGCGGGCGAGAAGCAGCCGCCAGAACCATTGACGAATTTATACATCGCGGCGGCATGGATCGGGCCATAGCTGAAGCGATACTTCAGGGCGTCGTCCCAACGGCTATCATCGGTGTCGCCGCCGCCGGCCATCGTGCCATTATATCCGATGTACGAAAAGCCGTAGCCGCCACCAACCGGATCGTAAAGAAGCATCGCATCCGTACCGAGAGAGCGCTGGCGGCCGAAGGTCAGCGTGCCGAAATGGTCGGACGATACACCGCCATAATATTCGTCATTGAAGGCTTGGCCCGCGCGCGCGCCGTCGATGGCTTCCGAATAGCTGGCCCGGGGAAGGCCGTTGTTGACGGTATTGGTGGCGGGCGCGTTGGCGAGCAGGCCGGAATTCGGATTGATGCCAGTTGAAGCGTTGAACACCACGTACCAGCCAGGAAGAAATTCTTCCTTGCCCCTGATGCCGAAACCCGTCTGTTGCAGATTGTTCGGCGCCACTAAGAATCGAGATCCGGCGCCGTTTCGGTTCACCAGAGACTCGCCTTCATAGTTATAGCCGTTTACAGGTAAGCCATGGCTGACCCAGCCAACGCCGATGTCATACGCGCCGTACAGCGTGATGCCGTGCCAAGTCAGTGTGCAATCGGTGGTGGCGAACTCCTTGCCGCTCGTGCAGGGGTCGGTGGCTCTCGCCGCCATTTTAATGTCGACCGTCGCGCCCTGGCCAGCCGACAAGGTGATTTTTGCGCGTGTTTCATCGGCAAACCCCTTTTTTTCCGCTCGAATCTCGAAGCGTCCCGGACGCAGGCCAGCCTCCTGGTAGCGCCCCGCGCTGTCCGTTATTACCGTGCGCGTTTCAGCTATGTCGACGTTCTTGATCGTCACCGCGACCTCGGGAAGGGCTGCGCCGGTTTGGTCCGTCACCACGCCGGAAAGGTTCGCTCCGGTGGTAGCCGTGGTATCCTGCGACGCATCGCTCGATGTGTGCGCGGCTGTTATTGAAACCAGATTACCGTCAGAATGCTGTGCATTTGTGGTAATCGGTAAACAGATCAAGACACCCGTCAGGAGAAGGCAATAGAAGTTGAGTTTCATAAGGAGTTCCTCAGTTTAAATTATCGTGCAACACACCCGGCGCAATGCATACGACTTTATGTGACTAAAATTGTCAAGTCAATATGCTAATAGGTGACTATACGGTGGGACCGATATCCTGCGCGAACAAAAATGAATTTGAGGCCCGGATCAAATGCGAATGATCATCACTTCCGTGGATTTCACAAGCGCGGCTACCTTCTGGCCTTTTTTTAACCGCATCTCACGCACTGCATCCGCCGTAATAATCGAAGTAATGTGCTGCCCGCCGATCGAAATACTCACCTGTGCCATAAGACCGCTCAGTTTCACATCCGTTACGCGTCCCACCAGCTGATTGCGGCCGCTAATGCGCCTGAAATTATTTCGCCGCTCGCTTACGTCCGCAGTGCCCGATTCGCGGTACAAGAATCTGTCTATTTCCTTCTCAGGCACGCGGTGATGGCCGCCGGCTGTCTTGACGGTTTTAATTTTGCGCTTATAAATCCACTGCTTCAGCGTAGGGTAACTGATTCCGAGGACTTGGGCCGCTTCGCGTGGTGTGAATAACTTCGTGTGTTCCATCGTCAATCCTCGGAGACTGTCCCGGATGCTAGTCTCGAACGCCTCCGCGTGTCAAATAGGGCCGCCGAAGGGCCGAATCGCTCGTCCTGTTGCGGTAAAACGGCTTTCGTAGTAGCCTGCCGCGCATGCCCCAAAAAGCCAGCCGAACGTCCCGCAGGCAGGGGATCAAGAGTCCGAAAAGGAGAGGTCGCAAAATGGCATCCGCGGCGAAAGACCCTAATCCGTCAAATAAAGAAGCTCCCGAAGGCGCAAATGTAGACAAAATCCGCGATATTTTATTCGGTTCGCAGATGCGCGATTACGAAAAGCGTTTCGTGCGCCTGGAAGACAACGTCACCAAGGCCATCGAAAATCTGCGCGAAGACATGACCAAGCGCCTCGACACCCTGGGCGCCTTTGTGCGTCAGGAAGTCGATTCCCTGAGCACGCGGGTGAAGAGCGAAAAATCCGAGCGCAGCGAAGGGCTCAAAGAAATTTCTCGCGAAATCAAAGACGGCACCAAAATCATCGAGAAGAAACTTTCGCAGCTCGAAGAGCAGATGTCCGACGGGCAAAGCGAGCTTCGCGCCAAGCTCCTCGAGCATTCCAAGGCCGTCTCCGCGGAAATCGACAAGCTGCGCCGCGAGACTACCGCCGCGCTCAACCGCGAAGTGGATGTCCTGCGCGACGAAAAGACCGATCGCGCATCTCTCGCGGACTTGTTCAACGAATTTTCTCTGCGCCTGAAGAATAAGTTCGAATTGCCTGAAGAGTAGGAAACGAGCGAAACGCACTCACATGCTCTCGGCTGGGATGCAATCCGAGTCCCGTCGGGAAAACCCTGATGGTCTAACATGGCCGACCAAGCACATCGCCGCGCTCCCGCAAATCAAACGGAAGAAAATCCCTCAGCCAATAATCACGCCTACGAAGAGCTTCGCCATCTAATCATCGCTCCCGAGCAGGAAGAGCTTGCCGACATACAAGAGCGTCTCGACGATCGCGCTCGCCGCACTCAGGACGTCAGCTCCGTCGTCGCCGAAGCCATCAGCATGCGCCGCGATCAGCATGGCGAACGCGCCCTGGCCCAGGCCCTCGCTCCTACCGTGCAGGAAACTCTTCGCGAGTCCGTTCGACGCGATCCTCATCCGCTTGCCGACGCCCTGTTCCCCGTCATGGGCCCAGCCATCCGGAAATCCATCAGCGAAGCGCTTCGCGGCATGCTCGAATCGTTCAACGAAGCTCTTGAACACAGCCTTTCCGCTCGCGGAATCAAATGGCGAATCGAAGCTCTTCGCACAGGAAAACCCTTCGCGGAAATCGTGCTGATGCACAGCCTTTTGTTTCGTGTGGAGCAAGTTTTCCTGATTCATCGTCACACCGGCCTCGTTCTCAGCCACGTGGTCGCGCGTTCAGTCGCCACACAGGATGCGTCCATGGTCGCGGGCATGCTCTCGGCCATCCAACAGTTCGTGCGCGATTCCTTCGACTCCAAAAATGAAGAATCACTGGACAGCTTGAACGTTGGCGAACTCGAAGTCTGGATCGAAGAAGGTCCCGACGCAGTGCTCGCCGCAGTGATTCGTGGTCACGCTCCGTCCGATTACCGGCTCACTATGAAAGAGGCCCTCGAAGAAATCCAGCAGCGCTATAGTTCCGCGCTGGAAAACTTTAAAGGCGACGCCACGCCATTTCTTTCCGCCGAAGAACTCCTCACGCGCCTTCTCGCCGCACAGCACCGTGAACCCGCTGCGGCAAAAAAACCTCGCGCCGCGCTTGCCGCCATAGCCGTCCTCGGAATCCTGATTGTCGCCTATTTCGGCTACTCGATATATCTCATGGTCGAATGGTCGCGTTTTCTCCACGCTGTTCGCGGACAGCCCGGCATCACAGTGATTTCCTACGACCGTGAAGGCAACCGGTACCACATTCAAGGTTTCAGGGATCCGCTCGCGGCAGATCCGAATACATTGCTCAAACAAGCAGGCCTCGATCCGCAAAATGCGCAGTTCGATTTAGCTCCTTACTATTCTTTGGACGACTCCATCGTCGCTCAGCGCGCTCGCCAGTTATTGCATCCGCCCGAAGGCGTCACGCTTTCCGAAAATCGCGGCGAATTGCGTGTGGAAGGGATTGCCTCGCCCCAATGGATTTCGCGCGTCCAGGAACGCGCGCCTTATATCGCCGGCGTCGCTTCTGTCGACACCTCGCGTCTTCAGAATTCGCATCTGCTACAGCTCAATGCCCCGAAGAGCGCCATCGAGTCCGTGATACTCATCTTCCCCATTGGCCGCGCCGAGCTTGAACCCGGTCAGGAAAACACAATCACGCAAACGCAAAAACAAATCCGCGACATTATCGCTCAGGCCAACCGTCTCGGCGAACAAACAACGGTTGAGCTCACCGGCCACAGTGACAGCACCGGCATCGAAGGCACGAATATGCTGCTTAGCCAGGAACGCGCCGATAAAATCCGCGCTGCCCTAATTCGCCGCGGCGTCACGTCCGCAAATTTGCATACCCGCGGCGTTGGCACCACGCAACCGCTGCGTCCCGAAGACACCGAAGAAAACCGTCGTCTGAATCGCAGCGTCACTTTCAAGATCACTTTCACTCCAACCTCTTCTGGAAACTGAGCGAGCAAATGCTCCAAAAGAAAATCTGCATGCTGGGCTCTTTCTCCGTGGGCAAAACCAGCCTGGTCCGCCGTTTCGTCGAGAGTATCTTCTCTGATGCTTATCAAACTTCCATCGGCGTAAAAGTCGATAAGAAAGTGGTTCGTGTAAACAACCAGGACGTCACTCTGGTTCTGTGGGACATTCACGGCGAAGACGTGTACCAGAAAATTCACATGTCCTATCTTCGCGGCATGTCCGGCTACCTGCTTGTGATTGACGGCACGCGCCGCCAAACTCTCGAAGACGCTCTCGCGCTGAATCAACGCGTAATTCAGGAAGCCGGAAAAGTTCCGGCGATCCTCGTTTTGAACAAGAGTGACTTAGTTGATAAATGGGAAATCGACTCCGCGCGTGAATCGGAACTCGCCGTCGCTGGATGGACTATACTTCGCACCAGCGCCAAAACGGGCGCTTCCGTCGAACAGGTTTTTTCTCAACTGGCCGCTGCCACTCTGGCTGAATAAATGTCCTCACATTCAATCGTCGAATCATTCCTCACCAGCCAGGGCTACGCTTTGTTCGAATCGCTCGGTAAAAGCGAATTCTTAATTATCGGTGCTTGCCCCGCTTGGTGCCGCGACATTTTCGAATTACAATCGCGCACCACAAAGCGCTTCCGCCTGGCCGATAATTCCCCTTTCCTCGAAAACTTCCTGGTGGACGCCGAAAACTACTGGAATTCGAAATCAGAACGCTCCGTCAGCTCCGGAAACTGGATCGAACGCGATAAAAGTGGCCGCGAAATCCCCCTCGAAGCTTTCGCTCTGTCCCTAGATAAAAGAAAAATCTTGATCCTGCGAAACCTTTCCGCACATTTTGCCGAGCAGCAGCAATGGTTTCAAACTGCTCGCGATTCCTTGCTCGCGCACGAGCAGCTTCTGAGCGAAATCCAAAAGAAAGAAATTCTGTTGCATTGCATCGTTCACGATCTTTCCCAGCCTCTTACCGCCATCAGCGGCTGCTTCAATTTGCTGCGACTCGAAAATTTACCTCCGCCAGCGGGAAAATATGTGGAAGCGGGTCAGCGCGAATCGCAACGCCAGGAATTAATGATTCGCGGCATCCTCTCCGCGTTTTCCGGCGATCTCATCGCGCAACAATCCTCGGACAAGAGCGGCGCGCCGCCTCCCGACCTTGCCGTTTGCGCCCAACAAGCCATCGAAGAATTCTCCTCCGCCTTCAAAGATAAAGGCGTCAGCCTTCGCTTCACTCCGCCGCCAAACGCAACATCAGACTGGCATGTGGTCGGCGATGCGCCGCGCCTGGATCGAATCTTCGGCAACTTGCTCGAAAATACTCTGCGTTACAGCCCTGCGAATTCCACGGTCACCATCGGCGTGGAAGATCAAGGCGAAAGCGTTCTCGCCTTTGTGGACGACGAAGGCCCCGGCCTGCCTCCCGATTTGCCACCGGCCCAGCTCTTCGCTCTTTTCTCAAAAGGGAAAAGCCATTCCGGCAAAGCCGGCCTCGGCCTTTATTTTTGCAAAATAACAGTGGAACGCTGGGGCGGAACGATCGGCGCGGAAACTCGCGCGCAAGGCGGCGCGCGCTTTTGGTTTCGGCTCCCGCGCGCGTCCGAAAAGTCCTACGAACGAACACCAGCAGACAAACATGAAGATAGCGCCACAACCGTTGCTTCTCCGCCAACTTCTCCCCGCAACCAGCCGTCAAAGACTCTGCGCATCCTCGTCACGGAAGACACCGAAATAAATCGCGAACTCGTCAGCGAACTGCTCACCAGGCGCGGCCACTCCGTCACCACTGCCGCCGACGGAATCGAAGCCCTCGCCGCCCTCGAACGTAATTCATTCGACGTGGTCTTGATGGACGAGGAAATGCCGCGCATGAACGGTCTGGACGCCACTCGCGCCATCCGCAAAATGGAAACCGCCACAGGCCGCCACCTTCGCATCGTCGGCTTCACGGGAAACGCCACCGATGAAGATGCGCGCCGATGTCTCAACGCGGGCATGGATGCATTCGTAGCCAAACCCGTTCGCATGGACAAGCTGTATCAGGCCGTCGAATCTCAGCCAGAAGCATTGCAACAGGTCAGTCAAACGCAATCCGTACCTGATACGCCAGTTCCTGCGAGCACCAATCAGCCCGCGGCAGAAGACGAGAGCGTTGCCGCGCACCTGCATCGCGCCACGGGAGGAAATAAAACACTTCAACGCTCCCTGGTCAAAACGTTTCTGACCGACGCGCCCAAAACTCTTTCTCGAATTCGCCGCGCCATCGCCAAGAAAGACGCGCAGAAACTCGCTGGCGCCGCGCATGCCTTCAAAGGCTCCATCGCAATTTTCGGCGCGGCGAAAGCAGTTTCAATGGCGCGCGGCTTGGAAGCGATGGGGCGTTCAGGCCATTTGTTCAACGCGGGGCCGCAATTTCGCGCGCTCGAATCCGAATTCACGCGCATAAGGCCGGAACTTCTCGCGATCTACCCACCGCAAAAACACAAATCGAAAGCCAAGCGAAAAGCAAAATCCCGCCGCGCGCGCTAATTTCGCAAATACATCAATGCCACGGCATGCTGACTAACGCGGCATAGTCCTCGCGCCTGAACTTGCCCGCCACTGCGCCGAGCGCCATACTTCAAATATGGTTCCTGTTTCGGGGCTCTGTTCAAAAATGGCTCGCGCAATTTCTATTGCAGCGATAGCGCTGTCCGCATTTTTCCCGGTTCTGCGTGCCGACGAACTAAAACTAAAAGACGGCACAACCATAAGCGGCACCATCGTTGGATTTGAAGAAAATTCATTCAAAGTGAAAACAAGTTACGGCTTTGCTGAAGTCCAAAAAGACCAGGTTGTGTCGATCGTCATCTCCGCCGGAGCAAAAAAGAAAGAATCAGAGAAGAAACCCGAACCTGCGGCCGAGCCCACAGCCGTAGATGCGCCCGTAGCCAAGCCGTCAAAGCCGGTGCCGAATGTTGCGAATAATCCAGCGGCTCCAACAAATTCTGTCGCGCCGTCCAGCCCAAGCTCCGCAAACGCTGCCCCAAAACCAGCGAGCAAGCCCGCAACAAATTCTCCTGCGCCTAATTCTGCCGCCGCGAGTGTTCCGTCGACACCTCCGCCGGTAGCTCCGCAGGCGCCCGCAAAACCTGCGCCGCCCGAACCTATGCGCGAAGAAGTAAACGGCAACAGCTACATCAACGACACCTACGGCTTTCGCATGTACAAACCTCCCGCCTGGAAAGTGATCGAAGGTGCGCGAGCGCTTCTGCCCGGCTCAATCACCGCGATGGGCACCGACGACCAAACTACTTATCTCTTGATCGGCCAGCAGAGCGGCACATCGCAATCCGTTGCCACCGATATGGACGCCACGGATCGTCGCCTTCGCGAAATTATGGAGAACTTCCGTCCACTGGACGAAAAACACATCACGATATCCGGCGCGCCCGCCGTCGAGCGTCATTTTCGCGGAAGTGTTGACCAGCGCGATTGGTCCGGCGTGGTCGTGTACATTCCTCACGACTCGCATCTCTACACGATTTTCGGAATGACCATCGCGGACACCGACCTCGTTCAGATTCAAGAAAACGTCATCGCACGCGCCATTTCCAGCCTTCAATTCACGAAATGAACAGAATCATCCTGCGCTTGCAACCAACTCCTGAGCATGCGTAACTAATCTTCTTGTGCTGCTAAAAGTATCCGCCTTCGCCGCGGCTGCTGTCGCCCTGGTGACTTTCGCCGTGTCGCAGCCTTCCGTTACAAATTTGCCGGCGAAGCCAAGCGAGGTTGCGCCGCCAGTTTTCTACCGTGACGTTCTCCCGATTCTTCAACAGCACTGCCAAAGCTGCCATCGCAGCGGCGAAATTGCGCCGATGCCGCTGGTTACCTATGACGATGTCCGCTCGCGCGCTCACGAAATTGCGATCGCCGTGGTCAAAAGAAAAATGCCCCCATGGTTCGCCGATCCGCGCTTCGGCCATTTTTCAAACGATCCGTCGCTAACCGAAGTTGAAATTCAAAAGATCGTCGCTTGGGTCGATGCGGATGCGCCGGCAGGGGATCCTAAGGACGCACCTCCTCCGCGCAAATGGGTGCAAGGACGGAATATTTCTCAGCCTGATGTAATCGTAAAAATGCCGAAAGCCGTCGCTCTTCCCGCTCACGGCGACGTGGAATACACCTACGAAATTGTGCCCACGGGTTTCACGGAAAATAAATGGGTACAGATGTCTGAAATCCGCCCGTCATCCAGGGAGAACGTGCATCACGCCGTGGTTTATATTCGTCCACCAGATTCGAAATGGCTCAGGCATGCGCCCGTGGGCGTGTCGTTCACCGCTTCCGATATGACCGACGAAGATAGCCGCCACGGCGCGCACTGGACTGACAGCGATATTTTGCTCGTTTACGCGCCCGGAAGTTCTCCGGATAACTGGCCCGCTGGAATGGCCAAATTCGTTCCCGCCGGTTCAGACCTGGTGTTCCAGATGCATTACACCACGCACGGCCACGCCGCCAGCGATCAGACCAGCATCGGGATCGTTTTCGCCAAGACGCCCCCAACGCAGCGCGTGATCACCTTGCAACTGACCAACGATCACTTCGTGATTCCTCCGGGCGCGGATAATTATCGAGTGGAATCGCGCGGCACCCTTCCCAACGACGCGACTCTGCTCAGCTTTTTTCCGCATATGCATCTGCGCGGAAAACAATTTGACTACAACCTTGTCGGCGCCGACGGCAGCATCGAAACTCTACTCCGCGTGAACTATGATTTTTACTGGCAGCTTAGCTATCGGTTAGCCGAGCCGCGCGCGCTGAAAGCAGGCACCATGCTTCAAGCCGTGGCGCTCTACGACAATTCACGTAACAATCCGCACAATCCCGATCCCGACGCTTCCGTGCGATGGGGCGACCAGACTTACGATGAAATGATGGTGGGATTTTTCGACGTAGCAGTCCGCGCCGACCTGGATAAATGGAAATACTTTATTCGTCCCGGCGCGCCGCCCGAAAAGCCTTAGCTCACGATCGAATTAGAACTTCGTTACTTCGGTGAAGTGGAAATCGCGCACTTTCATCGCCGGAACAACCATCTCGAACGATTCTTCTCCGGCAGCGCGCACAACCGGCCCCAGCATCTCAACGTTCGAAAGCATTTCAATCACGCTCTGATTGAACCGGAAATTTCGGATTCCTCCGGCGACACACCCATTTTCAACCAGAAAAGTCCCGTCTCGCGTCATCCCTGTAAGGATTTTTTCGTAGGGGTCTACTTCGCGTATATACCAGGCCCGCGTCACCAGAATGCCGCGCTCGGTGGAACGCACCATATCGTCCACGGATTTATCTCCACCCGCGAAAACCAGATTCATCGGCGCTTCACCGAATTCATTTGGCAATGGCAGACCATGACCGGTGGCCTTCGTTTTCATTTTTTTGGCAGTCGCGCGCGAGTAAACCAGGTTCTTTGGAACGCCGCGGTCCACCAGCAGAATTTTCTGCCGCGGCAACCCTTCGCCGTCATACGGCGCGCCCAGTTGCAAAGGATGGTACACGTCGTCCCACAACGTGATGTTCTCGCCGAAAATCTTTTTGCCCATGCGGTCGTTCAGGCAAGAGCGTTTATCCAGCACCGCCGTGGCGGAAAAATCGTAAAAAAGCGAACCGATAATGTCCAGCACGGCGGAGGGTTCCAAGATCGCGGTATAGTGTCCCGGCTCCAAATCGCGCGGCTTGCGCGAAGCGATCGCTTTGTTGCTGGCCCTTTCAGCCAGTTCGTCGGGATTGATATTGTGAATGTCCGGCGAGCTCGCTTTGGCCCAACCCGAAGAATTATCTTCCAGAATGGTCACCGAGAATTCAGCGTCGGTGTACTGGTGGCTGGCGAACAATCCTTCCGAATTCGCCAAAATGGATTGATGCACGCCGCTGGAGAAAATTCCGGCCGCAGTCTGCTTGGTTTTCTCCGCCAATTTGCACACGCGCGTCACGGCGCGTGCGCGGTCCATGGGGTTTTCCGTCGCCGTAGCCGGAAAATAGCGTGCAAGTTTTTGATATTTCTGCGGGCCAAGCATGGGCAGCAGATCGGGATTTTCCGGTTGGTGACGCGCCAGTGTTGCCGCAGCCGCCGCTACACGCCGCAGCGATTCTTCGTCCGTTTTATTCGTCGTCGCCCGCGCCGTTCGCCCATCCACCACCGCTCGAACCGAAATAGCAAGCGTGTGCTCTGCAACATTTTGGTGAATCGTATTGTTAGCGAAGCGCGTAAGCGCATCGGTGGTCGAATCAATCTCAATTTCCGTCTCGTCCGCTTCGCTGAACTCAATCACGCGGTGCGCAATGTGTTGCAGTTCCGCAAGCGTGAATCGCGCTCCGTTTTCAGCGCGTGCCACCGAGCCCAGCGCCGTCCGCGTCTGTGCCTTGGCGCCTTTCGAGCCGCGCGCGCGTGACGAACCCGATTTTTTCTTTCCACTTTTCATTTTTAGTCTGGATTCCTACTTGGCGAACGCCACTCCCACTTTTATATTCCGAAACCGCGACGGTGACGCTCCATGTCCTGTCCCCATCGTCTGCATCGGCTGCCCTTTGCCGCAGTTCGGCGTGCCCCACAACGTCCAATGCTCGCGAGAGCATATCGCGTCGCAACTGTTCCAGAACTCGGTCGTAATCCCGCTGTAACTGGGATTCTTGATCATGCGCCCTTTCTTGCCACCCTTAATCTCCCACCCAATCTCGGTTGAGAATTGAAAATGATACCGCCGGTCGTCGATGGACCACGAACGATTCGTCTCCATCAGAATTGCGTCGTCCGTATCCGCGATCAAGTCGTCGTATTTCCAAGTCCCCGGATTCAAGCTGATGTTCGTCATACGAATAATCGGCAGCCGGTTCCAATTCTCCGTGCGCATGGTGCCGCTCGAGCGCGTTTCTCCAATGGCCGCCGCGGTCTCGCGATTGCTCAAGTACCCCGTAAAAAGCCCGTTGGTAATAATGGGAGTGCACTGCGCCGGCACGCCTTCGTCATCGTACGCAAACGTGCCTAGCCCCGGCCCGTGTTCCAGACGCGCGTCAGCCACCACATTCACGATGTCCGACCCGTATTTCAGTTTGCGCAATTTATCGACAGTCAGAAAACTCATGCCCGCAAAATTCGCTTCCTGCCCCAACACGCGGTCCAGCTCAATCGGGTGTCCCACCGATTCGTGAATCTGCAATCCAAGTTGCGAGCCACCCAGAATAATGGTGCCGGTGCCCTCCGGACATTGCGCCGCGGAATGCAGCGCCACAGCCTCTTCGCCGATGCGCCGCGCGTTCCCGACAAGATCGAACGACTCGATCAGCTCGTAACCCTGCAGCGAATGTTGCCCGCCAAAACTATTCGGGTACGACCGCTTCTGAATTTCGCTCTTGGCGAACGAAGTGGCCACAATTCCCGCGCCCGACTGCATTTTCACCTGGTGAATCACCGACCCGCTGCTGGAGACGAAAAGCTGATCGATTTTGCGGAACATCATGGACCCTTCCGCCAGCGTCACGCCCTTCACCGCGAGCATTTCCTTGTCCGCGCGCAGCAGCAAATCGATTTGGCGCTCCACCGGAATGCGGAACGGATCTTTCACGAAGGGGTTTTGCCAGGTATCCACATAAACTTCTTCGCCCGCCAGCGCCACGTCCGCATGTTTCGCGAGCGCGGAAGCTTTCGCGATGTTCACCGCCTGCGCCGCGCAAGCTTGCACGCCCTCGCGCGTTAGGCGATCGGTGGACGCGAATCCCCAGGCGCCGCTCGCAATCACGCGAATCCCGATTCCGAGCGATTCGGATTCCAGCAGCGTCCCAACTTCCCCGTTTTTTGTGGAGATTTCCCGCTGGCGAATGTCCATCACGCGCGCGTCCGCGTAAGTAGCTCCGCGAAGTTTCGCCGTTTCAATTCCCCAGGCCGCCCAATCCCGCATCATGCGCGCCACGCCCGCGCGCTAATTTTCTGTGCACGATTCATCCAAAGCATCTTAGGTATTGCCCCGCCGGAATACAAGCAACTCACCGCGGGAATGTTCGTGTAGCGCCGCCTTGTCTTGAGAAATCGAAGGGCATCTTGGCGGCTGTTTTGATTTATTACGAAGTTGCGAATTCGTGGGCGAGTTGCCAGTCTCAGAAGATTAATTCTCTCGGTCGAGAATAAAATCGGGGACGGCCAGCAGCGCGCGCCGATATTCCGTGTCAGGCAGTTCGCTCAAACTCGCCTTCGCACGGCAAACGTACTCACGCGCCAACTTTTGCGCCCGTTCCAGCGCGCCAGTCTCTTTCACCAGTTTCGTAATCTGTTCCGGACGCACGCTCTGAAAGTCTCGCTCTTCCAAAACTTTCGCCACCAGCCGTCGTCCATCGCCATTCGAATGCAAGTGTGCGTGCCCCGCGCCATCGCCATTTCCAGCCGCGCCGGCCTCTAGCGCAAAAATCAGCGGCAGCGTAACTTTCCCCTCTTTCAAATCGCTCAACACCGGCTTGCCCAGTTTTTCCGGCGACGCGGTAAAGTCCAGCAAATCATCCACCAGTTGAAATGCCAGCCCCGCGTTGCGCCCGTATTCCGCCAGCGCATCTTCCACCGCTTTCGGCTGCTTGCCCAAAACCGCGCCCAGCCGCGAGCATCCGCTAAAAAGACAAGCCGTCTTGCGATAAGCCAACTCCGTCGCTTCTACTTCGTTCAGATCGATGCGCCCCAGCCGCGTAAGCTGCAACAACTCGCCTTCCACCATATTTTGTGTCAGGTCAATCAGGATATCTAGGATCGAAAAATTCCGTTCGCGCAGCGCCATTTCGAACGACTGCATGTACAGCCAGTCGCCCGCCAGCACGCTCATATGATTTCCCCAGCGCGCATTCGCGCTAGGACGTCCGCGCCGCGTATCCGCCCCGTCGATCACGTCATCGTGAATCAACGTGGCGCTGTGAATCATCTCCACCACCGCGCCCAGGCGAATCGCGCTCTCTCCGCGATATCCCGACGCGCCTGAAGCCAGCAAAAGCAGCGCAGGACGCAGCCGCTTTCCTCCGCCTTCGCACAAATAACTGGAAATTTCGCTTACCGGCTCAATCGCCGCGCCGTTTTGCGCCGCAATTTCCCGCTCCACAAGCGCCAAATCCTCGCGGACTACCTCGAAAATTCCTTTAACCATCTGGACAGCGAATGCCATCCTCGAAAATTACCTTGGCGGCGCCGGAGAGGCCGGGGCGCTTAGCCTGAAAAACCTTCTGAAATTCGCAGCCGTTGTAGCCGCAATCTCGTCTGCCGTTGAGTTTCTCACATTCGCCAACGCTTGCGCTACCTCCACGACGTTGGCCGGCTCGTTTCTTTTTCCGCGCTTTCCCTGTGGCGGCAAAAACGGTGAATCCGTCTCCGTCAGCAAACGCTCTATCGGCAACTCGCGCGCCACATCCCGCAAATGCTGCATCTTGGGATAGGTCACGTTCCCCGCAAACGAAATCATGAACCCCATGTCCAGCCCGCGCTGCGCTTCCGCCAGCGTGCCCGTAAAACAGTGCAAAATCCCGCCAAGCCCGGTTGGCTTCCAGTCCTGCTCCATCAGGCCCAGGCAATCGTCCCAGGCATCGCGGCAGTGAATCACAATCGGCAGCTTCGCCTCGCGCGCTTGCCCAAGTTGCCGGCGAAAAACCTGTTGCTGCACTTCGCGCGGTGAGTGGTCGTAGTAATAATCCAGCCCCATCTCGCCCCACGCAATCACGCGCGGATGCTTCGCCAGTTCATCCAGCCGCGCAAAATGTTCCTCCGTAGCCAGCTGCGCCTCATGCGGATGAATTCCAATCGTCGCGTAAATCCAGTCGTACTCTTCAGCAAACGGAATCGCCGCGTTCAACCGTTCCGGCCCCGTCCCGCTTCCAATAGCCAGCAGTGCCTCAATCCCCGCAGCCCGCGCGCGCGCAAGCATCGCCGCCCGGTCTTCATCAAATTGCGGAAACTCCAGATGCGCATGTGAGTCAATTATTTCCAATGTCGATCTCGGAGCTTAGTGGAGCGAGAGATTTTGTAGCGGCGGCCTTCAGGCCGGCCGATTTTTTTCAATATGTGTGCGCTAGATTTACTGGCCTCCAAGGGCCCGGCATTGTTCAGACCTAGCCAGCTTTGCACGTCTTCTACATTACGTCACCGCGCACGAAATCGAGCCGCGCATTGTGTGTCGCGGCTTTAGCCGCGACATAAAAAACGGCGCGAAGCGCCTACCTTTGCGCAGATCCACCCGCGGCAGGTATTCTCCCTTCCGCTCGTTCCCTTTCTGCATTCCCTCGCGGAACGGCATCCGTCATTTAACCTTCGCGCCCGCCGGGATTTCTTCCGCAAACGTGCACAGCACCGCCTTCCCATCCGGCCCCGCCGACGCCGCCAGCAACATCCCATTCGACTCCACACCGCGCATCTTTCGCGGAGCCAGATTTGTCACCACCACAACTTTGCGCCCCACCAACTCTTCCGGCGCATATGACGGCGCGATCCCCGCCAACACCTGCCGCACCTCGTCGCCAATATCCACCATCACTTTCAAAAGTTTGTCGGCTCCCGCCACTTTCTCCGCCGACTTCACCACGCCCACGCGCAACTCCACTTTCGCGAAATCCTCAATCCCGATTTTCGCCGGCACAGCAGGCGCAGCACCAGCCGCAGTTGCCGCAGCCGCTCCCGCGCCCGACGCAGAAGGAGACCCTCCTCCAGCGGGCGTTCCTGCCCCCGGCGCGCCAGCCGGAATTGCCGCCGCCCCTGCAGCCGAAGTCCCCGTGCTAGCTCCTTCCGCCGGCTTTTTCGTTGTAGTCGTCGATGCGTCTGGCTGCGTGCTACCCGGCTTGCCCGCCGTGGCGGGATTCCGAATTTCGTTTTCCATGGTTTCAATCCTCTCCAGTGCTTCTTTTTTGTCAATGCGTGGAAAAACCCCTTCAGGCTTTCCAATCTTCGTTCCAGATTTCAACTCGCCCCATTTCAATTCATCAATTCTCACATCTTCGATTTTCCCAGCCTGCCCAAGCTGCTCCCAGATTTTCTGCGTAGCATCCGGAATCACAGGATGCGCCAAAATGCAGATGCACCTTATCGTCTCAGCTGCGGCGTAAAGAGTAGATGCCAGTAGGAGCTTTGTCCCCGGCTTTTTTGCCTCCGCCCACGGGCGTTGTATGCTCAAATACTGATCCACTTCACTGATTGAAGCCCAGGTAACTTCAAGCGCACGACTGAATTCAAACTTCTCCTGCGCCGCATTTGCTTGCTCGATCGCAACCTGCGCCTTCTGCATCAGTAGCGAACCTTGCTGGGTTACGCTCGGTAGATTGGCTGGAGGAAAACTGCCTTCGAGATAGTCGTTAATCATGGTGAGCGTGCGATTAGCCAGATTTCCCAATCCATTCGCTAGGTCCGCGTTATAGCGTGTAATTAACGCCTCACGCGAAAAATTGCCGTCTTGGCCAAAGACAGTTTCGCGCATTAGGTAGTAGCGCAGCGCATCGTTTCCGACTTTCGCGCGACTTAGTTCGTCGAAAGCCTTCACAATCGGCTCAGGATACGCCACGTTCCCCTTCGACTTGCTCATCTTCTCCTGCTCAAACAGCAGCCATCCATGCGCGATGATCTGTTTCGGCAATTCAATTCCCGCCGCCATCAAAAACGCCGGCCAGTAAACCGCATGGAACCGGATAATTTCCTTACCCATCGCATGTATGTCGGCAGGCCAAAAACGCTCGAATTCCGCGCGCTTCTGGGGGTTTTCGCTTTCGAAACCGATGCCGGACATGTAGCTCGTCAGCGCGTCATACCAAACGTAAAAAACGTGCTCCGGATCGTCCGGCCACGGAATTCCCCACTTGATCGATTTCCGGCTGATCGAAATATCTTTCAACCCGCTCTCAACGAAGCTCTTCACCTCATTGAACCGAAAATCCGGATGCACAAAGTGCGGATTGTCTTTGTAAAGCTGGAGCAGCTTTTGTTGGTAAGCCGAAAGCCGGAAAAAATAATTTTCCTCGGAGACAAGTTCCCCCGGCCGCCCGCAAATCTGGCAGTTTGCTGGTTCAGCCGTATCGCTCACATAGAGATTGTCGTAAATGCAGTAACGCCCCTCATATTTCGCCTTGTAAATGGCCCTCTGCGACGGCTCCAGCGCCTTGTCTCGTTCCTGAGTGCGCCGCACCAGATTCTGGACCGCCCGCGCATGTCGAGGCTCCGTCGTGCGAATGAATTCGGTGTTTGTAATTCCCAGCAGCTTCCACAGTTCGCGAAAAATCTTTTCATTCTTATCGACAAGCTGCTGCGGCGTAATCCCCTGCTTCTCCGCCGCCCGTTCGATATTCACACCATGTTCGTCCGTCCCGGTCAGATACGCCACGTCGTACCCGCACATCCGCTTGTAGCGCGCAATCACGTCGCACACAATCGTGGTGTACGCGGATCCCACATGCGGCCGCGAATTCGCATAATAAATCGGCGTGGTAAGATAAAACTTAGGCTTCGCCATTCCACCCTTTCCCTAGTAGGAGTGCCGAGCTTTCCGGCGACGTTGGCGCTACATACTACTCAATCCCAGAGGGTAGTGCTTAAAGAACTCCCATTTTCGCTGCGCTCTGACCGATGCCCGATTTTCGTCGGCGCACCAATCAATTGCGCTTTTCCTTAGCCCACTGACCGATCCCAATTTCGCCAGCGCATTGAACAATCTCGCTTTTTGTAAGGGCGCCGACCGATGCCCGATTTCGTCAGCGCACGAATCAATTACGGTTTTCGTTAGCCCACCCACCGATCCCGTTTTTCGTCAGGGCACGACTTCAGTCGTGCCGAATGTGGCCAAAATGAACGCGGCTTTAGCCGCTGAGGTATTCTTCTCGCAAGCGGTTTCCCTGTTGAGGTATGTCGAATGCGCTTCCCGCGTCAATCTCAGCCGCTCTTCTGTTTCTGAAATTCGAACGACGCTGCGGCAATCACCTGTTTCAACGGGATCCCCTTTTCCGCCGCCAGCCGCTGGCAATCATCGTATTCCGGCGTCGCATTCAACACCGACCCATTCATTCGCGAAATTTTCATGCGCACTTCGCCAAACTGTGTTTCCACGCGCACAATTTCCCGGTCCAACACTTTTCGCCGCACATCATACGTCCGCACTCCAATCGTAGTCGTCTCGCGAAATACCAAATCCATCATCTTCGCCGTATGCGCGGATTCGCAAAGAATCGTCAACAGCACCCCCGGCCGGTTCTTCTTCATCTGCACAGCCGTCGAAAACACATCCAGCGCCCCCGCCGCCAGCGCCTTCTCCACAAAATACCCATAGATCTGCGGGCTCATATCATCCAGGTTCGTTTCAATCACGCTCACCGGCGCGTCCCAATGTTCTCCCGCTTCGCTGGTAGCATTTTCGCCGATCAATATCCGCAGCACATTCGCCTTCTCGGTAAAATCCGCGCTCCCCGCTCCGTACCCTACCGCGCGCAAAGTCATCTCCGGAATTTGCGCATAACGAGACGAAAGCGTAGTCGCGATCGCCGCACCCGTAGGCGTCACCAGTTCCCTGGAAATGCCGCTCGTGTACATCGGCGCGCCCCGCAACAATTCCGCCGTGGCGGGAGCAGGCACCGGAAGCAGCCCATGCGCTGTCTTCACCTGACCCGCGCCCACATCCATCGCCGAGCAGGCAAACTCGTCGATCCCCAGCAGTTCGAATCCTACCGCCGCGCCCACGATGTCCACAATTGAATCCACTGCGCCCACTTCGTGAAAGTGCACCTCTTCCACCGGCATGTTGTGAACTTTCGCTTCCGCCTCCGCCAGCCGCGTAAAAATCCGCCGCGCCCGTTCCGCAGCCCGAGGCGCAAGCCCAGCCTTATCAATTCTCCCTAAAATGACGGACAAGCCGCGATGGTGATGCCCCTCGGATGATGCAACCTTCACCTGCGTCGCAAAAATCGCCCCACGCTTCACTTTCTCCGCCGAAATCGACCAGCCCTCCAGTCCCAGCTTGCGCAACTCCGCTTCAATCGCGCGCAAGTCCGCCCCGGCGTCGGCCAGCGCTCCCAGCACCATGTCGCCGCTAATCCCCGAAAAACAATCGAAATACGCGATCCGTGAACTCTTCATGTTCGAACGCCGCTAGTCCCCGCAAATGCTTGAAAAAACGATACTAGTCTGGCCTCCCCACCCTGTCAAATCTTCGCGCCAGGCCGCTCCGGCATATACCTTGTAGTAAGTCGGCTTGAGGGGTATCATCGCCCCATGTTCGAACCCTCCCATCGTTCCGCCGGTGATGTCCGGTTCACCCGAATTTCGTTCCTTTCCGCAATGTTAGCGCTCCTGGTCGCGGCGACAATTCTTGTATTCTTCGGTAGCAATCTTCATAAATTCGGCGAAATCGTGCTCGCGGCATCCGGGGCGACACTCCTATATACAGGCATTCGCTCCCGAAGGCGGACGCGCTGATCATGTTTGACCCGCTTGAGCGGCCAGGGAACGACATCCGATTCACACCTCTTTGGTATATCTCCGGCACGCTAATACTAGCTGCCGGCATCACTCTCTTTTTCACAAGCCATCGTGCGGTCGCGGATATCCTCAACATCGCCGGCTGCCTCGTATTTATTTTTGCAGGTTACCGCAATAAGCGCGACACCACGAAGCCGCTGACGCTCGGTTTGACCTCTTCACGCAAGAAAACCTCCTTTCTGTGATGTAGCTCTAAATCATCTTTGCCCGAACTCTTGAGACTTCCTCTCGTTCTTACACTCGAAATCCCCTACGAACTCGCAAGTACGGTACGCACACACACACGACTCCTTGAATTTCGTTTAGCTACGTGCTACCGTCCGGCGTGATAAAAATTAGATCATTGATGATAGAGTTCGGCGACCCCGCAGAGTTGCCCACCCCCTTCCGCACCAAAATCAAATTTAACGAGCATTTCTTGGCCTTGCCAGTCCGCAAATTAAATCGCCAAATTGCTGAATTAAAACGCACTCTAAGTTATAGAAAACAAAAGACGGCACCTTGCTCAAATCGCCAAAAAATTCAATTTTGCCCTACGCGCTTTTCCCGTCCCTCCGCGCTCATCACCGGACTCGTTTCTCGAAGGCTCGCCCATGTATAAAACCCTCGAAAATCGAATCCGCAAAGCGCTGAAGCACCACACCCACGAGCGCTACAAAATTGACGTCCCCGTCGTCCTCGCCCGCCCGCCGCAGCTTTCCATGGGAGAAGTGGCTTCCCCCCTCTGCTTTGAACTCGCCAAGCAGATGAAAAAGCCCCCTCGCGCCCTGGCGCAGGAGATTGCAAACTCGCTGAAGCCGATCGAGGGAGTAGCGCGCATCGAAGTAGCCGGCGCAGGTTACCTGAATTTATTTTTCGACCGCGCCAAGTTTTTCCGCGCCGCATTAGAAGAAGCAGGCCACGAATCCGCAGCCCCCGCCGCGAACGCATCCAAAACCGTCGTCGAGCACACCAGCATCAACCCAAACAAAGCCGCCCACATCGGCCACGTTCGCAACGCCGTCTTGGGCGACACCTTCGCGCGCCTCCTGCGCTACACCGGGCGCCTGGTCGAGGCTCAAAATTACATCGACAACACCGGTGTGCAGGTTGCCGACGTGGTGCTCGGCTTCCTCCACCTTGAAAAAAAATCCCTGGCTGACGTGGCAGCTCTAGCCGCCGCGCCCAAATTCGACTACGTCTGCTGGGACCTCTACACCCGCGTCACGCAATGGCTCGCTGAAGACAAATCGCGCCTCGAACTTCGCAACCAAACCCTGAAAGAAATCGAAGAAGGCCATGGCGACGCGGCGAAAATGGGCGAAGTGGTGGCCACCGCCATCGTTCACTGCCACCTGCGCACCCTCGACCGCCTGGGCATCGATTACGATTTACTCTCCCAGGAAAGCGAAATCCTGCACCTGAAATTCTGGGACGCCGCTTTCAAAATGCTGAAGGAGCGCAACGCGATCCAACTTGCCACTTCAGGAAAAAATGCGGGCTGCTGGGTGATGCAGCTACCATCCGAACGCGACGCCGCTGATGCAGAAACGAAAGGCACCACGGAAAATCCCGAAGCAGCGCCCGAAGAACCGCCGGAAGAAGCCGAAGCAAAAATTATCGTGCGCTCCACCGGCACGGTCACTTACGTTGGCAAAGACATCGCGCATCATCTTTGGAAATTCGGCCTTCTCGACCGCGATTTCCATTACCAGCGTTTTCACAAACATCCCGACGGCCACGAAGCCTGGATCACTTCCAGCGATCGCGACGACTCCGGAGCCCCATCCTTCGGCCACGCCCACGATGTTTTCAACGTGATCGATTCGCGCCAAGCCTATCCGCAACAGGTTGTCGTCGCCGGGTTGCGCGCCCTGGGATACAACGAAGAGGCCGATCATCTGAAGCATTTCGCTTACAACGTAGTCGCCCTCACGCCGCGCTGCGCCCAGGAAATGGGCTACGAAATTCCTCCCGAAGACGCGAAGAAGCCATACGTGGAGGTGAGCGGCCGCAAAGGCCAAGGCGTCAAAGCCGATGACTTGCTCGACCGCCTCGAACTCAGCGCGCGCGTCGAAGTGGACTCGCGCCACCCCGAATCATCCGAAGCCGAACGCGCCGCCATCGGCCACGCCATCGCCATCGGCGCTTTGCGATATTTTCTGCTGCGATTCACGCGCTCCACGGTCATTGCATTCGATTTTGAAGACGCGCTCAGCTTCGAAGGCGAGACCGGCCCCTACGTCCAGTATGCCGTCGTCCGCGTAAACGGAATTTTGCGCAAGGGCGCGGAACAGGATCCCAGCATCAGCGCGGAAAATTCAGAAAATATGGAGAAGTTGAAAACAGGCTTGCTGGATGTCTCGCGTTTTCTCGCCGGCCCGGAAGGCGATTCGCTGTGGGATATCGTGTTGCTGGCAGGTTCGCTCGACGCGCGAGTTGACCAGGCCGTCTCTGCGCAGGAGCCGGCATTTCTCGCGCGTTTTGCATTCGAGCTCGCGCAAGCTTTCAACGTCTTCTACCACAAGCACCACATCCTGTCGGAGAAGGACGCCGAAAAGCGCGCCTCCCTCTTGCTGATCACAGCGCTGGTCCGCGAGCAACTGGTCACTACGCTCCGCATCATGGGCATCACCGCCCCAGAGAAGATGTGATGGCGAGCTTCCGTCGATTTGTAAGCGTATCCCTTGGCGGCAGACAAAGGTTTCCTGGCTACCATCATTGTAAACGCTGTCATCCCGAGCGAAGCGAGGGACCTGCTGTTCGTTTTGTCGGCTTGGACGTGACTACGCTCACTAAACCGGAGCGAATGGTCGACCACTCAAAAACGCATTACATTTTCAGCGCGAAATCCACGATGGAGCGAATCGCGATGCCGGTCGGCCCTTCGCCAAGCCACGCCCGTCCTCTTCACTCCATCGCGGAACAAAGAAGACGGTGTCATCCCGAACCGCTTTTCTTGCGGACGCTCTGAGGAACCTGCTGTTCGTTTTGTCGCTTGAACGTGACTACGCTCACTAAAACGGGGCGAATAGCTAACCACTCCAACGCGAATTACATTTTCAGCGCGAAATCGACGATGGAGCGAATGGCGATGCCCGTCGGCCCTTTCGCCAGCCAGGGACGCCCTTCGTCCACCCAGCACGTAGCCGCGATATCGAGATGTATCCACGGCGTGTCTTCGGCAAATTCTTTGATAAACCAAGCCGCGGTAATCGCGCCGCCGCCTTTTCCGCTGCCGGTGTTGCGAATGTCCGCGATATTGCTTTTGATCATTTCCTGGTATTCGTCGTCGATCGGCATGGGCCACATCTTTTCGCCGACGGCCTTAGCGCTTTCCAAAAACTGGTCAAGGTACTCGCGCGGCGTGCCAAATGCGCCGACGTGCACGTTCGCCAGCGCCACTTGTATAGCGCCGGTTAGCGTGGCGGCATCGATCAAATGCGTAGCGCCCAATTTTCGTGCGTAGGTTACGCCGTCGGCCAGAATCAGCCGGCCTTCGGCGTCGGTGTTAATAATCTCAATCGTTTTTCCCGACATGGCCACTTGCACGTCGCCTGGTTTTTGCGCGCGCCCGCCCGGCATATTTTCCGTAGCGGGAATCACTGCAATCACCGGCACGCTGGGTTTTAACGCCGCAATCGCGCGCATTGCGCCGAGCATGGTTGCGCCGCCGCCCATGTCGTACTTCATCTTCTCCATGTTGTCGGCAGGCTTGATCGAGATGCCGCCGGTATCGAACGTGACGGCTTTGCCCACCAGGCCGAGCACGGGACCGCCTGGCCGAGCATTTTCCGGAGTGTAACGCAACACAATCACGCGCGGCGGTTCCACGCTGCCCTGCGCCACGCCGATCAGCGCTCCCATCTTCAATTCGGAGATTTTCCGCTCATCCAAAATTTCCACTGCCAAGCCAGCCTCTTTGGCCATGGTCTCGGCGCGCGCCGCCAGCATGCGAGGAGTGAGCCGGTTGGAGGGCTCGTTGATCAGGTCACGCGCGAAATTGGCCGATTCGGCGATCACGCGGCCTTGTTCGATTGCGGCGGTAAGGTTCGCGCCCAGGCCTTCGTCAAAATTCGCCAGCGATACGGATTGAATCTCGCGATTGGGCTTCTTTTCGGTGTGGTATTTGTTGGACTCGAAATCGGCGGTAATCAAACCTTCCACCACCGCTTGCGCGGCATTGGGACCGCGTTCGCCCTCTTGGGTGACGAAGACGAATTTCTTCACTCCGCGAGATTTCAGATAGCGCAATGCCGTGCCCGCGATTTTTCGCAAATCCGCGGTCGTGAACTTCGCCCGCTTCCCGGCGCCAATCAGAAGCAGCCGCTGCGCGCCGAGACCGGTGGGAAAATGCACGAAAACAATCTCCTGGGCTTTGCCGGCCAATTCCCCGCTCTCCACTAGCGAAGCCAACTGCCCGTTCATGGAGTGGTTGAGCTCGCCGGCTACTCCCTCGAGCTTGTTTTCCTGATCGAAAACGTAGGTGACGAGTGCGTCGGTAGAAATAGAAGAAAACTTCTGTGTTTCCAGTTGGATCTGCATGTTCCCCTTTCGAATTTACCGCCGTCGCGAGCGGAAAATCGCTTCGCTGGCTTCTCGTTTGGCTTCTTTTTGGCGTTCGGATTCACGGCGGTCGTGGAATTTCTTTCCTTTGGCCACGGCCAGTTCACATTTGGCAATGCCGTCGCGAAAGTAAATCTTGGTCGGAACCACGGTCATGCCTTTCTGTTGCGTTTGAACCAACAGCTTTTCAATCTCGCGCCGCTTCATCAGCAATTTCCGCTTGCGAAGAGGATCGTGATTGCGGAAGCCTCCCGGAAGATACTCGGGAATATGGCAGTTTACCAGCCAAGCCTCGCCACCCCGAATTTCCGCGTAGGCGTCGCGCAAGGCGCCTTTGCCTTCGCGTAGAGTCTTTACTTCCGTGCCCACGAGCACCAATCCCGCTTCCAAACTATCGAGCAAATGATAGTTGTAGGAAGCGGAACGATTCTGCGCAACAATCTTCACGCCCTGGTGTTGAGATTTATTGGCGTTCGATCTCACGTTCACCATCATAGCTGCCGCACACAACACGCTGCAAGTCGCAGATTTGAACCGATTTCGGGAAGGAGCGGACAATATTCATTTTCCTGTAACCCGAAATCCGTACTCAGTTCGTCTAATGTAACGTTAAGCAGCACAACGCGGACGTTTCCTTGCCGCATCATATAGCGGGTGCTAAACTTCTGAAGGTGTACAGAATCCGCGCGGGGGGTCTTTTTTGCATCGATTAGGTAGCTTGGCAGTTCTGGTTGTTTTGGCCGCTTTGTTGGCCGGCTGCCCGAAAACGAGTTCCGAATACTCCGCCGGCCGCAAGGCCGAGAACATTGAGGATTACGATACCGCGCTGGTCCACTACGAAAGAGCGCTTCGCGACGATCCTTCAAACGCAGAATATAAGCTGCGCGCCGAGCGCATGCGCTATGAGTCCGCGATATACCACATAAAACAGGGAGACCTGGCGGTCAAGAAGGGCGACCTCCAACTCGCTTTAGGCGAATTCCAGAAGGCGCAACTCATCGATCCCTCCAACGCCGCGGCAGACCAGGAAGTTAAGAAAACGATGGATCTAATTGCGCAAGCTGCGGCCGGCACGACTCAGCCTGTGAATCCCGCTCCCAAGGAAGACGACGAGCTGCTTTCCGCCCCTCCCGAACTGAAACCGCTTTCGCGCGAGCCTATCAACCTGAAGATGACCAACGATGCGCGCGTGGCATTCGAGACAGTCGCCAAGCTTGCGGGCTTGAGTGTTATTTTCGATCCGGACTTTACGGGAAAGCGAATTACGATCGAGTTGCCTGGCGTAACTCTGGAACAGGCGCTCGACTCTGTTTCGCTCGCGAGCAAAGCGTTCTGGAAGCCAGTTACACCCAGCGTGATTTTCGTTGCGCCGGACCAGCCACAAAAGCGCAAAGACCTGGAAGATGAAGAAGTTCGCACGTTTTATGTGTCGAACACGATTACCGCGCAAGATTTAACGGAGATCGTCAACGGCCTGCGCCAGCTTCTGGATTTACACCGTTTGCAACAAGTAAACGCGCAAAACGCCATCGTGATTCGCGATACGCCGGACAAGCTTGCGCTGGCCGCAAAAATTATTCGCGATATCGACAAGTCGAAGCCCGAGGTTTTGATTCACATTCAGGTGCTGACGGCGAGCGTGGACCGCTTGCGAGACCTGGGAATTCTTCCGGGGCAAAGCGTCTCGGTGGCATTTTCTCCGCGCACACAGTTGCAACCAAATTCGACGACCACGACTACCACCGCGACGACAACAACCACCACTAGCACTACGAGCACCACCACGACGACCGGTACGCAGGTGACTTTGAACAACCTGAAACATCTAGGCACAGCGGATTGGGCCATCACCCTGCCGGGCGCGCAAGCCAATGCAATTTTGACGGATACAGAAACGAGAATCGTCCAGGACCCGGAAGTCCGCGTCACCGATGGACAAAAGGCTACGCTGAAAATCGGGCAACGCGTTCCGGTAGCAACGGGAAGCTTTCAGGCTGGAGTGGGTGTGGGCGTAACGGGCTCGGCGGGCGTGGTAAATCCGCTGGTCAACACGCAATTCCAATACATCGATGTGGGCGTGAACATTGACGTGACTCCACGCGTGCATCCCGATGGCGACGTGAGCATGAAGCTGACTGTGGACGTGTCGCAAATCGTGGGCACCAGCAGTATCGGCGGAATCAACCAGCCGGTCATCGGCCAGAAGAAAGTGGAACATGACATCCGCCTGAAGGAAGGCGAAACGAGTATTTTGGGCGGCTTGATCGAGCGCACGAACACAAAAATAATCAACGGCATACCCGGGCTCGGCGAGATTCCCGCGTTGCGTTATTTATTTTCCGACAACAGCCATGAAATCGAAGAGGACGAGACTTTAATCGTGCTCACTCCGCACATCGTGCGGTTCCCGACTTTCTCCGCGGCCAATTTGCGCTCGATGGCGGCCGGAACGGATTCGAACGTGCGCGTTTATCGTGAAGATTCCGAAGTACTGCCTGACGCTACCGGCGCGACGCCGCAAGCTGCCGCTACAAGTCCGCCACCGGGTGTAGCTCCAGCAGCCTCGCCGTCCATGGTGCCGACTTCGACGGCGCCGCAACAGGTTGGCAATGCCGCCGCGCAACTGCATTTTGAGCCGAATTCAACGACCATGAAAGTGGGCGATACCACCACACTCGGCCTGGCGGTTTCCAACGTGACCGATCTTTACTCCATTCCGCTTCTGGTGCATTACAACCCCGCCGTAATACAGGTAGAAGAAGTGCGCAATGGAGGATTCCTCTCCGGCGGAACGCAGGAGATTGCTATCGTGCAGCGAATTGATGCGCAGCGCGGCGAGATTGTGGTCTCTGCCACGCGCCAGCCGAATACGCCGGGCATCAACGGCACGGGCACTCTGCTGGGTTTCGTGATTCACGCGATTGCTCCGGGAAATGCATCGCTGCAGATTCTGCAAGTAAATGCGCATGACTCGCAGCAGCGGACCATCCCGATGGTGTCCGGAGAAGCCACGATTCGGGTGCAGTGATGGGATTGAGGACGACTTTTCGCAGTCACGCGATTCTTCGTAGTCAAATGCTTCAAAAGCGTCGGCGCTCGCGTTTGACCTCACCCGGATTCTTTCGGCGTACACGCGCCGTGGCTGCGGGCATGACTCTGCTCGAGCTGATTCTGGCCTGCGCGATCCTGATGGTCCTGGCTACCGCGGTGGTGCCTTTGGCGCGCGTTACGGTGAAGCGGCGCAAAGAGGACTTGCTGCGCTACGACCTGCGCCAAATGCGCGACGCGATTGACCGTTTCAAGGACGCTTCAGACAAAGGCCAAATTCAAGTTCAGGCCGGCACGGAAGGATATCCGCCGGATTTGCAAACGCTGGTTCACGGCGTGCCATTAACCGGTGTGGTGGGCAAAAACATTCACTTTCTGCGCAAGATTCCGGTGGACCCCATGACCGGCAACGCTGAATGGGGCATGCGGTCTGTTCAGGACGACACAGACTCGACGTCCTGGGGCGGGCAAGACGTATTTGATGTATTCACTAAGTCCTCGGGAACGGCGCTGAACGGCACAAAATATTCTGATTGGTAATTGCAAGCTGGAGTTGGACAAATGAGATGGTGTAACAATTTGAAAGCGAGAAAAATCGAAAGAGCCAGCAAATTCACTCAGCGCGGATTCACGCTCATCGAGCTGATGTGCGTAATCGCAATCATCCTGATCCTCGCGACCATCAGCGCGGGCCACTATGAGAAATCAGTGATACGCGCGAAAGAAACGACCCTGCACACGGACCTGAAAGTGATGCGCGATGCCATACAGCACTACACCGAAGACAAGGAATCCGCGCCGTCTTCACTGGACGATCTTGTTTCCGCGCATTACATTCAGCAGATTCCGACCGACCCCATGACCAATGCAAAAGATTGGGTCACCTCCTCGGAAGATTTTGACCTCAGCCCGGAACAAAGCTCGTCCGGCATCACTGACGTGCATTCCGCGTCCGATGCAGTTTCCCCGTTCGAAAACGACGCCTACAGTTCGTGGTGAGTCCATTAGGACTACTGAATTAGCAGAATGCCGGAGGTCTGCGCGCCAAGGCTATCCGATGTCGGATCGGCCTCTATGAATAGAACGGTGCCCGGACTCGCGACATAGAAAATTTCTTTCAGCGTCTGAGTGGTGGTGGAACTGGTCATAATGGCGAAGGTTCCGGTGTAACGTCCTTGCCCCGTGGCGGAAAAAGTGCCGGTCAGCGGGGCATTCTGCTACTAGCTGACTCTGGCGCGAGCGTAAATCCATGCTCGTTGCGTATTTTGTATAGGCGGCCGTTTGCGCGAACGAGGCGCGTGAAAAGAACTTCCTTGCCGTTTATTACCTTCATTACGCCAATCAGCTGTATCTGTTCGCCGGATTTGATGGATAGAGCGCCATCGCCTCTCATGGCGAGACTTCCCAAACTGCCGTCCACTGCCTTGCCCGAAGTCGTCTCGACAATTAAATGGGAACCACCCAGCATCTTCATTCTGGGAGTCGCCTTTTCCACCACGCTGCTCACTGTGCCTGTTAGCGTCACTTCTTTAGTGACGTCGTACCAAAGGAGTGCGGACAATTTAGTTGGCTCGGCGGTCTGCGCGTGAATCGGATATGCGAATAGACACAGGGCCAGTACGACAAATGACCCGAAGAATATGAACCGCCCTTTCATAATTATCTCCATATGGATTTCTGTTGAGCCGCGGGACGCACGCAAACGTTCATCTCCGCGCGATACAATCGACGACTGTGAATCTGAGAGTCAAATTGCAGTGGCCGGCCAAAAAAACATCGGCGAAAGGTAACACAAACGGTAGAAACGTTTGTTACGCAGGCAATACAATTGTGTTTCACGCGCGAGAAAGCTCGGCGAACAATTGCCCTCGAACGCCGATGCGTGTGTGGCCAGGCCGGCGATACTCTGGCCGCCCGCGTGGCGGCCGATTCCTCGGAGGATTTTGACCTCAGCCCGGAACAAAGCTCGTCCGGCATCACTGACGTGCATTCCGCGCCCGATGCGGTTTCCCCGTTCGACAACGACGCCTACAGTTCGTGGTGACGTAGAAATAAGAGAACAGACGCGATAAAAAGAAGTGGTTGCGGGGGCCCGATACGTACCTAATTTACAATTCCTCCGCATACCGTTCCGTAGTGAGCTAATCCACGCGCCGTCAGTATCACTGGAGCAATGAGCGCGTCTGCTGAAGCGTGTTGTTCAATTCCTGTTTTTGTTCCAAAACCATCTTTGCATTCGGGATGAAGCTTGCGAGATTTCGAGGGGCGCTCTCCATCGCCTGATTAAACGTCGGCAGTTTGGACTCGTCGTTCAGTGCTGCAACGTACGACGCAATAATCCGGGTCAATGCCGCGGATGTCTGCGGACTGCCAGCATAATCTCCGCGGAGGGTTTCGAGATCACGCTTTGCCGCCATTGGCCAATCAAGCCCTTGTCCTAGTCGGGTGATTGCGGTCTGCAGTTCGGATCGCTGGGTGGCCGATAATTGTTCTGAGTTAAACGTTTCGGTGACTGCTCTTAAGTGACTGACCAAAAGGTCTTTTGCGATCAACGTAGCGAAAAGTGACCCGCCATTCCCCACGTCATGCGAAAACCTGAGCCCCGCTGCCAGCGTACGAACCGTTCCATCTTTGTTGCCGGTCTTGAGCAGGTGAAAGGCATACAGTACGTTCAATCGCCCCAGAACGAGTGCCTTTCTTGCATAGGCCACTGGCAGTTCGTGCCCGAGTGCGTAATCCAGTCCCCAATCGCAGTTCGGAAGAGAGGTCGCGCGGGCCATGACTTCAAGGGCCAATGCGTTTTTCTCAAGCAGATCTTTATATTTCGAATCGTCATACGGCGCTGTGCCGTCGATTATCGCGTTCAGTTCTTTGGCTTGCTGGTCCGTAATACCAGTATCCTGAATTTGAGAGAATGCCGACCAATAGCGCAAAGCTGCATTCTCGCCGAGGGGCCTGCTCCGCTGAGCCAATGCAGAATCCGGCGATAGTAGTCCAATCAGAATCACTGAAAGAATCGTGTTAAAAAGTTTCATAGCTTGATCTTCTCCTTGCTAAGTAGAGCGACTGCGCTCTGCTTTCCCTTCTGGATTGGATTGCCTTGGGACCGAAATGCTAGGTTGTCAACTGCGGACTTAAACGATGGCGCTGTGGCCAGCCAAGCATTTGCACTCCGCATTGTTAGTGGCTCGAACGGTGCAAGCCTCTCGACAGATGCCCCATCGCGAACCGCATTTGGAACACCCACTACTCGGCCATCGTGCACATGCAAAATACGGGTTCCCACAATAAGGATGGCTGCGACCGCCGCAAGCCAGGCTCCGAGCCTAAGCGAATACCGTGATACACGGCTGACTTTGAGCGTCGGCAGAGGTTCGGGAGCAATCGGATGGAATCGCTTCAAATAGGTCTCGAATTGCTCATCATCGGGAATCTGCACAGGAATCCTCCTTGTAGAACATTGATCCGCGTAGCTTGACAAGCGCATACCGATATCTGGATGCTACCGTGTTCGTGCTGACACCCAACAGCTCGGCTATCTCTGCGAATGTGAGTTCGCCCCAGACGTGCAGAACTATGACCTCTCGCTGATTATCAGGAAGAGCGTTGAGCGCATCCCTCAGATTTTGCTCTCCCCATAGTCTCGCTCTGGAGGACTAAACCATTTTGAGTCGGCCTCAAGAGGCATGTTTCGGTTCTGACGCTTAGAGTCGTTGAGCATGGCGTTGCGTACGCACGCAAAGAGATACGCTTTCTTGTCTACTGCGTGGCTAAGACTCCCGTTTTCGATTAACTTCAAAAACGCTTGGTGAAGCGCATCTTGAGCACGACCGCGGTCGCCCGAAATCGACGCCGCGAACAGCAGAAGAGCCGCGCCGTGCTGGCGATACAAAACCTCGATTTCTTCGGTGTTCCGTTCTGTCCTATCCATTTTTGCGGTCTCAATGTCAAGGCAATCCACGTCGATGAATTTGTCTACATTTGGCGAGTTTCTTTGCCACACAGAAACTGTGCCAAACACACGAGCTTCAATGAGGTATCTGGGTTAGACCGCCGGATCGGACTCTCCGACAGATTGTTGATTGCCGGAAATCTTGACAGAGCTTCAAAAATGGTTTTACAAACGGAACTGCCAATCCGGACGGTTGCAGGTTTCGCGAAAGTGCTTGGTGCAGAAGAAACTTGGTTGCGGGGGTTGGATCTGAACCAACGACCTCCGGCCCCGGCCAGGCGGAGCCTAGCCGCATAGGAAAAGTCAGCCCGGGTTTCGGCTCATGGATA